>Ga0255127_1000010_pt1 | contig 114820 bp, 106 predicted proteins | sample Law_Miss_RepB_8d_FD_188555 | JGI IMG/M metagenome (GOLD analysis project Ga0255127, IMG submission 188555) | Freshwater microbial communities from St. Lawrence River, New York, United States - Law_Miss_RepB_8d | ecosystem: Environmental > Aquatic > Freshwater > River | place: USA: New York...
GACGCGCGCCGCGCCCAATCGCCCACGGGGTGGGCTCCTACAAGGGGAGGCGGGTCTGTGGGAGCGCACCCTGTGCGCGATGGCTTTCAGGGCGCGCGCCGCGCCCAATCGCCCACGGGGTGGGCTCCTACAAGGGGAGGCGGGTCTGTGGGAGCGCACCCTTTGCGCGATGGCTTTCAGGGCGCGCGCCGCGCCCAATCGCCCACGGGGTGGGCTTCTACAAGATTCAGGCCCCTAAATTGCGCAAACTGGCTTCGATGGCCGCCGCGGTGGCGAGGGGTTTTTCCATCGGAAACAGGTGCGAGCCGTCGAGCATCATGATGCGGCCTTTCACCACCTGGTGGGTCAGGTCCACACCGGCCTGGCGCATTTCGGCCGAGTGGGTGCCGCCGATGAAGGCGACGGGGCATTTGAGGGGCTTGCGCTTGAGCAGGCTGTCGAGTTTGTGCGGCAGGCTGTTGTAAATGGCGGTTTCCACATCGCGGTCAAAGCTCAGGACGCGCTGCCCGTTTTCTTCATGGGTGCCGTGGTCGATGTAGTCGCGCAAGACCTGCGGGTCCCAGCGGGCAAAGGACTTTTTGTGCTGAAAGCTGTCCAGCGCCGCTTGGGCGTCGGGCCAATGGTTGCGGCGTTTTTGGCTGATGCGCCCGGGTGAGAGGGCGCCCACCAGGGCAGTGCGTTTGGCCAGTCCCAGGGTGGTGGCGCGCCAGCCGCCCAGCACGGGCGAGTCGATCAGCAAGACGCCGCGGGCCAGTTCAGGGTGGTGCGCGGCGCACATCAAACTCAAGATGCCGCCCAGCGAGTGGCCGATCAGAAAGGCGGGTTCGCCCGTGCTTTGTTGTTCGCGCACAAAGTCGGCCAGTTGCTGCACCAGATGCGGCCAGTTGTTGGTGACGGGGTAGCGCGGGTCGTGGCCGAATTTTTCGATCGCATCGACCTGAAAGCCCCGCTGGCGCAGGCTGTCCAGCATCCTTGTGTAGGTGCTGGCCGGAAAACTGTTGCCGTGGGAGAAGATGACGCGGGCGGCCATCAAATCAGTTTCTCTTCGGGGGTGGTGATTTTCTTGAGCAAGGCGTTGCGCTGGGCGGGCACCATGAGCGGGATCTCGGTGGCGCCGCCATGCCACATGGGGTCTTCGATGCTGTCGAACATCTGGCGCAGCTTATCGCCCCAGCTGCTGCGCAGCATTTTGAAGTAGGGGTTGTGCTCGTCGATGCACATGATGCGGTCGGTCTTCAGGCTGCCCACCGGGTAGACCACCATGTCCAGCGGCAGGCCCACCGACAGGTTGGATTTGAGGGTCGAGTCCATCGACACCAGGGCGCATTTGGCCGCTTCGTCCAGCGGGGTGTTGGGGGTGATCACGCGGTCCAGAACAGGCTTGCCGTATTTGGATTCACCGATCTGGAAGTAGGGTGTTTCTTCGGTGGCCTCGATGAAGTTGCCAGGCGAATACACCTGGAACAGGCGCATGCCCTCGCCGCCGATCTGGCCGCCAAAAATCATGGACACGTTGAATTCCACACCTGAGGCGCGCAGCGCAGCGGCGTCGCGCTCGTACACGCGGCGCACGGCCGCGCCCAGCACGCGGCAGGCGTCGAACATGCTTTTGGCGTTCCAGATGGTGAGCGGCTCGTCCTGGCCGGGCTCGACCAGTTTTTCGATTTGCAGCACTTCGCGCACCGATTGCGAAATGCTCAGGTTGCCTGCCGACAGCAGCGTCATGAAACGGTCGCCCGCTTTTTCATAGACGATCATTTTGCGGAAGGTGCTGATCTGGTCCAGGCCCGCGTTGGTGCGGGAGTCGGACAAGAACACCAAACCGGCACGGGTTTTGACGGCAACGCAGTAGGTCATGTGGGGCTCTTCAGTTTTTGGGCAGCAGGCGCTGCAGGGCATACAGGGCGTCGAGCGCTTCGCGGGGGCTCAAAGCGTCGGGGTTGATTTGGGCCAGCGCCACTTCGATGGGGCTGGGGCCGGTGGCTTCGGACTCAGGTGGGGCGGCGAACAAATCGACCTGCTGGCGGCTTTGGGTGGCCCCGGCTTCGAGGGCGCTGAGCGCATGGCGGGCGTGATGGAGTACAGCAGCAGGCATGCCCGCCAACCGTGCCACCTGCACGCCATAGCTCTTGCTGGCGGGGCCGGCTTGCAGTTCGTGCAAAAACACAATCGATGCGCCCGATTCGGCGGCGCTCACGTGCATGTTGACGGCGGCGGTGTGTGTGGCCGGGAACTCGGTGAGCTCAAAGTAGTGGGTGGCAAACAGGGCAAAGGCTTGCGTTTTGTTGTGCAGGTGCGTGGCGATGCCGCTGGCCAGGGCCAGGCCGTCAAAAGTGGAGGTGCCGCGCCCAATCTCGTCCATCAGCACCAGGCTGTGCGGGGTCGCGTTGTGCAAAATCTGCGCGGCCTCGGTCATCTCGAGCATGAAGGTCGATTGCGCGTTGGCCAGGTCGTCGGCCGCGCCGATGCGGGTGTGGATCGCGTCGATGGGGCCCAGGCGGCAGCGGCTGGCGGGCACATGGCTGCCGATGCTGGCCAACAGCACGATCAGCGCCACCTGGCGCATGTAGGTCGATTTGCCGCCCATATTGGGGCCGGTGATGATTTGCAATCTCTGCTTGGGGCCCATCAGCGTGTCGTTGGCGATGAAGCTGGCGCCCGACATCTGGGCCAGCCGCGCTTCGACCACCGGGTGGCGGCCCTGGCGGATTTCGATGCAGGGCTCCTTGGTGAACTCGGGGGTGCACCAGTTGAGCGTCAGGGACCGCTCGGTCAGCGCGCACAGCACGTCCAGGCTGGCCATGGCCTGCGCCAGAGCGGTGAGCGCGGGCACATAGGGCTGCAGCTGGTCGAGCAGGCCTTCGTACAGCCATTTCTCGCGGGCGAGAGCCCGCTCCTGTGCCGACAGGGCCTTGTCTTCAAAGGTTTTGAGTTCGGGTGTGATGAAGCGTTCGGCGTTTTTCAGGGTCTGGCGGCGGCGGTAGTCAGCCGGCACTTTGTCGAGTTGCCCTTGCGTGACCTCGATGTAAAAGCCGTGCACCTTGTTGAACTGCACGCGCAGGTTGGCAATGCCGGTGCGTTCCTTTTCGCGGGTCTCCAGGTCGAGCAAAAAGGCATCGCAATTCGTCTGGATGCCGCGCAACTCGTCCAGCTCTGCGTCCAGGCCATCGGCCATCACACCACCGTCACGCACCAACGCGGCAGGCTCCTCGAGCAGGGCCATCTGCAGCAGTTCGGCGCAGTGGGTGGGCGGTGTGAGCCAGCGGCCCATCCCGGCCAGCAAGGAGCCGGGTGTGGGATGGAGGGCTTGCAATTGCAAGGACAGCGCAGCCGCACGCGCCAGCGCATGGCGCAGCGCCACCAATTCGCGCGGGCGCACCTGGCGCAGGGCGGTGCGGGCGGTGATGCGTTCGACATCGCTGGCGCCTTTGAGTTGTTCTCGCAGGCCGCTCCAGGCACCCGCGCCGCTGTCGCCACGCAGCACGGCCTGGGCTTGCAGCCGCTCGATGGCGACTTGCCGATCACGCGGTGGGCTGAGCAGCCAGCTTTTGAGCAGGCGGCTGCCCATGCCGGTCATACAGCTGTCGAGCAGGGCCAACAGGGTGGGTGAATCGGATGCGCTTTCGCCGCGCAGGGTTTGCGTCAGCTCCAGATTGCGGCGGGTGCTGGCGGGCAGGTCAATGAGGGCGTCCGAGCGCTGCACCTGCACCCGCTGCACATGCGGCAGGCGGCGGCCCTGGGTGTGTTCGGCATAGGTGAGCAGTGCGGCGGCGGCGGCATGCGCGTCGCTCAGGGTGTCGGCGCTCCAGGCGGCCAGCGACGCGGCTTGCAGTTGCTCGAGCAGCTTGCGCTGGCCCAGGCCCGCATCAAATTGAAAGTCCGGCCGCAGGGCCAAGGCCCAGCTGCCACGCCCACTGGTTTTGAGACCGCGCAGCTTTTGCTCAAACGTGGCGGTCATGCCCGCGCTGGCCAGCAGTTCGCTGGGGCCGATGCGGTCGATCCAGTCGGCCAGCTCGTCCTGCGCGCATTCGGCCAGGTGCACCACGCCTTGCGTGACGCTCAGCCAAGCCATACCGCAGCGGTTTTTGGCGGCCTGGTGCACCGCCAGCAAAATGGCTTCGCTTTTGTCGGACAGCAGCTCGGTGTCGGTCAGAGTGCCAGGGGTGACCACGCGCACCACTTTGCGCTCGACCGGGCCTTTGGCCGTGGCCACGTCGCCCACTTGCTCACAAATGGCGACCGACTCGCCCAGTTTGATGAGCCGGGCCAGATAGGTCTCGACCGAATGAAAGGGCACGCCCGCCATGAGCACCGGCTGCCCGGCCGACTGGCCCCGGCGCGTGAGGGTGATGTCCAGCAGGTTGGCGGCTTTTTCGGCGTCGGCAAAGAACAGCTCGTAAAAGTCGCCCATGCGGTAGAACACCAGCGTGTCTGGAAACTCCGCCTTGATCCCCAGGTACTGGGCCATCATGGGCGTGTGGCCAGCAGGATCGGCAGCGCTGGGGGCAGGAGAAAGGGCGTTTGGCATCAGGGATAGGGGGCTGGACGTTCGATTTTAGTGGGAGCGCCTGCCCCAACAGGGGCGTGATCGGCCATTCACCCGAAATGGCCTTGCAGGGTCGGTGACTTCGTTCAACAGGGGCCACTTGAGGGTCTGGGTGCTTTGGAATTTCGTCTTTCTCTACAATGGCGATACCAAAACTACCAGGGTTCCATCGAGCCCCTTGTATGGAAATAGCGATACTTTTGGCCCTCATCTGCCTGAATGGTTTGTTTGCGATGTCCGAGATCGCATTGGTCACAGCCAGAAAAGCCAGGTTGCAGAAGCTGATTGATGAGGGCGACAGCGGCGCTGCGGCAGCTGTCAAACTGGGTGAAGACCCCACCCGTTTTTTATCCACCATCCAGATTGGCATCACCTCGATCGGTGTCCTCAACGGCATCGTGGGTGAAGCGGCCTTGGCCCAACCCCTGGCCATCTGGCTGGGCGGTCTGGGTATGCCAGAGGTGTATGCCGGTTATGCAGCCACGGCCCTGGTGGTGGTGGTCATCACCTACCTGTCGATTGTGGTGGGCGAATTGGTGCCCAAGCGCATCGGTCAGTCCTATCCCGAAACCTTTGCCCGCCTGGTGGCCCGGCCCATCAACTTCTTGGCCCTGGCGACCAAACCCTTTGTGATGCTGCTCTCGGCTTCAACCCGCGCCTTGTTGCGCCTGATGGGCGTGAAGGAGACCAAGGGGACGCCCGTGACCGAGGAAGAAATCCATGCCATGCTGGTGGAGGGCACCTCGGCCGGCGTGATCGAGTCGCACGAGCACACCATGGTGCGCAATGTGTTCCGTCTAGACGATCGGCAAATCGGCTCGCTCATGGTGCCGCGCGCCGACATCGTGTGCCTGGATGTGGACGACTCTTTCGAAGAGAACCTCAGGCTCATCGAAGACTCGGACCACGCCCGGTTTCCGGTGGTGCAAAACGGCATCGAGAACATTCGGGGTGTGATCAACGCCCGTCAGTGGCTGGCCCGTGCCCTGAAAGACAAGTCGCATGCCCTGCGCGATCAAGCACTGCAGGCCCCTTTGTACGTGCCTGAGACGATCACTGGCATGGAGTTGCTGGACAACTTCAGGTTGTCCGATGTCCACATGGCTTTTGTCATCGACGAGTACGGTGAGGTGCAAGGCATCATCACACTGCAGGACTTGATCGAAGCGATCACCGGCGAGTTCCAGCCGCGCGATCCGGAAACCTCATGGGCGGTGCAGCGTGAAGACGGCAGTTGGCTGCTCGATGGGCATATTCCTGTGCCTGAGCTGAAAGACCGACTGGGCCTGGACGAGGTGCCCGAAGAAGAGCGTGGCCGCTACCACACCCTCAGCGGCATGATCATGTTGCTGACGGGCACCCTGCCCAAAGTGGCCGATGCCGTGGAATGGGAAGGCTGGAAGCTGGAGATCGTGGACATGGATGGCCGCGCCATCGACAAGGTGCTGGCGATGCGCCTGCCACCGGTGGAGACCGAGAATGTGCAGGCGACGGGCAACTGACCCGTGTGCAGGTACAAAAAAAGCACCCTGAGGAGGGTGCTTTTTTGTTGAAGCGTTTTGGCCGATGGGTCAGCCACATGGATCAGAATGGCGCGTCTTTGTGCCCATGACCGGCAGTCTCGGCGCTTTGGCGGGTGGGGTCTGTGTCTTCGGCATCCGGGTTGGGCGTTTCGGCCGGGCGTTCAGGGTTCAGGCTGTCCACAGCGGTGCGCGCGGCGGCTTTGTCGCCAGCGCTGGCAAATTTGCTGTATTTGCCCAGAAGGCTGACCAACTGACCATAAATGCGCGGGGCACCCGCCAGACATTCCTTTTGCTCCAGAAAATCGGATTCGCCGGTGAAGTTGCCAATCAGGCCACCGGCTTCGGTCACCAGCAGCGAGCCTGCGGCCACGTCCCAGGGTGACAAGCCGGTTTCAAAGAAGCCGTCGGTGAAGCCTGCCGCCACATAGGCCAGGTCGAGCGCGGCAGAGCCGGGGCGGCGCAGCCCGGTGGTGCGCTGCATCACGTCGCCCATCATGCGCAGGTACTGGTTGAAGTTGTCGCCCTTGCGGAAGGGAAAGCCGGTGGAAATGATGCATTCCTGCAGGCGGGTGCGTTTGCTGACCCGCAGGCGGCGGTCGTTCATGAATGCGCCACGGCCTTTGGTGGCGGTGAACAGGTCGTTGCGGGTGGGGTCGTAAATCACGGCTTGCTCGATCTTGCCGCGCACTTGCAGGGCAATGCTCACGCAATACACAGGAAAGCCATGGATGAAGTTGGTCGTGCCGTCCAGGGGGTCGATGATCCAGATGTGGTCAGAGCCGGGGTTGCCATGCTGACTGCCCGATTCTTCGGCCAGGATGCCGTGCTCGGGGTAGGCGGTCAGCAAGGTGTCGATGATGGCTTTTTCGCTGGCATGGTCGACTTCGGTGACAAAGTCGTTGACCTGTTTTTGCGAAATGCGCACGGCTTCCACGTCCAATGCGGCGCGGTTGATGATGGCGCCAGCGGCGCGCGCAGCCTTGATGGCCACATTGAGCATGGGGTGGAGGTTGGACGACATGAATTGTGTGAAGAACTGGACAGGCCAACGCACGATCGCGGCGGCGAAACGGGGATTTTCTCATGAAAAGCAGGCTGGCCCGTCATGCAGGCGCCATGAAGCCCGGAGGTGGTGGCGGCGTGGCCGGCCCGAGTGTGGACAATTGGGGCATGCAAACGCGATTCATCCTGATCGAAACCAGCCATGCCGGCAATGTGGGGGCAGCGGCCCGGGCCTTGAAAGTCATGGGGTTTGACGAGCTGGTGCTGGTCAAACCGCGCTGGGCCAATGTGCTGCGCAAAGAGGAAACCATCCAGCGGGCCAGTGGCGCGGGCGATGTGCTGGCCAAGGCGCGGGTGGTTGAAACACTGGACGAGGCGCTCGATGGCGTGACCCACCTGTGCGCCACGGCCATGACGCCCCGCGACTTCGGTCCGCCCACCCGTTCGCCGCGGGCGCATTTTGCCGAACTGACCCGGCCCGGCGCCCCTGCACAGAGCGTGGCCTTCTTGTTTGGTTCCGAGCGGTTTGGCATGAAAAACGAGGACGTTTACCGCTGCCATGTGGCCTTGTCGATTCCGACCCATCCGCAGTTTGGTTCGCTCAACCTGGGCTCGGCCATTCAGGTGGTGGCCTACGACTGGCGGGTGGCGCTGGGTGGCTTCCCGGTGCAAGCGGTTGCGCCGCCACACGACAAGGCTGACGCGCAGCAGGTGGCGGGCATGCTCACGCATTGGGAGCAGGCGCTGACGGACATCGGCTTTTTGGACCCGGCCGCGCCCAAAAAGCTCATGCCGCGTCTGAACCAGTTGTTCAACCGGGCGGACCTGAGCCCTGAAGAAATCCACATCCTGCGCGGGGTGGCCAAGGCCATGATCCAGACGGCCAGTGGCAAGCGATAGACTCAGGGCCTATGTTTTCTCGCCTACGCTCCGACATCCAATGCATCCTGGACAGGGATCCTGCCGCCCGCACCGCCTGGGAGGTGCTGACCTGCTACCCCGGCTTGCATGCTTTGGTGCTGCACCGCCGCGCCCACTGGTGCTGGAACCATGGCTTCAAGTGGTTGGGGCGCTTCATTTCGCATGTGTCGCGCTGGCTGACCGGCATCGAGATCCACCCTGGCGCCAGGATCGGTGAACGCGTTTTCTTCGACCACGCCATGGGCGTGGTGGTGGGCGAGACCGCTGAGATCGGTGATGGCTGCACGATTTACCAGGGCGTCACGCTGGGCGGGACATCGCTGTACAAAGGGGTCAAACGCCACCCGACGCTGGGCCGCGATGTGGTGGTGAGTGCCGGGGCCAAGGTGCTGGGCGGTTTCGAAGTGGGCGATGGCGCCAAGATCGGCAGCAACGCGGTGGTCATCAAGCCCGTGCCGGCCGGGGCCACGGCGGTGGGCATTCCGGCGCGCATCATCCCGTCCAAGGCCGGCGAGAGCGCCGACGTGTCGGGCACCGATCGCAAGTTCACCGCCTATGGCATCACCCAGGACGATGACCCGGTGAGCCAGGCCCTGCGTGGCTTGATTGACCAGGCAGCCGGTCAGGAGCATCAGATGGCCATGATCTGGAAAGCCCTCGAGCAACTGTGCGCCCAGCAGCAAGTGCCGATGCCGGGCGATGCAGCCACGCGAGAGACTTTCCAGGCCGACAAGCTCAAGCAGCTGGTGGGCAAATGAGCCCTGTTAAGCGGACGTCGAGGCGACGGCGGCCTTGAGTTCGCGCCAGCGTTTGTCCAGACTGCCGTAACGCGCCAGTGCCTGCGGGTCTTCACCACTTTGGTGCTGGGCCAGGGCCTCATTTTTGAGGCTTTGCAAATGGTCGATCATCAGCATGTTCATCAACCGGCGCAGTTCGTGCCGAGCTTCCTGCGGGTCGGGTGGACTGAGGTCTTCGCTGCCTGCCACCGGATTCAAACGGTCATGCGCCATCCATCTGTTGGCATCTTCGGCAAACCCTTGGTCTTGCATCTGCTCCTGCAAGGTGGACCAACCCAGAGGCCCCTGTTCATGGAACTGGGATTCGAGCCACACAAACAGCGGACCGTGTGGCGCGGGCAGTGCGCAGAGCATGGCGTGGTCTTCCCCGGCCAGGCTTTCCCACAGCGCCATATTGCCCAGCAGCAGCCGGGCGGCATGGTCGGCCCGGCTGGCGGGCACGGTGCGCGGGCCGGTGTAGACCGGGGCTTGCTCACGCTTGAAGCGGGGGTTGCCCAATTTGCTGCCCGGCGTCCAGTTGGCATTTTTGCGGGGCCAGTTGCCCCCGCCCGCTGGGTTGTAGGCGCTCCCAAAAGCCGATGCTCCGACCACCGGGCCGCTGTCGCCTGCCCAGGTGGGGGGCGCGCCGTCATGCGGCTCCATGTGCAGGAATGCATCACTGCCCGAATGGGCGGGCTGGCCGAATGCGGTGTTCGGGGTTGTGGCGGGCGACGCCGCAACCCCTGGCCCTCGCGCAGCAGGCGCAAAACGTTGCTCACTTGCCGTCTGTTGGCCCCATAGCCGCTGTAGCCCGGCGCTTTCCAGCTGGATCAGTTGGGCCAACTCGGCAAGCAGTTGCTGCTGGAGCGCGCCTTCGGGCAAGAGTTGCCACAAAGGTCGTGCCTGGCTGGACAGCCGGGCGCGGCCTTCGGCGGTTTGCAGGTCGCAGTCGGCGCTGGCCGCTTCGATCAGGAAGCGCGACAGGGGCATGGCCTGCTTGATTTGCTCGGCAAAGGCCTCCTGGCCAAATTCGCGCACATAGCTGTCGGGGTCGTGCTCGGCGGGCAAAAACAAAAACTTGATGCTGCGCACATCGGTGGCGTAGGGCAGGGCCCCGTCGAGCGCCTTGCGCGCGGCGCGTCGGCCTGCAGCATCGCCGTCAAAGCTGAAGACCACCGAGTCGGTGAACCTGAAAAGTTTTTGCACATGGTCAGGCGTGCAGGCCGTGCCCAGGGTGGCCACGGCGTTGGCAAAGCCCAGCTGCGCCAGCGCCACCACGTCCATATAGCCTTCGGTCACCAGCACATAGCCCGCGCTGTGCAGCGCTTCGCGGGCTTCGTACAGACCGTAGAGCTCACGCCCTTTGTGGAACACCGGGGTTTCGGGGGAGTTCAGGTATTTGGGTGTGCCGTTGCCGATTACCCGGCCCCCAAAGCCGATGCACTCGCCCTTGATGTTGCGGATCGGGAACATGATGCGGTCCCGGAACCGGTCATAGCGCTTGTCGTCTTCTTCGTTGACGATCACCAAACCCGATTCGGCCAGCAGCGGGTCGTCGTATTTGGGAAAGATGCTGGCCAGCGAGCGCCAGCCTTCGGGTGCGTAACCCAAACCAAAGCGTTTGGCGATCTGACCCGAAAGACCCCGGCCCTTGAGGTAGTCGATGGCCCGGGGCGTGATCTTGAGTTGTTCGCGGTAGGCGTCCCCGGCTTTTTCCAGGACATCGCTCAGGCTGTCCTGCTTGGCTTTTTGTGCCGCGGCGCGGGCGCGGTCTTCGGGGGACTGTTGCTCTTCTGGCACCTGCATGCCGGTTTGCTGGGCCAGGTCTTTTACCGCCTCGATGAAGGTCATGCCCGCGTGCTCCATCAGGAAGCCGATGGCGTTGCCGTTTTTGCCGCAGCCAAAGCAGTGGAAAAACTGCTTGGTGGGACTGACGCTGAAGCTGGGGGATTTTTCGCCATGAAAGGGGCACAGGCCCATGAAGTTGGCCCCGCCTTTCTTGAGTTGCACGTATTTGCCCACGATGTCGACCACATCGACGCGGGACAGCAACTCCTGGATGAAAGACTGGGGGATGGCCATCGGGCTATTTTCACCGATATGGACCGATCATCCGGTGGCGCCGCGGACCGGTTTCGGGGCAAACCAGCATGGATTTCAGCAAAGGGTCAGGCAAACTGTTCACCATTGGACAGCCAGCCTTCACGGAAACCCCATGCAAGAAACCAAAGTCAGCATCTTCGATCAGGATTTGCCCCAGACCCCCGCCAACCACGCCCCGATCACACCGCTCAGTTTCATCGAGCGCACCGCCGAGGTGTACCCCAGCCGCCTGGCCATCGTGCACGGCGATCTGCGCCAGGACTGGGCGACAACCTACCGCCGCTGCCGCCAACTGGCCAGCGCCCTCACGCAAGCGGGCATCGGTAAAAACGACACGGTGGCGGTGATGCTGCCCAACACCCCACCCATGGTGGAGGCGCACTTCGGCATCCCCATGGCCGGGGCAGTGCTCAATGCGCTCAACACCCGGCTGGACCCGGAGACGGTGGCTTTCATGCTGGACCACGGCGAGGCCAAGGCGGTGATCGTGGACCCTGAGTTTGCCGGCGTGATGAAAAAAGCCCTGGCGTTGCGCCAGTCCACACGGCCCTTGCTGGTGATCGATGTGGAGGACGCGCTGTACACCGGCCCCAGTGACAAACTGGGCGCGCTGACTTACGAGGCTTTTGTGGCCAGGGGCGACGCCAACTTTGCCTGGAGCCTGCCCGCCAACGAGTGGGACGCGATTGCGCTGAATTACACCAGCGGCACCACCGGCAACCCCAAGGGCGTGGTTTACCACCACCGGGGGGCGGCAACCAATGCGATCTCGAACATCCTGGAATGGGACATGCCCAAGCACGCGGCGTACTTGTGGACTCTGCCCATGTTCCATTGCAATGGCTGGTGCTTCCCATGGACAGTGGCGGCGCGAGCGGGTGTGAACGTGTGCTTGCGCAAAGTGGACGCGCAGGCCATGTTCGACGCGATGCGCGACCAGGGCGTCACGCATTACTGCGGTGCGCCCATCGTGCACGGCCTGCTGGTCAATGCCCCGGCGGCCATGAAGGCGGGTGTGCCCGCAGGCATCAAGGCCATGGTGGCCGGTGCCGCGCCCCCGGCCTCGATGATCGAGGGCATGGAGCAAATGGGTTTTGATTTGACCCATGTGTACGGCCTGACCGAGGTCTATGGCCCGGCCACCGTTTGCCCCAAGCACCCCGAATGGGATGCCCTCGACATTGGCGAGCGGGCCCGCCTGAATGCCCGCCAGGGTGTGCGCTACCACCTGCAGCGCGATGTGCGGGTGCTCGACCCCGAGACGCTGCAGCCCGTGCCGCAAGACGGCGAGACCATGGGCGAGATCATGTTCAAGGGCAACATCACCATGAAAGGCTATCTGAAGAACCCCAAGGCCACGCAAGAGGCCTTTGCCGGTGGCTGGTTCCACAGCGGCGATCTGGCGGTGCAGTACCCCGACGGTTACTTCAAGATCAAGGACCGCAGCAAGGACATCATCATCTCGGGCGGTGAGAACATTTCGTCGATCGAGGTGGAGGACGTGCTCTACCGCCACCCCGCCGTGCTGGCCGCGGCCGTGGTGGCCAAGCCCGACGCCCGTTGGGGCGAGACGCCTTGCGCCTTTGTGGAGCTCAAGGCCGAGGCGCAGGTCAGCGTCGAGCAGATCGTGGCGCATTGCAAGCAGCACCTGGCGGGCTTCAAGGTGCCGCGTGCGGTGGTGTTTGGCGAGCTGCCCAAAACCAGCACCGGCAAGATTCAGAAATTTGAATTGCGCAAGCAGGCCGGGTCGGCAGCAGCGATCGATGTCTGACCTGCAGCCCTAGGCCTTGATGGGTGGCGGGCTGCGCTCAGGCAATGTCAAAGGCGTGCGTGCCAAAACGGCCTGCACGCCGGTCGGCAAAGTAGTGCTCCAGCGTTTCTTTGACGGTGCGAAAAGCCAGCTCGTCCCAAGGGATCTCGTCTTCCCTGAACAACCGCGCTTCCATGGTTTCGTGCCCAGGGTCGAACACGTCGCTGGTCAAGCGGGCGCGGTAGTACAGGTGCACCTGGCCCACCCGCGGCACGCTCATCACGGTGAACAAATCTTCCATGATGAACTGGGCCCCGGCTTCTTCGGTGGTTTCGCGGGCCGCGCCTTGCGAGGTGGATTCGCCCAACTCCATGAAGCCGGCGGGCAAGGTCCACTTGCCCAAACGCGGCTCGATGTTGCGCTTGCACAGCAGCACCTGATCGCCCCAGTGGGGCACAGTGCCCACCACGTTCAGGGGGTTTTCGTAATGGATGGTGTTGCAGGCGGTGCAAATGGCCCGCTCGCGGGTGTCGCCATCGTCGGGCAGGCGACGGGCCACCGGGGCGCCACATTGGCGGCAATGACGGATGGTGCGGTCAAACATCATGGGTGAAGCTTCGGTCGTGTCGTGGGGATTGCGTGGCGGATGGTCAGAGTCTAACCAGTTCCCCATGAAAAAAGCCTCCAGGCCTGTTGGCCAGGAGGCTTGTCTCGTCCGGGTTGTTGATCAGGTCAGGTATTGGATCAGGAAGAGCGAGATGCCGGGGAAGAACAGCAGCAACAAGGTGCGCACGGTGTCGCTGATCAGAAAAGGCATGATGCCCTTGTAGCTCTCGCTCAGTGGCACGTCTTTGGCCATGCCGTTGACCACGTAGACATTGAGTCCGACGGGCGGAGCGAGCATGCCAAAACCCACCGTCATCAGCACCATGATGCCGAACCAGATCGCGGTGTGTTCGGGCGTCATGCCGAAGTTCAGCTTCATGATGATCGGGAAGAAGATCGGGATGGTCAGCAGCAGCATCGACAACTCGTCCATCACCGCGCCCAACACCACATACAGCATCAGAATGCCGCCGACCACCAGCAAGGGCGCCAGATTCATGGCGACCACCATTTCGGCCAGCTGGGCGGGCACTTGTGTGCGAGCCAGTGCGGCGTTCATGACATCGGCCCCCATGAAGATCATGAAGATCATCCCGGAGCTGATCGCGGTGGCGTGGAAGCAATGCAGGAATTTGTCCCAGTTCAGCTCACGCTTGAGCAAGGCCGCCAAAAAGGTGGATGCCGCGCCCACGGCCGCCCCTTCGGTCGGGGTGAAAAAGCCCGCATAGATGCCGCCAAACACCAAGATGAAAATGAAGGCAATGGGCAAAATGCCTGTGAGTGCCTGGAAGGTGAGTTTTTCACGGTCTTCCTGGTCGGGGGCCTGGCCTGGCACGAGGCGCACATAAACGGCGATGGCGATCATGTAGCCCACCATGGCAATCAGGCCAGGCAACATGGCGGCCGCGAAGAGTTTGGCGATGTTCTGCTCGGTCATGATGGCGTAAATGACCAGGGGCACCGAAGGCGGAATCAAAATGCCCAAAGTGCCACCCGCTGCCAGCGTGCCGGTGGACAGGCGACCCGAGTAGCCATGGCGTTTCATTTCGGGCAAGGCGACACCGGTGATGGTTGCCGCTGTGGCCACCGAGGAACCGCAGATCGCGCCAAACGCACCACATGCGAGCACGGCGCCCATGGCGAGGCCACCCTTGAAGCGGCCCATCACCGCTGCGGCAAACTGGAACAAGGCCTTGCTGATGCCGCCTTGTGTGGCGAAGTGTCCCATCAGGATGAACAGAGGGATCACCGACAGGTCGTAGTTGGCCAGTCGGGCAAAAGCCAGGTTGTTGAGAAAGTTCAAATAGGTTGGGAAACCTGATTGCAGAATGAACCCAGCTGTGCCTGCCAGGAACATGGCCCCCGCAATGGGCACGCGCACCACCATCAGCAACAGCATGATGCCGAAAATCATCAATGCCAGAGTGATCGGGGTCATGGGGCAACCTTGTTGTCAAATTTTAAAATCACTTGCGTAGCGGCTATCACCGCCGTGATGCCGAACGGGATGCACATGCTGGTCAACACAATCCAGTCGGGAAATTCCAGCAGCATGGACGCGCCCATGTTTTCCTTGGCCTTGATAGCGGCCACACCGCAACGCCACGAAAGCAGGGCAAAAATCACCATCATCAACAGATCACCCAGTCGGTCCAGTTTGAAGTTCAGCCGAGGGCTGCACTTGGCCGTGAAAAAATCCACGATGATGTTTTCACGCTGGAGCTGGCACAGCGGCATGAACAGGGCAATGGCCGCGCCGACGCCCACCCCGGTCAATTCAAAGTCGCCAATCACGGCCGAGTTGAAAAAATTGCGTCCGATCAGGCTGTAGCAGGTCATCAGCATCAGTCCAATCAGGAGCAAGCCGCCCAATATGCTGCAGAGACGGGCAATCCGCTCCAATGGATTTGAGAACATCATGGCCTTTTGGGGAGTCATTGAGTACCAGATCGGTGGCAAAGAGAGCAGTGGCTGAGCGCATCCTCATGCGCCAGGCCTATAAAAAAACCTGAGCAGACCCACAGGACTGCCCAGGTTGTGGTGGTCAGGCGCTTATTTGGTGTATTGCTTGATCAGGTCCTGAGCGTCCTTGAGCAAGGCCGCACCGTTGAGGCCGCGCTTGTTCATGCTCTGGACCCATTCGTCATCCTGCTCGTCGGTGGCTTTCTTCCAGCGTGCCAGTTCAGCGGGCGGGATCACGGTGATGGTCTGGGTTTTGGTCTCTGTGAACACCTTGCGCCCGGGCACATCGTTGCCCTCTTGGGTGGCGCCCAGGAATGCCGAGAGTTCGCGGCCGGAGTTCTTGTCAATGACCGCTTTCAGGTCAGCGGGCAGAGAGTCGTACTTTGCCTTGTTCATGGGCATGACAAACACAGTGGTGTACAGCGCTGGATAGCTCTTGTCGGTTTCAGCGCTGAACTTGGTCAGCTCGTGAACCTTGAGGCCAGGCGCGACTTCGTAGGGAATCACGGCGCCATCGATCACACCCTTGGACAGGGCTTCAGGCACTTGGGGCACGGGCATGCCCACGGGGGTGGCGCCCAACTTGGCCAACATTCGAGTGACGTTGGCTGTAGGGGCACGCAGTTTCAGACCCTTGAAGTCTTCCATTTTGGTGACTTGCTTGTCCTTGGTGAAAATCACACCAGGGCCGTGCACATGAACAGCCAACAGCTTGACATCCTTGTGTTCATCCATGGCGTGCTTTTGCACAAAGTCCCAAGCGGCACGGCTGGTCGCTGCAGCGTTGGTCATGGTGAAAGGCAACTCGAACACCTGTGTCTTGGGGAAGCGACCTGCCGATGAACCGGCCACGTGCCAAACCACATCGGCCACGCCATCCTTGGCCTGGTCATACAACTGCGGTGGGGTGCCGCCCAGTTGCATGGCGGGGAAGATCTGGCACTGCAGGCGGTTGTTGGAGTCGCGCGCGATGTTTTTGCACCAGTCGCCCAACATGGTGGTGTGCTGAACGGACTGTGGGCCCAGAAAGTGGTGCACCTTCAGGGTGATGGTCTGGGCGTGGACGCCAAAACCCACCGCCATCAGGCCAGCGGCCAAGGCCGTCTGTTGGAAAAATTTTTTCATCGACTTGTCTCCATCATGGTTTGAAAAACAAAATCATAAACCAACCGTGTGGTCGGTTAATCATCAAAATCAGCAAAAAGATGAAATCAAACCGGGCAGGGCACAGGGCTGGCGCGGTCTGAAAACATGAATTATGTTGCATGCCCCATGAAAAATCATAGGGATTTACCCTTTGTTTTTTGAACATCATGCACTTTTGTTCATCGGGTAAGCCGCCAATGACCCTTGCGGCACCGACCAAGCCCCAGCGAGGTCTCAGGCGATGCGCACGTGCAAGCGGCCCAGCCCGGCCACCTCGCCCACCAGGGTGTCACCCGACACCACAGCCGCCACCCCTTCAGGGGTGCCGGTGTAAATCAGGTCGCCGGTCTGCAGCTCCCAGGCGGCAGACAGGTGTTCGATCGTTTCGGCCACGTTCCAGATCAGTTTGGCCACGGTGCTGCGTTGGCGGTCTGCGCCATTGACCTGCAGGCTGATCTCGGCGTGGTTCACGTCACCGGCTTGCGCTTTGGGGGTGATGGGGCCGATGGGGCCGGAGTGGTCAAAGGCCTTGCCGATGCACCAGGGGCGGCCTTGTTTTTTCATTTCGTTTTGCAGGTCGCGGCGGGTCATGTCCAGGCCCACGGCGTAACCGAAAATGTGCTGGGCTGCATCCGCCGCTTGGATATCGCGCCCGCCTTGGCCAATGGCCACCACCAATTCAATCTCGTGGTGCAGGTTCTGGGTCAGACTGGGGTAGGGCATGGTGCCGGTCTGGCCGTCTTCAACCACCACCAGGCTGTCGGCGGGTTTGAGGAAGAAAAAAGGCGGCTCGCGGCCGGTGAAGCCCATCTCCTTGGCATGCTCTTCATAGTTTCGGCCCACACAATAAACGCGGTGGACCGGAAAACGATCGGTCATGCCCAAAACAGGAACCGATACCACGGGCGTGGGGGAAAATAGGAAATTCATCGAGCGCTTTCTCAGACAATTGAAGATCAGATGTTATAGGCAAGCTTCAGACCCCAACAGCGGCGAAAGTCGCCACGGTAACTTATGGACAAGATCAAGAGCATAGACCTGCAGGCCACTCCGGGGCATCTGATTCGGCGAGCACAACAAATCGCGGTGGCCATTTTCGCCGAACAGCTGGCCCAAGTGGACATCACGCCGGTGCAATTTGCCATCTTGAATGCTTTGCTCGACAGCCCCGGCACCGACCAGGTGGGGCTGGCCAAACGTGTCGCCTTCGACCCCGCCACCTCGGGATCGGTGATTGGCCGCCTGGAGGCCAAAGGTTGGGTGGCTCGGGAAGCCGACCCGGCCGACCGCAGACGCAAACGGTTGGTCGTCACCGCGCAGGGGGTGCAAGCCCTGGCCAACATTCAGAACGATGTGGCACGGGTGCAGGAAAAAATCCTCAGCCCCTTGTCACCGGGGGAGCAAAGCCAGTTTGTCCACTTGCTCTCGCGCTTGGTGCAGGGCCACCAGGCAGGCTGAACTGGAGATCAGGCCGACGCATAAGTCAGCTCAAAGTGCTCCACATGCGGGGGCGCTGCAAAGAACGGGCCGACAATGGCGCGCCATTCTGTGAACAGGGAGGAGCCGCGAAAACCGACGGTGTGGTCTTCCAGCGTGTCCCAGAAGATTTGCAGCACAAAACGCTCGGGCGTTTCGATGCAACGGTTGACCTTGGCACCCCGAAAGCCCTGGGCGCGGGAGGCCACGGTGTTCAGACCCAGCTCGATCGCTTTTTCAAAAGCGGCTTGCTGACCGGGCTGGATACGGATGTCGGCGAGTTCAAGAATCATGTGGACGTCTCCTGCAAAAAATACCGACCTTACATCACTTCATGGGCCCACAAAGCCCGCATGTCGGTCTGTTTTGTCATGCCGATGACACATGCTTGCCAGAGAATGCCGCGATGCAAATCGGCACACCACAGATCCTCAGTCTGTATCTGCAAGCGGCCCGCCAAGTCCTCCTTGGTGAGCGGCTCACCCATTTGGCGCACGCTTGGCAGTGCGGGCGTTTGGCAGAAAAATCGGGTGCCCCGCCCAAACTGCAACTGGCCAGTTGGTTGCATGACATCGGGCATCTGTGGATGACCGCGAACAAGCAAACCGCAGGTGCAGAACCGATGGACCATGCGGCGCTGGGCGCCCAACTTTTGGCGCCCTTGTTCGGGCAGGCGGTTTCAGAGCCTGTACGCATGCATGTGCTGGCCAAACGCTACTTGTTCACGACGCGTGGCGCGTATGCCCGCAAACTCTCGCCACAAGCCCAGATCAGGCTGATGCAGCAAGGCGGCCGAATGAGTGAAGATGAGTGTGCTGCATTTGAAAGGCACCCATTTTTCACCGATGCCATCCAACTGAGGGTGTGGGATGACCTGGGGAAAAAGGACGGCTGGTTCGAGGCGACGCCGCAAGACGCACTCGACCATTTGGACGAATTGATCCAATCTGTGCACGCCACCTGTGTCACATGATTTTCATGTGAACGACATGCTCCTGACACGACCGCATTTCATCATGCCTGCATTGATGAAAAGGAGTGTGTCCCATGAAAGAAATCCCCAGCCCCACTTTTGATCTGTCGCCCATCCATTTGCCCAGGGGGTCACTTCATCCAGGATCACATCAAACCCAAGCTGAATTCCTGCCTCGCCGCGTGCAAGGCACCATTGAGGTCAGCTGGGCGAAACATCAAGACGAAGTTCGTGAAGCACAGAGGCTGAGGTACGCCATTTTTGCCGATGAAATGGGCGCACGTCTGCCCAAAACCATCGCCGGGCATGACATCGATCTGTTCGATGATTATTGTGAACACCTGTTGGTGCGGGATGTGGCATCGCGCCAGGTGATTGGCACTTACAGGGTCTTGACCCCGGTTCAGGCCAAGCGAGCCGGCAGCACCTACAGCGACACCGAGTTTGATCTGACCCGCTTGCGCGGTTTGCGCAGCCGCATGGTCGAGTTGGGGCGCAGTTGCGTGCACATGGACCACCGCCATGGTGGCGTCATCATGGCCCTGTGGGGCGCCTTGTTTGAATTCATGGAACGCAATCGCCTGGACACCATGATCGGCTGTGCCAGCATTCCCATGCTGCACAACGGCCTGGTGACTGGCGACGTGGCGGCCAGCATCTGGCACCAGTTGCGCCAGACGCATTTGGCCGATATCCAGTTCCATGTGCGCCCGCGCCTGCCATTGCCCGTGGAAGAGATGAACCACGCATTGCCGATTGAACCGCCTGCGTTGATCAAGGGTTATCTGCGGCTGGGGGCCAAGGTCCTGGGTGCGCCCGCTTGGGACCCGGACTTCAACACGGCCGATTTGCCCATGTTGATGCGAACCGCAGATTTGCCTGCGCGCTACAAAAAGCACTTCTCTGCAGGTGCCCAATGACACGGACAGCGGACACCATGACGGCGCAAGCTTTGCTCAAAAGTCCGATTTTTCACCATGATTTGGCGGGGCCGCCCCGGTCACATCTGAACAGCCCTTCGGATTCCACAGAGGACCACGATGAAGATGAATCGCCCACAAAACAACAGCGTTTGCGGGCGATTTTCATATCTGACCTGCACATTGGCACACCCGGTTTCCAGGCGGATGCCTTGCTGGACTTCCTGAAGCATCACCCCAGTGATGTGTTGTATCTGGTGGGCGACATCGTGGACGGTTGGCAGTTGCGCCGGCGCTGGTTTTGGCCGCAAAGCCACAACGATGTGGTGCAAAAGTTGTTGCGCCGTGCCCGCAAAGGTTGCCGCGTGATTTATGTCCCGGGCAACCACGACGAATTTGCCCGGCATTTTGTGGGTCATGCGTTTGGCGGTGTCGAGGTGCTGCACGACACCACCCACACCACGGCGCAAGGCAAGAAGCTGTGGGTGGTCCATGGCGATCACTTTGACGGGGTGATTCAGTGTGCCAAATGGTTGGCCTATTTGGGCGATTGGTTGTACGAATTCTCGCTGCGCATGAACCGCCATCTGAACAGTTTCAGGGCACGCATGGGTTTGGGCTATTGGTCCTTGTCGGCGTACCTCAAACTCAAAGTCAAAAAAGCGGTCAATTTCATCAGCGATTTCGAGGTGGCGGTGGCCTCTGAAGCCAAGCGAAGGGGTTATGACGGTGTGGTCTGCGGCCACATCCACCATGCCGAAATCAGGGATGTGAACGGTGTTTTGTATTGCAACGATGGCGATTGGGTGGAAAGCCGGACCGCGTTGGTCGAGCATGCCGATGGGCGGCTGGAAATCATCCATTGGGGATCTCATGCCGTGGTGCTGACCCCGGCCAAGGCCGAACAGGAATTGGCATGAGGCTCGCACTGGTCACCGATGCCTGGCACCCGCAGGTCAACGGTGTGGTGACCACGCTGCATGAATTGGTGCAAGCCTTGGGGCCCTTGGGTGTTGACGTGTCGGTCATTCATCCCCACCAATTCGATCACCGCAGTTGCCCGGGTTACGCAGGCATCGATTTGGCGATTCGCCCTGGCCGCCGTTTGGCCGCCCAGCTCGATGCCCTGAAGCCCGATGCGGTGCACATTGCCACCGAAGGCCCTTTGGGCTGGGCTGCTCGCAAACACTGCCTGCGGCGTGGGTGGTCCTTTACCACCGCATTCCACACCAAATTTCCAGAAATTCTGAAAGCCGCCTTGCACGTGCCTTTGTGGATGGGCTATGGGTTGTTTCGCCGATTCCATCGGCCATCATCTGGCGTGATGGTGCCGACCCAAGGGGTTTTGAACATGCTCGCAGCTCGTGGCTTTCAACAACTCAGGCCCTGGACCCACGGGGTCGACCTTGCACTGTTCAAGCACCATCCTCAGCCGTTGGACTTGCCAGAATTCGAGGGCTTGCCGCGGCCACTGGCGCTCTGCGTGGGGCGTGTGTCCTACGAGAAAAACATCGATGCTTTCCTGGACCTGAAGCTGCAGGGCACCCGCATTGTGTGTGGTGAGGGCCCCCTGCTGGCGCAACTGCAAGCCCGGTACCCGGAAGTGGTCTGGATGGGGGTGCTCAAGCGCGACAAACTGGCCCAGATCTTTGCGGCGGCTGATGTGTTTGTCTTCCCATCGCGCAACGAGACCTTTGGGCTCGTGATGCTGGAGGCCATGGCCTGTGGCACCCCGGTGGCCGCTTACCCGGTGGATGGCCCCTTGCAGGTCTTGGGCGATGGCCAGGGGAAGACTCAGGGGGGCGTTTTGTCCGAAGACCTCCAGCAAGCTGTCACGGGTGCGCTGGCGCTGTCCAGGCAAGAAGCCCGTGACCGGGCAGAAAGCTTTGACTGGCCGAAGACCGTGCAGCTGTTCAAGTCCTACCTCGTGCCAGCGCACAAGCCGTGAAATTTTCCATGACCAGTCATCGATTTGTCATCAAATTGACATGACAGGTTTCTAGAATGCCCCAACATTCGAGAATACACACATGGTCAATACAAGCAAACTGCCCACCCACGAAACGGTGCCTGCCAGTTTGCTTGACCGCGATCTGAGCATCCTGGCCTTCAACGAACGCGTGCTCGATTGGGCGCACCGGCCAGAAGTGCCCGTGCTGGAGCGCTTGCGTTATCTGTGCATCGTCTCGTCCAACGTGGATGAGTTTTTTGAGGTCAGGGCAGAGCCTCATGTGATGGCCTGTCTGCAAGAGGTCCAGTCTGGTCCCTACACCGAAAGCAGTCTGCAGAACATTGCCGACAAGACCCAAGCCATTGTGAGTCGGCAGTACAGCCTGTACAACGATGACCTCTTGCCAGCGCTTGAACGCCAAGGCTTTCGCATCCTCTCGCACGGCGAGCGCAATGCGGAGCAACGCCAATGGGTGCGCAGCTATTTCAACCGCGAGGTCAAACCTTTGCTGGTTCCTGTCGGTCTGGATCCGGCGCACCCGTTCCCACAGGTGGCCAACAAGTCCTTGAATTTCATCGTGCAGTTGTCGGGCAAGGACGCCTTTGGCCGCTCCAACGAGATTGCCATTGTCCGAGTGCCGCGTGTTTTGTCCCGCTTGATCCCTTTGCCCGCCAAGGTGTGTGGCGGCAGCACGGCCTATGTCTTGCTGTCGAGCGTGATCCGGGCGCATCTGGCCGAATTGTTTCCAGGGCGCGTGGTGGGACAGTTTTCGCAGTTCAGGGTCACGCGACACTCGGACTTGGCGGTCGATGAAGACGAAATGGCGAATTTGCGCATGGCCCTGCGTCAGGGATTGCAGCACCGCCATTACGGCCAGGCTGTGCGGCTGGAAGTGTCGGCCAATTGCGCACCGCGTCTGGCAGAGTTTTTGCGCAAGGAGTTCCGCCTGCCCGAGGCGGCGGTGTTCAGAGTCAACGGACCGGTGAATCTGGTTCGCATGATGCAGTTGATCGACCTGATCAATGCACCAGACCTCCTGTTCCCGCCTTACAAAGCCAGTTTTCCGGCGCACGTGCCCCAGCACGGTTCGGTGTTTGCCCGGCTCAAACAGGGCGATGTGGTGATCCATCAACCGTTTGAATCCTTTGATGGCGTGTTGGCGTTCCTGCGGGAAGCTGTGCATGACCCGAATGTGCTGGCCATCAAGCAGACGATTTACCGTGCAGGCAGCGACACCACCATGATGGACCTGCTGCGCGAAGCCGTGCGCAAAGGCAAGGAAGTGATTGCTGTGGTGGAGCTCAAGGCCCGCTTTGACGAAGAGGCCAACATCAACTGGGCCGAGCAACTCGAAGCCATTGGCGCCCAAGTGGTGTATGGCATTGTCGGACTCAAGACCCATGCCAAGATGCTTCTGGTCACTCGCCGCGAAGGTCGCACCTTGCGCCGCTACGGGCACCTGTCAACGGGCAACTACAACCGCCGCACGGCGGCTTTGTACACCGATGTCAGCTACCTCACTGCCGATGCGGCCATCACTTCGGACATGGATCAGTTGTTTGGCCATTTGGCCAGCCAAAGCTGCTTGCCCAAAATGAAACGCCTGCTGGTCGCACCCTTTCAGTTGCACGCCGACATGCAAGCACGGATCCGGGCGGTCGGACAAGCCGCAGCGCGTGGGGCCTTTGCCCGCATTGTGCTGAAGATGAACGCACTGACCGATGTGCCCCTGATCGAGGCTTTGCTGGCCGCAGGTCAGCAGGGTGCCAGGATCGACCTGATTGTCCGTGGTGCCTGCATGTTGCCCGCTGGGGTGGCTGGATTGAGCGAAAACATCCGGGTGCGATCAGTCATTGGTCGTTTTCTGGAGCATTCCCGGGTGTTTTACTTTGCGGCCGACCAAGACGAATCGCTGTTCCTGTCGAGCGCCGACTGGATGAGTCGCAACATGACCCGGCGCATTGAATTGGCCTGGCCCGTGCAGGACCCGGTGTTGCGCCAGCGGATCATCGATGAATGCCTGATCGCGTATTTGCATGATGCGCGGGATGCCTGGGACTTGTCGTCCGACGGCCAGTACCACCGGGTGGGCTTGACAGCGCCTGGCCCGGGTGCCCAGCAAGCCTTGATGCAACGCTACAGCGGTGAACAGACCGCAGGGTGAATGGCATGGATTTGATCATTTGGCGTCATGCCGAGGCGCATGAGGCCGAGCCTGGTGAAGAGGACATGCTCAGGGCCTTGACCCCACGCGGGCGCAAGCAAGCCGATCGCATGTCGGTCTGGTTGGACGCCCAGTTGCCAGAAGGGACCCGTATTTTGTGCAGCCCTGCTGTGAGGGCCGAACAAACCGTTCGGGCATTGAAGCGCAAATACAAGATCCGCGATGCGCTCTCGCCCGGGGCTTCCGTGCAGGACATCCTGGAAACCTCGGGCTGGCCGGATGCGAAATACCCCGTCTTGGTGGTGGGCCACCAGCCCGGCTTGGGCGGCGTCATTGCGCAATTGTTGCGCATGCCGGACGAGGCGTGTGCCATCCGCAAAGGAGCGGTCTGGTGGTTGCGTCACCGCAGCAGGGATGGGCAGGGCCAGACGGTGTTGATGGCTGTGACCTGCGCCGAAAAACTCTGAGGGCCTCAGTCCTTGGCAGGCCTGCCGGTCTTGATGGTCGGCACGTTGCCCAAGGCTTTCTTGAACGACGCATCGGCCATGCTGCTGATGGCCTGCAAGCCTGCACGGATCAACTCGCTTTTCTTGACCTCGATGCCGAGCGCCATGGCGCGTTTTTTCATGTCGGCAATTTGCAGCAGCTCCGTTTTGGGCAGGGTGAAACTGTCACGAACCACTTTGACCTTTTTTTCCTTGGCAGGCTTGCTGGCTTCAGTTTTGGCAGGTGCAGTATTGGCAGGTGCAGTTTTGGCTGCAGCGCCAACCGGTTGCACGCGGGCCTTCAGGGCAGCTTGGGCTGCAGGCTTGACGGCTTGGGTGGCGCGAGAGCCTGCCGAGGCCGCCTTGGCGCTGGCGGGTGTCTTGGTGGGCGCGGCGGATTTGGGCGTTTTCAACTTGGGAGAAGCGGATGCTTGTGTCATGGTGATAAGACCTTGGTCAATAACGGTGCATACAGTTTATACCGTTAACCATGAACTGGCAACCATTTGACCCCCGCAGGCCAGGGCATCAATCCAGATGGACCCCGAAGGACCAATCGGTTTTTTGCCAGGCGGCTTTTTCTTCGCGCAGCAGGTGTGTGGATTGCGGCCAAAGCTCTGCCCAGTCGCTGTCGATGTTCAGCTGTGCCGTTCGGCTTTCGGTGTCGCATGCCAGTTGCAGACCCGAGAGGTCCGGATCGCGCCGGGCATGGCAGAGGATCACGGCCAGACGCAAGGCCATCAGCTGTTGCACAAAAGTGCCGTCCACCAAATCTGTTTCGAGTTTGCGCAACTTGCCCCGGTGTCCCAGCACCAGCTGACTCAGGCGATGCAATTCATCCAGGGTAAAGCCGGGCAGGTCGGTGTTGTCCAGAATGTAGGCGCCATGCTTGTGGTAATCGCTGTGGGAGATGCGCATGCCCACTTCATGCACCTGACATGCCCAATGCAATTTTTTGAACAGACGCTGACGTTCGGCAGCCGACTCGGTCGCTGGTTTGGCAAGCAGGGACCCCAACAGGGCCTGCGCGGTTCTGGAAACACGTTCGGCCTGCAGTTTGTCGGTGCCAAAGCGCTGCGCCAGCCAGTCCACCATCGATGAGCGCACATCGTGTGAGCTGTCGCGGTCGATCAGGTCGTACAAGGCGCCATGCCGCAGGGCCCCTTGCGCCGCGTGCATCTCGTTGATTTGGAGCAGGTCAAACACCGCTTGCAGCACAGCCAGACCGCCCCCGATCACAGGCCTGCGGTCTTCTTTGATGCCCTCCACGCGCAGGTTGTCGATTTTTTGGGCCTTGAGCAGGCGCTCCTTGAGCCAGGCCAAACCGTCACGGGTGATGAGGCCTTGCGACCAGCCGGCCGCGCTCAGCACATCGGCCACGGCGCCCACCGTGCCCGAAGAGCCATAGCACCGGTCCCATTGGTTGCGGCTGAACAAGATTTGCGCCTCGTCCAGCACCGCTTTGGCGGCGATCTCTGCCGACTTGAACGCAGAGGCTGTCCACAGGCCCTCCGGGAAATGCTTCATGGACCAGGCCACACTGCCCACCCGGTAAGACTCGAGGGTGCTAGCACGCTCGTGCTGTCCCAAAATCATTTCTGTGGAGCGCCCGCCAATGTCCACCACCAAGCGGCGTTCGTCGGATTGCGGCAACAGGTGCGACACGCCCAGGTAAATCAGACGGGCTTCTTCCCGGCCAGCGATCACTTCGATGGGAAACCCCAGAATTTCCTTGCCCTTGCTGAGAAAAACGTCCCGGTTGCGGGCTTCACGCAGAGTTTGGGTAGCCACCGCGCGCACCTGGCTGGGTTTGAAGCCCGCAATGCGTTCACCAAAGCGGGCCAGGCACTCCCAGCCGCGTTCCATCGCTTCCAGCGTCAGATTGCGTTCACCATCGAGTCCGTTGCCCTGGCGAACGGTTTCCTTGATGTATTCCACCCTGCGCAGTTGGCCCAGATCCATTTGCCCGATCTCCAATCGAAAGCTGTTGGAGCCCAGGTCAATGGCTGCGTAAAGGGTTCGGGTTTGCATGCTGGAGGACGGTCAACGACAGGAGAAAGTGCAGATTATGTGACGGAATAACGAAAAAATCGTGACGATCAAGCCCTGCTTTCAGTTTGAGTCATCAAACATCTGCCTTTGCTTGTGGTTCCCCATGTGCTGCACGTTCATTGAGCCATCCCACCAAGCTCAGCATGACCGGCACTTCCACCAAGACGCCCACCACAGTTGCCAATGCGGCACCGGAGTTCAGGCCGAAGAGAGAAATGGCCACAGCCACTGCCAGTTCGAAAAAATTGGATGTTCCAATCAAGCAGGCAGGTCCGGCCACGTCGTGAGGCAGCTTGAGCCAACGAGTACCCCACCAGGCGATGATGAAAATCCCGTAAGTCTGGATGACCAGTGGCACCGCAATCATCACGATGACCAAAGGTTTGTCCACAATGGTTGGGGCTTGGAATCCAAACAGTAAAACCACTGTGGCCATCAAGCCGGTGATCGACCATGGCTTGAGCTGTGTCAGACGTTTTTGCAGATGCGCCTGGCCGTGGTTAAGCCAGACATAGCGGGCCAGTAAACCTGCGAATAATGGCAGGAGCACGTACAAAACGGTCGACAAAATTAAGGTTTTCCAAGGCACCGTGACGTCGGTCACGCCCAGCAAAAATGCTGCAATCGGCGCAAAGGCCAGCACCATGATGAGATCGTTCACAGAGACTTGAACCAGGGTGTAATTTGCATCGCCCTTGACCAGTTGGCTCCAGACAAACACCATCGCCGTGCAAGGCGCCACGCCCAGCAAGATCATCCCTGCAATGTATTCACTGGCCGATTGCGGATCGACCCAGGGTGCAAAGAGGTATTTGAAAAAAAGCACGCCCAACGCGGCCATGGTGAAGGGCTTGATAAGCCAGTTGACCACCACCGTGAGTATCAGGCCTTGCGGCTTATTGCCGACATCTTTCACGGCGCTCCAATCGATTTGGACCATCATCGGGAAAATCATTACCCAGATGCACAGGGCGACGACAAGATTCACGTGTGCCAACTCAAGCCCGGCCACGGCGTTGAAAAAATCGGGAGCTAACAACCCTAGAGCCACACCCGCCAGAATGCCCATGGTCACCCAAACCGACAAAAAACGCTCAAAAAACCCCATGCCTGTGTTGGGTCGAAGATTTGAAGGGGGATGTGTCACGGATCAGAGGCTGGGGTCAGGCCAGGCCGATCTGGTCCAGCTCTTTTTTCAGCGACAGTCGGTCCAGCTTATCGACAGGCAAGCTCAGCAAAATCGAAATGCGGCGGTGCAACTTCATGAATGCATCCCAAAATGCTTTGCTTTTTTCTTCATCGGTGGAACCGATGTGTCCCGGATCTTCCACGCCCCAGTGGGCGGTCAAGGGTTGGCCTGGCCAGACTGGACAAACTTCGCCTGCTGCTTTGTCGCAAACTGTGATCACGAAATCCATCGTCGGTGCATCAGGCGCTGCAAATTCAGACCAACTTTTGCTGCGCAACCCTGCAGTGTTAATTTGGTTCCTTTCCAAGCACATCAAGGCCTGGATGTTCACTCGACCTGCAGGTTGGCTGCCTGCGCTGTAGGCTGCAAAGCGGTTAGGCCCTAGGTGATTCATGATGGCTTCGGCCAAGATGCTGCGCGATGAATTGCCTGTGCAGATGAAGAGGATGTTGTGCTTGAGCATGTTCAGGTCTCCAATAAAAAGAGGAAATATCAACAGTTGCCGACCGCACAGGTCAGATTCAGTGCATCACCACAAGGCACGCCTTGACAGCAGTGCGCGGTCAAAAAGTCCATCAGGCCTTGCATGGCGCTGAGGTCGGCGCGGTAGCGCAAAAAACGGCCCTCGCGCTGAACGCTGACCAGGGCCGAATGATGCAACTCCTTGAGGTGGAAAGACAGCGTGTTGGCGGGGATGTCGAGCGCTGCAGACAACTGTCCGGGCTGAATGCCTTCGGGGCCTGTGCCCACGATGGCCCGGAACACCTTCAGGCGTGAAGGCTGCGCCAAGGCCGCCAGGGCCTGGACGGCCACCTCCTCGTCCATGACGCTGAACAGTGAAACGGGATTCATGGCCGGACCTCCGAGTGGTTGGCGTGCGTGAGCAAGCCCATGGGCAGACGCAGCGTGGCCAGCCAGCACAGACACAGCATCAGCGCCGAGCCCAGCAGGGCATACAGCAGACCGCCCCACTGGTACAACAGGCCCGAGAGCAGCGTACCCAAAAAGCGGCCCAGTGCGTTGGCCGCGTAATAAAAACCCACGTCTTCGGCCGCTTTTTCAGAGCCCGCATAGGCCAGCACCAAATAACTGTGCACCGATGAGTTGATGGCAAAGGCAAAGCCGAACAAACTCAGGCCACCGACCACCCACCACTCCAGCTGAGCCGCTTGCAGGTCAATGGCCACGGCTATGCCCAGCGGAATGAGCATGAGCACCGCCGACCACCAACGCGCAGCTGGCACTTCTCGGCTCAGGCCATCTGCGCTGCGGCGCACGATCTGTGGCGCCAGCGCTTGCACCAAGCCATAACCAATCGTCCAAGCCGCCAAAAAACCACCCACCATGGTGAAGGTCCAGCCCACCGAGTAGAGGAAAACCGGCACGCCCACCACAAACCACACATCACGCGCACCAAACAAAGCCACGCGTGCGGCCGCCAGCGCGTTGATGCCCGGGTTTTTGGCGAACAACTCTTTGGCCGAGCTCGAAGGCTTGCTCTTGCCCATCATGGGCGGCAAGCTGGTCACTACGCCAATGAGCACCAAAGCGAGCAGACCCGCCATGGCCCACAGCGAGCCCTGAAAACCCAGCGTCTCGAGCAGCAAACCACCCAGAAAAAAGCCCAAGCCCTTCATGGCGTTCTTGCTGCCGGTGAACCAGGCCACCCATTTGAACAGTTGCCCGTTGCCTTGGTCTTTGGCTTGCGCCTGCGTGATTTTGATGGCCGACTTGCTGGCGGTCTTGGTCAAGTCTTTGGCCACACCGCAGACCCCTTGCGCCAGCACCACCCAAGCCACGGACATGGCCGCTGTCCATTCTGGCTGCAAAGCTGAGAGTAAACCAAAGCCGATGATCTGCGTGACCAAGCCCACCGTGAGCATGCGTGCAATGCCAAAGCGCGTGGCCAGCCAGCCGCCAATCAGGTTGGCCAAGACGCCCGCGCCTTCGTAGAGCAAAAACAAAAAGGCCAGCGTGAACGGCGAGTAACCCAGTTTGTAAAAGTGCAGCAGCACCAACATGCGCAAAGCGCCATCGGTCAGGGTGAAGCCCCAATAGGCCGCGGTGACGATGCCGTAGTGGCGTTCAGCGGCATTCATCTCAGATGCCGACCTCGTTCATGTGGCAAGCCAAGTCCACCATGCGGCAGGCGTAGCCCATTTCGTTGTCGTACCAAGCGTATATTTTGAGCAGCGTGCCGTCGGTGACCATCGTCGACAGCGCGTCCACGATGGCGCTGCGCGTGTCGCGGGCGTAGTCCACGCTGACCAAGGGCCTTTCTTCGAAACCCAAAATGCCCGCCAGTGGGCCTTGGGCCGCAGCGGCAAACAAGGCGTTGACTTCCTCGGCGCTGGTCTCGCGCTTCATCTCGAACACACAGTCAGTCAGCGACGCATTGAGCACCGGGGCACGCACCGCGTGGCCGTTGAGCTTGCCCTTGAGTTCGGGGTAAATCAAAGCGATGGCCGTGGCACTGCCGGTGGTGGTGGGGGCCAGGCTCACCATGGCGCTGCGGGCGCGGCGCAGGTCTTTGTGCGGCGCATCGACCACCAAGTTGGTGTTGGTCGGGTCGTGGATGGTGGTGATCTGGCCATGGCGGATGCCAATGGCTTCGTGCACGACTTTGACCACCGGGGCCAAACAGTTGGTGGTGCAGGATGCGGCCGTGACAATGCGGTCTTTGGCTGGGTTGTACAGCGTGTGGTTGATGCCCACCACGATGTTCAGCACATCGCCGACCTTGACGGGCGCCGCCACAATCACGCGCTTGGCGCCCCGGTCCAGGTGGCCTTGGATCGTTTCGGGCGTCAGGAATTTACCCGTGCACTCCAGCACCACGTCCACGCCCATGTCGCCCCAAGGGATGTCGGACGGGTTGGCGTGCGAGGAAAAGCTCAATGTCTGGTCACTGATGCGGATCTGGCTGTCGCCAACAGCCTCGATGCGCTCGCGCCATTTGCCCTGGACGCTGTCAAACGACAGCAAATGGGCGGTGGCTGCTGCGCCGCCTTTGAGCTCGTTCAGGTGCACCACCTCGAGGCGGTTGCCCGCGCGGGGGTCGTCGTGCTGACGATCGGCAGCGCCCATGGCCGCGCGCAAGGCCAAACGGCCGATCCGGCCCATCCCGTTGATTCCGACTTTCATGACCTTGCCTTTCATTCCATACTTCCATCATTATGGAAATAAATTATGGCAATTTGATGACAAACACCGTGTGGTCAATACCCAAAAAAACGCCCTCGTTGTCGAGGGCGTTGTGAGGCGGCCAGGTCGCGTGCTTACTTGATTTCCCAGACCGCCACGGTCCCAGAGACTTCGTAACCTGCGAGAAGCAGGGCATTTCCGGTGGGGCTCTGCGATGCGGGCACAAAGCTCAGGCCTTCAGGTGAGATGTCGCCGTTGGCCATGTCACTGGTGTTTTGCAGCCATTGAATGAATTTGGGCGCTGCCGGATTGCTCAGGTCGTACATCAAGATGGCACTGGTGCGCTCCAGGGCCACAAAGGCATAGGTCTTGCCTTTGACTTGGCCCACCACCACGCTTTCGGGCTCGGGGCCCTTGTTGTCCAGACGGCCGAGCACCTGGTCCTTGCCCAGCAGGGCGGGTGGCAAGTTGCTGTAGGCGCGCTGCTCGAGGTCGTTGGCCGAGTCAAAGACCTGAGCGCCCGTGGTGGCGTTGTAGATCGAGAAAGAACGTCCGCCCAATGTGTAGAGCTTTTCAAACTCATTGCTGCTGTTGCGGCCCATGGTCGAGAAAATCGTCAACCGACCGAGTTCTGTTTCGGTTTTGAGGTTGGTGGCCGATGGAAAGGCGGTGCTGTTGAGGACGATGCTGCTGTGACCGACCCGTTGGGTTTCCTTTTGCGCACTGGGCAGGAAATCATCACGGTCATCGCCTTCGTTGGCGGTGATGAAATAGGATGTGCCATTGACGCTGAAGGTGGCAATGCCATCGGGCATGGGGATGCCCAACAAATTGGCATAGGACTTGAGCGCGAAGGGCGCGGTGGCGCTGACCTTGTCCGATGCAGCCAGAGAATTGCTCGCCAAGCCATGGTTTTTATAGCCCATGGCGAAAATGCGCTCTATCCGGTTGGTCGCGAGGTTCACCACAGCCACCGCATTGTTTTCCTGCAGGGTCACATAGGCCTTGGTGTTGTCCGAACTGATGGAGACATATTCCGGCTCCATGTCTTGCGCGACCGTGGCGCCAGCACGTCCGATGCGCACATCGGTGGGCAACTCGCTGGCACGGCTGGCGCCTGCATTGAAATCGCTGAAGTCCAGTGTGGTGGCGGCGTCGGCCGGTGTGCCATTGGCAATGGCGATGATCGAAATGCTGCCGACAGGGTCAATGCCGTCCGTGCTGAAAGTGGCACTGAGCTCACCTTCATTGGCCACCACCAGCTTGCTGCCGTCCGGCGTGAAGGCCATGCCATCGGGCAGACTGCCGACGGTGACTTTCTTGACGTAAGTGGCATTGCCTTGCGCATCCAGTCGGTAAAAAGCCACCACACCGTTGGCGGTTTTGGGGGTGGCTTGTACGGCAATGGCCAGCAGGTTGCCACTGATGGCCAGGGTCTGCACACCACCGGCGGTAAAGCCGCTGTCGTTCACATGTGCCGCCAGCGAAGTGATGGCGCCAGCTGCGAGGTTGCTGGCCGTCGTCGGATTGGCCAGTGCGGTGCTGCTCAGGTTGCGCAGGCTCACGCGCTGAAAAGAAGACGGTGTACCGGCACTGTCCACCGTGATGAAGACCGATTGACTCTCGGCGTGGTAGGCCACGATTTCAGAAATACCTGCACCCACATTTTGGGCATAGCGGCCCACCAGGGTGGCTTGGGGCGTCGCTTCAACTGTTTCGCTATCACCGCCGCAGGCGACAAGAACGGCGATCGCCGTCGCAGACAAGAGTGCGCGGATGTTCATGTGTTTCTCCAATAGAACGGGTGGTGTACATGGAGACACTAGCGGATGAATATGACAACTTCATGGATTAACCGTATGGATTTAGTAACGGTCTGTGAATCGGGACATGGAGAGACATGGCGGAAAAAATGTCATGAGTTTTTCACAGTCGCTGATTAACCTGAATGGGTTTTTTAACCCACAGGAGTTTTCCAAATGTCCAGCCTCATTCGTGACGACGATGGCGTTTCCAACGCTTCAGCCAACGACCATTTGCATGATCTCATCGAACGTGAAATCGCTCGCAACCCCAGCCGCCGCAGCATGCTCAAATCCGGTGCAGCCTTGGGCTTGCTCGGTATTTTTGGCAGCGCCTTGACGGCCTGTGGTGGCAGCTCGGCCCCCGCAGCGGGCAGCATTGGCTTCAAGGCCGTGGCCACCAGCAGCGGCGATGCCATCGTGGTGCCTGAGGGCTACACCGCCGACGTGATGTACCGCTGGGGTGACCCGATCACAGCCACGGCCCCCGCGTTCAAGGGCGATGCCAGCGAGACTTGGCGCCAGCAGGAAGTGCAGTCGGGCGACAACCACGACGGCATCAACTTTTTCCCCTTCCCGGGCACCGATGGCAACAGCCGCGGCATTCTGGCCATGAACCACGAGTACATCAACCCCGAGTACTTCCACGATGTGGCCAACTTCAACAAGCCTGAAATTGCGGACAACACCAAAAAGCAGTTGGCTGCTCACGGCGTGTCGGTCATCGAAGTTCGGCGCAATGCCGCTGGCAAGTGGGAATACGTCAAGGACTCCAGCTACAACCGCCGCATCACCGGCTACACGCCCATGACCCTCACAGGTCCTGCGGCTGGCAACGACCTGCTCAAGACCGCCGCCGACGCCACGGGCACCGTGGCGCTGGGCACGCTCAACAACTGCGGCGCCGGTCAGACGCCTTGGGGCACTTACATCACCTGCGAAGAAAACTTCAACGGCTACTTTGGCACCGAGACAGCCGGTTGGACACCCAATGCGCTGCAAAACCGCTACGGTTTGAGCGCTGCCGGTTTCGGCTATGGCTGGCACAAGGGCGATGCCCGTTTCGACCTGGCCGCCAACCCCAATGAAGCCAACCGCTTTGGCTGGGTGGTCGAGATCGACCCCTATGCCCCCACCAGCACGCCCAAGAAACGCACTGCCCTGGGCCGTTTCAAGCACGAAAACGCCGAGTGCGTGCTGTCCAGCGCCAGCAAGGCCGTGGTGTACACCGGCTGCGATGAGCGCAACGAGTACCTCTACAAATTCGTCTCGACCGGTACCTACAACGCCGCCGACAAGACCAGCGGCGCCAACTTGCTCGACGCAGGCATTTTGTATGTGGCCCGCTTCAACGCCGGCACCGTGGTGGGCGACAACCAGGGCACCGGCGAATGGTTGCCTTTGGTGCATGGCCAGAACGGCTTGACCGCTGAGAACGGTTTTGCCAACCAGGCCGAAGTGCTGATCAAGGCCCGCCAGGCCGCCGACCGTGTGGGCGCCACCATGATGGACCGCCCCGAGTGGGTCGCAGCCAACCGCACCAAATCGGGCGAAGTGTTTTTGGCCTGTACCAACAACAACCGCCGCGGCAGCTCGACCACAGCCTCTTCCAACATGAGCAATGGCACCACCGTGGCCGGCTCCGCCCGTCCCGGGCTGGACGAAGCCAATCCCCGTGCCGTCAACAACTGGGGCCATGTGATCCGCATCAATGAATCTGGTGCCGATGCCGCCGCCACCACCTTCAACTGGGACATCTTCGTGATCGCCGGCAACCCGGCCCTCGATGGCGCCAAGAAGGGCTCGAGCAACATCGACGCCAGCAACACCTTCAACTCGCCCGATGGCATTCAGGTCGACCCCGAAGGCCGCCTCTGGATCCAGACCGATGGCAGCTATGCCAACACGGGCGATTTCTTGAACCAGGGCAACAACCAGATGCTGGTGGCCGACATCGCGACCAAGAAGATCACCCGCTTCCTGGTGGGCCCAGCGGGCTGCGAGGTGACTGGCGTGTGCTGGACACCCGACGGTCGCACCATGTTCATCAACATCCAGCATCCTGGTGAAGTGGGCAGCCACCCGAACGCGCCCGCAGCCTATGTGGCGGCGACCAACAAGGATGCCTGGGTCAATGCCAACCCCACGGTCTTTTCCAAGTGGCCTGACGGAGCCAGCGCAGGTCGTCCGCGCTCTGGCACCGTGGTCATTCGCAAAAACGACGGTGGCGTGATCGGCACCTGAAGCTGGCCCTTGGCAGACCCGCGCCGGGTCTGCCGCGGCGTTTGGGCCACCCTGGGGGTGGCCCAATTTGTTTTTACTTTTCCAACAAGGTTTGACCCCCTATGACAGCGATGCGTCCCCAAGGACCTGAAAAGATGCCCAGAAACGGTGAGCGCTGGGCGGTTCGGACACTGGCCACGCTGGTGCTGGCTGGGTGCATGGTGGCTTGCGGTGGCGGCGGCAGTGGTCTCGGTGTGGCCGGGGCCGGTGTCCATTCAGGGATGCCCAACGAACTGCCTTCACCCAACCCGGTGGCTGCCGTTCTGGCCAAGCCCGTGTTGTCCTTCACCGACACGGGCCTGAGCGTGTCCGATGGGGTGACCCGCATCGGTGCCTGGCAGGTCAGCAGTCTGGTCGGGTGGGAGTATTCCTTTGACATGGGCAAGACCTGGACGCGGGGGCAGGGTGATTTTTTTGACGTCACGGGCGACGGGGCCAAAACCATCTGGGTCCGTGCCCGAGACGACTTGGGCAACACATCCGAAATTGTGATGGTCAGCTGTGTGCTGGACACCATGCCGCCAGCCCCCATTCAAGCAGAGGTCGCGAGCCAGGACCTGACCCGGCTGGTGCGTGTCTCCGGCATCGAGCCGCAGGGCCGCTGGGAATACTCGCTGGACGACCAGCGCACCTGGTTACCTGGCACCGGTGATCGCCTGGCGGTTTTGGGCAATGCGCTGCCCGTGCTGTGGTTGCGCCAGGTGGACTTGGCGGGCAACCCGTCGACACCAGAGCGGGTTCACCTTCAGGAGCCGGGCAGCCCGACATGGCACGAGGCCTCGGGCAATCCGTTGCAGCCCAGCCTGCTGTCCTTGCAGCAGGCCCGAACGGTCGTGCTGCACGGCTCGGTGGTGCGCGGGGACGCTGACTACATACGCTGGGACATTCCGGTCGGTCAGCGCTTGCAGGCCTTGCGGCTGGTGCACTATGTTTCGCCCGACCCGATCGCTTTTTATGCCTTGCAGCGCGCCCCGGTCTTCGATGCGGGCATCGATGTGAATCGCATGCTGGTGTATGGCCACATGGGCCCGCAAGATCTGAAACGCAACGTGTTGCAGGATGTGGCGTCTGGCCAGTTGACTGCCGGCCCCATCACCTTGTGGTTCCAGCAGACGGGCCCTCAAGCCACTGAATATGCCATTGAACTTGTGTTTGTACCGGTGGAGTGAGTCGGCGCAGCTGGCCATGGCCGGCGTGCTGCTGGCGGGCCTGCTGACAGCTTGCGGTGGCGGGGACTCGCAGGCCTTGCTGCCCGCACCTGCCGTACCGCTCGAAGTTCGCGGTCCGGATCCATTGCTCTCGCAACAGTGGCATTTGTTCAACACCGGGCAAGGCGGTGGGCTGCCTGGCATGGACCTCGGTCTGCAGGGTGTTGCTGAGACTGGCCGCGACGTTTTGATCGCCTTTGTCGATGGTGCGGTGCAAATCAAGCACCCAGACCTGGTGGCCAATCTGCACACGGTCAATGGCCGTCTGAGCAGCGCCGACCCCTCGCCACCCTTGGCGCCTGCAGACGCGCCTTACAACGACCGCGCCGGGGAGTGGGACGATGCCCATGGCACGGCCGTGGTCGGTATTGCCGTGGCCCGCGCCGACAACAGCATCGGGGGGCGAGGGGTAGCACCTCAGGCACGTTTCATGGCCTTTGATGGTTTGTCGAACGGCCGGGTCGGGCAGGCACTGGGTTCGGCCGTTGATCTGGGTGCTGACATCGTCAACAACAGTTGGGGGTTTCTGGACCCGCAAGCCGGGCAAGGCAGAAGTTACCAGCGTGCCGATCCCCTCTGGCGTGAGGCCTTGGGCCGTGCCCTGACTCAGGGCCGCCAGGGACGCGGAGCCGTTGTGGTCTTTGCCGCAGGCAATGGGGGCGGCGATGACGACAGCAACCGTGACGGTTACGCCAACCAGCCCGGCGTGTTGGCGGTGGGCGCCGTGGACCACCGAGGCCGACCACCGGCCTATGCCGAGCCGGGTGCGAATGTGCTGGTCAGTGCCCCGTCCATGGCCCTGCTGCGCCGTACAGAAGGCGGGGCTGACATCTGGACCACCGACTTGGCGGGTCCGCGCGGACTTTCGGGTGGAACGCAGGCAGAAATGGCTGACTATGCCCCCTTTGCAGGTGGTACCTCAGCGGCTGCACCCATGGTCTCAGGTGTGGTGGCGCTGATGCTGCAGGCCAACCCCGCATTGAGCTGGCGCGATGTCCGCTGGCTGTTGGCGGGTACGGCCAGAGCCGCCTCGCTGGGTTCGGCAGTGGCAGAGCCTTCGGCCATGAACAGCCATGGCTACCACCCGCTGGTGGGTTTTGGCCGTGTGCATGCCGGCGATGGCGTGGCTGCTGCTCGGGTTTTTCGTGGACTGCCTGCGCAACGCCGTTGTGACAGTGGCTGGTTGAGCATCCAGCAAACCATTGGCGATGCACCCGACGTGGGTTTGACTGTGGACCATTTTTTCGCGACATGTGATGTGGCGGTGGTCGAGTCGGTCGCCGTCACGGTTCAGGCCGAGCATGCTTATGGGGCCGATTTGAAGATCACGCTCACCTCGCCTGCCTCGCGTCTGAGTGTGTTGGCACGGCCCCACTTCTGCAGTACAGATTTCTCGGGTGTCTGTGGCGACCTGAGCCAAGGTTGGACATTTCACAGTGTGCGCCACATGGGTGAGAATGCAGCAGGCACCTGGCGTTTGCGTGTGCAGGATCTGCAACAGGGCGATACTGGGCGCCTGCTCCAATGGCGGCTGGTGTTGACCGGACATTGAACCCGCCCATGCGGGCCGTGGAGGGTGGGCTATGGCCGGCTGACATCAAACTTTCACATCCGGATGGTCAGATCGTGCATTTGGAGAGAGCATGTCACACCACGACCACGACCCCATTTTCAACAGCTCGGACAACCCCCACTTTCAGGATGTCCTGACCCAATCCCTGCAAAACCCCGCGCGCCGCAGCTTGCTGCGCGGTGGCCTGGGTCTGGCGGGTCTGGCCATGCTGCCCGGCTGTGGCACCTTGACGTCGGGTGCGGCCGCTGCCCCCACTGCCTTGGGTTTTCCCTCTGTAGGCAAGAGTCTGCTTGACAACGTGATCCTGCCGCCTGGTTACCAATACAGTGTGTTGCACGCCACGGGCGATGCGCTGGATTCGGCCCTGGCCGCTTATTCGAACAAAGGCACAGAAACGGACGACTGGTCGCGCCGGATTGGTGATCACCACGATGGCATGGACATTTATTACATCGACGCCAACGGCAAGTATTCCGACAAAGACACCGGCCGCGCCGTGCTGTGCGTGAACCACGAAAGCTCGGCCGACGCGCACTTCATGCACCCCAATGGCCAGACCTCCAACCGGGTCGGCGGCAAAAAATTCACGCAGTTTGGTGACTGGGACCTGGGCACACGCCCTGAGCTCGAAGTGCTCAAAGAGATCAACCACCATGGCGTGTCGGTGGTCGAGATGGTCAAGACGCCGCAGGGTTGGCGCGTCAAGCAAGACTCACCGCTCAACCGCCGCATCACAGCGCAAACGCCTGTGCGCATCAGCGGCCCGCGTGCCCACATCGAGGCCATTCGCAGCTTCATGGTCACCCGCTGGGATGCGGCCGGCGGCATGGCGCGTGGCACGCTCAACAACTGTGGCCATGGCAAAACCCCTTGGGGCACCTATTTGGGTTGCGAAGAAAACTGGGCGTTTTATTTCCAGACCACGGGGGCGGGTGCGGCTTTGCCGGCCAAGGAAGTGGCCTCGCGCAGGCGTTACGGCGTGCCAGCGGCGGCACCCGCTGCGGGCGCCACCCGTGCGCCCAGCCAGGGCTGGCACACCGTCTCGGCCACCGACGACCGTTTTGCCCGCTGGAACCTGGCGGCTACCGGTGCCAATGCCGAGCGTGATTTCCGCAATGAGGCCAACACCTTTGGCTACAACGTCGAGATCGACCCCTTGGACCCCAATTCCACGCCTGTCAAACGCGTGGCCATGGGCCGCTTCGCCCACGAAGCGGCGGTGTGCAGCCTGCCGGTGGCGGGTCAGCCGCTGGCCTTTTACATGGGTTGTGATGCCCGCAACGAATACATCTACAAGTTTGTGTCCACCGCCGCGTGGGACCCGCGCGATGTGGGCGGAGGTTTGTTGGCGGGTGACAAGTACCTGAGCGAGGGCCAGCTGTACGCTGCCCGCTTTGACGCCACGGGCCAGGGCGAGTGGCTGGAGTTGACCATCGCCGACCCGCGCATCGCCAACCACGGCGCGTACAAATTTGCCAACCAGGCCGATGTGTTCATCAATGCGCGACTGGCTGCAGACGCTGTGGGCGCGACCAAGATGGACCGCCCGGAGTGGGGCGCTGTGAACTACCGCAATGGCGAGGTGTACTTTGCCCTCACCAACAACAACGCCGCCAACCGCACACCCTCGAAAACCGATCCGGCCAATCCTCGCGCTTACATGGATCTGGACGGCGTGAAGGGAACGGGCAACCCACACGGCCACATCATCCGCTTCAAAGAGCCTGGCCACCCAGCCACGGCCAAGGCCTTTGCCTGGGACATCTTTTTGTTTGGTGCCGAGGAAGATTCGGGCGACGCGAACCTGTCGGGCCTGACCGCCAAGAATTCGTTCTCATCGCCCGATGGCCTGTGGTTCAGCAAAGCCACCGGCATTTGCTGGATCCAGACCGACGATGGCGCTTTCACCGACGAGACCAACTGCATGATGCTGGCCGCCATTCCGGGCCAGGTGGGCGACGGTGGCAAAGTGACCGTGAAAAACAAAATGATGGTGGGTGGCGCGGAGCAAAGCGGCACGCAAGACACCTTCCTGGGCGCTGCCCTGGGTGAGGCCAAGCTGCGCCGTTTTCTGGTGGCACCCCAAGGTGCAGAAGTCACCGGGATCACCGAGACCGCCGACGGCCGCACCTTGTTTGTCAACATCCAGCACCCAGGCGAATTGTCCAAACCCCTGGCTTCGGGCTCGTCGCCCCAAAGCATGTGGCCAGGCAATGCCGGCTACGGCCCGCAGGGCCGTCCTCGTTCGGCCACCATCGTGATCACGCGCACCGATGGTGGGGTGATCGGGCTTTGATGTGCAGGGGCCAAGTGTCCACTGAAGCCACAGGGCGGTCATCGCCCTGATCAACATGGGGCCCTGTTCCATCACCGAAGTTTTGACCAGGTAACCTTGAAGAATGCGACGGGCCAGCATTTGGCCCGTCCAATTCAGGACATGGTCAAAGACAGCAGGGCCTGCTCCACATCCTGTGAAGCTTTCTTGAGGTGAGGGTTGCTGGACTCGCTGCCGGCGCGCCCCATATCCAGGTCGGCCTGGAACCCGTCACGCGCTGGCCAAACGGCGTTGAGCATGTCAAAACCTGCCTCGGCAATGGTGGCTTCTGCTTGTTCGAGCAGGCGCTCCGAGCGACCGGTTTTGGACAGAACAATGACGATCTTGTTGCCCACAGAACGGGTTTTGGCCAGCTTGCGGGCCAGCGCCAGGGTGGGGCGAAGATCGTCCATCGAGGTGCCTGTAGGCAGGAACACCACATCACTTTCGCGGCTGACATCTTCGGTCAGCTCATCGGCCAAGCCCCGCGTGTCCACCACCACCAGGTCATAGCCGACCACTGTTTTGCGCAATTTTTTCAGGCTCTTGAATGCACGGGCCTCGATCTCGGGCTCGACGCCATGGCGCAGCCTCAGGGCGCTCCACTCCACACAGGTGAGCTGCTCCAGATCGAAGTCACCGATCAGCACCTTGTGTTGCGCTCGGGCCGCAGCCACTGCCAAGACACGGGCCAGTGTGCTTTTGCCGACACCGCCTTTTTGTCCAACAAATGAAGCAATCCGCATGTATCAGTCCCTCAAGAAATCCATGGCGCCCTCAAGCTTTGGGCTTGTTCAACTGCAGCGCTTGCATGGCCACATCGAATGTTTTGGCTTTGCCCATGTAGTAACGGTCAAGCCGCCATTCTTGCAGGATGTCCATGGCCAACTGGAAATCCGAGGCGTCCAGTTCGTAGAGGTCCTTGAGTGAGAAATCCACTTCGTCCACCAACGAAGAAATCAAGCGGGCGAAAATTTGAGCGGTTTGATCCAGAGGCTCGTGGGCAATGACCTGTCGGACTTTTTTGATGGCACGCATAAATCAATTCAAAAAGTTTGATTGTGGTTGCGGTGCACCTGTCGAATATGAATTTTTTGTGAACAAACTGTTGAAATCAATACTCAAATGAATAATTGAAAAATCTGAAAACACGGTTTCGTGGGGTCACGGCCTTGCCATTCGCAATGGGCAAGCCGCCCGCCAGGCTTCAGGGCGGAGGCTGTACCGACCCACACCATGGTTTGGCTGAACCTTGTCCAAGCGATGGCCATGAAGTCGGCGCTGGATCCATAACAACCTTTTTTAAATGGGATTTTTGACACAGTACTGTCACAATTCCTCACTAAAGTCACCTCAGTCCCCCCACATAACCATTGTGGGTGGCTCTGAACTTACCCCCTGAACCAGGAGTTGACATGTTGAAAATGAAATCTTTCGTAGCAGCCATTGGCCTGAGCGCCTTGGCCGCTACCAGCTGGGCCGCCGACATCACCGGCGCCGGCGCCACATTCCCCTTCCCGATCTACGCCAAATGGGCGGAAGCCTATAAAAAGGAAACCGGTGTGGGTCTGAACTACCAGTCCATCGGTTCTTCCGGCGGTATCCGTCAGATCCGTGCCAAAACCGTGGCTTTTGGTGCGACCGACGCCCCTGTCAGCGGTGCTGACCTGGACAAGGACGGCATGGTCCAGTTCCCCGCCATCATTGGCGGCACGGTGCCTGTGTTCAACCTGGATGGTTTCGGCAAGGGTGAGCTGCGCGTGACCGGCCCCGTCCTGGCCGAAATGTTCATGGGCAAGATCAGCAAGTGGAACGATCCCAAGTTGGCCGCGTTGAACCCCGGCAAGCGTTTGCCCGATACCGCCATCACCGTGGTGCACCGCGCGGACGGCTCCGGCACCACCTTCAACTGGACCGACTACCTGTCCACCGTCAGCAAGGATTGGCTGGACACCGTCGGCCGTGGTGCTGCGGTCAAGTGGCCAGCCCCCACATCGGTGGGTGGCAAGGGCAACGAAGGCGTTGCGGCCAACGTGGCCCGCACCAAAGGCTCGATCGGTTATGTGGAATACGCCTATGCCAAGAAAAACAACATCGCGGTCATGGCCCTGCAAAACAAAGGCGGCAACTATGTGATGCCCGATGACGAGACGTTTGCAGCGGCTGCAGCCGGTGCTGACTGGTTCAGCGTGCCAGGCATGGGCTTGTCCATCGTGGACCAGCCTGGTGCCAAGTCCTACCCTGTGACCACTGCATCGTTCATCTTGATGTACAAAACCCCTGCTGACAAAGCCCAGTCTGCCGAAGTCTTGAAGTTCTTTGACTGGTCGTTCAAGAACGGTAAGCAAATGGCTTTGGAACTCGAGTATGTGCCCCTGCCTGATTCCTTGACCAACCAGATCCGTCAGCGCGTCTGGAACCAGATCAACACCAAGTGATGATTTGCGGGTTGATGGCCTCAACCCATGACCACCGACATTCCTGATGGTTGTCGGTGGTTTGTTTTTGCTCAAGTTCCCATTGTTTGATTGCTGTCTAGACCATGAACACTTCCCAATCAACGACCTCATCTGATGATGGCGTGAACAGCGTCAACATGGCAGCCATTGCCAACCGGCAACGCTGGCAAGACGTGGTGTTCCACCGCACCACCCAATCGTTTTCATTGTTGGTCTTGTTCGCGCTGGTGGGCATCATCGTGTCCCTGTTCATCAACGCTTGGCCGACCTTTGCCAAATTTGGTGCCCACTTTTTGTGGTACGTCGAGTGGGACATCATCAACCAGGAGTTTGGTGCTGCGATTTCCGTCGTCGGTACCGTGCTGAGTGCGGGCATTGCCATGTTGCTGGCGGTGCCGCTCGCATTCGGCATTGCGGTTTTTCTGACCGAAACCTGCCCGGTCTGGTTGCGTCGCCCATTGGGCACGGCCGTCGAATTGTTGGCGGCGGTGCCGTCCATCATTTATGGCATGTTTGGTCTGTTTGTTTTTGCACCGGTCTACGCAGACTACCTGCAAGTGCCTTTGCAATCGGTGTTGGGTGGCATGCCTTTGGTGGGCTGGATGTTTGGTGGTGCCACCAACGGCCTGGGCATTCTGGCCGCGGGCATCATCCTGGCGTTCATGGTGCTGCCCTTTGTGGCGGCGGTGATGCGCGATGTGTTTGAAATCACCCCGCCCATTCTGCGCGAGTCGGCTTATGGCTTGGGCTGCACCACCTGGGAAGTGGTGCGTAAGGTGGTTTTGCCCTACACCCAGACGGGCGTGATTGGGGGCATCATGCTGGGCTTGGGCCGTGCCCTTGGTGAGACCATGGCGGTGACTTTCGTGATCGGCAATGCCAACCGCATGCCCACCACCCTGTTTTCGCCAGGCACCTCGATCGCCTCGGTGTTGGCCAATGAATTTGGCGAGGCCGAAGGCCTGCACTTCAACACCTTGTTTGCACTGGGCTTCCTCTTGTTCTGCATCACTTTCGTGGTGTTGGCCCTGGCCAAGTGGCTGATCATTCGCACCGAAAAAGCCAAGGGCCATTGATGCGCTGCCCCATTGCGCATGAACCTCCTGTTTCAATGAATCGAGCACGACCATGACGATGCAACCTTCACCTCTGTACCGCAAGCGCAAGCGCACCAACTTGATGGGCTTGACGCTGTCGATGATCGCCATGAGTTTGGGCTTGATCGCCTTGTTTTGGATCTTGTTCGTGCTGTTTTCCAACGGCCTGGCTGCCTTGGAGTTGACGCTGTTCACCAATGACACGCCTGCACCAGGCTCGGAAGGCGGCGGCTTGCGCAACGCGATTGTGGGCAGTTTGATGATCGTGGGCTTGGCCGTGCTGGTGTCTACACCGATTGGCATCCTGGCGGGCATTTACCTGACCGAGTATGGCGACACCAGCAAGACCGCCGAATTCACTCGCTTTGTGACCGACATCATGCTGTCGGCCCCCTCCATCGTGCTGGGTTTGTTTGTGTATGCGATTGCCGTGGCCACGGTGGGCAATTTTTCGGGTTATGCCGGCAGTCTGGCCCTGACCCTCATTGCCATTCCGGTGGTCATGCGCACCACCGAAAACATGCTGCGCCTGGTGCCTGGCAGTTTGCGTGAAGCGGCATTCGCACTGGGGGCGCCACGCTGGAAGGTGTCCACCATGGTGACTTTGCGGGCAGCCAAGAGCGGAGTCATCACGGGCTTGCTGCTGGCCCTGGCCCGCATCAGTGGCGAGACCGCCCCCTTGCTCTTCACCGCGCTGAACAACCAGTTCTACAGCACCAACATGGGCGCGCCCATGGCGAACTTGCCTGTGGTGATCTTCCAGTTTGCCATGAGCCCTTATGAAAACTGGATCCAGTTGGCCTGGGGCGGGGCGTTGCTGATCACCCTGACCGTGTTGGCCCTGAACATCCTGGCCCGCGTGTTCTTCCGCGAAAAAGTCAAAGTTTGATCGAAAGACAAGGTTTCAAAATGCCCAACACCACTCAAACACCTCTTAAAAACGCGATTGAAATTCGCAATCTGAGTTTTTTCTACGGCACCTTCAAGGGCCTGAAAGACGTTAACCTCAACATCGCCGAGAACAAAGTGACCGCCTTCATCGGTCCTTCGGGTTGCGGCAAGTCAACCTTGCTGCGCACACTTAATCGCATGTACAGTTTGTATCCAGGCCAGCGTGCAGAGGGCGAAATCAACCTGTATGGCACCAATATCTTGGACAAAAAACAAGATTTGAACCTGTTGCGTGCGCAAGTCGGCATGGTGTTCCAAAAGCCCACGCCTTTCCCCATGTCCATTTACGACAACATCGCGTTTGGTGTTCGCCTCTATGAAAACCTGAGCCGCTCTGACATGGACGATCGGGTCGAGTGGGCCCTGTCCAAGGCCGCGATCTGGAACGAGGTCAAGGACAAACTGGGACAAAGCGGCTTGTCCTTGTCGGGTGGGCAGCAGCAGCGCTTGTGCATTGCACGCTCTGTGGCGGTCAAGCCCAAGGTGATTTTGCTGGATGAGCCCACGTCGGCGCTCGATCCGATCTCGACCGCCAAGGTCGAAGAACTCGTGAGTGAGCTGAAGAAAGACTACACCGTGGCCATCGTGACCCACAACATGCAGCAGGCGGCCAGGGTCTCGGACTTCACGGCCTACATGTATCTGGGCGAATTGGTGGAATTTGGCGTGACCGAGCAGATTTTCATGAAGCCCGTCAAGCAAGAAACCGAAGACTACATCACCGGCCGTTTCGGCTGATCAGGAGATATTCATGGACAAGCACATTTCAAGTCAATTCGACGCCGAACTCACTGGCGTTTCGTCCCGCGTTCTGGAACTGGGGGGCTTGGTCGAATCCCAAACACGGCATGGGGTTTACGCGTTGGCCCAACTGAGCTCCGAGGTGGCCGATCAGGTGGTGGCCACCGAAAAGCAGGTCAACGCACTGGAAGTCGAAATTGACGCTGAATTGGCCTCCATCATTGCCCGTCGGCAACCCACTGCACGCGATCTGCGCTTGCTGATGGCCATTTCCAAAATCACCGGCAACCTCGAGCGTGCGGGCGATGAGGCCGAAAGGATTGCCCGCATGGTCAAGCTCATCCTGGAGCAGGGCAGCCCCCGCAATTTGCCCGCGTCTGAATTGCGCATTGCAGCAGACCTGGCCACCGGTTTGCTGCGCAAGGCCCTGGATGCCTTTGCCCGACTGGACGTGAACATGGCCCTGGTGATCCTGAAAGAGGACGATTTGATTGACGCCGAATTCAACGGCTTTGTGCGTAAATTGGTCACCTACATGATGGAAGACCCCCGCACGATTTCGGCCAGTCTCGATCTGTTGTTCGTGGCCAAGGCCATCGAGCGCATTGGCGACCATGCCAAGAACATCGCCGAGTTTGTGATTTATGTGGTCAAGGGTGCAGATGTGCGCCACACGGCCCTCACGGAAATTGAAAAAGCTGTTCAATGAGAACAATCCCTCGCATATTGATCGTTGAGGATGAGCCTGCGATTGCTGAACTGATCGCAGTCAATCTGAAACACAATGGTTTTCAACCGATTTGGGCCATCGATTCAGCGACAGCCCAACGTGAGTTGGATGAAATCCTGCCTGATGTGATTTTGTTGGATTGGATGCTGCCGGGCGAAAGTGGTCTGGCACTCGCAAGGCGCTGGCGGTCTGCCGCCCGAACCAAAACCGTTCCCATCTTGATGTTGACCGCACGAGGCGATGAGGCCGATCGGGTGGCTGGGCTCGATGCGGGTGCGGACGACTACATTGTCAAACCGTTTTCGCCGCGTGAGCTTCTGGCCCGCATCCGGGCCGTGCTGCGACGCCGTGTGCCGGAGGCTTCTGGCGGTACGGTCAAAATGGGTGAATTGCAGTTGGATGCGGACACCCACCGGGTCAGTCATGGTGACAAGCCCCTGAAAATCGGTCCGACCGAGTTCAAGCTCTTGCATTACCTGATGCGTCACCCAGAGCGTGTGCACAGCCGTGGCTCCTTGCTGGACAAGGTGTGGGGCGACCATGTTTATATCGAAGAGCGCACCGTCGATGTGCATGTCAAGCGCTTGCGCGAGTCGCTGGGCCAGGCAGGTCACATGATCGAAACCGTGCGTGGGGCCGGCTACCGTTTCACTTCGACACCCTCGGCTGGATAACGGCCTGTTTATGGTCATTGTGGTGCTTGAGTTGTTGATCCTGTCGGGCCTGGCAGGTGTGCCAGGTTGGTTTGTCGGCGGGGCCGTGGGGGCTTGTTTGTCGTCTTTGTTGGCGGTGTGTATTTATGCACTGGTTCTGGCATGGAAGATCGACCGTTTTGACCGTTGGCTAAGCGCCCCCAGCCTGCGGCTTGACCCGCCTTGGCAAGGTGTGTGGCGTGAGATGGCTTTGCGCATTCAGCGGATGCTGCGACAGCAAGAAAAGCTGGTCACGGTCCATGAAAAAAGACTTCAGGATTTTTTGCTGGCGATCCAGGCGTCTCCCAACGGGGTCATCTTGCTGGACGAAGAAGCCCGCATCGAGTGGTGCAACAACACCGCTGCGGCACATCTGGGACTGGATGCCATGAAGGACCGCATGCAGCATGTGGTCCATTTGGTCAGAGACCCGGTGTTTGCACGCTATTTTTCGCAGGCTGAGCATGCATCCGAGGCGGTCATTGAGGGGCGCTCCAGTTCGTTCGTGAATTCGCAGAAGCTGTCTGTTCAATTGCATGACTATGGCGAGGGCAAACGCCTTTTGTTGACCCGTGACATCACGGCGGTCGCCCAAGCCGATGCCATGCGGCGTGACTTCGTGGCCAATGTTTCGCATGAAATTCGTACCCCATTGACTGTTCTGGGAGGCTTCATTGAAACCCTGCAGTCATTGCCTCTGGACAGGGAACAGATTCAAAATTATCTGGAGCACATGTCGGTCCAATCGGATCGCATGCAATCGTTGGTTTCTGATCTTTTGACTTTGTCACAGCTTGAAGCCAGCCAATTGACAGGTGTTCAAGAAAGCGTGTCACTGGGCCAACTGATCAAACAGGTGGTGATGGATGCGCAAATCTTGTCTGAGAACCTCGCCTCCAAAGCGGGGGGGATATCCCATCATTTGTTGACCGACGAACATGCGGATGTCGAGTTGCTCGGATCGCGTTCAGAGTTGATGAGCGCCTTTTCGAACTTGGTGACCAATGCTGTCCGGTACACACCCTTGGGTGGCACCATCCATTTGAGCTGGACCCTTGCGGCTGATGGATGGATCTTCGCGGTAGAGGATTCCGGTCCGGGCATCGCCGCTGAGCATTTGCCACGACTTTCCGAGCGCTTTTACCGCGTGGACCGCAGCCGTTCTCGAGAAACGGGTGGCACAGGATTGGGTCTGGCAATCACCAAGCATGTCATGCAGCGTCATGGCGGCGAGTTGCGCATTGAAAGCGTGCTGGGGCAAGGATCCACATTCAAGTTGGTCTTTCCCGAGGCCCGTGTTCGCCGCCTCTCCAACTGATTCACATTAGCTTCATCATTTTGTCGTCGGGCTTTCATCGACCGATGCAACAGTCTCCTGATTTACAGGAGTGTTGCCATGAGAGTCACGGTGATTGGATCGGGTTATGTGGGCTTGGTCACTGGCGCCTGTCTTGCAGATCTTGGTTTCAAGGTTTTGTGCATGGACAAGGATGAAGAAAAGATCCGGTCTTTGCATGAGGGTCTCGTGCCCATTTACGAGCCGGGTTTGAAGGAAGTGCTCAGCCGAAACAGGGCAGATGGTCGTATCCGCTTCACCAGCGATGCCTGTGAGGCCATTGAGCATGGTGACATCGTCTTCATTGCGGTAGGTACACCGCCAGCAGAAGACGGCTCAGCCGATTTGGGCCATGTGTTGTCGGTGGCCAGCATCATTGGAAGGCATCTCAAGAGCTTCAAACTGGTGGTCAACAAATCCACTGTGCCCGTGGGTACAGCCGATAAAGTCAGGTCAGCCATTGCGCATGAGTTGGCCAGTCGTGGCATGTCGATGGACATGTTCGATGTGATTTCTAACCCTGAATTCCTTAAAGAGGGTGCAGCCATTGAGGATTTCATGCGGCCGGACCGGATTGTTGTGGGACTTGACGAAGGCCCACACCAAGCACGCAGTCAACGCATGATCAGCGATTTGTATGCGAGTTTCAACCGCCACCACTCCCGAACTGTGTGGATGGATGTCCGCAGTGCAGAACTCACGAAATATGCCGCCAATGCCATGCTGGCGGCCAGAATTTCTTTCATGAATGAGATGGCCAATTTGGCGGATGTGTTGGGCGCCGATGTGGACCAGGTTCGTCGCGGCATTGGTGCAGACAGCCGAATTGGTCACAGTTTTTTGTATGCAGGCTGTGGCTATGGTGGCAGTTGCTTTCCCAAAGACACCAAGGCGTTGATCAACACGGCCAAAGCACATGGCCAGGAGATGGCGGTGGTGAGCTCAACAGAGCGCGTCAATGAACGGCAAAAAACCATTTTGGTGGATCGTCTTGTGCAGCGCATGGGTGATGATTTGCAAGGTCGCAAGGTGGCGATCTGGGGCTTGTCATTCAAGCCCAACACCGACGATATGCGTGAAGCGCCAAGCCGCGTGGTGATTCGACAGCTGTTGGCACGCGGTGCTGAAGTTTGCGCATTTGACCCAGTAGCAGGCGAGCATGCCTTGATGGCTTTGAGAGAGGACCTGAGCGGTGATGCCGAAATGCTGCAGAGATTCAGTCTGGCCGCAACAGACTTGTTGGCGCTGGACCGCGCAGATGCACTGATGGTTCTGACAGAGTGGAAAAACTTCCACAATCCTGATTTCGAGTCCATGAAAAAATTGATGCGCAAGCCGTTCATTCTGGATGGCAGAAATCTCTACAACCCGGATGCATTGAGCGAACTTGGATTTGCCTATCAAGGGGTGGGTCGTCGAAATGACCTGGTTCAACTGCTCGAGTTTGACTCAGGCGTGATCAGCGATCAACACGATGCCACTGTGAATGCCTAAGGGTTTTGGCTGGCTGATACTGGCACAGTCGTTTGCTGGCCTGGCAGACAACGCGCTGCTGATACTGGGGGTGTTTTTCTTGCAGGAGCAGGGTTACCCTGGGTGGTGGGCGCCTTTGCTCAAATTTTCCCTGACCTTGTCCTATGTCTTGATGGCCAGTGTGGTGGGGCCCTTGGCGGATGCATTCGCAAAAAGCCATGTCATGCTGGTCATGACCGCAGTGAAAATTCTGGCTGTTTGCATGCTGTTGGGTGGCTTTCACCCGTTGTGGGTCTTTGCCTTGACTGGATTTGCGGCGTCTGTGTATGCGCCTGCAAAGTACGGTTTACTTGTGGAAAATGTTTCACCACAACGGTTGACTTCGGCGAATGCATGGCTGGAAATTGCAGCGCTCATCTCATTGATGGGGGGAGTTGTCCTGGGCGGTTGGTTGATGGACGCCACGAAATTTGGATCAGAACTGGTTCAAAATTTTGCAAACCAAGCGTGGCCATCCTGGCTTGTCAGGACGCAGATGACGATCCCTTTTCTTGTGGTGATAGGGATATTGGGCTTGTCGGCGCTGATGAACATCGGTGTGTTGGCCATGAAAGCCAAAGTCCATCAAGGACGGTTATGGCGTGAAGTCCATTGGCATTCATTTTGGCATTTCAACCGCCGGCTATGGTCAGATCCATTGGGTGGGCTGTCCTTGCGTGTGACGGCTCTGGGCTGGGGGGTGGGCGCTGTACTGCAGTTTGCGGTGCTGGTTTGGGCCCAATCCCATGCGCAAATGAGCTTGCAAAGCGGCGCCTACTTGCAAGGCCTGGTGGCGCTGGGTGTTATCGGCGGCGCTTGCATGGCGGCGACAAATGCCCAAGGGTTCAAAGTGCGAAGAAGTTTGTGGTGGGGTCTTGTCTTGGCGATTCTTCTGCCTTGCCTGGCGGTGACCCATGATCTTATTCTCGCCATACCGATGTTGATGCTTGCGGGTTGGTCGGGTGGAATGTTGTTGATCCCGATGAATGCCTTGTTGCAAAAAAGAGGCAAACGACACATGCCACCAGGGCGATCGATTGCGGTGCAAGGCTTCAATGAAAACCTGAGTGTGTTGTTGATGTTGGCGATCTACAGCGCTTTGTTGTCCTGGGATTGGCCCCTTTTGCCGATCATGGTCATGGCCAGTTTGCCATTGTGGATCGTTGCAACGCCGTGTTTGCAGTCATTCGGTCATGCGGTGTGGCGCGACCGTCGGGCTTGAGACCACTTGGCGCAGCAACTGCTCGACTTGCGATGCAATCGATGACCATTCCCACTTCAGGATGCTTTTGTGTGTGTGTTGGCGTGCTTCTCTCAGGGTATGCAGATTCTGGCAAATGTCCAGGGCGCGCAAAACATAGAGCACCGAGCTTTCATCGTTGACAAGCCATCCATTGTGTCCGTCTGAAATCACTTCTTTCGCAGCAGCGCAGTCAAAAGCCAGCACGGGTGTACCACTGGCCAACGCTTCCAGCGTCACATTGCCGAAGGTTTCTGTCAGACTGGTGAAGAGAAACAGATCGGCGCTGGCATAAGCCAAAGCCAATTCAGGATGTGTGGCCATGCCCATGAAAATCGCATCCGGGCAATCGGCTTGGAGCTTGTGACGATAGGGGCCATCGCCACAGAAAACCAACCTCACTTTTCTGTTTCTTTGCAGCAAAGCATTGTAGGTTTTGACCGTGAGTTCCAAATTTTTTTCGGCTGCCAGTCGACCCACAGACAACAAGACCAAGGTGTCGTCATCGGCGTGCCATTGAGCACGCAAGTCAGCGCTGCGCTTTTGGGGGTTGAACAGCGCCGTATTCACGCCACGGCCGATGGTGTGCAGATTTTGAAAGCCCATCCCGTGAAGTTGCTCGCGAATTGCTTGGGTTGGCACCATGGTGCACTGGGTTCGGTTATGAAATTTTCGCAGGTAAGCCAGTATGGGCTTTTGCAGCCAGCCTACGCCGTAATGCTTGCTGTAACTTTGGAAATTGGTTCTGAAATCAGACGATACAGGCAGTCGAAGCACCTTGGCTGCTTGAAGTGCAGACCAACCGAGTGGACCTTCGGTGGCAATGTGCACGACATCAGGGCGTTTGACGGTCCATGCATGGATCAATGACTTTTTGCTGGGGAAACCCAGCTTGAGATCTGGGTACCGTGGTATTGGCATGCCTCTGAGTAGAAGCTCTGTCCAACCCTCTTCATGACTCGATTCGGTGTCAAGCAGGTTCTGCCTTGGCCTGATCAACTGGATCGTGTGCTGTCTTGAACGCAGTTCTTGAACCAACCTTGACAGGGTGAGCGCAACCCCATTGACTTCAGGTGGCCAGGTCTCTGTCACCACAGCAATGCGCATGCTGGGATTTTCAGGCTCAAAATTTTCAAGCAGGTAAGGGCTTTTGTCGCTGTCGTCCATGGCCCCATGGTGCTGAACCTCTTTAACAGTTTGATGACAAAAAATGTCATTGTTTTTTCACACGACTTGATGATCATGGAGACACATTCAACTTGAGGAGTCAGTGTGAAAGATTTTCTGGAATCCTTGCGTGTGCAACGTTGGGATGATCATCGCTATTACCACCATTGCCGCATCAACCAGTCCTTGCATCTTCTCAGTGCATCTGCGTTTGTAGTGGCGTATGGCCTGCTGTTTGTAGACCCTGCCATGGCGGCTTTGGTGGCCTGGATGGTGTCCATGACTTCCAGGCAAGCGGGTCATTTTTTCTTTGAACCCTTGGGCTATGACCATGTCAATGAAGCGTCCAATGAATACAAGGAAGAGATCAAGGTGGGCTACAACTTGCGCCGTAAAGTGGTGTTGTTGAGTGTTTGGGCCTTGTTGCCATTGGCCATATTCATGAATCCCGGCTTCATGGGGGTGTTGCCCGCGCATGAAACCTGGTTCGAGTTTTTACGCGCCGTGGGCTTTGCCTGGCTTTACCTGGGTGTTGCGGCCTTGTTGTTTCGCACAGTGCACCTGTTTTTTATCCATGACGTGCAAACCGGGCTGGTTTGGATGACCAAAATCCTGACCGATCCTTTCCACGATATCTACCTCTACCACAAGGCGCCTTGGCAATTGTTGCGGGGTGAGCGATTCGCGGACAGCCGGATACAAGCCAGCCGTTGATTGGCTCTCAAGCCCGGATCACCCACTATGGACGATCCGGGATTTGCATCAACGAAAAAGTGTTTCCTTGAGGATACTTCTGCGGATGGATTTGTTGGTGACCTCCGGGGCATGCCACCACCAGCCGTCACGGCGCATTTGCTCAGCAGCCAGCACAAATTTCTGCAGCACGGCATCGAAATCGGCATCGCTGTAGTTGAGACTGAAGATCAAACGGCCCGTTCCCACCCAACTGAGCGCCAATCCATGCAGCCTGAGGTAGTACTGCAACATCCAGTTGTATCGGCTGGGTTGCGTGTAAAAGAGTGTCCAGACACTCGACATGTTGGCCGCCCGCAAGGGCAGATCGTGCGTTTGCATGGTCTGGTTGAACAGCGCGGCGCGGGCATTCCAGCGTTCATCCAGGCCCTCGTAGATGGCTTTGACCTCTTGTGTTTCCAGTTGTTCCAAAAATGCCGCCATGGCACCCATGACGGCAGGGTGCGCGTTGAAGGTGCCGCGTGCAAAGCAGATGTCGGCTGGGCGTTTTTCATCAAATCGGCGCATCCATTCGCGCTTGCCGCACACCACACCAACCGGAAAACCGCCGCCCAGAGTCTTGCCATAGGTCACCAAATCAGCCTGCACGCCAAAGTAGGCTTGCGCGCCACCTGCGGCCAGACGAAACCCCAAAAAGACTTCGTCAAAAATCAGTGCAATGCCGCGTTCGGTGCAAACTTGGCGCAAGGCCTGGAGCCAGGCGGTGTAGGCGGCGCGGTCATAGGCAGCGCGTCGGCTGCTGTCAACCAAGGTCGAATCGCCCGGGGCGTTGACGTTGGGATGCAAAGCCTGCAAGGGGTTGATCAGCACGCAGGCGATGTCCTTGCGGCTGCGAAGCACATTCAGGCTGCGTTCGCTCATGTCGCTCAGGGTGTAGGTCTCGCGCGGTGGCATCGGGTTGCCTGGGCCGGGTTGAACGTCTTCCCACCATCCGTGGTAAGCCCCACAAAAGCGCACGATGTTTTTTCGACGGGTGTGGTAGCGAGCCAGCCGAACGGCCTGCATCACAGCTTCGGTGCCCGACATGTGAAACGACACTTCGTCCATGCCCGAAATCGACTTCAAGCGTTCGGCGTTGCCCGCCACCACCGGGTGGTAAGAACCCAGCACGGGCCCCAGGCCTTGCGTGCGTGTTATGCCCTCGGCCATGGTTCTTTTGTAAAAATCAGCACCGAAGACGTTCACGCCATAAGAGCCGGTGAGGTCATAAAACATCTGGCCGTCCAGGTCGGTGACCATCACGCCGTGTGCAGACTGCAGGAAAGAGCCGACCTTCAGGTGCTCGCGCACCACTGGGCTGAACTGAAAGGGCACTCGGTAAGCCGCGATGAACTGCATGTCCGAAATGTTTTCACGGGCCTCGGCGGTGGCGTCGATGCTGCGGCGGTGGCGTGTTTGCAGTGTGTTGGCCATGGCAAAAAATGCCGCTCGTCGTTGCGCCTGAATACCGCTGGGAGCACCGTCGCAGCCAAAAAACTCGGCTTCGTCGAAGCTGTAGCCTGGCAACCAACGGGCCAGTCGCTTGGCCATGCGCGAATGCCCAGCCAGCGAGCGGTGCTTGGCACGCGAGAGTTGTATGCGCTGATGCAGGCTTGGGGCCAATGCGGCCAGTATGCCCAAACTGATCCAAGTGGAGTTCACAGCAATTTCCTTGTGTCAAAGAAATTTCTTTTTATTCAATTTGAATGACAACATGATGAAGATTCGCCGACTTTTCCAAAAGTGGATGTTGCAAGAAGACCTGAATTTCTTGTTCACCAACCGCATCCCGCGCATCACCCTCACCCGATTCATGGGTTGGTGGAGCCAAATCCAGCACCCCTGGGTCGTCCGGTCTTCCATGGCTGTGTGGCGCTTGTTCACAGATTTGGATTTGAGAGATGCCAAGCAGCAAACATTCAACAGCCTGCACGCGTGTTTCACACGCGAGTTACGGCCCGGGGCGCGTAGCGTTGACCCAGACCCCGCGCTCATGACCTCGCCTTGCGATGCCATTGTGGGTGCTTGCGGACCGGTGGAGCTAGGCCAGGTGTTTCAGGCCAAAGGGTTCCCTTACCAGTTGCAAACTCTGCTGGGCAGCTCGGACCGCTGCCAGCATTGGCCCGCCATTCTGGAAGGGGGCACCTACCTGACTTTGCGTCTGACCAGCAGCATGTACCACCGATTTCACGCGCCACACAATGTGCAGCTCCAGCATGTGACTTACATCTCGGGCGACACCTGGAATGTGAACCCGGTAGCACTCAAGCGCGTGCAAGAGTTATTTTGCAAAAACGAACGGGCGGTTCTACACATGCAGACCCAAGAGGGATTGCCATTTTTGATCGTGCCCGTGGCAGCCGTGTTGGTGGCCAGCATGCGCTTGCACGCGGTCGATGTCTTGCTGAACCTGAAGTACAAGGGGCCCAATGAAATGACTTGCAATGCCCACTATGCCAAAGGTCAAGAGATGGGTTGGTTTGAGCATGGCTCTACCATTTTGATGTTTGTACCGCCTGGGTTTGAGTTGTGCAATGGGGTCAGCACAGGCGAAAAAATCCAGATGGGCCAAGCCTTGTTGCGTATCAAATCTTGAGTGCGGTTGACTGTGAGTGGTTTGTGCTGCAGTCACCACACACGAACATGCGTTGGTTCAACAATCGGATGAAAGATCCCAAGGCTCTGGATTTGTGCAATCCACACCGATAACAACTCATTGTGGACATATTGGCAGAGTCCTGAAAAGGAGAGCCCGCTTTTTTGTATTGATACCGCAGGCCTTTCTCGGCCATGACGGACGCATGTTCGATTTTTTCCTCATAGAAAAATGATCTTGTGCTGGGCATTTGTGGTGATTCCTGCATTTAATTTTTGGAGTTCAAGGGCCTTCAATTGACATGGGGGGTGCAGATGCAAGCCAAAGTGAATCGATATGCCTCAATTTGGCTTTGTCAAATTTTTCTGTTTGCTCCCAATATTTCCCCGAGAGCACCCAATAGCCCAATTTCGCTTCGGTCCGCAACGCCAGCTGCATCGCTTCGGTGTTGATGGGCAGTGGTCGAGGTCGATGACTCATGTTTTTAAGGGTTTCATACTCCATGCGAGGGATCAACATTCTTGAGTCTTTTTGCTCTGATAAATTGACCACAGAACAGCCTTGGTGCCTGGCCATCGCGAGCAGTCGCATTGATTTGGCTTCTAGGCTTTGAAGGGTCACGTCTTCACGCAATGGGTCGGGCGTGCCTCTTCCATAAAAATGACTTGGATAGTCAGGCCGAGCATCGTAAATCATGTCGCAGCCCAAGTAGGCAATCACATCGGGTTGCAGTGCTCCGAGCGCCCAGTAACCCGCGGTGAATGACATGGTGCCCCCTGCATAGACGAAACCACCATACTTGTTCTGAATGGGGACGAATTCCCTTGCCGTGATGATCTTTTTGCCGTGGTGCTGATCGGGTGGTGGACGGTTGGCGGCAGGAAAATCTTCAGGGTGAATCAAGATGTCCCATGACGAAAAGGCCTTCCATGCATTGTTGATGGCGATGGTGTGCTCAAAAAACGAGGTGTCCCATGTTGAAGCGCGAACCGAATCCGGTGCACTTCCCACAATCAGTACTTTTTTCAGCGAATCGGACATTTTGGAAAGTTCTCCACAGTCCGGTGGGATGGTTCACATCTCCTGTGACGGCTTGATGAAAAGAGACCTGCTCAACCGGCACGTCTTGGCGGCCAGCTGTTTCAACCTTGTGCGTGTTTGAAATGATCGCCCATTTGATCGGTGATGATCCCATCGACACCGATGCTCAGAAGTCGACGAACATCCTCTGAATGGTTGACGGTGTAGCTCATGCATTGCAGGCCAGATGAATGCACCTGGCCAACCACCTCCTGATCCAGCACTTTGTGATTGGCAACGATGGCTGAGCAATGGAGCGCCTGGGCAACGGTCATCCATTGAGGCCAAAGGGTGTGGATCAACAAGCCCCGAGGCAAATGGGCCGCAGCCATTTCAGCTGCCGCAAGGCACTCTGGCTGAAATGAGGTCAACAATGGGGGAGTGGATGCAGACTCCCAAAGCCTTGCAGCCTCCTGGGCAATCCGTTGGCCAGTGATTGCCTCATCACCGGGTGTGGGTTTGATTTCAATGTTCAGAAAGTAGCCATTGGCAAGGCAATACCGGGCCAAGTTCTCCAGCGTGGCCAAGGGTTCTCCCGCGAAAGTGCGTGAATGCCAACTTCCTGCGTCCATCTTGGAGAGCTCATTCCAATGGCATTGTCCTGCAACACCCTGGCCGTTGGTCGTTCGTTCCAGAGTTGCATCATGCAGGAGGAAAACCACGCCATCTGCGCTGAGTTTGGCATCGCATTCAAACATGCGAAAGCCTTTGGAAGCGCCATGGCGAAATGCGGCCATGGTATTTTCAGGCGCCTCCTGTCCGGCACCTCGGTGGGCGATCCAGGCGGGGTATGGCCAGATGCTCTGGCCTGTTTGGCGTGATGATTGGGCGTTCATGTGCGATGGATGCGTTGGCCAGTCTGCGCATCAAACCAATGCATTGACTGGGTGCGTGGGCTCACAAAAAACGATTGACCCGGTGAAGGGTGGTGGCATGAGGCATCCTGGCGGAGGCTGAGATTTTCTGAACCAAGTCGAGCATGGATCAATTTTTCTGCGCCGAGCAATTCCACAGTCTCAAGGGTCACTGACCAGCCATCGGAGGTGATCTCCAGATGTTCTGGACGTATGCCCAAAATTTGTCCATCAGGACTGCCCGGTGCGTGTCTGAGCAAATTCATCGGAGGAGAGCCAATGAACCCGGCCACAAAGGCGGTAGCAGGGCGTTCATAGACCTCATGTGGCGTACCCACTTGCTCCACACGGCCGTTGTTCATCACGACCATGCGCTGAGCCAAAGTCATGGCTTCGATCTGGTCGTGTGTGACAAACAAGCTCGTGATCCCCAATTCTCGGTGCAACTTTTGAATCTCAAGACGTGTTTGCAGTCGCAGTTTGGCATCCAGGTTCGACAGAGGCTCGTCAAAAAGAAAGACTTTTGGCTGGCGCACGATGGCGCGCCCCATGGCCACGCGCTGTCTTTGTCCGCCTGACAGTTCACGAGGCTTGCGCTCCAACAGGTGGCTCAACTCCAGAATCTCAGCCGCTTTGTGGACACGGGCCTTGATCTCAAGTGAGGGGACTTTGGCGATTTTGAGACCGTAGGCCATGTTGTCGTAAACGCTCATGTGTGGATAAAGCGCATAGTTTTGGAAGACCATGGCGATGTCGCGCTCAGCAGGCTCAAGGTCGTTGACGACACGGTTACCGATGGCGATGCTGCCACCTGTGATGTCTTCCAGACCTGCAACCATCCGCAATAAAGTGGATTTGCCACAGCCAGATGGACCCACAATCACCACGAATTCACCGTCGTTGATGTGTGCATTCAGGTCGTGTATGACCGCATTGGTTTTTGCACCGTGACCATAGGTTTTATGGATGCTGTTGAATGTGATGGATGCCATGACTTGTAATCACTTTTCGGTATCGACCAGGCCCTTAACAAACCATTTTTGCATCAGGATGACCACCAAAGCTGGAGGGATCATGGCCAAGAGCGCTGTCGCCATGACCACGTTCCATTCCGTGGCAGCATCACCGCCTGCCATCAACCGTCGAATCCCCATCACGATGGGGTACATGTCTTCGCTGGTCGTGACGAGCAGAGGCCAAAGGTATTGGTTCCAGCCATAAATGAATTGGATGACAAAAAGTGCAGCAATGGATGTGCGGCTAAGGGGCAGCAAAATGTCAAAGAAAAATCGCATTGGGCCTGCACCGTCGATGCGTGCTGCCTCAACGAGTTCATCGGGGACCACCAAAAAATATTGTCTGAACAAGAAAGTTGCAGTGGCCGACGCCATGAGTGGGATCGTGAGCCCTGCATAGGAATCCAGCATGCCCAGAGATGAAACCACCGCATAGGTAGGAACAATTCGCACTTCAACGGGCAGCATCAGGGTGATGAAAATCAGCCAGAAGATCAGGTTCCGAAATGGGAATCTGAAATAAACAATGGCGAATGCAGAAAGCAAAGAAATGACGATTTTTCCAGTAGAGATGATGATCGCACTGACCAAACTCACCCACAACATGGGCGCTACTGCAGGCAAGGTATTTCCCTTGCGGGTCTGTCCACCAAACAAAGCTTGCTCAAGGCTGGACCACAGATTGTCTCCAGGCACCATGGACATGGGAATGCTTTGTGCAATCTGTTCTGGGGTCTGTGTTGCTGCAATCCATGCCAGCGCGATTGGAAAAGCCACCACCAGAACGCCCATCAGCACCAATGCGTGCGCCAGCAAGGTGGTGAACGGACGGCGCTCGATCATTGATTTTTCTCCATGCGGATTCAGTAGTTGACGCGGCGCTCAACATAGCGAAACTGGATCACGGTCAGCGCCACGACAATGGCCATCAAGATCACAGATTGGGCCGCTGACCCTCCGAGGTCCATGGCCTTGAAGCCGTCCTGGTAGACCTTGTAGACCATCACGGAGGTGTCTTTGCCCGGTCCCCCGCTGGTGGTTGCATCGATGATGGCGAACGTATCAAAAAATGCATAAACAATGTTGACGACCAGCAAGAAAAAGGCAGTGGGGGTGATCAACGGAAGTTGTACAGACCAGAAACGCAGCCAAGGCCCCGCCCCGTCGATTGCCGCAGCTTCAATGAGACTTTTCGGTACGGATTGGAGGCCTGCCAGAAAAAACAAGAAGTTGTACGAGATCTGCTTCCAGACGGCAGCAGTCACAATCAGCGCCATGGCGTGTTGTCCGTTGAGCAAGTGGTTCCAATCAATGCCCGCACCTTTGAGGACGTGGCTGATGACGCCCATGGATGGCGTGAACATGAAAACCCATAGAACACCCACCACGGCCGGTGCGACTGCATAGGGCAGAATCAGCAAGGTTTTATAAAAAAGTGCACCTCGCACAATTCGATCGGCCATGACGGCGAGCAAGAGGGAGATGCTCAATCCCGATCCCGCCACCAGAATTGAAAAAAATGCTGTTGTTGAAAAGGATTGGATGTATGTTTCGTCTGCGAAAAGACGAGAGAAATTGTCCAAACCCACAAATGTGGATCCGGCACCAAAGGCATCGCTCTCCAGCACACTCTCAACAAGTGCTTGACCAGCAGGCAAGAAAAAGAAAAGCCCAACAACGATCAGTTGCGGCGCAACCAGTAACCATGGCAACCACTTCGATTTGAAAAGGACACGTTTTTCCGTGGTCATCTGTCAGGAGGTTTCTGGGGCAATCAGCGTTTGCAGATTGCTGGTAAAAAGTTTTTATCAAAATGTCAACAGGCTCGACCTGCTTGAACCCGCAAATCGAGCCTGATCTTCACTCAGGAGATCATTTTTTGTTGATGCGTTCAAATCTTTCCAGCAATTCATCGCCACGCTTTTTGATGGCATCCAAACCATCTTTTGCCGACTTTTTGCCTGACCAGACTTGTTCCAATTCTTCATCCATGATGGTCCGGATTTGCACAAAATTTCCGAGGCGAATGCCCTGGGATTTGTCGGTCGTCTTGCGGATCATTTGCGTGACTGAGACATCGGTTCCGGGATTTTCCTTGTAAAAACCGGACTTCTCGGTCGCTTGATACGCTGCGGTGGTGATGGGCAAATAGCCCGTGCGCTTGTGGGTTGCCACTTGAACATCGGTGTTGGAGAGGTAGTCAAAGAAACCTGCTACACCTTTGTATTCGTTAGGCTTTTTGCCTGCCATGACCCAAAGGCTGGCGCCACCAATGATGGTGTTTTGAGGAGCGCCTTTGACATCGGGGTAATAAGGCAAAGTGGACACACCAAAAGCAAATTTGGCGTTGCGTTTGATACCGGCATATGCTGCGGAGGAATTCGTGTACATGGCACATTCACCGGATTCAAAGGTGGCACCTGCCGCACCAGCCCTGCCTTTGTAGACGAACAAACCACTGGAGGCCATGCTGGCCAAGTTTTCAATGTGGCGAACGTGAAGTGGGGATGTCACATTCAGACGTGCATTCAAGCCCTTGAAGCCATTGCGTTGGGTGGCAAATTCAACGTCATGCCAAGCCGAAAATGTTTCCAGATGAACCCAGGTTTGCCATGCGGTGGTATAGGGACACTTGTGTCCGCTGGCTTTGAGTTTGCTGGCTGCCAAGGTCAACTCAGTCCAAGTTTTAGGTGGGTTTTCTGGGTCTAAACCAGCTGCTTTGAAGGCATCCTTGTTGTACCAAAAAACGGGTGTTGAACTGTTGAATGGCAAGCTTTGAATGTCACCATTGGGTGCAGTGTAATAACCGGCGACTGCTGGGATGTACACAGATGGATCGAATTTGTATCCTGCATCTTTCATGACTTTGGATACCGGGACGATGGCGCCCTTGCTGTACATCATCGTGGCGGTGCCCACTTCGAAAACCTGCAAGATGTGTGGTGCATTGCCACCACGAAACGCAGCCATGGCAGCGGTCATGGACTCATCGTAATTGCCTTTGAAGACCGGGACGATCTTGTAATCTTTTTGCTTTTGGTTGAAACCGTTGGCCTGGTCATTGACCCACTCTCCCAAGGCGCCACTCATGGAGTGCCACATTTGAATTTCTGTCTGGGCATGTGAACTCAGGGAGAACAAGGCAACGCTCAAGGCGGCCAAGACGTGTTTGGTTTTCATGAAGGCTCCGAATGGATGATGGTCGTGGCAGGACAAGGTCAGCCTGCACACGTACATTGGACAGATGGTTTTTTTCAATCTCGTGATGAGAAAATGAAATTTTTGTGACCAATTTTGGGTGGATTTCTGTCATCCCTTTGCCATCCCCCAAGCAGACAATGGATTCGCTGAAGTACTCCTGCACATGCCCATGTCATTCATGAACTTTCACATTGGTGTCATTTTCTGTTTTGCACTTTGTTTGCCCAGTGCCCACGCCCAAAAGCCTTTCTCTTTTGTGGCGCTGGGTGATTTGCCATACGGTTCCGCTGAAAATGCCTATCGACCATACAGGGCTTTGATTGATCGAATCAACCTGTTGGAGCCTGCGTTTTCGGTGCATGTGGGGGACATCAAATCAGGCTCTACACTTTGCAGTGATGAAGAATTTGCGAATCAGAAATCTCACTTTCAGAGATTCGCTGGGGCCGTGGTTTATACCCCCGGCGACAACGAATGGACGGATTGCCATCGCGCCAACAATGGCAGCTACTACCCTTTGGAGCGCTTGCAAGCCATTCGTGATGTTTTCTTCGTTCCGAATTTTTCTTTGGGAATTAAACCCCTCAGAGTTCAATCGCAAGCCCATGTCATGCCTCAATTTGGCAAGTACGTTGAAAACTTGCGTTGGCAACACCAGAAGATCTTGTTTGTCACCCTTCACATGGTGGGGAGCAACAACAACCTGGAAGGCCGTAACCTTGCAGCAGCTGCAGAGTTTTTTGAGAGGGATGAAGCCAATGTTGCCTGGATCAAGGCGGGTTTTGAGTTGGCGCGACAGGCGGATCTGGATGCGATCGTCTTTGCCTTTCAGGCGGATGTCTTGGAACAGCGAACCCAGTGGGAAGACTTTCCGAGCTGGTCAGGTTTTAGGCGCAGCATGGCAGAAACACTGATGCCTTTGGCCGATCGCTGGTCAAAACCGGTTTTGGTGATTCATGGTGACAGCCATCACTTCAAAATCGATCAACCTTTCCAATTGAACAGAAAACCGCTTCGGAATCTGACGCGATTGATCGTGCCCGGCGCTGCAGATGTCCGTGCGGTCAAGGTCACTGTGAGGGGGGCCTCCTTTTCTTTTGAATTGTTCTCACCTGTAACTGAATGACAAATTTTGAGTTGAGCTCAGCGCCACCGATGGTTTGACCTTATGCGAATCGCCTTTCTGGATCTCGACCACACCCTGCTTGCTGCCGACAGCAACCAACTGTGGATGAGTTTTCTTTGTTCACACGACATGGTCTCAGCGCAAGACCTGTCCATTCACGATCAATTCATGATCGACTATGCCAACGGTACGCTTGATTTCGGGGCCCTGAGTCGCTTCCGATGTCGAATCGAGGCTGATCTGCCTTCAGAATTCTTGTTTTCGCAAAGAACTCTTTTTGAGCGTGAAATTTTGTTTCCAGCCCTGGCGCCCCGGGCGATTCAATTGCTGGCTGATCTGCGAGACATGGGTTTGTCACTGGTGCTGGTCAGTGCCACTGGCCGATCGCTGGTGGACCCTGTTGCTCACTGCTTGGGCATAGACCATGTGATCTGCCCTTGTTTTGGTCCGGATAAAGTTGACCATGTTCAGGCATGGCTATTGGACAGGTGTTGTTCACTGGAGTCATTGCAAGAGAGTTGGTTTTTCACCGACTCGCACAACGATCTGCCGTTATTGGAGCGCGTTGCCAACCCCGTTGTGGTTGACCCGGACCCGTCTTTAAAGCGCGTTGCCATGGACAGAGGTTGGCGCGCCATTTCTTTGTGCAATGTGGACTGCGAAGGTCCTTTCAACCTGCACGGTTAAGTCAGTATTTTTCGGGCACCATCATGTTGCTGGGCACTGGGTGCCTGATGTAATCCGGATTTCTGACCCTGCCAGGTAAAGAAATTTCAGGGTGATTGATGTCATGGAAGGTGACTTGGCTCAGCAAGTGATCGATGCAATTGAGTCTGGCCTTCTTTTTATCCACCGCCTGTACAACCCACCATGGGGCCTCCGGGATATGGGTTCGCTCCATCATGGTTTCCTTGGCACGCGTGTAATCTTCCCAGCGTCGGCGACTTTCAAGGTCCATGGGGCTGAGTTTCCATTGCTTCAAGGGATCGTGGATTCGGCCAAGAAAGCGCGCGTGTTGTTCGTCGTCTGTGATTGAAAACCAATACTTGATGAGTTGAATGCCGCTTCGAACCAGCATTTTTTCAAATTCGGGTACAGATCGGAAAAATTCTTCATACTCGTCGTCATTGCAAAAGCCCATCACTTTTTCAACGCCCGCACGGTTGTACCAACTGCGATCAAACAGCACAATTTCGCCCGCTGCTGGCAGGTGCGCCACGTAACGCTGAAAGTACCACTGGGTTTTCTCTCGATCGTTGGGCGCTGGCAAAGCAGCGACACGGCACACTCGGGGATTGAGGCGTTGTGTGATGCGCTTGATGACACCGCCCTTGCCTGCTGCATCGCGGCCTTCGAAAACGATGACCAGCTTGTGTCCAGTTTCGACCACCCAATCTTGCAGCTTCACCAATTCGGACTGGAGGCGCAGCAGTTCTCTGAAATACTGAATGCGCTCACCCGTTCGCAGCTTGTTCGGGGAGCCCTCCGAACCCCACAGGTCATCCAGTTCAAGCTCCAATTCTTCGTCCATGCTGTCGAGCAGGTCCTCTCGCAGTTGTTGCATTTGGTCTTCATGGATTTTGGCTGAATTTGACATGTCATTGGGGGGTGTTAAAAGACACCACTGTCCATGCCGTTCATGAATGTTTGATGACGAGTCGATCGGCCATGTGGGTGCTTAATGTTCATCTTGGATGGCTCGCCATAACAAGCTCCCAAACATCAATGACACCGCAACCAGCGCCAGACTGCTGCTGATCCAGAATGCGTCGACCGAAGGGCGTGCCGTCCAATGCATCAGCCCATTCAGGGCGGTGCTCTCATAGGCCCACAAATAGCCCCCATACAAGCCCAAACCCCATAAAAAAGCGGTGTAGATCAGCAAGGGCGCGATGGTGACGCGGTAGCAGCGCAGCAAAAACGCACAAACGGCCTGTACAGCATCGGCCACGTGGTAAAGGGCGACCCAACCCAGCCAAAAGACGGCAGCTTGCGCCACCAAGGGGTCATTGGTGAAAGCATGCGCAAGGCTCTCACGACCCATTAGCAAGAGGCTTGCACACACGAATGCAGCGCTGATCGCCAAGCCAATTCCCAGGGTGGCCGCTTGCCTTGCACGCGCTGGCTCACCTGCACCCAGCCAAAAACCGGTGCGCGCACTGCTGGCAATGCCCAGAGCCAGTGGCACCATGTACAGCACGGCCGCCAGACTCGCTGCGATTTGGTGGCTGGCCGAAGCCACAGACCCCAGACGGGCGATGAACAAGGCCATCAAGGTGAAGGAGGTCACCTCCACCATGACTGACAGTCCAGCCGGGATGCCCATTCGCAAATATTGGGCAAGAACCGGCCATTCGATTTTTTCGGGGCGTTGCCACAACCGATATGGGCGATAAATGTCCTGGGTTTTCAGCAGCCACAATCCGGTCAGCATCATGAGGGTGTTGACCACCAATGTCGCCCAGGCGCAACCCACCACCCCCATGCCTGGGATGTCGAAGGCACCAAAGGTCAACACCACGGACAAGGGGACCTTCACGAGCAGGGATCCGGCCTGCAACCAGGTCACCAAGCGTGGGTAACCCAGACTTTGGTTGAGCGTGCTGTACATGCGAAACAGCAAGGAGGGCAGCAGTGCAAGGGCCAGTATGCGCAAATAGGCGCGCACTTCGGGCCAAAGTTCCGCAGGCACCTGAGTCCATGACAGCCAGGGGTCCGGAAACAACAAACCGGCCATGCCGACAACCGAAGCTCCTGCAGCGATATAGAGGGCTTGGCGGACCGATCGTCCAAATTCAAGGTGGCGGCGTCCACCATGCAGCTCTGCCCAGACCGGCAGCAAGGCCTGCAGCATGCCGTTGAGTGCCACGTAAATGCTGATGTAAATGGACGAAGCCAATGACAGCACCGCCAGCGCTTGCGGGCTGTACCGGCCCGCAATGATGGTGTCGGCCACGCCAAACGACATCACCGCCAACTGCCCCACCAAGACAGTGCCTGCATGGCGGCTGATGGTGCGCAATTCAGTCATGGCTCAGTCGCCCGCAGGCGCTGCCAGGTTGGAGGTGTCCTGGGGGGGGCGGTTGAGTGGCCGAAAAATCAGCAAACTATCGCTGCGGTCATCCAGTCGTTGTGCCCGGGCTTCCTGAATCCAGCCCCAAGCTTTGACTTTGTCCTCCAACAGCGGCAAGTTTCGTTCGGCCACGATCAGCCAGGGGCAGTCATCACGGGGAGTCTGCGCAGCTTGCAGTCGCACCTGGGCATGGAACAGGAGGGCCGCACCCTGTGCTTTGGTGATGCCGGCGTATTGCAGGCAACCGGATGTGCCTGTGACCAGTTGCACTTTTTGTACCGTGGGCCCATAACTGCGGGCATGGTTGAGCAAAGGCAGCCAAAGGCTCATGAGCAGCAACCAGCAAAGGACAGCGCCTGAAGCCGGCAATACCATGCTTTTCCAAATCGCGGCACGGTGGTGGCCGATTCGCCACTTGACCAGCCAGGCCCAGGCGAGCGTGGCGATCATGGCCAGGGCGAAGGTGATGGCCGAAAACTCCGGTAAAAATCCGGGGGCCAGTTTGGCGACGTTGGCGGCAGGTTTGGCCGGGAATCCTGTTTGCATGGCGATCCAGATCACCCAAATCGTCAGGGCGCAAAAGCTGAAGAACAACAGCGTGAACCAGTCAATCAGCGCACCCAGACTGCGGCGCAAGGTGGGCAGCGCAAAGGCGGCCAAAGTCGCAATGCCGGGCAAGGCCAATAAAAGGGCGCTGTCGGACATGCCGGTCAGCCAGGTGGTCACCGTCGTCACTGTGATGAACCACAAGGGCAGTGCCAGGTGAGGAAAACGCCAGCCGCGTGACAGTTGTGCGCGCCAGCGCCACAAAGACCAAGCTGCCAGAGGCCAGGCCGGCCATGTGAACCACAGCATCAGTTTGGCCAGCACATGCAGATCGAGCAAGCTGTGGTGCTCGATGCGCCATCGCCAAAGATCCAGATAGCCTGCCGTGGTGAGGCACAGCAGACACAGCAAGGCCAGCAACCCCAGATCCAGCATGCGCAGCCTGCCTTGCGCGGGGTCGCTTTGTCCGAGGATTTTCAAAACGGACCCGCCCAGGCCAAGCCACAGCGCCACGCTGGGGGCACCCGAGAGCGTGAGGCCAAGCATCCCTGTGCCAACGGCGGTGCCACTGAACCCACGCCAACGGGGCAGGGTGGACAAGCCAGCAAAAATCAGTGATGCAAAGCACAGCTGACTCAGCGCGGGGGTGGCTTCGTGTGCCAGTCTGGCCAAGCCGAGACAGGCCAGCAGGGCCAGCAGGCCACCATCGGCCAAGGCGCGGGCATAGTCGACCGGCTTGGCCTCCCCACCAAAGGCAAAGGCCACAGGTTGTGCGGCCGGGTGACGGGCCAGGGCATACACGGCGTACCATGTGGCGGCCAGGGTCAGAGTCAGCATCCCGACAAAGGGAATCCGTGCAAAAACATCTTCCCAGCCGGCAGGCGCTGCGAACAGGAAAACAGCGCCCAGCCAATAGGGCAGCAGGGCCAATTGCGGGTCGTCTTGACCCAACAAACTGGGCCGGAACCAATTGGCGGCCTCACCCACGGCCGGTTGGGCCAATTGCAGCATGTAACCCAAGGCTTCCAGGTCTTGCGATTTCCAGGGCTCACGTCCCCAGAAGCCGGCCAACACATAAGCAGCGCACAGCAGCAGCAAGGCCAGGCGAGGCAGTCGCCGGACGGCACTTTGGGCAACGATGGCAGGCGTGGTGGGGTTCACGGATAAAGCGGCGATCAGTGGATTCGAAACAATAGGTGATCGGGGTATTTTAGAAAGCGGGCTTGCTGGCACAGACAAGGGGCGAGCTGCGGGCCATGCAAAAAGGGCAGACCGGTTGCCCGGGCTGCCCTTGTGGGGACACCAAACAATGGATTATTTGGAGACGGGGGTCTTGCCGAAACGGTTGCGGAACTTCTCCACACGGCCGCCCATGTTGTCCACCGACTTTTGGGTGCCGGTGTAGAAGGGGTGCGACTCGCTGGTCGTGTCCAGCTTGTACAAGGGCAGTTCGCGGCCGTCTTCCATGGTGATCATTTCTTTGGTGTTGGCGCACGAGCGTGTCACGAACTTGAAACCATTGGACATGTCCTGGAAGCAAATTTCACGGTAGTTGGGGTGAATGCCGTCTTTCATGGGGAAATCCTTTTACTTTCGCTACGGTAGCCACCCTTCAGCCTATCTGAGAGCACTTTCCGCAAAACCCGAGATTATAGGCCATCATCCGCCACGCCGCATCATGTCAAAGAACTCGGAGTTGTTCTTGGTGGCCTTCATGCTCTTCAAAACCATCTCCATGGCCTCGATTTCGTCCATGTTGTACATGAATTGGCGCAAGATGCGGGTTTTTTGCAGCACTTCGGGCTGCAGCAGCAACTCTTCGCGGCGGGTGCCGCTGCGGTTGAGGTTGATGGCCGGGAACACGCGCTTTTCGTACAGGCGGCGCTCGAGGTGGATTTCGCAGTTGCCGGTGCCCTTGAATTCTTCAAAGATCACCTCGTCCATGCGGCTGCCGGTGTCGACCAGGGCGGTGGCGATGATGGTCAGGCTGCCGCCTTCTTCCACATTGCGGGCGGCGCCAAAGAAACGTTTGGGGCGCTGCAGGGCGTTGGCGTCGACACCGCCGGAGAGCACTTTGCCCGAGGACGGCACCACGTTGTTGTAGGCGCGGGCCAGGCGGGTGATCGAGTCCAGCAGGATCACCACGTCTTTTTTCAATTCGACCAGGCGCTTGGCGCGCTCGATCACCATCTCGGCCACGTGCACATGGCGCGATGCGGGTTCGTCAAAAGTGGACGAAATCACTTCGCCGCGCACGCTGCGCTGCATTTCGGTCACTTCTTCTGGGCGCTCATCGACCAGCAGCACCATCAGGTGCACATCGGGGTAGTTGGCGGTGATGGCGTGGGCGATCTGCTGCATCATCACGGTCTTGCCCGACTTGGGCTGGGCCACGATCAAGGCACGCTGGCCGCGACCCAGCGGCGCAATGATGTCGATCACGCGGGCGGTGATGTTTTCCTCGCCCTTGATGTCCCGCTCCAAGCGCATTTGTTCTTTGGGGAACAGCGGCGTCAAGTTCTCGAACATGACTTTGTGCTTGTTGTTCTCGGGCAGGTCGCCGTTGACCTGGTCGAGCTTGGTCAGGGCAAAGTAGCGCTCGCCGTCTTTGGGGATGCGCACTTCGCCCTCGATCATGTCGCCGGTGTGCAGGTTAAAGCGCCGCACCTGGCTGGGGCTGATGTAGATGTCGTCGGTGCTGGCGGTGTAGCTGCTGTCGGGGCTGCGCAAAAAGCCAAAACCGTCGGGCAGGATTTCGAGCACGCCGTCGGCAAACACCTGCTCGCCTGCTTTGGCGCGCTTTTTGATGATCGCAAACATCAGCTCCTGTTTGCGCATCCGACCGGTGTTCTCGATTTCGAGCGTGTCGGCTTGCTTCAGGAGTTCGGACACATGGAGTGCCTTGAGTTCGTTCAAATGCATGGGAATGGGCCTGTGGCAAATCGGTTCGATGAGAACCGTTCAAGGAGAAAACCGGGTGGAATGTTCCGAACCGAAAATGGCCCGAGGATGGGGGCTGTGATATCCGGTGGGTTGGGCGCTGGTCCCTGTTCAGGATGCCTGGAGGAAATTATGACAGGTTTTGTCCGCTGCCAGAAAACAAAAAACCGGATCGCGTGGATCCGGTTTGGTGCAGCTTGCCCGAGGTGTTCGGGAAGGCCCTGGGCATCAGGCCAGTTGCTGGTCGATGAACGCGGTCAATTGCGACTTGCTCATGGCGCCCACTTTGGTGGCAGACAATTGGCCGCCTTTGAAAATCATCAGGGTGGGGATGCCGCGGATCCCGAATTTCGCGGGAATGTCCCTGTTCTCATCCACGTTCATTTTGGTGATTTGCAGTTTTCCTTCGTAGGCACCTGCGACTTCATCCAGAATCGGAGCGATCATTTTGCAAGGACCGCACCATTCAGCCCAGAAATCGACCACCACGGGCTGGCTGGACTGGAGCACGTCCGCTTCGAAAGTGGCGTCGGTGATGTGTTTGATCAAATCGCTGGCCATGGCCTTTTCCTTCTCAACAATGAAGATGCAGCTAAAGTGAACGCTATTTTGACAGAAACCGGTTGCGCTCGTTCAAGGTTTGGGTGCGGCCAGGCCGCAAGCAGATGACATTTTCAAATCCCGACCTTCGTCCAGATGACACATCGGCACTTTGTGCAGATGTGGCCATCGTGGGGGGCGGCCCGGCAGGCTTGATGGCGGCTGAAGTGCTGTCAAGCGCCGGGGTCTGCGTGCATGTGTTCGATGCCATGCCCTCGGTCGGCCGAAAATTTTTACTGGCTGGAAAAGGGGGCTTGAACCTGACCCATTCGGAGCCATCCGAGCTGTTCCGCACCCGTTTTGGTCACCGCGAGTCGGTTGTAGGCTCGTGGCTGGATTCCATGGGTGCCCAAGCCATTCGTGATTGGGCAGAAGGCCTGGGCATCCAGACTTTTGTGGGATCGTCAGGCCGGGTGTTTCCAGAGGCCATGAAGGCCGCACCTTTGCTTCGGGCCTGGTTGCACCGCTTGCGCCATCCCGCACGGGGCGTGCCGGTGCATTTCCACATGCGCCATCGCTGGTGTGGCTGGTCTGATGAGCTTTTGGTATTTCAGCCAACTGGCGCTGTTGGTGTTCACCGGGTTCGGGCCAAAGCCACTTTGCTGGCCTTGGGCGGGGCGAGTTGGCCGCACTTGGGCTCCAACGGTGCCTGGGTGCCGGTATTGCAGGACCAGGGCGTCACAGTGGTCCCTTTGCAAGCCGCCAATTGTGGTTTTGACGTCCTCGGGCGCGAAGGCCAGGGCTGGACGCCCCACTTTCGCAGCAGGTTTTCTGGCCATCCTTTGAAGTCAGTGGCTTTGCGGGTGGAGGCCGAGCCCGGGCAGCCGGGCAGTGTGCCGCCCAGATTTCTCAGACAAGGCGAATTCGTCATCACCGAAACGGGCGTCGAAGGCAGCCTGGTCTATGCGGCGGGTGCCTTGCTGCGGGAAGACCTCAACCGGGGTGCCGCCCATTTGGTCCTCGATTTGTTGCCGCACAAAACGCCCGATCAGGTGCTTGCCGAGGTCAGCAGACCGCGGGGCAGCCGAAGTCTGTCTAGCCATTTGAAAAGCCGTTTGGGCATCGATGGCGTCAAGATGGGGCTGCTCCACGAGCTGTGCTCTTCAGAAGAAATGGCCAATCCGACCGCCCTGGCCATGGCACTCAAGTCCATGAAAATTCATCTGAAACAGCCACGACCCGTGGCGGAAGCGATCAGCACCGCAGGCGGCGTCGCTCTGGAAGCCTTGAGTCCTGAGCTGATGGTTCTGGGTCGCCCGGGGGTCTATTGCGCAGGCGAAATGCTGGACTGGGAGGCCCCCACTGGGGGCTATCTGCTGACCGCCTGCCTGGCCAGCGGCTGGCATGCTGGAAAAAGTATTTTGAAGGATTTGTAACATTTTCATACAAGTCTTGTCAGCCGACGTGACAAGCGCCGCGTTAGTGTCTGGGAATCAACTGAAATCCATCAACGAGGTCGATATGACGCCAGAAGCCACCCAGGAATACCAGCGTGCCATCGAAGAGGCTGCCAATGCCTTCATGAAAGTGATGACACTGCGGGGATTTTCCGTCAGGGATTACCCGCAAAATTTTGTGGCCCAGATGGCCAGCAGCACCCGCTTGGCCTTTGAAACCGACCGACATGGGCCCCACGTGCGGGCAGACGCCTTGGTGGCCGACATGCTGCGCAGTGCCGTGGCCACTGCGGTTCCCCACACCCCGATTCGCAAGGAAAAGAAGGCATCTTTTGCCACGCTCAGCCGACGCTTGGCTTGATTCCCCCCCAGAGGTGCGGTGTTCATTTGGGGTGAACACGACACTTTCGACTTATCTCTGGTGGTTCAAAAAGGTGACGAGCCTTGACCCCGGCACTGGCTCCACAGTTAGGGCTGCTTGGTTCCCCACCTGACCCGGTTGGCCGCTTCACCATGCGGGAAGGCCCGTCAGAGTGGATTGTAGGCGAGCCCCCGGCGTTTTCTGTGCGCCACCCCACTTAATTTGCATCCGGACTCAGGCGCTTGGCCGCCAGTCCTGGCCCGGCAGGGCCTTGCGAGCCCGATAGAATCGCTCCCATGTCCTACCTTGTTCTCGCGCGCAAATACCGCCCACGCAATTTCACCGAAATGGTGGGCCAGGAGCACGTGGTTCAAGCGTTGACCAACGCCTTGGTGCAGCAACGCTTGCACCATGCCTATTTGTTCACCGGCACACGGGGCGTCGGCAAAACCACGGTCTCGCGCATCCTGGCCAAGTCGCTCAACTGCCAGGGCGTGGACGGGCAAGGAGGCATCACCGCCGCGCCTTGCGGCGTTTGTCAGGCATGCCGGGACATCGATGCCGGCCGCTTTGTCGACTACACCGAGCTGGACGCTGCCTCGAACCGGGGCGTGGATGAAGTGCAGAGCCTGCTGGAGCAGGCGGTTTACAAACCGGTGCAGGGGCGCTTCAAGGTCTTCATGATCGACGAGGTTCACATGCTGACCAACACCGCGTTCAACGCGATGTTGAAGACCCTGGAAGAACCTCCCGAATATCTGAAATTCGTGCTGGCCACGACCGACCCGCAAAAAGTGCCCGTGACGGTGCTGTCGCGCTGTCTTCAGTTCAATTTGCGGCCCATGGCGCCCGAGACGGTGTTTGAGCACCTGACCCAGGTGCTGGCTGCCGAACAACTGAGCGCCGAGCCTTTGGCGCTGCGCTTGTTGGCGCGGGCTGCCCGCGGCTCGATGCGGGACGCGCTGAGCCTGACGGATCAAGCGATTGCCTTTGGCAATGGTCAGCTCCAGGAATCGGTCGTCCGCCAGATGCTGGGCAGTGTCGACCGCAGCCATGTTTTGCAGCTCATCCGGTCCTTGGCCGAGGGGGATGGGGCAGCGGTGGTGAACCAGGTCCATGCCCTTCGCCTGCAAGGTGTGTCTGCCGCCGCGACACTGGAAGACATGGCCATGCTGCTGCAACGCATGGCGGTGATGCAGATGGTGCCTGGCATGGCGCCAGACGATGAAGAGCCAGACACCCAGGGCCTGGCTGAACTCGCGGTCCACATGCCTGCCGAAGAAACCCAGTTGCTCTACAGCCTGTGCCTGCACGGGCGCACCGAGTTGGGCCTGGCCCCGGATGAATATGCGGCCTTGACCATGGTGCTCATCCGCCTGCTGGCCTTCAAACCCCAAAAGGGGACGGCAGAAAAAAAAAGCCTGCTGACCAGCCACCGTCCCCAGGCTGAGTCGCTCGCCGCGCCGTTGTCGGCGCCTGCACCCCTTCCGAGCACCGAGCCGAAAGCTGTGTCAGCCCCCCCCATGCCTGCTGCGCGTCAGGACACGGCATCCGTTCGTCCTGGGGCAGGTGCCTCGGTGCTGGCAAAGCCGGTGTCCGGCCCGATGCGCGTTTCAAAGCCCGTTGCAGAGGCTGCGGCCCTGGTGCATCAGGCCCCAATCAGCGACGAACCCCCGCCCTGGCAGGATTGGCCGGACAGGACCGACTACGCCGATCCAACGGGATGGTCCCCGGACCCGACGCCGCCAACGGCCCCTGCGCTGCGGGCATTGCCCGTGCGCGAGGTGGCCGAGCCATCGGTGCGAGGGGACACACCCCGGGCCGAAACACCGCAACCGGTGCAAATGACCCCCGAAGGCGATGTCTGGCACGCCTTGGTGCAGAGCCTGCTTGACCGGGAGGTGATCACTGCGCTGGTGCGGGAACTCGCGCTGCAATCGCAACTGTTGGCCCGTGATGGCAACCATTGGCAGTTGCGGGTAGAGCGCGAGACGCTCAACCATCCGGCCAGCCGCGAACGCCTGCAATCGGCTTTGCAGGCAGCGGGCCATGGCGATGTGACTTTGCATGTCGAGGTTGGCCCTGTCGCTGACAGCCCTGCCAGGCGAATGGCGGTGAAAGCCGCCGAAAAAATGCAGGCTGCACAAGCGCTGATCCAGAACGATCCGCTGGTCCAGGCCATGGTGCGCGATTTCGGGGCGAAAATCGTGCCCGGCAGCATTCAGCTGATTTGATTTTTTTGCTCATTCCATTTTTCTAAGGAAACAACATGTTCAACAAGGGACAACTTGCCGGCCTCATGAAGCAAGCCCAGGCCATGCAGGACAACCTGAAAAAAGCCCAGGACGAACTGGCCTTTGTCGAAGTCGAAGGTCAGGCGGGTTCTGGCATGGTCAAAGTGTTGATGACCTGCAAGCACAATGTGCGTCGCATCACCATCGACCCCAGTTTGCTGGCCGACGATAAGGACATGCTGGAAGACCTGGTGGCTGCGGCTTTCAACGATGCCGTGCGCATGGCCGAAGAGGTCTCGCAGCAGAAAATGGGCAAGCTCACCGCCGGTCTGCCACCCGGCATGAAACTGCCATTCTGAACGTCGAGACATGGCCGACACCCACGCCCTGGCCACTTTGGTGCAAGCCCTCAAGGGTTTGCCGGGGGTGGGCATCAAATCGGCCCAGCGCATGGCGTTTCAGTTGCTGCAAAACGACCGGGCCACGGCGCGCCAATTGGCAGCCGCTTTGCACCATGCGGTCGACCACATCCGGCACTGCGAGAGTTGTCACACCTTCACCGAAACCCCTGTGTGCGACACCTGTCTGGATGCCACGCGTGACCGCTCGGTCCTGTGCGTGATCGAAACACCCGCCGACCAATCGGCGATTGAGCGCACCGGCACTTACCGGGGCCTGTATTTTGTGTTGATGGGCAAGCTCAGCCCCTTGGACGGCATCGGTCCTCACGACATCGGTCTGGCCAAGCTCAAAAAGCGGGTGGCCGATGGGGTGTTGAGCGAGGTGATTTTGGCCACCAACTTCACCGCCGAGGGAGAGGCGACCGCGCACGTGATCTCGGAAATGATTCGCCAGCAAGGCCTGAAAGTGACGCGACTGGCCCGTGGTGTGCCGGCGGGCAGCGAGCTGGAATATGTGGACCTGGGCACCATTGCCCATGCCTTGGTCGACCGTCGCTGACGACCCGCCAAGGATGGCCGGCATGGCACCGGGAACAGGCCTGGACATCTGCTCCGTGAAAACCCGCTTGGGAACATTCCCGATGCCATCAACCCCCGGCCTGCTTATGCTTGTAACCACCGATTTCAGGAGTATTCCAGGTGATGCCAGACCCTCGTTCACGCCGATCCATGCTGGTGGCGGCATTGGGCGCGCTGTCGGCGGTATCGGGCTATTCGGCGCCGCCCAACGAGCCAGGTCGGCAATTTCCCCGAGTCAAAGTGGCTCTGGCAGCGAGCCATAGTCTGTATCACTTGCCCCTGACCGTGGCCGACCAGATGGGGTTTTTCCGCCAGGCGGGGGTCCAGCTCGAGTGGGTGACGCACGAGTCAGGTGCCCAGGCCCTTCAAAGTGTGCTGGCCGGACAAGCCGACGTGATGGCCGGAGCCTATGAACATTTGTTTGGCCTGCATCAAAAGGGGCAGCCCTACCAAAGCTTTGTCCAGATGAGCAGAACGCCCCAGGTCAGCCTGGGGGGCAGTTTGCGCAGCGGGAAGGCGTGGCAATCATTTTCAGACATGCGGGGCGCCCGTTTGGGCATTTCGGCGTTGGACTCGACCACGCACTGGATGGCGTGTCAATGGCTCAAGCGCCACGCCGTGAGTCTGGACGAGGTCATGTTTGTGGAAGTGGGCTCCTCCACCGGGGTGCTGGACGCCTTGCGCAGCGGCGCCATCGATGCGGTCTGCAATCCCGATCCGATCATGCATTGGCTCGAACAAAAAAATGAAATCCGTTTGTTGGCCGAAACCCGGACCCTCACAGGAACACGCAAAGTCATGGGCGGGTCGGTTCCCGGGGCCAGTTTGTTGGCCCATGTGGATTATCTGCAGCGTCAACCCGAACGCGTTCAGGCATTGACCGATGCGGTGGTGCTGGCACTCAAGTGGTTACCCTCGGCCGGCATCACGGATATTTTGAAAACCGTCCCCCCCAGCCACTGGTCATGGGACCGAACCGCTTACCTCGGCGCATTTGAAAAATTGCGGGAATCCTATGCCGTGGATGGTCTGGTGCGCGGCGCAGAAGTCAAGCGCGCCTGGGAACTTCATGCCGCCTTGAAGGCGTTCCCCGCGACCACCAGGATTTTTCCGGAACGCACCTACACCAACCTGTTTGTGCAGGCGGCCCACGCTTCGCAGCGTCTCAGAAGCCGCATGGCGGGCTGACATCGCATCAGCGCTTTGGGGCCTTGCCTGGTCGCGATTTGGCGGTGGGCTTGGCCTTGATGGCGGCGGCTGATCCAGAGGAGGCTTTGACGCTTCGTCGGGTTTCTTTGGAGGGAACGAACAGCGCCAGTTTCTTGCCGGCCACCAACTTGCTGTTGGGTTTGAGGTCGTTCCAGTTGGCCAGGTTGCTCGCCGTCACGCCATGCCGAGCCGCCAGCAAGGCCATGTTGTCTCCTTGGCGGGCGGTGACATAAATCTTGCGCAGCACCAGTTCGGGGGCCAGCATCAAATGCCCATGGTCCGCCAGGTGCTCGGCCACATTTTTGTCCTTCTGACTTGGGCGGGGCACCAGCAAGGTGGAGCCGGCCTTGACCAACATCCGAGGCGGAATGCCATTGACAGCACGCAACTGCTCGGCCGACATCCCGACCTCCTTGGCCACTTCCTCGGCCTTCATGGTTCGAGGTGCCTGCCATGCCGACCAGGATGACAGCCGACTGCCCAAGCGGGACTGCAAATTGTTTTCGAATACGGTGGCATTGTCCCAAGGCAACAAGATGTGCGGTGTGCCGGCAGCCAAAATGACAGGACGGTTCATGGCCGGGTTGAGCGCCTTGAAGTCTTTCAGGCTGACGTTGGCCAGCTTGGCGGCCATCTCCACGTCGATGTCCTTGTCAATGGGCACGCTTTTGAAAAACGGGTGGTTCTGGATCAGCGGCAGAACGGTCTTGAAGGCGTCGGGTTGCGCAATGATGTTCTTGACCGCTTGCAGTTTGGGCACATACATCCGTGTTTCATCCGGCATGCGCAGGTCGCTGTAGGTCAGTGGTTGACCTTGGGCTTTGTTGCGCGCTAGGGCGCGGCTGACGCTGCCTTCCCCCCAGTTGTAGGCCGCCAGAGCCAGGTGCCAATCGCCAAACATGTTGTAGAGCTTTTGCAGATAATCCAGCGCTGCCCGGGTCGACTCCAGCACATCTCGGCGCTCATCCCTGAACAGGTTTTGTTTCAGATCGAAATACTTGCCCGTCGCGGGCATGAACTGCCACATCCCTGCGGCTTTGGCGCTGGACACGGCCTGGGGATTGAAGGCCGACTCGATGAAGGGCAGCAGTGCCAACTCGGTGGGCATTTTGCGCCGTTCGAGCTCTTCAACAATGTGAAAAATATACGGTCTGGACCGTTCCGTCATGCGCAGGAAATAGTCCGGCCGACTGGCGTACCAGACTTCGCGGTTGCGCACCAGGTCGTTGTCCAGGTCGGGCATGGCAAAACCCATCCGGATGCGCTCCCAGATATCGGTTTGGATTTGCAGTCCCAGATGGGCATGGGCCCGCAGATCGACAGGGCGCTCAGCCGTCTGCTCTGTGGGCGCTGTGGCCGTGGCGGCCACAGGCGCCGATGCGGCGGGCGCTTGAGCCGTGGCTGACGGCACCACCTGAGCGGGTGTGGGGGACGCCTCGGTGGTGGGTGGGGTCGTCGGGGTGGTGCTGGTGGTGGCGCATCCGGTGAGGACCATGGCCAACAACAGGCCCCCCTGGATCGTGCACAGGCGCTCTAATCGAAAGGCATGCCAGTTCATCGAAAATCGTTTTTCCATTGGCGAAGGGCCGCAAAGGTGGAGACGTCATCGACAGCCCGGGGATCGTGCAGTTTCACAACTGCGGCAACGCCAAGCTCCCGACTTCGCAAAAAAGGGTTGATCGCGCGTTCCGTGTGCAGGGCGACGGGCAGTGTGGGCTGAGCATGCTCACGCTGGCGGGCACACCATGACAGATGGGCTTGGGTGGCCGGGTTGTCTGGCTCGACGGCCAGCGCGAACTTCAGGTTGGACAGGGTGTATTCGTGGGCACAGCACACCCGGGTGTTGCCGGGCAAAGCGGACAGGCGGTCGAGCGAGTCCAACATCTGGGCGGGTGTGCCCTCGAACAAGCGACCACACCCTGCAGAAAACAGGGTGTCCCCGCAAAAAAGCAGCGGGTCCTGCGCAGGCGGCTGGCCCCAGAAGGCGATGTGTCCCAGCGTATGGCCCGGCACTTCGTGCACATCCAGGGTCAAGCCATGCCAGTCCACCCGATCACCCTGCTGAAGGGCCTGGGCTGTGACGGGCATTTTTTCCAGGGCAGGTCCCATGACCCGTGCCTGGGTGCAGGCCACCAATTCGGTGAGTCCACCGGTGTGGTCGGCGTGGTGGTGCGTGACTAAAATCATGTCCAATTGCACACCCGGGTGCTGCTGCAACCAGGCCAGCACCGGTGAACTGTCACCCGGGTCGACCACCAAAGCATGGCTGTGGGTGTGCAACAGCCAAATGTAGTTGTCTGCAAAAGCGGGCAGGGCAATGAGTTTCATGGACCATTCGATTATAGAAAGCCAACAACCCCTGCCGCCCTGGCTGGCCCCTTTGGGCCAACCGGTGGCTTCGCGTTTGCTGGCCTGGGAGCAAGCCCAAGTCGACGATCTGCTGGCAGACGTGTTCGGTTACCACGCGGTGCAATTGGGCTTTCCCGAATTGAAGGCCTTGCGCCAAAACCGCATGCCCCATCGTTGGCAGGCCTGCGCCGAGTTCGAGTGGACGGGTGACACCCATTTGTTGGCAGGGCCCGATGTCTGTCTGGACAGCCGAGCCTGGCCCTGGCAAGCCGACAGCCTGGACCTGATTGTGTTGCCCCACACGCTCGAGCGCTCGACCGACCCGCATGCGTGTTTACGAGAAGTTGAACGCGTGCTGATCCCGGAAGGGCAGGTGCTGATCACAGGCTTGAATCCCCTGAGTGGCTGGGGTTGGCGACATGCACGCGGGTCGCAGCAACTCACCGCGTCCTCCCCGGAGCCATCCTTGATCGGTTATCGGCGCTTGCGAGACTGGTTGCGTTTGCTCGGATTTGAGGTCCACGTCAGCCGGTTTGGGGGATGGACGCCGGCCATGGCCAGTGAGCGCTGGATGCGCCGATTGAACTGGATGGAGCGCGCCGGTGAGCGTTGGTGCCCCATCCTGGGTGGGGTGTACCTTTTGCTGGCCACCAAACGGGTGCCGGCCGGACGCCTGGTGTCAGCGCGCTCATGGCGCGCGGTACGATCCACCGGTGCCGCGACTGCCCCCCTGGCGCGTTCTGACACTTTGATTTGCCGACCCCACACCGAGAAAGATGGCTGTGACCCACGTTGAAATCCACACCGATGGTGCCTGCAAAGGCAATCCGGGTCCTGGCGGTTGGGGTGTTCGTCTGCAAGCGGGCCAGCATGTGCAGGAGTTGTCGGGCGGAGAGTTGAACACCACCAACAACCGGATGGAATTGATGGCCGTGATTGCAGGCCTGTCGGCCCTGAAGCGCCCATGCCAGGTGACGCTGTATCTGGACAGTGAATATGTGCGAAAGGGCATCACCGAGTGGATCCACGGATGGAAAGCCCGGGGCTGGCGAACGGCCGCCAAACAACCTGTCAAAAATGCCGATTTGTGGCAAAAACTGGACACCGTCGTGTCGTCCTCGGGACACCGGATTGACTGGCGCTGGGTCAAGGGGCACAACGGCGATCCGGGCAATGAGCGTGCCGACGCGCTGGCCAATCTGGGGGTGGACAAGGCCTTGGGGCGCGTCAGTGCCCCTTGAAGTCGGCGGGTTTGGCCTGCGCACGTCCTTTCTGGGCCGTTGCCAAATGACCCGAAAGTTGTGGGGAAATTGGGTTCCCGCTGTTACATTGGGATGTTCTGGCAGCTTGTATCTGAGAGAAATCTGAATGGCTTATAAAAAGAAATACGCATTTTTGGCAATTTTGGGTATTGCCGCGGCGTCCGGCGGGGCTTGGTGGTGGCAAAACAAGGCCCAGGCTCCGGCCACAGGTCAAACAGCCACGGCAGCACCTGGGGCACCTGGGGCACCCGGGGCCCCGGGGCCTGCGGGCGGTGGGCCGGCCCGGGTTCCAGCGGTGGAGGTCGCCAAGGTCGAGCGCATGACTTTGGTGGACGAAACCCAGGCCGTTGGCAGCTTGCGTTCTCTCCAGGGCGTGATGCTTCGCCCTGAGGTCGGTGGCCGGGTCAAGCAAATCCTTTTCAACGACGGTCAGCGTGTGCGCAAGGGGCAGCTGATGGTGCAGTTCGACGATCAGTTGCAGCAGGCCCAAGTGGCCCAGGCCCGGGCCGAGTTGTCGATCGCCGAGGCCAACCACAAGCGCAACCAGGAACTGGTTGCGCAAAGTTTCATCAGCCAACGCTCGTTGGATGAAAGTGGCGCAGCCCTGGAAGTGGCAAGGGCCAAGTTGTCATTGGCCCAGGCCACTTTGCTCAGGCTGCAGGTGTTGGCCCCGTTTGACGGGATCGCGGGTCTGCGTCAGATCAACGTGGGCGACTACCTGAAAGACGGCGCAGACATGGTCAACGTGGAAGACATCGATGCTGTGCTGCTCGACTTCCGTTTGCCAGAGCGCTTTCAGACCAAGATCCGTGCCGGTCAAAAAGCGCAGTTGACGATCGATGCCCTGCCGGGCAGGCCTTTCACCGCCATCGTGCAAGCGGTGGACCCCTTGATCGAGTCCAATGGCCGATCGGTTGGGGTGCGGGGCTGTATTGACAACCGCCAGCAGCAACTGCGTCCGGGCATGTTCGCCCGTGTCAATGCCGTGTTCGGCACCCGGGAAAACGCATTGGTCATTCCGGAAGAAGCGATCATCCCCCAAGGTGGTCGCACCTTCGTGGTCAAAGTGGTGCAGGGTGACAAGCCCGATGCGCGGATGTCCGAGCGGGTGGCCGTGAAAGTGGGCCTGCGTTTGCCGGGCAAGGTTGAAATTCTGGAAGGTTTGTCGCCTGGCGACACCGTGGTGACGGCCGGACACCAGCGCTTGCAAAAGGATGGCACAGCCGTGCGGGTGGTGGACTTGTCGCAGCCCGGCGGTGGCCGACCTGCGGGGGCTGGCGGTCAGCCAGGCGGCGCTGGCGCTGCACCTGCGGGACCGGGGGCGGCTGCCGCTGCGCCTGGACCGGCTGCACCGGCTGGGGGCCCCCCAGGCGCTGCGCCCGCCAGCATGGCGGGGGCAGGTCCAGGAATGCCGCCAGGTTCTCGCCCCGCCGCGGGCGGCAAGGCAGGCCAGCCACCTGGCAAGGGCGTGGCCATGGCAGGCCCGAACCCGTGCATGAGGGGCGCAGATGCAGTTCGCTGAAGTTTCCATTCGGCGGCCGGTGTTGGCCGTCGTCATGTCCTTGCTGATTGTGCTGATTGGTGCGGTCAGTTTCAAAAGCCTGTCGCTGCGCGAATACCCCAAGATCGATGAGCCGACCGTCACGGTGACCACCCGCTACGCCGGTGCATCGGCCGAGGTGATCGAATCCCAGGTCACCAAGCCATTGGAGGACTCGATTGCGGGCATTGATGCGGTGGATGTCATCACCTCCATCAGCCGCGCTGAACAATCCCAGATCACTGTCCGGTTCCGTCTCGAAAAAGATGCCGACACCGCCGCCGCAGAAGTGCGCGACCGCACGGCCCGTGTGCGCAACCGTTTGCCGCAAACCATTGACGAGCCGGTCATCGCCAAAGTCGAAGCCGATGCCTTCCCGGTCATCTGGCTGGCGTTTTCCAGCGACACTTTGAATGCTTTGCAGATCAATGACCTGGTCAACCGGGTGGTCAAGCCCAGATTGCAAACCGTCACGGGCGTGGCCGATGTGCGGATTTTTGGCGAACGCAAATATGCCATGCTGGTGTCTTTGGACCATGCTCGCCTGTCGTCCTACAAATTGACGCCGCAGGATGTGGAAGACGCGATCCGGCGCAACAACCTGGAACTGCCAGCGGGCCGGATCGAGTCATCCAACCGGGAGTTCAGCGTCTCGTCGCAAACCGATCTGAACCGCGCAGGACAATTCGGTGACATCGTGGTTCGCAGTTTCAACGGTTTTTCTGTCAAGTTGCGCGATGTGGCGCAGATCCGCGAAGGCGCCGCCAACGACCGCAGCCTGGTGCGTCTGAATGGGCAGTCGGCCATTTCGGCAGGCGTGATCCGTCAGGCCACTGCGAATCCGCTCGAGTTGTCGGCGGGTGTGCGCGACATGATTCCGAAACTCAAGGCCGACTTGCCGGGTGACATGGTCATCAACGTGGCCAATGACAACTCGGTGTTCATTGACCGTTCGATCAAAAGTGTATTCAACACCATCGTCGAAGCCGTGGTGCTGGTGGCGCTGGTCATTTTTGTTTTCTTGCGCACCTTCCGTGCCTCGTTCATTCCGATCATCACCATCCCGGTCAGCCTGATCGGTGCATTTGCGATGATGGCTTTGGCCGGCTTCACCATCAACACCTTGACACTTCTGGCCCTGGTGCTGGCCATTGGCTTGGTGGTGGACGATGCGATCGTGGTGCTGGAAAATATTTACCGGCACATCGAAGAAGGCCTGGACCCATTTTCTGCGGCCATCAAGGGCGTTCGCGAGATCAGCTTCGCCGTGATCGCCATGACCCTGACCTTGGCGGCCGTTTTCGCGCCGCTGGCCTTCACGCCCGGCCGCACGGGCAAGTTGTTTGGCGAGTTTGCGCTGGCGCTGGCGGGCGCCGTTTTGGTTTCGGGCTTTGTCGCGCTGACTTTGGCGCCCATGCTCAGTGCCAAGTTGCTCCGGCACAACCCCAACCCCGGATGGTTTGACCGCACCATGGACGGTTGGCTGACAGGGCTGTCTTCGGGATATGAAAAACTGCTGACCTTGACCTTGAACCGCGCCCGCTGGGTCGTGGTGCTGGTGATGGTGGGCTCAGGCCTTGGGATTGCCTACATTTACCCCACCATGAAGCAGGAGCTGTCCCCGCTGGAGGACAGGGGGACGATTTTGGCCACCATCAATGCGCCCGATGGTTCGACTTTGGAGTACACCGACCGATATGCGCGATCGCTGGAAAGGATGGGCCAAGCCTATCCGGAGTTCGACCGAATTTTTGCCAACATGGGCAACCCGACGGTGGGTCAGGGCACCGTGGTTTACCGCGCGGTGGATTGGGATGAACGACAGAGATCGACACTGGACATCGCACGCGAGTTGGGCGCCAAGTTCAATGGCCTGCCCGGCATCAATGCATTTCCCATCACGCCGCCCTCGCTTGGACAAGGCTTTCGCGAGCGCCCCCTCAATTTTGTGATTCAAACCTCGGACAGTTATCAGAACCTGAATCAGATCGCCCGGCAGATGATGGATGAAATCGCCAAGAACCCTGGCATTTTGTCGCCCGATGTGGATTTGCGCTTGAACAAACCCGAGCTGCGGGTGGAGGTGGACCGGACCAAGGCGGCCGAATTGGGCGTCAGCGTGGATGCCGTGGCACGCACCATCGAAACCATGCTCGGTGGGCGGGTGGTGACACGTTACAAGCGCGATGCGGAACAGTACGATGTGATTGTGCAAACCTTGCCGATCGCTCGCAACACGCCCGATGACATCGATGTGATTCAGGTACGGGGCCGCAACGACACGATGGTGCCCTTGTCCAGCCTGGTGAGGGTGCGTGAAAGTGTGGCCCCACGCGAGCTGAACCATTTCGGACAAAGGCGCTCGGTGTCGATCACGGCCAATTTGGCGCCCGACTATTCGTTGGGCGAAGCCCTGACGTTCATGGACGAGACGGCGGCCAAGGTGTTGAAGCCTGGGTACTCCACCGAACTGAATGGCACCTCGCGCGAGTTCAAGAATTCGCAGGGCGCCTTGGTGATCGTTTTTGTGCTGGCCTTGCTGTTCATCTTCCTGGTGCTGGCAGCCCAGTTTGAGAGCTTCATCGACCCGTTCGTGATCATGCTGTCGGTGCCCCTGTCGATGATTGGCGCTTTGCTGGCGCTCAAGTACACCGGAGGTTCGCTCAACGTGTATTCTCAAATCGGCCTGATCACCCTGGTGGGCCTGATCACCAAGCACGGTATTTTGATCGTGGAGTTCACCAACCAGTTGCGCGAGCAGGGCATGGCCATGCAGGAGGCCTTGATCAAGGCCTCGTCCCAGCGTTTGCGCCCGATCCTGATGACCACGGGGGCGATGGTGCTGGGCGCGGTGCCGCTGGCGCTGGCCACCGGGGCAGGGGCCGAGAGCCGCACGCAAATCGGTTGGGTGATTGTGGGTGGCATGAGCCTGGGCACCTTGCTGGCGGTCTTTGTGGTGCCCACCATGTACTCCCTGCTGGCCCGCAAGACTGTGCCGGGACCCGACAAGTCGGTGGCGCATGATGCGCCGCATGAGGCCTCTGCGCATTGACCACGTGGACAGTTGCTGTCCTGCGTCTCCAGTAAGAAAAAAGCGGCCTCGGCCGCTTTTTTCATGTCGGTTGGAGGGGCCGTGTTCAAAGGTGACCGTCAAACATCATCACGTCCACCTCATCGCCCACGGCCACATCGGCCTGTTGGTGGCCCAGCACGATCAGGCCGTTGGCCTGCACCATGGAGCTGAGCACACCCGAGCCCTGGTTGCCGGTGGTGCTGACCACCAGTTCGCCAGCTGCGTTGGTGCGCACGATGCCGCGCTGGTACTCGGTCCGGCCGGGTTTCTTGCGCAGGGCCTCCAGGCTTTTGGCCTTGAGCAAGGGCAAGGCGGGTGCCTGCCAGCCCATGAGTTGCTGCAGGGCCGGGCGCACAAAGGCGGCAAAGGTCACCATGACCGCCACCGGGTTGCCCGGCAGGCCAAACAACACCGCGCAGCGCCCGCCTTGGGTGATGCGGCCCACGGCCATGGGGCGGCCAGGTCGCATGGCGATGCGCCAGAAGGCGACATCCCCCAGTTTTTTCATCATGGCCTTGGTGTGGTCGGCTTCGCCCACACTGACGCCGCCACTGGTGATGACCACGTCGGCTTGGGCCGAGGCGTCCAAAAAGGCTTGCTCCAGCGCGGCAGGCTCGTCGCGCACCACACCCAGGTCGATCAGTTCGCAACCCAGGGCCTGCACCATGCCTGCGACGGTGTAGCGGTTGCTGTCGTACACCGCACCTTCCCGAGGGGCTTCGCCCAGGCTCAGGATTTCATCGCCGGTTGAAAAATAGGCCACTTTGGGTCTGCGCCACACGGTCACGGTGGGCAGCCCCAGACTGGCCAACAACCCGCAGGCAGCAGGGGTCAGGCGGCAGCCGGCCAGCAGGGCAGGCCGTCCAGCCATCAGGTCTTCGCCCAGCAACCGGCGGTTGTCACCGGGTTGCAGCAGGCCAGGCGGGATCTGCACACGCTCGCCATCGGCCTGAACCAACTCTTGCGGGACCACGGTGTCAAGACCTGCGGGCATGATGGCCCCGGTCATGATGCGCACGCATTCCCCGGCCTGCACGCGGCCTGGCCAGGCAGCCCCAGCCAGGGCCGTGCCCACGACCTTGAGCGGGGTGGGCCGATCCGTCAGCAGTTCCGAACCGCGCAAGGCATAGCCGTCCATGGCCGAGTTGTCGTGTGGTGGCACGCTGATGGGCGAGACCACGTCGAGCGCCAGGATGCGACCATGGGCTTGCATCAGGGGCACGCTTTCCTGTTCGTGTACCGCTTGCACCAGCCGAGCCAGAAAGTCGCTCACATGCTGGGCCGACAGGGCCTGCGGATCGTAGCCTTGCAACTGCTCGGCGATCTCGTGCAGAGACAAGGGAGGACGGGGTGGCGTGGACAGGGACGAGGTCATGGTCAGCGCTGCCAAAGGAGGTTGGCCGGGGATTCAGAGGGATTCGAGTTGCTGCAGTTCAGCCAGCGTATTGGCATTGGCAAAGGCATGGCGGCTGTCACCCGGTAAATCGAAGGGCACCAGGGCGCAGCGGTGTTGGCCAGTCCAGGCGTCGATCTTGCGTCCACCCCCCTGGGTGAATTTCACCAGACTTTCGAGCAATTCAACCTTGAGCAAGCAGAAAACGGGTTGGGGCCGCACCGCGCCATCCTCTTCGGGGGCGGCGGCCATGGCCAGATCGGCGTCTTGCGATCGCATGGCCTGCACCATCCGTTCGGCCAGATCCAGCGGGAACAAGGGCGAATCACAGGGCACGGTGAGCATCAGCGGTGTCTCGCAGCGTTCCAGCCCGGTCAAGAACCCTGCCAGAGGCCCGGCAAAACCCTCGATGCTGTCGGGCCAGACCGGCACGCCCAAGGATTCGTAGGCGGACAGGTTGCGGTTGGCATTGATCATCACCTCTTGCAAGGGCAAGCTTTGCAGTTGCAGGCGCATCAAGGTTTGCAGCGCAAGGGGCAGCCCGCGAAAGTTTTGCAGGCCCTTGTCGGTGCCGCCCATGCGCGCACCCCGCCCGCCGGCCAGGACCAGGCCAGTGATGGCGGGCGCATGAAGGGTGTGGGGGTTCATGGCCATCAGCCTCCGATGTAGCTCATTTCCACCCTGCGGCCGGTGCCGCTGGCGGTGTCCGGTCCGCGCAGGCTGCGCAGCACCGAGTATTGGTCGGTTCGCCCGCGCCAGATGGCGTCCACGGTGGCGGTCAAATGTTCGTCGGTCTGGGCCGGGTCGCGCAGCAACTGGCGCAGGTCATAGCCCTGGCTGGCAAACAGGCACAGGTAGAGCCGGCCTTCGGTGGACAGGCGTGCCCGGTTGCAGTCGCCACAAAAGGCCTGCGTGACGCTGCTGATGACGCCGACTTCGCCCAAACTGGGGTCGTGCTCGCCCCGGGCGTTGGCGTATCCCCAGCGCTCGGCGGTTTCGCCAGGTGCAGAGGGCTCCAACTGGACGAGTGGCAGCTCGGTCTGCAACAGCCGGATCACTTCGGCACTGGGCAGCACTTCGTCCATGCACCAACCGTTGGTGGCCCCCACATCCATGTATTCGATGAAACGCAGCACCCGGCCGGTGCCCCGGAAGTGGCGGGCCATGGGCAGGATTTCATGCTCGTTGGTTCCGCGCTTGACCACCATGTTGACCTTGATCGGACCCAAACCTGCCGCATGGGCGGCTTCAATCCCGTTCAGCACGTCGGTCACCGGGAAGTCCACATCGTTCATGCGGCGAAAGACCGCATCATCGAGGCCGTCCAGACTCACGGTCACGCGCTGCAGGCCGGCGTCCTTCAGGCTTTGGGCCTTGCGGGCCAGCAGCGAGCCGTTGGTGGTCAGTGTCAGATCCAGGGCTTGGCCATCGGGTGTGCGCAAGGCGGCCAGTTGTTCAATCAGGATTTCGATGTTCTTGCGCAGCAGGGGTTCGCCCCCGGTCAGGCGGATTTTGCGCACCCCCCGGCCCACAAAGACCTTGGCGATGCGGGTGATTTCCTCAAAACTCAGCAACTGCCCGTGCGGCAGGTAGGCGTAGTTCTTGTCAAAAACCTCCTTGGGCATGCAATAGCTGCAGCGGAAGTTGCAGCGGTCGGTCACGCTGATGCGCAAATCGGTGAGCGGGCGGCGCAGGCCATCCAGCGGCAAGTCAGCCAGTTCCCGGCCCGTGTGCAGGACGGGCAAGGGCAGGCTGGGGTGGCGCTGATCAAGCAGGGGGATGACGCGTTCAGACATAGGGGTTCGATTGTGCCCGAGTGGGTTGTTGGCATCCGACTGAGGGGGTAAACCTGTGCGGTCTATCACCCGCCCGCAGCGACAGGCTCAGGCCAGCCGGGATCAACCGTGTGAAATGGCCACCGTTTTGAGGGTGGTGAAGCCCAGCAGGGCTTCCAAGCCTTTTTCACGGCCATAGCCAGAAGACTTGACCCCACCAAAAGGCAATTCGACCCCACCAGCCGCACCGTAGTTGTTGATGAAGACCTGCCCACTGCGCACTTTTTTGGCCATGCGGAACTGGCGTGCGCCATCGCGTGTCCAGACACCGGCCACCAGACCGAAATCGGTGGCATTGGCCAATTGGACGGCATGGTCTTCGTCGGAAAAGGCCATCGACGACAACACCGGGCCAAAGACTTCTTCCTGAGCCAGGCGATGCATCACTGGCACATCGCGCAGCAGCACCGGGGCCTGGTAGAAGCCGCCGGCAGGCACGCCGGGGTCTATCTGTCCTTGCGCCACGGTGGCGATGCCATCGGCGCGGGCCTGGTCCAAAAAGCCGGTCACGCGTTCGAGTTGGCTGGCGCGGATGAGCGGACCCAAGTCCAGGTTCATGGCGGCCGAGCCCACCCTCAGGCGGCTGAAGGCTTGGCCCAAACGCGCCAGCACGGGTTCGTAAATGCCTTGTTGAATCAAAAGGCGAGAGCCCGCGCTGCAGGTTTGCCCCGAGTTCTGCACGATGGCGTTGATCACCACCGGAATGGCGGCATCCAGATCGGCGTCTTCGAAGATGATTTGTGGGCTTTTGCCACCCAGCTCCAGGGTGACCGGGCAGTGCCGCTCGGCCGCCACCTGCTGGATCAGCGTCCCTACCCGGGGGCTGCCAGTGAAGCTGATGTGGTCGATGCCCGGGTGGCGGGCCAGCGCGTCGCCCACCTCATGGCCATAGCCGGTGACCACGTTCAAGGTCCCGGCCGGGAAGCCCACTTCGGCGGCCAGTTGCGCCACTCGGATCAGGCTCAGGCAGGCGTCTTCGGCCGGCTTGACCACGCAGGTGTTGCCAGCCGCCAGGGCGCCGCCCACGCTGCGACCCAAAATCTGCATGGGGTAGTTCCAGGGGATCACATGGCCGGTCACGCCATGCGGCTCGCGCCAGGTCAGCACGCTGTAGCCGTTCTGGTAGGGCAGGGTCTCGCCATGCAATTTGTCGCAGGCCCCGGCATAAAACTCGAAATAACGGGCCAGTGCCACGGCATCGGCGGCCGCCTGCCGGGTGGGCTTGCCACAGTCGCGCTGCTCCAGGGCGGCCAGCTCCGGGGCATGCTCGGCCACTTTGCGCGACAGTGCCATCAACAATCGGCCGCGCTCCACACCACTCAACTGTCCCCAAGGTCCGCTGAAAGCGGCCCGCGCCGCCTGCACCGCTTGGTCGAGGTCAGCCGCCTGGCTGCGTGGAATTTGCTCAAACACCTGACCGTCGGAGGGGTCCAGCACATCGATGGTTTGACCGGCCAGGGCGGGCGTGGATTGGTTGGCGATGAAGTTCATTGGCATGGCCCCGATTGTGAGCTTGCGCCTGATTTTGCAAATCACCCATGGGACACACCCATGAAAAAGGCCCGCCTGAGCGGGCCTGGACGGGACCTTGCCTTTCAGGTGCCGTGCACACTCATCACCAGGGGCACGATCAGGAGCGCCACGATGTTGATGATTTTGATCAGCGGGTTGATGGCAGGGCCAGCGGTGTCCTTGTAGGGGTCGCCCACCGTGTCACCGGTCACAGCGGCTTTGTGCGCCTCGGACCCCTTGCCGCCATGGTGTCCATCTTCGATGTACTTTTTGGCGTTGTCCCAGGCACCGCCACCGGTGCACATCGAAATGGCCACAAACAGCCCGGTGATGATGGTGCCCATCAACAAGCCACCCAGCGCCTTGGGCCCCAGGATCAGGCCCACCAATACGGGGACCACCACGGGCAACAGGCTCGGGACGATCATTTCCTTGATCGCCGCACTGGTCAGCATGTCCACCGCCTTGCCGTATTCGGGTTTGGCGGTCCCTTCCATGATGCCGGGGATTTCCTTGAATTGGCGACGCACCTCGACCACCACGCTGCCAGCGGCACGGCCCACGGCCTCCATCGCCATGGCACCGAACAGGTAGGGAATCAGGCCACCGATGAACAGGCCAATGATCACCAGCGGGTCGGACAGGTCGAAGCTGATGACTTTTCCGTAGACCTCCAGCTTGTGGGTGTAATCGGCAAACAGGACCAACGAGGCCAGACCTGCCGAGCCGATGGCGTAGCCCTTGGTCACGGCCTTGGTGGTGTTGCCCACGGCGTCCAGCGGGTCGGTGATGTCACGCACACTGCTGGGCAACTCGGCCATTTCCGCAATGCCCCCCGCGTTGTCGGTGATGGGGCCATAGGCGTCCAGTGCCACCACGATGCCGGCCATGGACAGCATGGACATGGCGGCCACAGCGATGCCGTACAAGCCGGCCAGCGAATAGGCGCACCAGATGGCCAGGCAGACAAACATCACCGGCCAGGCGGTGGAGCGCATGGACACGCCCAGACCGGCAATGATGTTGGTGCCGTGCCCGGTGGTGGAGGCCTGCGCGATGTGCTGGACCGGTGAGTACTGCGTGCCGGTGTAGAACTCGGTGATCCAGACCAAGGCGGCCGTGAGCACCAAGCCCACCGTGCAAGCACCGAACAACTTCATCTGCGCGCCAGACCCGCCCAGAGCGTTGTCGGGCATGAGCCAGAGAGTGACAAAGTAAAAAGCGACCAGGGACAGCACGCCCGAGATGGCCAGACCCTTGTAAAGCGCGGGCATCACGTTGGTCATGCCGGGTGAGGCCTTGACGAAGAAGCACCCAATGATGGAGGCGACGATGGACACCGCGCCCAGGGCCAACGGGTACAGCACCGCTTGGCCGGGGGCGGCCGAGACCAGCAGGGCGCCCAGCACCATGGTGGCGATCAGCGTGACGGCATAGGTCTCGAACAGGTCGGCCGCCATGCCGGCGCAGTCGCCCACGTTGTCGCCCACGTTGTCGGCGATCACGGCGGGGTTGCGGGGGTCGTCTTCGGGAATACCGGCCTCGACCTTGCCGACCAGGTCGGCACCCACGTCAGCGCCCTTGGTGAAGATGCCGCCGCCCAGACGGGCAAAAATGGAAATCAGCGAGGAGCCAAAGGCAAAGCCGATCAGGGGGTTGAGCAAGGTGGCCAGGTTTTTGTCGGGCGTCAGGTTGCCGTTGCCCACCAGGAACCAGTAAAAGCCGGACACGCCCAGCAGGCCCAAACCGACCACCAGCATGCCGGTGATGGCACCGCCCCGGAACGCCACATCCAGCGCCGGGCCGATGCCGTGGGTGGCCGCCTGGGCTGTACGCACATTGGCCTTGACCGACACGTTCATGCCGATGAAACCGCAAGCGCCCGAGAGCACGGCCCCGATCACAAAGCCGACGGCAGTGACGCCATCCAGAAAGATGCCCATCAGGATGGCCAGGACCACGCCCACGACGGCGATGGTTTTGTACTGCCGGGCCAGATAGGCCGCAGCCCCAGCCTGAATGGCTGCCGAGATTTCCTGCATCCGGGCATTGCCGGCATCTTGTGAAAGGATCCACCCTCTGGCCCAGATGCCGTACGCCACGGCAATCAGACCGCATACAAGCGCCAGAATGAGCGCTGAATTACCTGTCATCGTTCTCTCCTCGATGGTTGTCGCTGAACAGAGGAGCAACGCGCTGGAGGCCCCTCCATGGCGTTGCTTCCTCGATCACCGCAGACAGTGAACGATTGGCCAACAACCCATTAGAGAGGCAGATTCGGGCCGTGCGCAAGGCCTGTGAAAGTAAAATCGGGGTTAATCCCTAGCGATTTGCCCTTTTCTTAACTTTTCACAAAGAGACCCGAAAGATGTCCCTCGACAATGTCACTCCAGGCAAGAATGCACCCGAAGCCTTCAACGTCATCATTGAAATTCCGATGAACGCTGACCCGATCAAGTACGAAGTGGACAAGGAAACCGGCGCCCTGTTCGTGGACCGTTTCATGACCACGGCCATGCACTACCCCACCAATTACGGCTATGTTCCCCAGACCCTGTCGGGGGATGGTGACCCGGTGGATGTGCTGGTGATCACGCCCTACCCCCTGCATCCCGGCGTGGTGGTGCCCTGCCGTGCGCTGGGTATTTTGATGATGGAAGACGAGGCGGGTGTGGATGGCAAGGTGATTGCGGTGCCTACCAGCAAGATCTTGCCCATGTACGACCACTGGCAGGACATCAGCGATGTGAACGCCATGCGTCGCAATGCGATTGCCCACTTTTTTGAGCATTACAAAGACTTGGAAAAAGGCAAATGGGTCAAGATCTTGGGCTGGGAGGGCAAAGATGCCGCCCACAAGGAAATCCTGGACGGCATCGCCAACCGCAACAAGGCCAAAGCCTGATCCGGCACGGGCCCCGTACCCGGCCCACAGGCCAGAGGGGGCTCCTTCAGATCCAACGCCTGCCCGGTTTGCGCCGAGCAGGCGTTTTTCATGGGCCTTTTTTCAGGGGGGAGTGCTGGCTCAACGCTTGCAGGTAGTTCTCAACGCCCGCATGTTCCCGCTCCAGAAAACGCTCGACCGCCTCAGAAAAGGCCGGGTGCGCCAACCAATGGGCGCTGTGGGTGGGGGTGGGAAGCAGGGCGCGGGCCATTTTGTGCTCGCCTTGGGCGCCCCCCTCAAAGCGCTGCACACCGTTGGCAATGCACCATTCGATCGGTTGGTAATAGCAGGCTTCGAAGTGCAGGCAGTCCACCCGCGCCAGCGCCCCCCAATAGCGGCCGTAGGCCACCTCGGGTCTGCCGTGGGGGTCCAGATGCAGGCCGATCAGGCTGATGCCGATGGCTTGGCCCGCCTGTTCGGCCACAAACAACAGCCAGTTGGGGGCCATGTCGCTGCGCATGGCATCGAAAAATGCCGGGCTCAGATAGGGCGGGTTGCCGTGTTCCCAGTAGGTTTGCTGGTAGCAGCGCAGCAACAAGGCCCAGTCGGCGTCGTTCATCTCGGTGCCCCGTACAGCGCGAAAGTGCACGCCGGCCTCTCGCACCTTGCGCCTTTCCTGGCGGATCTTCTTGCGTTTTTCCTGGTTCAGGCTGCCCAGAAAATCATCAAAGTCCTGCCAGCCGCTGTTTTGCCAGTGAAATTGCACCTGGCTGCGCTGCAATAATCCCGCCTGCGCGCAAGCCTGGATGTCTTGCGGGCTGGCAAACAGGATGTGCAATGACGGCAGATCGTGCGATTGGCAGTGTTCCAGCAGAGCGCCCAGCAGCGCCTGCCGGGCGTGGACGGATTCTGCCAGCAGGCGGCTGCCCGGGACGGGCGTGAAGGGCGATGCGACCAAGGCCTTGGGGTAGTAAGCCAGGCCATGGCGGGCATAGGCATCGGCCCACGCGTGGTCAAAGACGTATTCGCCGCGGGAATGGGTTTTGAGGTAGAGCGGACAGGCTGCAGCCAGGACCGGCCCATCGGGCGTGACCCGCCACAGGCTGATCACCCGCAAAGTCCATCCGGTCTCGGGGGTGGCCGAGTGGCTGGTTTGCATGGCGGACAGATAGGCATGCCGCATGAAGGGCGATGGCGCATCCTGCTGGGCCAGCAAACCATCCCAGACCCCGGGCGAGAGGGTGCCCAGGTCATCCAGCACCCGGGTGACATAATTCAGGCTCTGATTTTCCGGCACCTTTATGACTCTCCAAATTTGCGTGGCCCAGCTCAACTTTGTCGTCGGCGACATGCCGGGCAATGCCCGCCAAATCATCGATGCTGCCCAAGTGGCTTATGCCCAGGGCGCGCGCTTGGTGGTCACGCCCGAACTGTCGATTTGCGGCTATGCGGCTGAAGACCTGTTGCTGCGTCCGGCCTTCATTGATGCCTGCGATGATGCCCTGAAAATGGTGGCCCGCGAACTGGCCGGGTTAAAGGGCCTGCATGTGGTGGTGGGACACCCTGAGGGCGGTGGCGTGCGCACCCGCAGCGTGGCCGTCACCCGTCGGCACAACCGCGCCTCGGTGCTGTGTGAAGGACAAGTGGTCTGCGCGTACGACAAGCGCGAGTTGCCCAACTACCAGGTGTTTGACGAGCGCCGCTACTTCACACCCGGCCAAGGGGTGGGGGTGTTCGAGGTGGCGGGTATTCGGGTCGGGTTGCTGATTTGTGAAGACGCTTGGTTTGATGAACCGGCGCGGATGGCCCGCGATGCAGGCGCCCAGGTTTTGGCGGTGCTGAACGCATCGCCATTCCATGTGGGCAAAGGGCCGGAGCGCGAGCAACGCATGCGCGAGCGCGTGGCCGACTGCGGATTGCCTTTGATTTATGCCCACCTGGTGGGCGGCCAGGACGAGGTGATTTTTGAGGGGCGCTCTTTTGCCCTCGATGCCCAGGGCGATGTGGTCGCCAGGGCCGAGGGGTTTCGCCAGGCGAGCCTGACTGTTCAGGCCCACGCCGCCAAGTCGGGCGTGCAGTTGACGGCTGCGCCCGAGGCCTTGGTGCCACTGGCCAGCGCCGATGCCGAACTGTGGGACGCGCTGGTGCTGGGTGTGCGCGACTATTTGGGCAAAAACGGTTTCAAGGGCGCGATCCTGGGGCTTTCGGGCGGCATCGATTCGGCCCTGGTGCTGGCGATCGCAGTGGACGCGATCGGTGCCGACAGGATCCATGCGGTGATGATGCCCTCGCCCTACACGGCCGACATCAGCTGGATCGATGCGCGCGACATGGTCAAACGGCTGGGCGTGCGTTACGATGAAATCGCCATTGCGCCGCTCTTTGACGGCTTCAGGCAAGCACTGTCGGCCCAGTTTACGGGTCTGAAAGAAGACACCACCGAAGAGAACATCCAGGCCCGCATCCGCGGCACGCTGCTCATGGCCATGTCCAACAAGACCGGGGCCATTGTCCTGACCACGGGCAACAAGAGCGAAATGGCCACGGGTTACTGCACCCTGTACGGGGACATGGCCGGTGGTTTTGCGGTCATCAAGGACGTGGTCAAGACCCGCGTGTTTGACCTGGCCCGCTGGCGCAACCTGAACGACCCCTATGGCACGGGCAGCCAGCCCATCCCCGAGCGCATCATCACCCGGCCGCCGAGCGCCGAGCTGCGCCCCGATCAGAAAGACCAAGACAGTTTGCCCGCCTATGAGGTGCTCGACGCGATCATCCAGCGCTACATGGAAAACGACGAAGGTGTGGAGGCGCTGATGGCCGATGGCTTTGAACGCGCCGATGTGGAGAAAGTCACCCGCCTGATCAAGCTCAATGAGTACAAACGCCGCCAGGCTCCAGTGGGGATTCGCGTGACCCACCGCAGTTTCGGCAAGGATTGGCGTTATCCTATGACCAATCAATTTCGCGCCTGAAGTCGCGCCCCGTTTATCTTTTGAGGATTTTTGCCATGAAACAGATCACCGCTGTCATCAAACCTTTCAAGCTGGAAGAGGTTCGCGAGGCATTGGCCGAATGCGGCGTGACCGGCCTCACCGTGACCGAGGTCAAGGGGTTTGGCCGTCAAAAAGGACACACGGAGCTGTACCGCGGCGCCGAGTACGTGGTCGATTTTCTGCCCAAGGTCAAGGTCGAGGTGGTGGTCAAGGACCAGGATGTGGACAGTTGCGTGGACGCCATCGTCAAGGCCGCCAGGACCGGCAAGATTGGTGACGGCAAGATTTTTGTCACCACGGTCGAGCGCGTGGTGCGGATCCGTACGGGGGAACAGGACGAAACCGCCATTTGACCTGCCCTGGGGGTCCCAAGTGCAATGGTTTTAAATCAGGTCCAGTTTGGCAGGGGGTGAAAATCCTGCCGCTGCGACCAGATCGGCCAGCAAGGGCTCGGCTTCTCTGCCCACTTTCACCAGCTGGGTTTGCCAGTCGACCATGAAACCGTTGTGGACCACCTGCTCAATGAAGGCCATCAAGCCATCGTAGTAACCCAAGCTGTTCAGGATGCCTACAGGTTTGTCGTGGTAACCGAGCTGGCGCCAGGTCCAGACCTCAAACAACTCTTCAAACGTGCCGATGCCGCCGGGCAAGGCCAAAAAGGCGTCGGATTTTTCGGCCATGAGCCGTTTGCGTTCGTGCATGGTGTCCACCACATGCAATTCGGTGCAGCCGTGATGGGCCCACTCCCTTTCAACCAGTGCCGAAGGAATGATGCCGACCACGGTGCCGCCAGCGTCCAGGGTGGCTTGCGCCACCACGCCCATCAGGCCGTTGCGGCCACCTCCATACACCAACTGACCGCCATGTTGGCCGATCCAGCGACCCACCTGCATGCTGATTTGGGCAAACTCCGGGCGTTGGCCAGGCTTGGAGCCGCAATACACGCACACTGAAAAGGCGGGTGTACGCTGGCTCGGGGCTGCAGGCTGGGTGGGGTTGTTCACGGGCATGGCGGGTTATTCGGTCAACACATGAACAGGCTTCAGCGTGACGTGATGAGTCGGGTGCCCGCCCAGATGTCGTGCCAAAACTGTCGCTGGGCTTGAAAACGGCTGCCCAAGGCCCAGACAATGACCCAGACAAAAGTCAGCAAGCCCACCTGACCCGGGGACAGGCCGAAAGGCAAAGTGAGCAAAAGGGGAGGCAAAAACCAGACCCAGCTCAAAAAATAGCGCCATAAAGCCCGGCTTTGGGTCAGGGGCACGCCCTGCGCAGAGACCACTTTGATGTGCCAGGTTTTCATGGCCAGGGTCTGTCCCCGGTGCCAAAACCAGGTGAAGTAGATGCCCAGGGTCAAAAACAGAAACGCTTGAAGCCCAGGACGGTTGTCCAGAGCATGCCGGGTCTGACTCAGGGTGCCGAAGAGATAGCCGGCAATGAAAACGACGCCAAACAGCAGCATGCCTTCGTAGAGCCAGCATGCCATGCGCCGCCTCAAGGACGGGGCCTGCAATGCCAGATCAGAGGGTTCGGATGGCGACAATGGGACGCTCAAAAGAGGTTCAGGCTTGCGCGCAGTCATGGATGAACGGGGTGCACTTCAGTTGGATGGGCCCATTCGGGGTGACGGTTGGGCGCACAGTGGAGACACAAAACCAAACACCGATTGTCGCTGACCCGCAATGCCCCGGTCAGCCGGGGGGTTGGGGCAACAAGGTTTTGGGATGAACTGACTGGCGAGGGGCGATGGTCTGAAAGACCTTGTCGGTATCGGCGGGAATGGGCGGCGGTTTCACCAGGCGCTTGCTGGGTTCGGCGGTGTTGCGGGCCCCACTTTTCAAGGGGGCTTTGAGGCCTGAAGTCAACTTGCTTTTTTCATCGTCCGACAATTGTTGGTAGGCGGTCCACTGAGCCCGTTTGTCCTCGATGGCCATGGACATGGTGCTGTTGAAATTGAAGCGTGCCAGGGCGCGTTGCCGGGGGCTGAGGGCTGCCCACTCACGCATGCGGCCATGCAAGACAATTTGCTCGGGGTCAGTGAGTTGGTAGAACCCGCGCGCGAGGGCCAACCATTTTTGTTTTTGTTGATGGGTCAACTCCCCCCATTTGTCACTCAATGGCGCCAAAGCTTGCTTTTGACGCTTGCTCAGCGACAACCAGTCTTGGGACAGTGTCGGTGACTTTGCGGGGGGAATGGCAGAGCGGTTGCCCAGAGCGTTGGTGGGATCTGCCGCGGCTGGAGATGACGCGTTGGGGGGGGCTGTGTTGGCTTGGGCTTCGGTTGCGGGGCTGTCTGCCGCCAACTGCGGCGCTGGGGTTGGTGGGTTGGGTGTGGTTTGCGCAAGAGGTCCCAGGCTGATCCAGCAAAGACAGCAACCGAGCAGCCATTTGGACGCGCCGGATGGGTATGCAGGCAGTGCAGTGGTCTGCTGTTGGGGAGAGGTTTCGGACCTGTGCTGACCAAGGTCAATCATGGCGGGTTGGATGAACCAGTTGGATCTTCAGGAATTGCAGGAAACCAGGGTCGGTGTACGCATCTGGGGGCAAATCGTCCAGCAAAATGGCCGAATCGACCGATGCCAGATCGGATTCGACGAGTTCTTGCTGGATGGCCTGGACCAGAACCAGCCCCAAGACCAAGCCGATCAAGGGCAGGGTGGACGCCAGAATTCGCCAAAGGTTGAGCCCCTCACCGGGGGTGCCCTTGGTCGAACCGTTGGTTTGAAGCGCAGTTCTGTAATTCAAAAGCCGGACAGGCTCGGGGCGAGCCAACATGGCACGCCGACGGGCAACCCGCAGGCGCTCGCTGATGTCATGACCGATGTCCTTCGATGCCATATCGAGATGCTGGACAAGGGCCTGGCCCAAAAGGTCTTCGTCGGTGGTGTGATTTCGCAAGGGTGTCATGGTTTCAGGCCTTGTTCTGACAAGGTTTTATTCAGGGCCGAAATGGCGCGAGAGCAATGGGTTTTGACGCTGCCTTCGGAGCAACCCATCACGGCGGCTGTTTCGGCCACGTCCAGTTCCTCCCAATAACGCAGCAGGAAAGCTTCTCGTTGACGAGCAGGCAAATTCATGATGGCCTTTTCAATATGTTCCAGGGTTTGCAGCCTGCCTACCCACTGTTCGGCACTTTGGCTTTGGGGGTGATCGGCTTCGCTGGCAGAAACATCCTTCAGGTCAAAATGACTTTCGTCGTTTTCGAAGTCGTCTTGGTTGGAAAAAAGCGAATTTCGCGTTTTCCTGCGCCGGAACCAGTCCAGGACCGTATTGGACAAAATTCGCTGGAACAGCAGCGGAATCTCTGACAAAGGCTTGTCGGCATAGTTGGTGCACAGCTTGATCATGCTGTCCTGAACGATGTCGAGGGCCGCCTCTTCATCGCGTACGTGGTAGTAAGCTCGCTTGAAAGCTTTTCTTTCCGTACTTTTCAGAAAGTCAGACAGTTCTGTATCCGAGGCCAACTTGATGACAGCGTTGCTGTGTCCTGTGGTGAAAGGGCTGATGGATGCGTTGGTGCACAGTCTTCAGAGTGTGAGGATTATGGCACCGAGACCTGGGTTGAAGCAGGACTGGGGCAGCTTGTTCCACAACAGTGCCATAATGACGGGTTGCAATTGAAAAAAAGCAAACGGATCACCGTCCGGCACTTTTACAGTTTGGTGCCCATGTCTGTGGTCTTAAGTCCCAAAGCCATTCCACAAGAGTCGCGCCCAGGGGCACCCAAGGTTTTTCGTTAGAGAAATTCACAAAGGTTGAATATATGGAAATCACCAAAGCCGAAATGGCATCCGCTTCGTCCGTCGCTGCCTCGGGTCAAGAGTTGCGCGGGGCCGAGGTCCTGGTCAAGGCCCTGCAGGCCGAAAATGTCAAATTTGTGTGGGGCTACCCGGGTGGTGCCGTCCTGCACATTTACGACGCGTTTTACAAGCAAGACACCATCCAGCACGTCCTGGTGCGTCATGAGCAAGCCGCCGTGCACGCCGCCGATGGGTATGCCCGAGCCACAGGCGAGGTGGGGGTGGCCCTGGTTACCTCCGGTCCTGGCCTGACCAATGCCGTGACTGGCATCGCCACCGCCTACATGGACAGCATCCCGATGGTGATCATCAGCGGGCAGGTGCCCACTGCAGCCATCGGTCTTGACGCTTTTCAGGAGTGCGACACCGTGGGCATCACCCGCCCCATTGTCAAGCACAATTTCCTGGTCAAGGATGCCAAGGACATGGCCGAGGTCATGAAAAAAGCTTTCCACATTGCCCGCACGGGTCGACCAGGCCCTGTGGTGGTGGACGTGCCCAAGGATGTGTCCTTCAACAAGGTCCTGTTCACCGGCTACCCCGACAAGGTCGAGATGCGCTCCTACAACCCGGTGCGCAAGGGCCATGGCGGCCAGATCCGCAAGGCGATGCAGTTGCTGATGTCGGCCAAGCGCCCCTACATCTACACCGGTGGTGGTGTTTTGTTGAGCAATGCCAGCGCGGAGTTGCGTGCCTTGGTGGACATGTTGAATTTCCCGGTCACCAACACCTTGATGGGTTTGGGGGCTTTCCCGGCCACCGACCGACGTTTCCTGGGCATGCTCGGGATGCACGGTACCCTGGAGGCCAACAACGCGATGCAAAACTGCGATGTTTTGCTGGCTGTGGGGGCCCGCTTTGATGATCGCGTGATCGGCAACCCCAAGCATTTTGCGCAAAACGAGCGCAAGATCATTCACATCGACATCGATCCGTCCAGCATTTCCAAGCGTGTCAAGGTGGATGTGCCGATTGTCGGTGACGTCAAGGATGTGCTGACCGAGCTCATGGGCATGATTCGCGAAACCGGCCTCAAGCCTGATGGTCAGGCGCTGACACAGTGGTGGGAGACCGTTGAAAGCTGGCGCAGTCGCGATTGCATGAAGTACGACAGCGACAACCGGCTGGTCATCAAGCCTCAAAAGGTCATCGAAACCCTGTGGGAAATGACCAAGGACGCTGACGCTTATGTCACCTCCGATGTGGGCCAGCACCAGATGTGGGCCGCTCAGTACTACAAGTTCAATGAGCCCCGCCGCTGGATCAACTCGGGTGGTTTGGGCACCATGGGCGTGGGCATCCCCTACGCCATGGGCATCAAGTTGGCCAAACCTGACAGCGAAGTGTTTTGCGTCACCGGCGAAGGCTCGGTCCAGATGTGCATTCAGGAACTCTCGACTTGCCTGCAGTACAACACCCCCATCAAGGTCCTGTCGCTGAACAACCGCTATCTGGGCATGGTTCGGCAGTGGCAGGAGATCGAGTATTCAGGCCGCTACAGCCACAGCTACATGGATGCGTTACCCGATTTTGTGAAGCTGGCTGAGGCTTATGGGCATGTGGGCATGTTGGTGGAGCGTCCAGAAGACGTCGAACCGGCATTGCGCGAGGCCCGCAAGCTCAAGGACCGCACGGTGTTCGTCGACTTCCGCACCGACCCCACGGAGAACGTGTTTCCCATGGTTCAGGCTGGCAGAGGCATCACCGAGATGCTGATGGGCGCTGAAGATCTTTAATTGAACTGGACGAATCTATTGCCCGCCAAGCCTGTGCATTACCGTGCGCAGGGGAGGGCGGCAAAAAGAGGAATCAAACATGAAACACATCATCGCTGTACTGATTGAAAACGAAGCGGGCGCCTTGTCCCGTGTGGTGGGCTTGTTTTCGGCGCGTGGCTACAACATCGAGTCCTTGACCGTGGCCCCCACGGAAGACCCCAGCCTTTCCCGCATGACCATCCAGACGGCTGGTTCTGACGACGTCATTGAGCAGATCACCAAACACCTGAACCGTCTGATCGAGGTGGTGAAGGTGGTGGACCTGACCGAAGGCGCTTACACCGAGCGCGAGTTGATGCTGGTGAAGGTGCGTGCCGTGGGCAAGGAACGTGAAGAAATGAAACGCATGGCCGACATTTTTCGAGGCCGTGTGATCGACGTCACCGACAAGAGTTACACCATCGAGCTGACCGGTGACCAGTCCAAGAACGACGCCTTTCTGGAGGCGATCGACCGCAGTGCCATTTTGGAGACCGTGCGCACGGGTGCGTGCGGTATCGGGCGCGGCGAGCGCATCCTGCGCGTCTAAATCCACCCATTGAACCTGTTTTTTTCCAAGGAGAACCCCGTGAAAGTTTTTTACGACAAAGATTGTGATCTGAGCGTCATCAAGGGCAAGACCGTTGCCATCATTGGTTATGGCTCGCAGGGCCATGCGCATGCCCAGAACCTGAACGACAGCGGCGTCAAGGTGGTGGTCGGTCTGCGCAAAGGCGGCGCCTCGTGGGACAAAGTCGGCAAAGCCGGCTTGACCGTGATGGAAGTCAATGACGCCGTCAAGGCCGCCGATGTGGTCATGATCCTGTTGCCCGACGAGCAAATCGCCGAGGTCTACACCAACAACGTGGCCCCCAACATCAAGCAAGGCGCTTCTTTGGCCTTTGCCCACGGTTTCAACGTGCACTACAACCAAGTCGTGCCACGCGAAGATCTGGACGTCTGGATGGTCGCACCCAAGGCCCCAGGCCACACTGTGCGCAACACCTACACCCAAGGCGGCGGCGTGCCTCACCTGGTCGCGATTCACCAGGACAAGAGCGGCAAGGCCCGCGCTTTGGCGCTGAGCTACGCCATGGCCAACGGTGGCGGCAAGGCCGGCATCATTGAGACCAACTTCAAGGAAGAGACCGAAACCGACTTGTTCGGCGAGCAGGCCGTGTTGTGCGGCGGTGCCGTCGAGTTGATCAAGATGGGTTACGAGACCCTGGTGGAAGCCGGCTACGCACCTGAGATGGCCTACTTCGAGTGCTTGCACGAGTTGAAGCTGATCGTGGACTTGATCTACGAAGGCGGCATCGGCAACATGAACTACTCGATCTCGAACAACGCCGAATATGGCGAGTACGTGACAGGTCCTGAAGTCATCAACGAGCAGTCACGCGTGGCCATGCGCAATGCTTTGAAGCGCATCCAGACCGGTGAATACGCCAAGATGTTCATCCTGGAAGGCAAAACCAACTATCCGAGCATGACCGCCCGCCGCCGCTTGACATCCGAGCACTCCATCGAGGTGATTGGTGCCCAGCTGCGCGCCATGATGCCTTGGATCGCCAAGAACAAGCTGGTGGACAAGAGCCGCAACTGATCAGGCAGTTTGCCGTTTCTGGAAAAGGCCACTTGAGTGGCCTTTTTCTTGAGCACCCCGACTGCCTTAAACTGGCTTGGCTAGGGGTGGTATCGAAACATTGCAAACAGGAATGGACGATGAGTAAAACAAACGGAAACGACGGCGCCGAGGCAGCAGAAACTGCGGTTCCTGTGCGCAAACCCTCCAAGGGCATTTACATGCTGCCCAACATGATCACGCTGGCCGCGCTGTTTGCCGGGTTTTATGCCATCGTCATGGCCATCAACGGGCGTTTTGAATTGGCCACAGTCGGGATTTTCAGTGCCATGGTGCTCGACAGCCTGGACGGTCGAGTGGCCCGGATGACCAATACCCAAAGCGCTTTTGGTGAGCAGATGGACTCACTGTCTGACATGGTGTCTTTTGGTGCTGCTCCGGCACTGATCGCTTATGTCTGGACCTTGAAGGAATTGGGAAGGTGGGGATGGATTGCTGCATTCGTTTATTGCGCCTGTGCTGCGCTGCGTCTGGCACGCTTCAACGTGAACACCGGTGTCGTCGACAGGCGTTATTTCCAGGGTCTTCCCTCACCCGCTGCGGCAGCCTTGGTCATGGGCTTCGTGTGGATCATGTTTGAAAACGCTGTTTCACCCAAAGCGGTTTCCTGGGGCATGTTTTCTGTGTGTCTGTTTGCGGGGCTGTCCATGGTCACCAATGTCCCGTTCTACAGTTTCAAGGACATGCACATGAAAAAGAGCGTGCCATTTGCCACTTTGGTGTTGGTGGCTCTGGGCATCGCCGTCGTGAACATCGATCCACCCACCGTGTTGTTCGGTTTGTTTGTGTCTTATGGCTTGAGTGGTTATGTGCTGTACGTCTGGCGCAAGGCCAAGGGCCAGCCCACCAGCATGATCAGCATGTCCACCGACGAGCCTGAAGAACGCGGACTGCATCAGTGAAGTCAACGGCTTGACAAACAAGCCGGAGAACTGTGCTACAGTGACCGAATGAATTTTGATCGTATTGCACTACTGCTAGCGCCTCACGGGCGGGATGTGTAGCGCACGCAAACATTTTCCCAAAAGGCCCGTATGCTATCCGCAACGGGCCTTTTGCATTTTTGCTTGGACTTGCGGTTTTTTGACGAGGAGTGAACATGGCCGACAAACTGATTATTTTCGACACCACTTTGCGCGACGGTGAGCAATCGCCCGGCGCCTCCATGACGCGCGACGAAAAACTGCGCATTGCGCGCCAACTGGAGCGCCTGCGTGTGGATGTGATCGAAGCCGGTTTTGCGGCCAGTTCCAACGGCGACTTCGAGGCCGTCAAATCCATTGCCGACGCGATCAAGGACTCTACGGTCTGCTCTTTGTCCCGGGCCAATGACCGCGACATTTCCCGTGCGGCCGAAGCCCTCAGGGGGGCCAACAGTGGGCGCATCCACACCTTCATTGCCACCTCCCCGCTGCACATGGAAAAGAAGTTGCGGATGACGCCAGACCAGGTGTTCGAACAGGCCAAGCAGTCGGTTCGGTTTGCCCGCAATCTGGTAGGCGATGTCGAGTTCAGCCCGGAAGACGGCTACCGCAGCGACATGGATTTCCTTTGCCGCATTCTGGAGGCCGTGATCGCCGAGGGCGCCACCACCATCAATGTGCCGGATACGGTCGGTTATGCAGTGCCTGAACTGTATGGCGAATTCATCCGCACCCTGCGCGAGCGCATCCCCAACTCGGACAAGGCCATTTGGTCTGTGCATTGTCACAATGACCTGGGCATGGCCGTGGCCAACTCCCTGGCGGGCGTGAAGATCGGTGGCGCCCGTCAAGTCGAGTGCACCATCAACGGATTGGGGGAGCGTGCCGGGAACTGCTCGCTTGAGGAAGTGGTCATGGCTGTGAAGACGCGGCGTGATTATTTTGGTTTGGACATCGGCATCGACACCAGCCACATCGTGGCGGCCAGCCGCATGGTCAGCCAGACCACCGGCTTTGTGGTGCAGCCCAATAAGGCGGTGGTCGGGGCCAATGCCTTTGCGCACGCTTCCGGGATCCATCAGGATGGCGTACTCAAGGCGCGTGACACCTACGAGATCATGCGGGCCGAGGACGTGGGCTGGACCACCAACAAGATTGTTCTGGGCAAGCTCAGCGGCCGCAATGCTTTCAAGCAACGCCTGCAGGACCTGGGTGTGACGCTCGACAGTGAAACGGAAATCAACAATGCTTTTGCCAAATTCAAGGAATTGGCCGACCGCAAGAGCGAGATTTTTGACGAAGACATCCTGGCTTTGGTCAGTGATGAAAGTGTGACCAGTGAAAAGGAGCAGTACGGTTTTGTTTCCATGGCTCAGCACAGCGAAACCGGTGAGCGCCCCCACGCTTCGGTGGTATTCACCGTAGACGGTAAGGAGGTGCACAGCCAGTCGGATGGCAACGGCCCCGTCGATGCCTCGTTGAAAGCCATCGAATCCCACGTCAAGAGTGGGGCAGAAATGGTGCTGTATTCGGTCAATGCCATCAGTGGTTCGACCGAAAGTCAAGGCGAAGTGACGGTGCGCTTGCAAAACAGCGGACGCGTGGTCAACGGGGTAGGATCAGACCCGGACATTGTGGTGGCCTCTGCCAAGGCTTACCTGAGCGCCCTCAACAAGTTGCAAAGCAAGGCAGATCGGGTCGCAGCGCAAGGTTGAATGATTTTTTATTATCATGTCGCATGAATAAAGTCACGCAAGTTATTGTTCTTGCGTGACTTTTTTTATTTGTTTACACTGAGGGTCTTGATTCGGAATTTGACTTCACAGGATGCGCCATTGAACCCTGCTCTCCTCTCCTTTTTGTCCAGAACTGGCCTGAGACCCTTGCTGTTGACCACCACCCTGTTGGTGTCGTCTGCTGTTTTCTGGCCCAGCAACATGGCGCATGCCCAATCCTCGGGGCCATCCGCGAAATCATCTGACAAATCTCCCAAATCCAAGGAAAGTTCGGCCGCATCGTCCAAAGGCCAGCAAGCCAAGGCCAAATCCAAGGACAAGCAACAGGCCAGCGCCAAGCGCAATGCCAACACCCCAGCCAACCGGTCCTTGCAAAAGGCCAAGGTAACAGGCAACAAATCCGCCAAGAATGGCCCTGCAGTCAAAAACGCTCGCCTAGAACGCAACCTGAATGCGTCGCAACAAGCCATACCCGTCCGTGCATCGTTTGGGCAGAAGGCAGGTTTGCACACCACGTCCGATGAATTGGATTTGCACTCCAGTGTGGCCCTGGTGGTGGATCAGGACACGCATGAAATCTTGTACCGTAAAAATGACCAGGCGGTCTTGCCCATCGCTTCCTTAACGAAGTTGATGACGGGTTTGTTGATTGCAGAGGCCAAATTGCCCATGGAGGAGCCCATCAGAATCACACAAGCGGATGTGGACACTGAAAAAGGCAGTTCTTCGCGTTTGGCTGTGGGGACCGTGCTGAGTCGAGGTGAACTGATGCATTTGTCTCTCATGTCCAGCGAAAACCGCGCGGCCAACGCTTTGGGCCGCACCTATCCCGGTGGATTGGGTGCGTTTGTGGAGAGAATGAACCAGCGGGCCTGGTCTCTGGGCATGAAGGACACGCGATATGTCGAGCCCACGGGCTTGTCCAGTCGAAACCAGTCAAGTGCCAGTGATTTGGCCGTTTTGGTGGCGGTGGCCTACAAAGAGCCCATGCTGCGCGAGTTGTCCACCTCTCACGGGCGTGAGGTGGAAGTGGGGCGGCGCACCCTGCAGTACAACAACACCAACCGCTTGGTCAAGAACCCGGCCTGGGACATTGGACTGCAAAAGACGGGTTACATCTCGGAAGCGGGGAGATGCCTGGTGATGCAGACCCAGGTTTCCGGTCGCAAGTTGATCATGGTGTTCCTCGATTCGGCAGGCAAGCTCAGCCGACTGGGTGATGCCGAAAGGGTGCGTAACTGGCTCGAAAGCAAACCGGCCTTGCACTCGGGGCAGCCCATGGCGCGTCAAAATCTGCCTGGCTGATCGGGGGCGACATGCCCGCAGCGGGGGTGACCCGTGCCCCGTTGGCATTCAAGGTTCAGATTGAAACCCCAGGGTGTTGGAAATGGCTCTTGCGGTCTCCTGCAGCTTGGGCAACCAGCTCTCGTCCAACCTGTCGGCGGGAGCAGAGATGGACAAACCAGCCAACAATTTCCCCTGGTCGTCATAAATGCCGGCTGCAATGCACCGCACCCCCAGTTCCAGCTCTTCGTTGTCGCGTGCAAAACCGGATTGATTCACGCGTGACAGCTCTCTTTCCAGGACCTGCAAATGGGTGATGCTGTTGCGCGTCTGGCCTGACAGTCCCGTGCGGGTGGCGTAGGACCGCACCCGCAGAGGATCGTCGGCCGCCAGGAAAAGCTTGCCCACCGAGGTCAAATGCAAGGGCGCGCGTCCCCCGATGGCGCGCACCACCTGCATGCCGGAGCGTTCGCTGTAGGCCCGTTCGATGTAAACAATCTCATCGCCCTGACGCATGCTGAGGTTGACAGGTTGCTGTATCAGCTTGTGTAAATCGCGCATGGGGGCCAAAGCCGCGTCGCGCACGTTCAGCCGACCCTTGACCAGATTGCCCAGTTCAAGAAGTCGCATGCCCAGACGGTAACTGCCAGCTTCAGGGCGGTCCACGAAGCGGCCGGTGGCCAGATCGTTGAGGATGCGGTGGGCCGTTGAAGGATGCAGGCCAGTTTTTTGGCTGATGTCCTTGAGGGAGATGGCCTCTTCACGCGATGCCAGAACATCGATCAGACTGAACATCCGTTCAATGACCTGAATGGTGGGGGTGTTTGTGAGGGCAGACTCTTTTTTCATTGTGTACTTCAGAGGTGCTTCAATTTTACGCTGTGAAATCAATGAATGGCGGCACGGTCCTGCAGTGATGTCCAGCTCAATCCATGGGGACCCATTCCCCATTGATGCGCAGTTCACAGGGCCTGAACCGGGATTTGTAATTCATTTTGGGACTTTCCTGGATCCAGTAGCCCAGATACACATGCGCCAGTCCCAGCTTGGCCGCTTGCTGGATCTGCCAAAGCACGCCATAGGTTCCGTAACTGGCTTGGTCGTCCGGCTCGTAAAAGGTGTAGACCGCAGACAGCCCGTTGTTGAGCACATCGACAATGGCGATCATTTTGAGAGCACCCAGGCGCGCACCATCGGCGGGCTCCCTGAATTCAACAATGCGTGAATTGACCCGGCTTTGAAGCAAAAACTGGGTGTACTGGTCGACACTGTCCTGATCCATTCCGCCGCCCGGATGGCGCGATTTCTGGTAGTTCAGGTAAAGCGCGTAATGCTCGGCATTGAAGTGCAGGTCCAGGACCCGAGCAGTCAAATGCTGATGGGCCAGCAGCGCCCTGCGCTGACTTCTGTCTGGTTTGAATTGGGCCACCTGAACCCGCAGGGGTTGACAGGCCTGGCAGCCATCGCAGTAGGGGCGGTAGGTGAACAGTCCGCTGCGGCGAAAGCCTTGGGCCACCAGGTCGGAATAGACCTCGTTGTGGATCAGATGGCTGGGTGTGGCCACCTGAGAGCGTGCGGATCGCTCGGCCAGGTAGCTGCAGGGGTAAGGCGCGGTGGCATAAAACTGCAGGGCCTGCAGGGGAAGCTCTTGGAGAAGGGTCATGTGTTCACTCTTGGCGACAGCAAAGCCGACCAGTTCAATGTCTGCTGTCCCCACTCGATGGGTGGACGCAGGAGTGCCCGCTGAAGGCCGGAGACAAAATCACTGCGTGCCATTTCCTGTGCCCCCAGTGAGGCCAAGTGGCGGGTATTTTGCTGGCAGTCGATGGCCTCCACACCGTGTTGCAGGCAAACGCTGACCAGACAGGCCAAAGCCATTTTGGAGCCGTCCGTCAGGGTGGTGAACATCGATTCACCGAAAACGGCGCCTCCTAAATTGACAAAATAAAGCCCCGCCACCAGTTGCCCTTCAAGCCAGACTTCGCTGCTGTGCGCCAGACCCATGGCATGCAGGGCTTCGTAAGCATCGACCATCTGTGGAACGATCCAAGTGCCCTGCTGGCCTGGGCGAAATGAGCTGGCGCATCGGCGGATGACCTGAGGAAAATCCCGATCAAAACACAACTCAAATCCGGGGGTCAATGACCATCGGTGCAAGGATTGGCGCAAGGAGCGGTGCATGCGAAATTGTGCGGGGCTCAAGACCATGCGTGGATCGGGACTCCACCAGAGCACGGGTTGACCCTCACTGAACCAAGGGAAGATGCCTTGGCTGTAGGCTTCCATCAGGCGCATGGCCGACAGGTCCTGGCTGGCCGCCAGCAGACCTGGAGCAGGCGTGGAAGGCCCCCAGGCGCTGCCAGCCGGAGGCAGCGGCTGACCTTCGGCAATCCAGGGCAATTCGGGGGCATCGGCATGGGCAATGGGGCGCATTCAACAATTACACAATAAATGCAGATGCCGCGGCGCTGCTGGCGTTATGATTTTTCGGATGAACCCTTTTCCCGACCAATGGATTCGACCGGATTGGCCCGCACCCTCGGGGGTCAAGGCGGTCATGACCAGCCGCCAGGCGGGGGTCTCTGTAGCGCCTTGGGACAGCATGAATCTCGGGGACCATGTGGGGGACGCCCCATCCCATGTTGGGGCCAACCGCCAGCAACTGGCAAGCTGGCTGGGGCGACGTCCGGTTTTTTTGCAGCAAGTGCATGGTGTCTCAACCCTTGAGTTGACAGACGGATGCCCAGAGGGTCGGGTGGCCGACGCCTGCTGGACCCGGGACCCCCGGGTGGCCTGCGCCATCATGGTGGCGGATTGTTTGCCGGTGCTGCTGTGTGACGCTTCAGGGCAGTGGGTGGCCGCGGCCCATGCCGGTTGGCGTGGACTGGCGGGTGAGCAGGGCAGGGGCGTTCTGGAGGCCTTGTGGTCGGACTTGTCCCATGGCGGCTGTGATGTCACGAACGCCATGGCCTGGCTGGGCCCTTGCATTGGGCCCAAGGCCTTCGAGGTGGGGGCTGAGGTCCTGACGGCCTTCGATGACGGCTCAGCCGCTGTTCGGGCGATGTTCCAGGATCAGCCCCACGGAAAATTCAAGGCCGATCTTGCAGGTCTGGCGCGCTTGCGTTTGCAGGCGCTGGGCTTGACGCGCATCCATGGCAATGACGGCGCACCGACTTGGTGCACCGTTTCACAAGCGCAACTCTTCTTTTCCCACCGCAGGGACAGCCGCCGTCTTGGACAAACTGGGCGCATGGCTGCTTGCATCTGGCTGGACGTCTGAATCCGCAGGCGCATGCAAGGCCGCGGCCTGAAGTTTGGCCAGTTCCTCAGATCGGCGGATGGCCTTGCGTCTCAAGGGGGTGCCCATCAAATACACCACCAAGGCCATGGGCAACAGGCCATACAACACAAAAGTGATGATGGCACCCAGAACGCTGCCCTGGGAACTGAAAGCTTCGGCCAAGGCCATGAGCAAGGTGACGTAGAGCCAGGCAATGACAATCAAATACATCTTTTTTGCTTGTAATCTGGGTGACAATAATCTGGAAGATACTCCAAGTTGAGATTTGGACAAACGATTGGATCAGGAGCCCCCCGCATGAGCAGTGCTACCCCGGAATTTTGGTCCCGCATGGGCGATGACTTTCACAACAAACTCACAAAAAGCTGGGGCGATGCCATGCAGCATTTTCAGTCCATCGATCTTGGGGGATTGAAACCAAGCCAGGACATGCCGCTGCCGGTCAAATTTTCGTCTGAAAAATTGCAGGCCTTGCAAGGCCAGTATTTCAAGGATGCCGCTGACCTGTGGAACCAAAGCCTGCAAAACAGCCTTCAGGTCAAGGACCGTCGTTTTTCGGGAGAGGCCTGGGCCAACAACCCGGTGGCGGCTTTCAATGCCGCCACCTACCTGCTCAACGCCCGCACCCTGATGGGCCTGGCCGACGCGGTGGACGCCGACGCCAAAACCCGCAGCCGCATCCGTTTTGCGGTGGAGCAATGGGTGGCCGCGGCCGCCCCGAGCAACTTCTTGGCGTTCAACGCCGAGGCCCAAAAGAAAGCCATCGACACCCAGGGCGAGAGCATCGCCAAAGGCGTCCAGAACCTGATGCACGACATGCAGCAGGGCCATGTCTCGATGACCGACGAGAGCCTGTTCGAGGTGGGCAAGAACGTGGCCACCACCGAGGGCGCCGTGGTCTATGAAAACGAATTTTTCCAGCTGATCGAATACAAGCCGCTCACCACCAAGGTCTATGAAAAGCCCTTTTTGCTGGTGCCGCCCTGCATCAACAAGTTCTACATCCTCGACCTGCAGCCTGAGAATTCCTTGATCCGTTATGCCGTCAGCCAGGGGCACCGCACCTTCGTGGTGAGCTGGCGCAACCCCGACGAGTCGATGGCCCAAAAAACCTGGGACGACTACATCGAGCAAGCCGCCATCCAGGCCATCCACACGGTGCAAGAGATCACCGGCGCGCCCAAGATCAATGCCTTGGGCTTTTGTGTCGGTGGCACCATCTTGTCCACGGCCCTGGCCGTGCTGGCCGCGCGGGGCGAAAAACCCGTGGCCAGCGCCACCTTCTTGACGACCCTGATCAACTTCACCGACACCGGCATCCTGGACGTGTTCATCGACGACAACTTCGTCAAGTTCCGCGAAATGCAGATGGGCCAAGGCGGCCTGCTCAAAGGCCAGGACCTGGCCTCCACCTTCAGCTTCCTGCGCCCCAACGACTTGGTCTGGAACTATGTGGTGGGCAACTACCTCAAGGGCGAAACACCGCCCCCCTTCGACCTGCTGTACTGGAACAGCGACTCCACCAATTTGCCCGGCCCCTTCTACGCCTGGTACCTGCGCAACACCTACCTGGAAAACAACCTGGTCAAGCCGCGCAAGGTCAAAGTCTGCGGCCAGGCCATCGACCTGGGCAAGGTCGACATGCCGGTCTACATCTACGGCTCGCGCGAAGACCACATCGTGCCCATCGGTGGCGCCTACGCCAGCACCCAGGTGCTGCCCGGCAAAAAGCGTTTTGTCATGGGCGCCTCTGGCCACATTGCTGGTGTGATCAACCCGCCTGCGGCCAAAAAGCGCAGCCACTGGCTGCGTGAAGACGGCAAATTCCCGGCCGAGGTGGACGCCTGGATCGGCGGCGCCAAAGAAGTGCCCGGCAGCTGGTGGACCGACTGGTCCAACTGGCTCAAGACGCACGCCGGCAAACAGGTGGCCGCCCCCAAAACCTATGGCAAAGCCAGCAAGTTCAAAGCCATTGAGTCGGCCCCCGGCCGCTATGTCAAGGCCAAGGCCTGATTGATTTTTTTTACTGGAGACACAAATGCAAGACATCGTCATCGTTTCGGCCGCCCGCACGGCCGTGGGCAAGTTCGGCGGCACCCTCGCCAAGACACCGGCCACCGAGCTGGGCAGCATCGTCATCCAGGCTTTGCTCGCGCGCAGCGGTGTGCCAGCTAACGCCATCGGTGAAGTCATCATGGGCCAGGTGCTGGCCGCTGGCGTGGGCCAAAACCCCGCCCGTCAAGCCATGATGAAAGCCGGCGTGGCCAAAGAAACCCCGGCGCTGACCATCAACGCCGTGTGCGGCTCGGGCCTGAAAGCCGTGATGCTGGCCGCGCAGGCGGTGGCCTGGGGCGACAGCGAAATCGTCATCGCTGGCGGTCAGGAAAACATGAGCGCCAGCCCCCACGTGCTCAATGCCAGCCGGGACGGCCAGCGCATGGGCGACTGGAAGATGACCGACACCATGATCGTGGACGGCCTGTGGGACGTGTACAACCAGTACCACATGGGCATCACCGCCGAAAACGTGGCCAAGGCCCACGGCATCACCCGCGACATGCAGGACGCCCTGGCTCTGGGCAGCCAGCAAAAGGCGGCTGCGGCGCAAGACGCGGGCAAATTCAAGGACGAAATCGTGGACGTGCTGATCCCGCAGCGCAAGGGCGACGCGCTGGTCTTCAACACCGACGAGTTCATCAACAAGAAAACCAATGCCGAAGCGCTGGCCGGCCTGCGCCCCGCCTTTGACAAGGCCGGCAGTGTGACCGCGGGCAACGCATCGGGCATCAACGACGGCGCCGCCGCCGTGATGGTGATGAGCGCCAGCAAGGCCGCTGCCCTGGGGCTCAAGCCCCTGGCCCGCATCGCCGCCTTTGGCACCAGCGGTCTGGACCCGGCCACCATGGGCATGGGCCCGGTGCCTGCGTCCCAAAAGGCCCTGGCCCGCGCCGGCTGGAAAGCCCAGGACGTGGACCTGTTCGAACTCAATGAAGCCTTTGCCGCGCAGGCCTGCGCCGTCAACCAGGCGCTGGACATCGACCCGGCCCGTGTCAACGTCAACGGCGGCGCCATCGCCATCGGTCACCCCATTGGCGCCTCCGGCTGCCGCATTTTGGTGACCTTGCTGCACGAAATGCAGCGCCGTCAGGTCAACAAGGGCCTGGCTGCGCTGTGCATTGGCGGCGGCATGGGCGTGTCGCTGGCGGTCGAGCGCGTCTGACCCACCGATTTTTCATTTCACTCAACACAAGGAGACAAACATGAGTCAAAAAGTAGCGTACGTCACCGGGGGCATGGGCGGCATCGGGACCGCGATCTGCCAGCGTCTGCACCAGGAGGGTTTCAAGGTCATCGCCGGTTGCGGCCCGACCCGCGACTTCAACAAGTGGCTGGACGAGCAAAAAGCCCTGGGTTTCACCTTCTACGCGTCGGTGGGCAACGTGGCCGAGTGGGAATCCACCGTCGACGCCTTCACCAAGGCCAAGGCCGAGCATGGCCCGATCGATGTGCTGGTGAACAACGCCGGCATCACCAAGGACCGCATGTTCCTGAAGATGACCAAGGACGACTGGGACGCCGTGATGAGCACCAACCTGGACTCCATGTTCAACGTGACCAAGCAGGTCGTGCCCGACATGGTCGAGCGTGGCTGGGGCCGCATCATCAACATCAGCTCGGTCAACGGTGAAAAAGGCCAGGCCGGCCAGACCAACTACTCGGCCGCCAAGGCCGGCATGCACGGTTTCTCGATGGCGCTGGCGCAGGAGCTGGCCACCAAGGGCGTCACCGTCAACACCGTGTCGCCGGGTTACATCGGCACCGACATGGTCAACGCCATCCGCCCGGATGTGCTCGAGAAGATCGTCGCCACCGTGCCCGTCAAGCGTCTGGGCAAGCCCAGCGAGATCGCGTCCATCATCGCCTGGATGGCCAGCGAAGACGGCGGCTACACCACCGGTGCCGACTTCTCGGTCAACGGCGGTCTGCACATGGGCTGACGCCAGCGTCACCCTTCCCAAAAACCCGCCTCGGCGGGTTTTTTTGTGCCTGGGCTGATCGCCCCCCAGTGACGGGCGCCCTGCAGGGCCGGGGCGGCGGCCACGGGCAAAGGATAATCGGGGCCATGCCATTTCCCGAAACCTCCCGCTGGCGCCTGTCGGTGGCCCCGATGATGGACTGGACCGACCGCCATTGCCGGTTTTTCCATCGCCTGCTGACCCGCCACACCTTGCTGTACACCGAGATGGTGACCACCGGCGCCTTGCGCCACGGCAGTGTCGAGCGGCATTTGCGCTTCAACGACGAAGAACACCCGGTGGCCCTGCAACTGGGGGGCAGTGAGGCGGCGGACCTGGCCCATGCCGCCAAGTTGGGGCAGGCCTGGGGCTATGACGAGATCAACCTCAACTGCGGCTGCCCCTCAGACCGGGTGCAGCGCGGCGCCTTTGGGGCCTGCCTGATGAACGAGCCCCGTACCGTGGCCGATGGCGTCAAAGCCATGCGCGACGTGGTGGATGTGCCGGTGACCGTCAAGCACCGCATCGGCATTGACCGCATCGAAAGCTACGACTTTGTGCGCGACTTTGTGGGCACCGTGAGCGAAGCCGGTTGCCAAGTTTTCATCGTGCACGCCCGCAACGCCTGGCTCGACGGGCTCAGCCCCAAGGAAAACCGCGAAATTCCGCCCTTGCGTTACGAACTGGCCTACCAGCTCAAAAAAGACTTCCCGGATCTGGTCATCGCGGTCAATGGCGGCATCAAGACCAACCCGGACATTGCCCAGCACCTGCAACACGCCGACGGCGTGATGGTCGGGCGCGAGGCCTACTACAACCCCTGGTTGCTCACCAGCTGGGACGCCGAGTTCCATGGCGACCCCCATGAGCTGCCCAGCCGCGAAGCGGTGGAAGAAGCCATGGTCGCGTACATGGAGCGGGCTTTTGCCGAGGACGGCTGCCCTTGGTACGCGGTGGCCCGCCACATGCTGGGCCTGTACCACGGGCAGCGGGGCGGGCGTTTGTGGCGGCAGGTCTGGAGCAACCACAAGCTCAAACCCCTGCCGCCGCGCGAGGTCTGGCACCAAGCCCGCGAGGCCCTGGCGCGCGGGGCGGTGGTCACCGACTGAGGCCGGCCCGCTTATTGGGCGGCCTGCAGGCCGTTCATGAAGTGGGCTGACATGCGCTGGGCGGCCAGCTCGGCCTGTCGGGTGCGCAAGGCCGCCACGATGTCCCGGTGCTCGGCCAGAGACTGGGCGATGCGCCCCTCCTTGAACAGGGAGCTGTGCCGGTTGAGCTTCATCACCTTGCGCAGGTCGGCCACCATCTGGTCGCGCCAGCGGTTGTCGGCGATCTGCAGCAGCAGCATGTGAAAGGCCTCGTTGATCTGGAAAAACCGGTCGCGGTCGCCGCTGGCGTTTTCCAGGTCTTGTTGCAACTGCTCGATGTGGGCCAGTTGGGCATCGCTGGCACTTTGCGCCACCACACGGGCCGCGTCCGATTCCAGCAAGGCCAGCAGGTGGTAGACGTCGCGCAGGTCTTTTTCACTGACTTCGGTCACATAGGCGCCGCGGCGCACCTTCATGGTCACCAGGCCCTCGGCCGCCAGCACCTTGAGCGCTTCGCGCAGGGGCGTGCGGCTGATGCCCAGGGCCTCGGCGATGCGCAATTCGTCGATCCAGCTGCCCGGCTCGAGTTCGCGGGCAAAAATGCGCTGGCGCAGCAGTTCGGCCACTTCTTCGTACAAAGCGCGGGGGGCGAGGGACAAGGCAGACATGGGGGGCAAGGTCAGGGTC
>Ga0255127_1000012_pt1 | contig 112204 bp, 103 predicted proteins | sample Law_Miss_RepB_8d_FD_188555 | JGI IMG/M metagenome (GOLD analysis project Ga0255127, IMG submission 188555) | Freshwater microbial communities from St. Lawrence River, New York, United States - Law_Miss_RepB_8d | ecosystem: Environmental > Aquatic > Freshwater > River | place: USA: New York...
GTCGAGAAGGCCAAAAGCAAAACGGCGCCCACCTCCTGTCCCGCGTGGCCGCGGGAGGGGGGTGGACGCCGTTGTCCTTGTCGGGAAGAGATCCCAGGGGACCTGGCCGCCATTGGCCCGGCCCCGTGCCTTCTTCTATGCAGCAAGCGTGCCAGCGCTGTTTCGGGTGAACTGTTGTGAAAACCGTGGGTATTCGCGCATTGGGATGCGGAAATTACCGGCGTGAGTCAACGCAATGCGCGTTGTTCACTGCGGTGTTCACCGGCTTGGTGCGCGCCACTGGGCGATCGGCACGAATCTTGTGCGCCGCAGCAAGATCGCCGCGATTCAGCGTCCGCGTTCGGGCAGCACCTCGGCCATGGCCAGCACCGCCTCGGCCACGTCGATCAGGCGCCGGTTCTGGTTCATGGCCATCTGGCGCATGGTTTTGTGGGCCTCGGCCTCGCTCAGTTGGCGGTGGGCCATCAGCAGGCCTTTGGCCCGCTCGATCAGCTTGCGCTCGTTCAGGCTGGCGCGGGCGGTGTCCAGCTCGCCGGCCATGGTCTGCAAGCGCAGGGCCTGCTCTTGCAGCAGGTCAAGGATGGAGCGCTCCACCTGCGGCCCAAAGCCCGGCGCCCGTTGGGTGGGGGGCTCTTGTGCGAAAAAGCCCAGCGGGTCGGTGGGCACCGAGGGCGCTTGCAGCAGCGCCTCGATGGCGGCGGCTTCCCGCTGGGCGCCGAGTAGGCGCGCCTCGCAGGTGCTGGCCAGCCGGGCGGCGAGCTGGTCTTCCACGTGCTTCATGCGGTCCATGCGCTCGCTGAAGGCATCGAACCACACCTGGCTGAGCTCAGACTTCAGCGGTGCGCCCTCTGGCGTGGTGCACAGAACCCGGCGCAGTTTTTCCAGCCCGGCCGTCAGGGCGCCCGATTCGCTCTCGGCCCACAGGGCACGGGTGGCGTCATCGGCGAAGCCGTTGAACACCTCCAGGCAACGCTCTTGCGATTCAATCAAATGCAGCAGGCGCTGCTGGTCGCCGCCCTCGGCCCGGCCGGTGCCAAAGCGGGCGGCGCCCAGCGCGCGTTCCTGGCCGGCGAACTCCTTGGCCTGCATGAACTGGAACAGCGCCACCAGCAGGCGAGAGATGTCGGGGTCGCTGGCGTTGTCGGCGGCCTCGAACACCACCGCCAGCAAGGCCGCGACCAGGCGCACCAGGGATTCGGTGGCCTGCGCTGGCGTCCAGTCCAGCGCCCGCACGCGCTCGCGCAGGGCCTCCAGCGCATCCAGGCCTTGCAGGGCATAGGCCAGGCGGCTGTACAGGCGCGCGCCGTGCCCGCCGCGAATGTCCCCCGGGTCCAGCCGCTGCACGCAGGCCCGCCACTCGGACTCCACGACCCGGTTCTCCAGCACCCGGGCCGCCAGCTCGGCGCCGAAGCGCTGGCCCTGTGAGGCCAGCACCAGGTTGCTCAGCCCGCGCTCGCGCTGCAGCGCGTGCACCAGCCGCGCCGTGACGGCCACCAACTCGGTGGTCAGGGCCAGGTGGCGCAGCTCGTCGATCTCGCAGTGTTTGGCGGCCACCAGAAAGTGCAGGCCAGTTCTCATGGGCGGTGGGGCAAGGGGCGGAAGAGTCCCGACGCAGCAGCAACATCCGTGCCGCCCCGTACACTCCCCGCCCATGCGAATCCTGGGAATCGAGTCCTCTTGCGACGAAACTGGCGTCGCCCTTGTCGACGCCAGCGGCAGCGGCACGCCCCGCCTGCTGGGCCACGCCCTGCACAGCCAGATCGAGATGCACCAAGCCTATGGCGGCGTGGTGCCCGAGCTGGCCAGCCGCGACCACATCCGCCGCGTGCTGCCCCTGACCGACGCCGTGATGGCGCAGGCCGGCCTGCCCCTGTCTGCCATCGACGCCGTGGCCTGCACGCGCGGCCCCGGCCTGGCTGGCGCCTTGCTGGTGGGCTCGGGCGTGGCCAGTGCCCTGGGCTTCGCGCTGGGCAAGCCGGTGGTGGGCGTGCACCACCTGGAGGGCCATTTGCTCTCGCCCTTCCTCAGTGCCGACCCGCCCGAATTTCCCTTTGTGGCCTTGCTCGTGTCGGGCGGCCACACCCAGCTCATGCGGGTGGACGGGGTAGGGCGCTACGAACTGCTGGGCGAGACCATCGACGACGCCGCTGGCGAGGCGTTTGACAAATCGGCCAAGCTGCTGGGCCTGGGCTACCCCGGTGGGCCGGCCCTCTCGCGCCTGGCCGAGCAGGGCAGCGCCACCGCCTACCCCTTTCCGCGCCCGCTGCTGCACAGCGGCGACCTCGACTTCTCATTTGCCGGCCTCAAGACGGCCGTGCTCACCCAGGTGAAGCGCCTGGCCCATGCGGCGCTCGAAGGCCCCGCCAGCAGCCACCTGGCCGACCCCCTCACCCCGCAGCAGAAGGCCGACGTGGCCGCCAGCGCGCAAGCCGCCATCGTGGAGGTGCTGGTCAAGAAATCGCTGGCCGCCCTGCGCGCCACCGGCCTCAAGCGCCTGGTGGTGGCCGGCGGCGTGGGCGCCAACCGCCGCCTGCGCGAACAACTCAATGCGATCTGCGCCCAGCGCGGGTTGCGAGTGCACTACCCCGAGCTGCACCTGTGCACCGACAACGGCGCCATGATCGCCCTGGCCGCGGGCCTGCGCGCCCAGGCCGGTCTGCTGGTGACCGAACCCATCGAGGCCGGCTGGCGCTTTGACGTGCGCCCGCGCTGGCCCCTGGCCGAATTGGCCGCCTGAGCCCGGGCGCCCCCTCGGGCGCCCAGCTTCTCGCCGAACCCAAGGAGTGTTTATGCCCCCTCTGTCTGTCTTGCGCCGTGCCCTGGTGGCTGGCGCCGTGGCCTCGGCCTTGGTGCCGGCCGCCTGGGCCCAGCCCGCGCCGACCGGCGCGCCCATTCGCATCGCCATGATCGAAGGCTTGTCTGGTCCGGTGGCCAATGCGGGCGAGGCGGTGTTCCGCAACCTGGTCTGGGCCACCGAGCGCGTCAACGCCCGTGGCGGCGTGAAGCTGCCCGGCGGCAACCGCCCCCTGGTGATCGATCGCTTTGACAGCAAGGGCCAGGTGGAAGAGGCCCTGTCGGCGCTGCGCTCGGCCAACGACCGGGGCATCGCCATCGTCACCCAGGGCAACTCGTCGGCCACCGCCAGCGCCCTCATCAGGGCCATTGAGAAGCACAACGAGCGCGAACCCCAGCGCCAGATGGTGTTCCTCAACTACTCGGCGGTGGACCCGTCCCTCACCAACCAGGACTGCAGCTACTGGCACTTTCGCTTCGACGCCCACGCCGACATGCGCCTGAAGGCGCTGATGAGCGTGGTGAAGGACGACAAAGCTCTCAAGAGCATCTACCTCATCGGGCAGGACTACAGCTTCGGCCAGAACGTGCTGCGCGCCGCGCGCGAGCAACTGGCCGCCCAGCGCCCCGACGTGAAGGTCGTGGGCGACGAGCTGCACCCCATGGCCCGCGTCAAAGACTTCGTGCCCTACGCCACCAAGATCAAGGCCAGCGGGGCGCAGGCCGTGTTCACCGGCAACTGGGGCAATGACCTCACCCTGCTGGTGAAGGCCGCCCGCGAGGTGGGTTTTGACGGCCGCTTCTACACCTTCTACGGCAACGCCCTGGGCGCACCGGCCGCCATGGGCGAGGCCGGCATCGGCCAGGTGGTGGCCGTGGCCGACTGGTTCCCCAACGTGCCCACGCCCGAGTCCGAGGCCTTCTACCGCGGCTTCCGCCAGCGCTTCCCCAGCCCGGCCGACGACTACGTGCACATGCGCATGCAGCTCATGATCGAGTCGCTGGCCCAGGCCATCGAGCGCGCCGGCAAGGTCGAGGCGGGCGCCATCGCCGCTCAACTGGAAAAGGCCGACGTGAGCCTGGCCGGCCAGCGCGCCCGCATGCGCGCGGGCGACCACCAGTTCCAGCAAAGCCTGGCCGTGGCCGTGATGGACCGCCAGGGCGCGCCCGGCGTGAAGTTCGACGTGGAAGGCTCGGGCTACGGCTTTCGCGTGATTCGCCAGCTCACGCCCGAGCAGGCCGAGCTGCCCCACACCTGCCGCATGGTGCGCCCATGAGCGCGGGCCTGGACAAGGCCCATGGCATGCGCGCGGTGGTGGCCGACCTGGCTGGCTCGCGCATTCGCGAGGTGGCCAACGAGGGCATGGGGCGCGAAGGTGTGCTGCGCTTCTGGTTCGGCGAGAGCGACCAGGTCACCCCTGACTTCGTGCGCGAGGCGGCCATGGCCTCGCTGCAGGCCGGCGACACCTTCTACGCCCATAACCTGGGCCTGCCCGAACTGCGCGAGGCCATCGCTGCCTACACCGACCGGCTGCACCCCGGCCGTGGCGCCGCCCACTGGCTGGACCGCGTGGCCGTCACCTCGGGCGGCGTCAATGGCCTGATGCTGGCCTCGCAAACCCTGGTGGACGCCGGCGACGAGGTGGTGGTCGTCACGCCGGCCTGGCCCAACCTCGCGGCCCAGCCGGCCATCATGGGCGCGCGGGTGCGCTGCGTGCCTTTGCGCGTGCAGGCGGGCGCTTGGGCGCTGGATCTGGACGCGCTGCTCGCCGCCATCACGCCCAGCACACGCCTGCTCATCGTCAACGCGCCCAACAACCCCACCGGCTGGACCTTGTCGGCCGACGAGCAGCGCGCCATCCTGGCGCATTGCCGCCGCACCGGCACCTGGGTGCTGGCCGACGAGGTGTACGAGCGCCTGTACTACGCCCATGACACCCCCAACGGCGCGGCCAGCAGCTTTCTGGACGTGGCCGAGCCCGACGACCGCCTGGTGGTGGCCCACAGCTTCTCCAAGAGCTTTCTCATGACCGGCTGGCGCCTGGGCTGGCTGGTGCTGCCGGCGTTTCTCACCGAGGCGGTGGGCAAGCTCATCGAGTTCAACACCTCGTGCGCGCCCGTGTTCGTGCAGCGCGCCGCCCAGCTCGCCCTGGCCCGTGGCGACGAGATCACACCCGGTCTGGTGGCCCACTTGCGCACCTGCCGCGACACCCTGGTGCCGCTGCTGCAGGCCCTGCCGGGCGTGGAGCTGGCGGTGCCCAAGGGCGGCATGTACGCCTTCTTCCGCCTGGCCGGACACGACGACTGCCTGGCGGTGGCCAAGCGCCTGGTGCGCGAGGCCGGGCTGGGCCTGGCCCCGGGCAGCGCCTTCGGGCCCGAGGCCACGGGCTGGTTGCGCTGGTGCTTCGCCAGCCGTGAGCCGCAGCGCCTCATTGACGGGGTGGATCGGCTCAAGGGGTGGCTGGCGGGGCAGGCTCGGCTATAATCCGTGGTTGCTGTCCGTTCGGGCAGTGTCACGCCCGCAGCGGCTCAGGCTGTCGCGGGACGCATGTAACTGAAGGAAATTTCATGATCGCTCAATCCGTCAAGGCCGAAGTCATTGCGGCCAACGCCCGCGCCGCCAACGACACCGGCAGCCCCGAAGTGCAAGTGGCCATCCTGACCGCTCGCATCAACGAGCTGACCCCCCACTTCAAGACCCACGCCAAAGACCACCACGGTCGTCGCGGCCTGCTGCGCATGGTGAGCCGTCGCCGCAAGCTGCTGGACTACCTCAAGTCCAAGGACGCTGACCGCTACGTCGCGCTGATCCAGAAGCTGGGCCTGCGCAAGTAATCCCCACGGGTGTGCCCGCCAAAAAACGCCTGAGTTGGTTCGCTGGCTCGGGCGATTTTTGTTTGGTGCGCCCGTTTTTCGAGCCTGGAGACATTGCCGCAGATCGAAGCTGTGTCATTCCAAAGGCCTTGCCCATCGGCAACGTCTCTGGAATGGCATCGTGTTCTGAGGGGTGAATCCAGGGCCGTGCAGCTCGCTGCACACCACCCAGCCTCCGCTTGAGCGGGGGCACAGGAGATACACATGACCATGTTCAACAAAGTCACCAAGACCTTCCAGTGGGGCCGTCACACGGTCCGCATGGAAACCGGCGAAATCGCCCGTCAGGCCAGCGGCGCCGTGCTGCTCGACATGGACGGCACCGTCGTGCTGGCCACGGTGGTCGCCAAGACCGAAGCCAAGGCCGGCCAGGACTTCTTCCCCCTGACCGTTGACTACATCGAGAAGACCTACGCCGCCGGCAAGATTCCCGGCAGCTTCTTCAAGCGCGAAGGCCGCCCCAGCGAGCTGGAAACCCTGACCAGCCGCCTGATCGACCGCCCCATCCGCCCCCTGTTCCCCGAAGGCTTCTTCAACGAAGTGCAGGTGGTGATCCACACCCTGTCGCTGAACCCCGAAGTGGACGCCGACATCGCCGCCATGGTGGCCACCTCGGCCGCGCTGGCTGTGTCCGGCATCCCCTTCAACGGCCCGATCGGCGCCGCCCGCGTGGGCTACGTCAATGGCCAGTACGTGCTGAACCCCGGCCAGACCGAGCGCAAGAACTCGCAGATGGACCTGGTGGTGGCCGGCACCGAAGCCGCCGTGCTGATGGTCGAGTCCGAAGCCGACCAACTGTCTGAAGACGTGATGCTGGGCGCCGTGGTGTTCGGTCACGAGCAGGGCAACATCGCCATCGCCGCCATCAACGAGCTGGTGCGCGAAGCCGGCAAGCCCGAGTGGACCTGGCAAGCCCCGGCCAAGGATGAGGCCCTGATCGCCAAGGTTGGCGCCCTGGCCCAGGCCAAGCTGGAAGCCGCCTACCAGATCCGCAACAAGCAGGCTCGCACCCAGGCTTGCCGCGCCGCCTACGCCGACGTGATGGCCGGCCTGAAGGCCGACGGCGTGGAATTCGACGGCGTGGTCGTGGAAGGCCTGCTGTTCGAGATCGAAGCCAAGATCGTGCGCGGTCAGATCCTCGCCGGCGAGCCCCGCATCGACGGCCGTGACACCCGCACCGTGCGCGCCATTGAAATCCGCAACAGCGTGCTGCCCCGCACCCACGGTTCGGCCCTGTTCACCCGCGGCGAAACCCAGGCCCTGGTGATCGCCACCCTGGGCACCGACCGCGACGCCCAGCGCATTGACGCCCTGGCCGGTGAGTTCGAAGACCGCTTCATGCTGCACTACAACATGCCGCCCTTCGCCACCGGCGAAACCGGCCGCGTGGGCAGCCCCAAGCGCCGCGAAATCGGCCACGGCCGCCTGGCCAAGCGCGCCCTGGTGGCCGCTCTGCCGAGCAAGGAAGAGTTCCCCTACACCATGCGCGTGGTCTCCGAGATCACCGAGTCCAACGGCTCCTCGTCCATGGCCTCCGTCTGCGGCGGCTGCCTGGCACTGATGGACGCTGGCGTGCCCATGAAGGCGCACGTGGCCGGCATCGCCATGGGCCTGATCAAGGAAGGCAACCGCTTCGCCGTGCTGACCGACATCCTGGGTGACGAAGATCACCTGGGCGACATGGACTTCAAGGTGGCCGGCACCACCAACGGCATCACCGCCCTGCAGATGGACATCAAGATCCAGGGCATCACCAAGGAAATCATGCAAGTCGCCCTGGCCCAGGCCAAGGAAGCGCGCCTGCACATCCTGGGCAAGATGCAGGAAGCCATGGGCGAAGCCAAGACCGAGATCAGCACCTTCGCGCCGCGCCTGTACACCATGAAGATCAACCCGGAAAAAATCCGTGACGTGATCGGCAAGGGCGGCGCCACCATCCGCGCGCTGACCGAAGAGACTGGCACCCAGATCGACATCGGCGAAGACGGCACCATCACCATCGCCTCCACCGACGGCGACAAGGCCGCCGAAGCCAAGCGCCGCATCGAGCAGATCACCGCCGAAGTGGAAGTGGGCAAGGTCTACGAAGGCCCGGTCACCAAGATCCTCGACTTCGGTGCCCTGATCAACCTGCTGCCCGGCAAGGACGGTCTGCTGCACATCAGCCAGATCGCCCACGAGCGCGTGGAGAAGGTGTCCGACTACCTGCAGGAAGGCCAGATCGTCAAGGTCAAGGTGCTCGAGACCGACGAAAAGGGCCGCGTCAAGCTGTCCATGAAGGCGCTCATCGACCGCAACGGCGGTGGCGAGCAAGCCCAGCAGCAACAGCAGCAGTAAGCCCACCATGGCCGTGATGCAAGCCGTCGAAATCGCCCAGTACGGCGCACCCGAGGTGCTCCGCCTGGCGGAGCGCCCCGTGCCGCAGGCGGGTGCGGGTGAGGTGCTGATTCGCGTGGCCGCGTCGGGCGTGAACCGCCCCGATGTGCTGCAGCGAAAAGGCCTCTACCCGGTGCCGCCTGGCGCCTCTGACCTTCCGGGGCTGGAGGTGGCCGGCGTCATCGAGTCAGGTGACGCCGCCGCCATGGCCGAGGCTGGCTTGAAGCTGGGCGATCGCGTCTGCGCGCTCGTGGCCGGTGGCGGCTATGCGCCTTGGTGCGTGGCTCCGGTGGGGCAGTGCCTGCCCGTGCCGGCCGGCCTCGACGACGTGGCCGCGGCCTCGCTGCCGGAGACCTTCTTCACGGTCTGGAGCAATGTGTTCGATCGCGGCCGCCTGCAAGCCGGCGAAACCCTGCTCATCCAGGGTGGCACCAGTGGCATCGGCGTGACCGCCATTCAAATGGCCAAGGCCATGGGCGCGCGCGTCATCGCCACCGCTGGCAGCGACGAAAAATGCGCCGCCTGCTTGACGCTCGGCGCCGACCACGCCATCAACTACCGCACGCAAGACTTCGCCGCCGTGGCGCGCGAACTCACCAACGGTCGGGGCGTCGACGTCATTCTCGACATGGTCGCGGGCGATTACGTGGCGCGCGAGGTGAGCTGCCTGGCCGAAGACGGCCGCCTGGTCATCATCGCGGTGCAGGGTGGTGTGCAAGCGGGCTTTGACGCTGGCCTGGTGCTGCGCCGTCGCCTCACCATCACCGGCAGCACCCTGCGTCCGCGCCCGGTGGCTTTCAAGGCCGCCATTGCCTCGGCCCTGCGCTCGCGCGTGTGGCCTCTGCTCGAATCGGGTGCCATTCGCCCGGTCATTCACCAGGTCTTCGCGCCGGGCGAGGCGGCTCAGGCCCACGCCCTGATGGAGTCCAACACCCACATCGGCAAGCTCGTCATCCGCTGGGCTTGACCACCACCTTTCTGACGCATGAAGAAACTCATCGCCGGTAACTGGAAAATGAACGGCAGCCTGGCTGCCAACGAGGCCCTGGTGCAAGCCATGCTGGCCGGCATTGGTTCGCCCAAGGCCGATGTGGCCCTTTGCGCACCAGCGCCCTACCTGTCTCAATTGCAGTCGCTGCTCAACGGGTCGCCCATCGCCTGGGGCAGCCAAGACGTTTCTGCCCACGAGCAGGGCGCCTTCACGGGTGAAGTGTCGGCGGCCATGCTGCGCGACTTCGCCTGCCGCTACGCCATCGTCGGCCACTCTGAGCGCCGCCAGTACCACGGCGAGACCGACGCCGTGGTGGCCGAAAAGGCCCAGCGAGCGCTGGCCGCCGGCATCACCCCCATCGTGTGCGTGGGCGAGACCCTGGCCGAGCGCGAAGCGGGCGTGACCGAAGAGGTGGTGAAGCGCCAGCTCGCCGCCGTGATCCACCTGGTGGGCCATTGCATCACCGAGATCGTGGTGGCCTATGAGCCTGTGTGGGCCATTGGCACTGGCAAGACCGCCACGCCCGAGCAGGCGCAGGCGGTGCATGCGGTGCTGCGCGCCCAGCTCAAGGCCGCCACGCCGCACCCCGAACGCATTCAGATCCTGTACGGCGGCAGCATGAACGCTGCCAATGCCGCCACCTTGCTGGCTCAACCCGACATCGACGGCGGCCTGATCGGTGGTGCTTCCCTCAAGGCGCCCGATTTCCTGCAGATCGTGGCCGCTGCCAACGCCCAGTAAACCGCGGCCTCGTTGCCTGCACCTTCCATTCGGAGTTTTTCATGAACGTTTTCCTGACCATTCTGCTGGCCGTGCAAATCCTGGCGGCCCTCGGCATGATCGGCCTCATCCTGGTGCAACACGGTAAGGGCGCTGATGCGGGCGCCGCCTTCGGCGGCGGAGCCGGCTCTGCCACCCTGTTCGGTGCCACCGGCGGCGCCAACTTCCTGTCTCGTACCACCGCTGTCCTGGCGGGGGTCTTCCTGGTCTGCACGCTGGCCCTGGCCTACTTTGGCAACCTGCGCAGCGCCCCCAGCACCGGTTCTGTGCTGGAGAACGTGCAGGTGCCGGCCGCGCCCGCCGACCCGGTGCAGCAGATCCCCGGCACCAACGGCGCCACTGGCGCCGTGCCAGCCACGCCCGCGGCACCCGCTGCGCCTGCCGCCAGCGGCGCTGGCCAGATTCCGGCCAAGTAAGGCCTTTCTGGGCCGTGCCTCGCCCGGGTGCGGTCCTGCTGGGTGCAATGGTCGGGCTTGGTTTGAAAATCCTTCAGGCCAAGCCCAAAAAGGGTGTCAATTCAGGGTAAACTCTCGTGGTTGTCGGGAACGCGAATTCACAAAGCGAACATCCCGACACTTCAAACCAGCCGACGTGGTGAAATTGGTAGACACGCTATCTTGAGGGGGTAGTGGCGAAAGCTGTGCGAGTTCGAGTCTCGCCGTCGGCACCAGATCTTTGGACAACACGGCCATGGCGCCGTGTCAGCGGAAACGACCCAAGATGAGCCTCGACCAATACTTGCCCGTTCTCCTGTTCATTCTGGTGGGCATAGCGGTCGGGGTCATTCCGCAACTGCTGGGCTACATCCTTGGGCCCAACCTGCCAGACGCGGAAAAGAACTCCCCCTACGAATGCGGCTTCGAGGCCTTCGAAGACGCTCGCATGAAGTTCGATGTGCGCTACTACCTGGTGGCCATCCTCTTCATCCTCTTCGATCTTGAGATCGCCTTCCTGATTCCTTGGGCCGTGGCCTTTGGCGACATTGGCGCCACCGGCTTCCTGGCGGGCGTGGTCTTCCTGGCCATCCTGACCGTCGGCTTTGCCTACGAGTGGAAAAAAGGCGCTCTCGATTGGGAGTAAACCCGGTCCACTTTCGTGGCCGCTGCGGAGCAAAGCATGATTGAAGGTGTGTTCAAGGAAGGCTTCGTCACCACGAGCTACGACGCGGTGGTGAACTGGGCCAAGACGGGTTCGTTGTGGCCGATGACCTTTGGTCTGGCCTGCTGTGCGGTGGAAATGATGCACGCTGCGGCGGCCCGTTATGACATCGGCCGTTTCGGCTCGGAGGTCTTTCGCGCCAGTCCGCGCCAGTCCGACCTGATGATCGTGGCCGGCACGCTGTGCAACAAGATGGCGCCGGCCCTGCGCAAGGTGTACGACCAGATGGCCGAGCCTCGTTGGGTGCTGTCCATGGGCTCATGCGCCAACGGTGGCGGCTACTACCACTACAGCTACTCGGTGGTGCGCGGTTGTGACCGCATCGTGCCGGTGGACGTCTACGTGCCGGGCTGCCCGCCCACGGCCGAGGCGCTGCTGTACGGGATCATCCAGCTGCAACAAAAAATCCGGCGCACCCAGACCATCGCTCGCGCCTGACGGCAAGCCCATCGGCCTGCCCTTGCTCGATCAAGACCCGTGAGCCTGCTCATGACAGACACCCAGACCACCCCTTACGCCGTGGCCCCTCAGGCCCTGCAAGCCACCCTGTCCCAGTTGCTGGACGGCAAGGTGCAATCCATCGACGTCGAGCGCGACGAGGTGACGATCACCGTTTCGGCGGCGGAATACCTGGGCGTGATGCAGACGCTGCGCGATGCCGAGGTGGCCCGTTTCGAACAGCTCATTGACCTCTGCGGCATGGACTACTCCACTTACGGCGATGGCCGCTGGGAGGGGCCGCGTTTCGCCGCCGTGGTGCATTTGCTGTCGGTGTCGCTCAACCAGCGCGTGCGCGTGCGCGTGTTCTGCCCCGAGGACGACTTTCCGCTGCTGCCGTCCGTCATGGGCATCTGGGCCGCTGCCAACTGGTACGAACGCGAGGCCTTTGACTTGTACGGCATCGTGTTCGAGGGCCACAACGACCTGCGCCGCATCCTCACCGACTACGGTTTCATCGGCCATCCCTTCCGCAAGGATTTCCCCTTGTCGGGCCACGTCGAGATGCGCTACGACGCCGAGCGCCAGCGCGTGATCTACGAGCCGGTCTCGATCGAGCCGCGCGAAATCACCCCTCGCATCATTCGCGAAGACAACTACGGGGGCCTGCACTGAGGGCTCGTCCCTCTTGGTGAACCACCATGGCAGAGATCAAGAACTACACCCTGAACTTCGGTCCCCAGCACCCGGCCGCGCACGGCGTGCTGCGCCTCGTGCTGGAACTAGACGGCGAAGTCGTCCAGCGCGCCGACCCGCACATCGGCCTGCTGCACCGTGCCACCGAGAAGCTGGCCGAGCACAAGACCTTCATCCAGTCGCTGCCCTACATGGACCGTCTGGACTACGTGTCCATGATGTGCAACGAGCACGCCTATTGCCTGGCCATCGAGAAGCTGTTGGGCATTGAGGTGCCGATCCGCGCCCAGTACATCCGCGTGATGTTCAGCGAGATCACTCGCCTGCTCAACCACCTCATGTGGCTGGGTTCGCACGGCAACGACTGCGGCAGCTCCACCATCCTGATCTACGCTTTCCGTGAGCGCGAAGACCTGTTTGACATGTACGAGGCCGTCTCTGGCGCTCGCATGCACGCGGCCTACTTCCGCCCGGGCGGTGTCTACCGCGACCTGCCCGACACCATGCCGCAGTTCAAGGCGAGCAAGGTTCGCAACCAGCGTGGCGTGGACGAGCTCAACAAGAACCGCCAGGGCTCGCTGCTCGATTTCATCGACGACTTCACCCAGCGCTTCCCCACCTACCTGGCCGAGTACCACACGCTGCTCACCGACAACCGCATCTGGAAGCAGCGCACCGTGGGCATCGGCGTGGTGCCGGCTGAGCGCGCACTGAACCTGGGCATGACCGGCCCCATGCTGCGCGGCTCTGGCATCGCCTGGGACCTGCGCAAGAAGCAGCCGTACGACGTGTACGACCGCATGGAGTTCGACATCCCGGTGGGCAAGACTGGCGATACCTACGACCGTTATCTCGTTCGCATGGAAGAGATGAACCAGTCCAACCGCATCATCAAGCAGTGCGTGGACTGGCTGCGCGCTAACCCGGGTCCGGTCATCACCGACAACCACAAGGTGGCGCCGCCGGCCCGTGAGGCCATGAAGTCCAACATGGAAGAGCTGATCCACCACTTCAAGCTCTTCACTGAAGGTTTCCACGTGCCCGAAGGCGAGGCCTACGCCGCCGTCGAGCACCCCAAGGGCGAGTTCGGCATCTACCTGGTGAGCGACGGCGCCAACAAGCCTTACCGCCTGAAGATTCGCGCGCCGGGTTTCGCCCACCTGGCCACCCTGGACGAGATGGCGCGTGGCCACATGCTGGCCGACGCCGTGGCCATCATCGGCACCATGGACATTGTTTTCGGGGAGATTGACCGATGAACGCCCCCATGCAGTTTTCTGCCGCCACCATTGCCCGTTTCGATCGCGAGTGCGCCAAGTACCCGGCCGAGCAACGCATTTCGGCCGTGATGGCCTGCCTCTCGATCATCCAGCAAGAGCAGGGCTGGGTCAGCCCCGAGGCCGAGGCCGCCCTGGCCGCTTACATCGGCATCGAGCCGATCGCGGTGCATGAGGTCACCACCTTCTACAACATGTACAACCAGCGGCCGGTGGGCAAGTTCAAGCTCAACGTCTGCACCAACCTGCCGTGCCAGCTGCGCGATGGCCAAAAAGCCTTGCACCACCTGGAGCACAAGCTGGGCATTGCCATGGGCGAGACCACGCCCGATGGCATGTTCACCCTGCAGCAAAGCGAGTGCCTGGGTGCCTGTGCCGATTCGCCGGTGATGCTGGTGAACGATCGCCACATGTGCAGCTTCATGAGCAACGACAAGCTCGACCAGCTGATCGACGGCCTGCGCGCCGCTGAGGGGCAAGCATGAACGCCGACCAGATTCTTCGCCAGTTCGCCGCCACCGGCGTGCAGACCTGCTTCCATGGCCGCCACATCAATCCGCAGATCTACGCGGATCTGAACGGCAGCAACTGGTCGCTCAAAGACTATGAAGCGCGCGGTGGCTACCAGGCCCTGCGCAAGATCCTGGGCAAGGACGGGGGCGAGGGCCTCACCCAAGACCAGGTGATCGCCACCGTGAAGGAATCGGCCCTGCGTGGTCGCGGCGGCGCGGGTTTCCCCACCGGCCTGAAGTGGAGCTTCATGCCCCGCCAGTTCCCGGGCCAGAAGTACCTGGTGTGCAACTCCGACGAGGGCGAGCCGGGCACCTGCAAGGACCGCGACATCCTCATGCACAACCCGCACATCGTCATCGAAGGGATGGCGATCGCGGCGTACGCCATGGGCATTTCCGTGGGCTACAACTACATCCACGGCGAGATTTTCGAGGTGTACGAGCGCTTCGAGGCAGCCCTGGAAGAGGCCCGTGCGGCCGGCCTGCTGGGTGACAAGATTCTGGGCAGCGACTTCAGCTTCCAGCTTCACGCCCACCATGGCTTTGGCGCCTACATCTGCGGCGAAGAAACCGCGCTGCTCGAATCGCTGGAAGGCAAGAAGGGCCAGCCGCGCTTCAAGCCGCCATTTCCCGCCAGCTTCGGTCTGTACGGCAAGCCCACCACCATCAACAACACCGAGACCTTCGCGGCGGTGCCCTGGATCATCCGCAACGGCGGCCAGGCCTACCTTGAGTGCGGCAAGCCCAACAACGGCGGCACCAAGATTTTCTCGGTCAGCGGTGACGTGGAAATGCCCGGCAACTTTGAGGTGCCGCTGGGCACGCCGTTCAGCAAGCTGCTCGAACTCGCCGGTGGCGTGCGCAAGGGGCGCCAGCTCAAGGCCGTGATCCCGGGCGGTTCGTCTGCCCCGGTGTTGCCCGCGCACATCATGATGGAGTGCACGATGGACTACGACTCCATCTCCAAGGCCGGCTCCATGCTGGGCTCGGGTGCCGTCATCGTGATGGACGACTCGCGCTGCATGGTCGAGTCGCTCAAGCGCCTGTCGTACTTCTACATGCACGAATCGTGCGGCCAGTGCACCCCCTGCCGCGAAGGCACGGGCTGGCTGTGGCGCATGGTGGACCGCATTGACCGTGGGCAGGGCCGCCCGGACGACATGGCCCTGCTCGACAACGTGGCCGAAAACATCATGGGCCGCACCATTTGCGCCCTGGGCGATGCAGCGGCCATGCCGGTGCGCGCCATGATCAAGCACTTCCGTCATGAGTTCGAGGCCAAGATCGCGGCGGCCAGCGCTGCCCAGGCCTCGTGACCGGCAGGACATCGGATATCACCATGATCGAAATTGAACTCGACGGCCGCAAGGTCGAAGTGCCCCCAGGCAGCATGGTCATGCATGCGGCCGAAAAGGCGGGCACTTATATCCCGCACTTCTGCTACCACAAGAAGCTCTCCATCGCCGCCAACTGCCGCATGTGCCTGGTGGACGTGGAGAAGGCGCCCAAGCCCATGCCGGCGTGCGCCACGCCCGTGACGCAGGGCATGATCGTGCGCACCCAGAGCGACAAGGCCGTCAAGGCCCAGAAGTCGGTCATGGAGTTCCTGCTGATCAACCACCCGCTGGATTGCCCCATCTGCGACCAGGGCGGCGAGTGCCAGTTGCAAGACTTGGCCGTGGGCTACGGCAGTGGCGCCTCGCGCTACGAGGAAGAAAAGCGCGTGGTCTTCCACAAGGACGTCGGCCCGCTGATCTCCATGGAGGAGATGAGCCGCTGCATCCACTGCACCCGCTGCGTGCGCTTTGGCCAAGAGATCGCCGGCGTCATGGAGCTGGGCATGTCGCACCGCGGCGAGCACGCTGAGATCGAGACCTTCGTGGGCCACTCGGTGGACTCCGAGCTGTCGGGCAACATGATCGACATCTGCCCGGTCGGTGCCCTCACCAGCAAGCCCTTCCGCTACAGCGCCCGCACCTGGGAGCTGTCGCGCCGCAAGAGCGTGAGCCCGCACGACAGCACCGGTGCCAACCTGATCGTTCAGGTGAAAAACCACCAGGTGATGCGTGTCGTGCCTTATGAGAACGACGCCGTCAACGAGTGCTGGATCGCCGACCGTGACCGCTTCTCCTACGAGGCCCTCAACGGCGAAGACCGCCTGACCGCCCCCATGCTCAAGCAAGGCGGCGAGTGGAAAACCGTGGATTGGCAGACCGCGCTGGAATACGTGGCCAACGGCCTGAAGCAAATTCAGGCAGAGCAGGGCGCCAACGCCATTGGCGTGATCGCCAGCCCGCACAGCACCGTGGAAGAACTGGCCCTGGCCGGTGCCCTGGTGCGAGGCCTGGGCAGCGAGAACATCGACACCCGCCTGCGCGCCGCTGACTTCACCAATGCCGCGCCCGCCGGCCAGGCCCGCTGGCTGGGTCGCCCCATCGCCGAGCTGTCGAACCTGCAGCGCGTGCTGGTGGTGGGTTCCAACCTGCGCAAAGACCACCCGCTGTTCGCTCAGCGCATCCGCCAGGCCGTTCGCAAGGGCGCCCAGGTTAATGCCATCGTCGACACCGCACCCGAGTGGGCCATGGCGGTGAAGAACACCCTGGTGAGCGATAGCCGCGGCTGGGCCCAAGCCCTGGCGGGTGTTGCCGCTGCGGTGGCCGCCGAGAAGGGCGTCAGCGCCCCCGTCGCCGCCGACGCCAACGACACCCACCGCGCCATCGCCGCCTCTTTGCTGGGCGGCGAGCAAAAGGCCGTGCTGCTGGGCAATGCCGCTGCGCACCACGAGAAGGCCTCCAGCCTGCTGGCGCTGGCCCAGTTCATCGCCGAGCAGACGGGCGCCAGCGTCGGTTACCTCACCGAGGCCGCCAACACAGTGGGTGCGCAACTGGTGCGCGCCGTGCCGGGGCAGGGCGGCCTGAACGCTACCCAGATGCTGGGTGGCGCCCTGAAGGCGGCCATCCTGCTGAACACCGAGCCCTCGCGCGACAGCGCCGCTGGCGAAGCCGGCCTGCGCAACGCCGGCATGGTGGTGACGCTCAGCCCCTTCAAGACCAACCTGGACATCAGCGACGTGCTGCTGCCCATCGCGCCCTTCAGCGAGACCTCGGGTTCTTTCGTGAACGCCGAAGGCCGCCTGCAGAGCTTCCACGCCGTGGTGCGCCCGCTGGGCGACACCCGCCCGGGGTGGAAAGTGCTGCGCGTGCTGGGCAACCTGCTGGGCCTCTCGGGCTTTGACGCCGAGACCTCGCAAGCCGTGTTGGCCTCGGCTCTGCCGGGCGTGGCCCAAGGGGCGGTGGTCGATGCCGCTCGCCTGAACAACCGCACCAACGCGGCGGTGGACCTGTCGCCTGCCCAGGCCGCCCCCTGCGTGGCGTCCATCTACCAGCTTGACGGTCTGGTGCGCCGCGCGCCTGCGCTGCAACTCACCGCCGATGCCCGTGCCGCCCAAGGAGCCGCCGCATGATCGACGCGATGTACAACGGCGGCCTCGGCCTGATTGCCGCCTCCTGGTGGACCACGGCCGCCTGGCCCGTGATCTGGAACCTGCTCAAGATCGTGGCCGTGCTGGCACCGCTGATGGGTGCCGTCGCCTACCTCACGCTGTGGGAGCGCAAGCTGCTGGGCTTCATGCAGGTGCGCCATGGCCCCAACCGCGTGGGCCCCTTCGGCCTGCTGCAACCGATCGCTGACGCGCTGAAGCTGCTGACCAAGGAACTGATCCGCCCCAGCGCCGCCAGCAATGGCCTGTTCCGGCTGGGCCCGATCATGGCCATCATGCCGGCCTTGGCTGCCTGGGTGGCCATTCCCTTCGGCCCCGAAACCGTGCTGGCCAACGTGAACGCCGGCCTGCTGGTGATCCTGGCGATCACCTCGATCGAGGTGTACGGCGTGATCATCGCCGGCTGGGCTTCCAACTCGAAGTACGCCTTCCTGGGCGCGCTGCGCGCCTCGGCCCAGATGGTGAGCTACGAAATCGCCATTGGTTTCTGCTTCCTGGTGGTGGTGATGACCGCCGGCAGCCTGGACCTGGCCCAGATCGTGGCCTCGCAGGACAAGGGCATTGCCGCCAGCGAAGGCCTGAACTTCCTGTCGTGGAACTGGCTGCCGCTGCTGCCCATCTTCGTGGTGTACCTGATCTCTGGCGTGGCCGAGACCAACCGTCACCCCTTTGACGTGGTCGAGGGCGAGGCCGAAATCGTGGCCGGCCACATGGTCGAGTACTCGGGCATGGGCTTCGCCATCTTCTTCCTGGCCGAATACGCCAGCATGTGGCTGGTGTCCATCCTGGCGGTGCTGATGTTCCTGGGCGGCTGGTTGCCTCCCATCGACAGCGCGCTGTTCAACGCCATTCCGGGCTGGATCTGGCTGGGCCTCAAGACCTTCGTGGTCGTGTCCATGTTCATCTGGATTCGCGCCACTTTCCCCCGCTTCCGCTACGACCAGATCATGCGTCTGGGCTGGAAGATCTTCATCCCCGTGACGCTGATCTGGCTGCTCCTCGTGGGCGCCCTCATGCAGACGCCCTGGAACATCTGGAAGTAAGCCAGGGAGACGACCATGACGACCACCACCGCATCCCCTGCCGTTGTTGCGCCGTTTTCGCTGCGCGACTTTTTCAAGAGCTTCCTGCTGGTGGAGCTCTTCAAAGGCATGGCCCTGACCGGCCGTTACGCCTTCCGCCGCAAGGTGACCGTGCAGTTCCCCGAGGAGAAGACGCCGCTGTCGCCTCGCTTCCGTGGCCTGCACGCCCTGCGCCGCTACGAGAACGGCGAAGAGCGCTGCATCGCCTGCAAGCTGTGCGAGGCCGTGTGCCCCGCCATGGCCATCACCATCGAAGCGGCCCAGCGCGAAGACGGCACCCGCCGCACCACGCGCTACGACATTGACCTGACCAAGTGCATCTTCTGCGGCTTCTGCGAAGAAAGCTGCCCGGTGGACTCCATCGTCGAGACGCACATCTTCGAGTACCACGGCGAGAAGCGCGGCGATCTCTACTTCACCAAAGAGATGCTGCTGGCGGTGGGTGACCAGTACGAACCCCAGATCGCCGCGGCCAAGGCCGCCGACGCGAAGTACCGCTGACCCCGGCCCGTCCGGATTCGAACCTTCGACACCCCATGGCCTACACCACCGGTTTCTTCTACCTGTTTGCCGCGGTGCTGCTGTTCGCAGCCTTCCGCGTCATCACCTCGCGCAACACGGTGCACGCGGTGCTTTACCTCATGCTGGCTTTCTCGCAGGCATCGGCCTTGTGGCTGCTGCTCAAGGCCGAGTTTCTGGGCATCACGCTGGTGCTGGTCTACCTGGGAGCGGTCATGGTGCTGTTCCTGTTCGTCGTGATGATGCTCGACATCAACGTGGACGAGCTGCGCCAGGGCTTCTGGAAGCACTTCCCCGTGGCGGCCATCATTGGCGGCTTCGTGGCCGCCGAACTCATCGCCGTGGTGTGGACGGGCTTCCCCACGGTGAGCGCAAGCGCACCGGCGGTGCAGGGCTCCAACACCCACGCGTTGGGCAAGCTGCTGTACACCGAATACCTCTACCCGATCGAGATCGCCGCCGTCATCCTGCTGGTGGCCATGATCGCGGCCATCGCGCTGACCCTGCGCCACCGCAAGGACAGCAAAGCCATCAACCCCGGCGATCAGGTGCATGTCAAGGCACGTGACCGCCTCGTGGTGGTGCCCATGGCGGCCACCCAGAAACCGGCGGCGCCTGCCGCCACCGAGGAGGGCAAGGCATGAGCCTCACGCTGGGTCATTTCCTCTCGGTCGGTGCGATTCTGTTCGCGCTCTCCGTGATCGGCATCTTCCTGAACCGCAAGAACCTGATCGTTCTGCTGATGGCCATCGAGCTGATGCTCTTGGCCGTGAACATGAACTTCGTGGCCTTCTCGCACTACCTGGGCGACATGCACGGTCAGGTCTTCGTGTTCTTCATCCTCACCGTGGCGGCGGCCGAGTCGGCCATCGGCCTGGCCATTCTGGTGCTGCTGTTCCGCAACCGGTCGTCCATCAGCGTTGAGGAACTGAACGCTCTGAAGGGTTGAGGCCCGGGCAAGCACAGGTAAGAACATGAGCAACACCCTTTCTGCAAGCACCCTGCTGGCCGTTCCGCTGGCGCCCCTAGTGGGCTCGGCACTCGCCGGCGTCCTGGGCACCACCTTCGGCGGCAACGTCATCGGCCGCCGCGCCTCCCACACCGCCACCATCCTGGGCGTGCTGATCGCCTTCGTGCTGTCGGCCATGACCCTGGCTGACGTCATGGGCGGAGCCCGCTTCAACCAGACCATCTACGAGTGGATGGTGGTGGGTGGCCTGAAGATGGAGATCGGCTTCATGGTGGACGGCCTCACGGCCATGATGATGTGCGTGGTGACCTTCGTGTCGCTGATGGTGCACATCTACACCATCGGCTACATGGAGGAAGACGCTGGCTACAACCGCTTCTTCGCCTACATCTCGCTGTTCACCTTCTCGATGCTCATGCTGGTCATGAGCAACAACCTGCTGCAGCTGTTCTTCGGCTGGGAAGCGGTGGGCCTGGTGTCGTACCTGCTGATCGGTTTCTGGTTCAACAAGCCCACGGCCATCTTCGCCAACATGAAGGCCTTCCTGGTGAACCGCGTGGGCGACTTCGGCTTCATCCTGGGCATTGGCCTGATCGTGGCCTACGCCGGTACGCTGAACTACACCGAGGTGTTCGCCAAGGCCGGTGAGTTGGGCGCGTTGAGCTTCCCCGGTACGAGCTGGATGCTGATCACCGTGATCTGCATTTGCCTGTTCATCGGTGCCATGGGCAAGAGCGCCCAGTTCCCACTGCACGTGTGGCTGCCCGACTCGATGGAAGGCCCCACGCCCATCTCCGCGCTGATCCACGCCGCCACCATGGTGACGGCCGGCATCTTCATGGTGGCCCGCATGTCGCCGCTGTTCGAGCTGTCGGACACCGCGCTGAACTTCATCCTGGTGATCGGCGCCATCACCGCGCTGTTCATGGGCTTCCTGGGCATCATCCAGAACGACATCAAGCGCGTCGTGGCCTATTCCACGCTGTCGCAGTTGGGCTACATGACCGTGGCCCTGGGTGCTTCCGCCTACTCGGTGGCCGTGTTCCACCTGATGACCCACGCCTTCTTCAAGGCCCTGCTGTTCCTGGCCGCTGGCTCGGTCATCATCGGCATGCACCACAACCAGGACATCCGCTGGATGGGCGCCGTGCGCAAGTACATGCCCATCACCTGGATCACTTCCTTGCTGGGCACCCTGGCCCTGATCGGCACGCCGCTGTTCTCGGGCTTCTATTCCAAGGACTCGATCATCGAGGCCGTGCATTTCTCGAACCTGCCTGGCGCTGGCTTCGCTCACTTCGCGGTGCTGGCCGGTGTGTTCGTGACCTCGTTCTACTCGTTCCGCCTGTACTTCCTGGTCTTCCATGGCAAGGAGCGCTACGACCAGAACCCGGACGCGCACCACGATGACCACCACGACGACCACGGCCACCATGGCCATGACCACAAGCCGCACGAGTCGCCCTGGGTGGTGACCCTGCCGCTGGTGCTGCTGGCCATTCCCTCGGTGGTGATCGGCTACTTCACCATCCAGCCCATGCTGTTCGGTGACTTCCTGAAGGACGCCATCACGGTGAACAGCGCGACCCACCCGGCCATGGCCAAGTTCGCCGAGATGTTCCATGGCCCGCTGGCCATGGCCAGCCATGCCCTGAGCACCGCCCCGCTGTACCTGGCGGCGGCTGGCGCCATCGCTGCCTGGTACATGTACCTGGTGAACCCGGCGGTGCCTGCGGCCATTGCCCGCGCGCTCAAGCCGGTGGTGACCATCCTCGAAAACAAGTACTACCTCGACTGGATCAACGAGAACATCATCGCCCGCGGTGCGCGCGCACTGGGTGTGGTGCTCTGGAAGGGGGGCGACCGCGGCATCATCGAAGGCGGTGTCGTGAACGCCAGCTGGAAGCTGGTGGGCGTGGTGTCGTCGGTGGTGCGCCGTGTGCAGACCGGCTACCTGTACCACTACGCCTTCGTGATGCTGGTGGGCGTGCTGCTCTTCATGACGTACTTCGTCTGGCTGGCCAAATAAAACAAGAGGAAGAAGAACATCATGGGTTTGCTGAGCCTTGCCATCTGGACGCCCATCTTTTTCGGCGCCGTGTTGCTGGCCTTTGGCCGTGACGAGCACGCCGGCATGGTGCGCTGGATCGCCCTGATCGGCGCGCTGGCCGCGCTGGCGGTCACGGTGCCGCTGTACACCGGCTTCGAGGTCGGTTCCGCCGCGATGCAGTTCGTGGAAAAGAGTGTCTGGATCGAGCGATTCAACGTGCACTACCACCTGGGCGTGGACGGCATTTCGCTGTGGCTGATTCTCCTGACCGCCTTCATCACCGTGATCGTGGTGGTGGCCGGCTGGGAGGTGATCACCACCCGCGTGAACCAGTACATGGGCGCCTTCCTGATCCTCTCGGGCTTGATGATCGGCGTGTTCAGCGCGCAGGACGCGATGCTGTTCTACGTGTTCTTCGAGGCCACGCTGATCCCGATGTACCTGATCATCGGCATCTGGGGCGGCCCCAACAAGATCTACGCGGCGTTCAAGTTCTTCCTGTACACGCTGCTGGGTTCGCTGCTGATGCTGGTGGCGCTGATCTACCTGTACACCCAATCGGGTGGCAGCTTCGCCCTGGCCGACTGGTACAAGCTGCCCCTGGCATCGCATGCGCAGACTCTTCTGTTCTTCGCCTTCTTCGCAGCTTTCGCCGTGAAGGTGCCGATGTGGCCGGTGCACACCTGGCTGCCTGACGTGCACGTGGAAGCGCCCACCGGCGGCTCGGCCGTGCTGGCCGCCATCATGCTGAAGCTCGGCGCTTACGGTTTCCTGCGCTTCTCGCTGCCCATCCTGCCCGACGCTTCTCACCAATGGGCTGGCCTGATGATCGGCCTGTCGCTGGTGGCGGTGATCTACGTGGGCCTGGTGGCCATGGTCCAGCAGGACATGAAGAAGCTGGTGGCCTATTCGTCGGTGGCCCACATGGGCTTCGTGACCCTGGGCTTCTTTGTGTTCAGCGACCTGGGCGTGTCCGGCGCCATCGTGCAGATGATTTCGCACGGCTTCGTCTCGGCCGCCATGTTCCTGGCGATCGGCGTGCTGTACGACCGCGTTCATTCGCGTGAGATTGCGTCTTACGGTGGCGTGGTCAACACCATGCCGCGCTTCGCCGCCTTTGCCCTGCTGTTCACCATGGCCAACTGCGGTTTGCCGGGCACCGCCGGTTTCGTGGGCGAGTGGATGGTGATCCTGGCCGCCGTGAAGGCCAACTTCTGGGTCGGCCTGCTGGCGGCTTCGGCGCTGATCTTCGGTGCTGCCTATTCGCTGTGGATGTTCAAGCGCGTCTACCTCGGCGCGCCGGCCAACGACGACGTGAAGGGCCTCACCGACATCAATGCCCGCGAATTCCTGGTGATGGCCCTGCTGGCGATCGCCGTGCTCTACATGGGCGTGTACCCCAAGCCCTTTACCGACGTGATGGACCCCTCCGTGGCCGAGTTGCTGCGCCACGTGGCGGTGTCCAAGCTCCCGAACTGACCTGAGCCCGTCCAACGACACGAGAGAACGCACACATGATTGACAAGCTCAGCTGGGTCGCGGCGTACCCGGAAATTCTGTTGCTGGTGATGACCTGCGTGATTGCGCTGGTGGACCTGGCCGTGAAGTCGCCCCTGCGTGGCGCCACCTACCTGCTCAGCGTGCTGACCCTCGCGGTGTCGGCCGTGCTGCTGGGGCAGGCCGCTGCCTCGGGCCAGACCATTGAGGGCTTCGGCGGCATGATCGTCAGCGACCCGATGGGCAACTGGCTCAAGTGCTTCGCCACGATCGCCCTGCTGGTGACCTTGGTCTACGGCCGCAGCTACGCCGGCCCGCGCGACATGATGCGCGGCGGCGAGTGGTACACCCTGAGCCTGCTGGCGCTGCTGGGCATGTACGTGATGATCTCGGGCCACCACTTCCTGGTGATCTACCTGGGCCTGGAAGCGCTCACGCTCTCCAGCTACGCCCTGGTGGCCTTGCGCCGCGATGACCTGGCGGCCACCGAAGCCGCCATGAAGTACTTCGTGCTGGGCGCCCTGGCCAGCGGCTTCCTGCTGTATGGCCTGTCGCTGGTGTACGGTGCCACCGGTTCGCTCGATGTGGCCGAGGTGTTCAAGGCCATTGCCGGCGGCGAGGCCACCCTCAAGGGCTCGGCCCAGGTGCTGGTGCTGGGTCTGGTGTTCGTGGTGGCCGGCCTGGCCTTCAAGCTGGGCGTGGTGCCTTTCCACATGTGGGTGCCTGACGTTTACCACGGTGCCCCCACGTCGATCACGCTGCTCATCGGTGGCGCGCCCAAGCTGGCCGCCTTCGCCATCGTGATGCGCTTGCTGGTCGAGGCCCTGGGCCCCCTGGCCGTGGACTGGCAGCAGATGCTGGGTGTGCTGGCCGTGCTGTCGCTGCTGGTGGGCAACCTGGCCGCCATCGCGCAGAGCAACCTCAAGCGCATGCTGGCGTTCTCCACCATCTCGCAGATGGGCTTCATGCTGCTGGGTCTGCTGGCTGGCGTGTCGCACACCGGTGACACCGCCAACATGGCCAATGCCTACAGCGCGTCCATGTTCTATGTGATCACCTATGTGCTCACTACCCTGGGCACCTTCGGCGTGATCTTGCTGCTCTCGCGCTCGGGTTTCGAGTCGGACGACATCGCTGACTTGGCCGGCCTGAACCAGCGCAGCCCCTTCTACGCGGGCATCATGGCCATCTGCATGTTCTCGCTGGCCGGTATCCCGCCGCTGGTGGGCTTCTACGCCAAACTGGCGGTGCTCGAGGCCCTGGTGGCCGCTGGCACGGCCTTCCACATCGGCCTGGCCGTGTTCGCGGTGGTGATGTCGCTGATCGGTGCCTTTTACTACCTGCGCCTGGTGAAGGTGATGTACTTCGACGCGCCCACCCAGACCGCCCCGATCGAGGGCAGCTGGGATGCCCGTTCGGTGCTCACCGTGAACGGCGCCTTGATCCTGGTGCTGGGCATCGTGCCGGGTGGCCTGATGACCCTGTGCGCCCAGGCGATCGCTTCGCTGTTCGCCTGATCTGGCCCAGGCAGCGTGGCCGGGAACCCGGCTCGCTGCCCAGGCTCTGAGCACCACGATGAATTCTTCTTCTTACGTTTGGCTGGTGCTGCTGGCCGCCACGCTCGCGGCCAATCTGCCGTTTCTGAACAACCGGTGGCTGGGCGTCATTCCGCGCGCCTTGCCCAAGACGCTCTGGATGCGCCTGCTGGAGCTGGTGATTTGGTACTTCCTGGTGGGCGGCCTTGGCCTGGCCCTTGAGCAGCACCAGGGCCAGATCTACCCCCAGGGCTGGGAGTTCTACGCCACCACGGCGGCCCTGTTCGTGACGCTGGCCTTCCCCGGCTTCGTCTTCCGTTACCTGCTCAAGCGCCGGGGCTGATGGCGCCGGGCTGAGCCCGGTGCGATCGGGTCTGGCGGCAACCTGACCATGCACGCCGACCAACACCTGCGCGAAACCCCTCTGGCCCGCACCGAGCTGCTGCGCGGCCATTTTCTGCACGTGGTGCGCGACACCGTGCGCCTGCCCGATGGCAAGGAGGCCACCCGCGAGTTCGTGCTGCACCCGGGGGCGGTGATGGTGATTGGCCTGCTCGACGATGGCCGGGTGGTGCTGGAGCGCCAGTACCGTCACCCCATGCAGCAGGTGATGATCGAATTCCCCGCGGGCAAGCTGGATGCGGGAGAGGGCAGCCTGGCCTGTGCCCAGCGCGAGATGCGCGAAGAAACCGGCTACAGCGCCCGCGAGTGGGCGTTTGCCGGGCGACTGGCGCCCACCATTGCCTACTCGGACGAGGTGATCGACATCTGGTTCGCGCGCGGCCTCAGCCTGGGCGAGCGAGCACTCGACGATGGCGAGGCGCTGGACGTGTTCGCGGCCACCCCCGACGAGTTGCAGGCCTGGTGCCGCAGCGGCGCCATCATCGACTGCAAGACGCTGGTGGGGGCGCTGTGGCTGCAGAACGTGCTCAGCGGCGCGTGGACATTGGCCTGGGGCGATAATCCCGCCCCATGAAGGTGCTCGATCTGCAATGCGCCAACCAGCACGGTTTTGAAGGCTGGTTCGCGTCCGAAGACGATTTTCACGCCCAGTTGGGGCGCGGTTTGGTGACGTGTCCGCTGTGTGGCGATGCCCACATTGAAAAGAAGCTGTCTGCCCCGCGCCTGAACCTGAAAGTGCCTCGTGGCGAACCGGCCGCCGCGCCAGCAGCCGAGGCGGCCGCGCCGGTCGCTGTGCGCCCGGAGCTGCAGGCCTTGCAGGCCCGCATGGTGGATGCGCTGCGCCAGCTCGTGTCGCAGTCGGAAGACGTGGGCGAGCGTTTCGCCACCGAGGCGCGGGCCATGCACGAGGGTGAGATCGAGCGCCGCAACATTCGCGGCCGCACCACGCCCCAAGAGGCCCTGGCGCTGCTGGAAGATGGCATCGACGTGCTGCCGCTGCCAGACCTTCCCATCATCAAAGAAACCCTGCAGTAAAAAGCCCGGCTTGGCCGGGCTTTTTGTTGTTCAGGGGCGCCGTCGTTCAGGGGTAGAGGCCACGCAGGTCGCGGGCGCGCAGGATGCGCTGGCAGGCCACGATGAAGGTGGCGGTGCGCAGGGTGACGCGCTTTTCTTCGGCCACTTGCCACACGCCGGCGAAGGCTTCTTTCATGATCTTCACCAGGCGGGCGTTGATCTCGTCTTCGGTCCAGAAAAAGCTGGAGAAGTCTTGCACCCACTCGAAGTAGCTCACCGTCACGCCGCCGGCGTTGGCGATCACGTCGGGCAGCACCAGCACGCCGCGCTCGTTGAGGATGTCGTCGGCCTGGGGTGTGGTGGGGCCGTTGGCGCCCTCGATCACCATGCGGGCCTGAATGCGCCCGGCGTTGGCGGCGGTGATCTGGCCTTCCAGGGCGGCCGGGATGAGGATGTCGCAGGGCGTGTCCCAGAAGGCGTCGCGGTCAAGGGGTTCGGCGCCGGGGAAGCCGGCCACGGTGCCGTTGGCGGCCACGTGGGCCTGCAGGGCGGGCACGTCGATGCCGGCTTCGCGGTACAGGGCGCCGCCGTGGTCTTGCACCGCCACCACACGGGCGCCGGCCTCGGCGAACAGGCGGGCCGCGACACCGCCCACGTTGCCGAAACCTTGCACCGCCACGCGGGCGCCGGCCACTTCCAGGCCAATGCGGCGCGCGGCTTCCACGCCCACGGTGAACACGCCGCGCCCGGTGGCGTCGCGCCGGCCGAGTGAGCCGCCCAGGTCAATGGGCTTGCCGGTCACCACGCCAGTGGCGGTGGCGCCTTCGTTCATGGAGTAGGTGTCCATCATCCAGGCCATCACCTGCTCGTTGGTGTTCACGTCTGGCGCCGGGATGTCTTTGGTGGGGCCGATGATGATGCCGATCTCGCTGGTGTAGCGGCGGGTGACGCGCTCCAGCTCACCGCGGCTGAGCTGGCGCGGGTCCACGCGGATGCCGCCCTTGGCGCCGCCGTAGGGCACGTTCACCGCGGCGTTCTTGATGGACATCCAGGCCGCCAGTGCCATCACCTCGGAAAGGGTCACGTCCTGGTGGAAGCGCACGCCGCCCTTGCCGGGGCCGCGCGAGGTGTTGTGCTGCACGCGGTAGCCCTCGAAGTGGGCCACGGTGCCGTCGTCCAGGTGGATGGGCACGTCCACGATGAGCGAGCGCTTGGGGCGCTTGAGGGTGTCCACCCAGCGGGCCAGTGAGCCCAGGTAGGGGGTGACGCGGTCCACTTGCTGCAGGTAGGTGCCCCAGGGACCGAGGTGGTTGGGGTCAAGATAAGAGGGCAGGGCTTGCGTGAAGGCCGCGGGCGCGTGTGAAGCGGAAGACATGGTGGGTCGAATCGCCTAGAGGATGCGGGTCGGGTTGACACCGTGGCCGCACTGTAGGCGCGCGCCCGAAGCCTGTCCAAGGCCGCGATTCGATGGCGATATGCACGCCGCGCATGGCCCTTGGGTGTGGCCTCAGGTCTGAAACTGCAGCGCGGCCAGGCGCGCATAGACGCCGCCCAGCGCCACCAGTTCGGCGTGCGTGCCTTGCTCGACCACGCGGCCGTGGTCCAGCACCACGATGCGGTCAGCCCGCTGCACCGTGGCCAGGCGGTGCGCCACCACCAAGGTGCTGCGGTCGCGCATGGCGCTCTCCAGCGCGGCCTGCACCATGCGCTCGCTCTGCGCGTCCAGGGCGCTGGTGGCCTCGTCGAGCAACAGCAGCGGCGCGTTTTTCAGGATGGCCCGCGCAATCGCGATGCGCTGTCGCTGCCCGCCGGAGAGGCGCACACCGCGCTCGCCCAGGAAGGTGTCGTAGCCTTGTGGCAGGCGCTCGATGAACTCCTCGGCGTAGGCCGCCTGTGCGGCGGCGCGCACCTCGGCGTCGCTGGCCTCGGGGCGGCCGTAGCGGATGTTGTCCAGCGCCGAGCCGGAGAAGATCACGGGTTCCTGCGGCACGATGCCGATGCGCTGGCGCAGGTGCTGCAGGTCCATGCCGTCGATGGGCGCACCGTCCAGCAGGATGCGCCCGCCCTGCGGGTCGTATTGGCGCAGCAGCAAGGCCAGCGCGGTGGTTTTGCCCGCGCCGCTGGGCCCCACCAGGGCCACGGTCTCGCCGGGGTTCACGCGCAGGCTCACGCCGCGCAGCGTGGGGTCGTCAGGGCGCGAGGGGTAGCGGAAGTCCACCGACTCGAACAGCACCGCGCTGCCGCCCTCGGGCCAGGGCGGGTTGACCGGCTGGGCGGGCGAGCGAATGGGCGACTCGGTGGCCAGCAGTTCCATCAGGCGCTCGCTGGCGCCCGCGGCGCGCAGCAGGTCGCCGTACACCTCGCCCAGCACCGCCACCGCGCCGGCCAGGATGATGGTGTAGACCACCGTCTGCCCCAGGTGGCCGGGCGTGATGCTGCCCGCCAGCACCGCCTGGGTGCCCTGGTACAGGCCCCACAGCAGCAGGGCGGCGGTGCTGATGATCACGAAGGCCACCAGGGCCGCGCGGGCGCGGGTGCGGCGCACGGCGGTGCCAAAGGCGCGCTCGGTGGCGTCGGCGAAGCGGCTGGCCTCGCGCGCCTCGGCGGTGTGGCTCTGCACCACGGGAATGGCGTTGATCACCTCGGTGGCGATGGCGCTGGCGTCGGCCACGCGGTCTTGGCTGGCCCGCGAAAGGCGCCGCACGCGCCGCCCGAACCAGGTGGACGGCACCACCACCAGCAGCATGATCAGCAGCACCTGCAGCATGACCTGCGGGTTGGTCCACACCAGCATGCCCAGGGCGCCGATGCCCATCACCGCGTTGCGCAGCCCCAGCGAGAGAGACGAGCCCAACACCGTCTGCACCAGCGTGGTGTCGGTGCTCAGGCGCGAGATCACCTCGCCGGTCTGGGTGTGCTCGAAGAAGGCCGGGCTCTGGCGCAGCACGTGCGCGTACACGGCGTTGCGAAGGTCGGCCGTGATGCGCTCACCCAGCCAGCTCACCAGGTAGAAGCGCGCGGCCGAGAACACGCCCAGCGCCACCGCCACGCCAAACAACTGCACGAAGTAGCCGCGCAGCCCCATGGCGGCCTGGCCCTTGTCGGCCGACACCAAGCCGCCATCGATCAGGTGGCGAAGGGCCACCGGGAACAGCAGCGTGGCCGCGGCGGCCAGGGTGAGGAAGAGCAGGGCCAGCGCGATGGCGAGCCAGTAGGGCCGCACAAAGGGTAGCAGGCCGCTGAGGGAGCGTGGCGATTGGGCGGCAGGGCGGGCGGAGCTGGTGCTTGAGGTGGCCATGGCCCCGAGTGTGCGGGATTTGTTGCGCCTGTTTGTTGCACCTGCAACCTGGCTGGCCGACATGCCATTCAATGGTGGTATGTTCACTTGCGTGCAATTGAATTGCACCAATGGAGGAGAAGCCATGAAGATTCGCCACGTGTTGCCGCTGCTGTTGCTGTGCCTGGGTGCCAGCGCCGCGCAAGCCCAGAGCTGCCAGGCGGCGGCTGCCGAGAAAAAGCTCTCGGGTGCCGCCAAGACCTCGTTCCTGAAGAAGTGCGAGAAAGACGCCTCGGCTACCTGCAACGCCAACGCCGCTGAGAAGAAGCTGGCCGGTGCCGCCAAGAACAGCTTCACCAAGAAGTGCGTGCGCGACGCCGTGGGCGAAGCGCCGGCCAAGGCACCTTGATCTCGCGCCGGCCGCTGCCGGCTCAGAGCGACAGGCGCCCGGCGTAGCCGGTCATCTCTAGGTAGCCCCGGCCCACGGGGCGGCCCTGGGCGTCCAGCAGATCGGACACGCCTTCCCAATAGGCCGTGCCGGTGCTGCTGCGGCTGTCGAGTTCCTGTGCGTCCACCAGGGCCTGCACACCAAAGGTGCCGGCCGGTGTGGCCACGCGCCAAGCCACCGGGTAGCGCGCCTGGGTGCGCGGGCTCGTCCAATGGCGCAAGGGCTCGAAGCGCACCTCATTCGCGTCGAACGCGGTGGCCTGCGCTTGTCCGGCTGCGCGGAAGGAGCCGCCTGCCCACACCGCGCTGCCATCGCGCCGGCGCAGCCGGAAGGCCGTGAGGGCGGCGCCGTTGTGCAGGTTCATGCCCAGCCAGTCCCAGCCCACCGCCTCGGGGTGCAGGATGGCCTCGCTCCACTCGTGGTCCAGCCAGGCCCGGCCGCGCACCGTGTGCGCCGTGCCGTTCACCCGCAGCGTGGCCTGCACGTCGAGCTGGGGCTCGCTCACGTAGAAACTGGCCTGGGCCGCCTCGGGCCCTTTGCGCGAGAAGCCTGATTGGCCTTGCAGCAGCAGCGGCCCGGTGGGTCGGGCCTGCAGGTCGATTAGCAGGTCGTCGTTGGCGATGCGCGCTTCGTAGTCACCACCGGCACCGCGCCGGATGAACCAGTCGCGCAGGGCAACGTGTGTGTCTTGCTCACTGGCGAACACTGGCGTGTCGGGGGACGCGGGTGGCAGGCCGTTCCAGCGCAGCATGCGCTCGGTGTGCACCAGTTGGCCCGCCTGCACGTCGGTGATGGCCGCGTGCGCGAACAGCAGGTGCCGCGCCGCCAGGCGACTGCGCAGCCCTTGGGCCACGTCCACCCGGCTGCGGAAGAAGGTCACCTGAAAGCCGAACGCGCGGCCCTCGGCGCTTTGGCCATGGCCGGTGAGGTACCACCACTCGGTGCGCGTCTCGGGGTGCGCGCCATGGTCGCGGGGGAACACCAGTGGGCGTGGGCGCAAGGCGTCACCGGGGCGGTGGCCGGGCTCTGCCAAGGCCAGGGTGGGCAGAGCGGTGCTCAGGCCGGTGAGGAGAAAGTGGCGTCGGGGCAGTGCCATGGCGGGCTCACCAATCTTGTTTGACGGCCTGCACCGCGTCGCGGCTGGCGGCGGCCCGGCCCGAGAGCCAGGCCGTGGCCGTGCCGGCCAGCACCACCGCCGCGCACAGCGCGGCCAGGCGCGCCCAGGGCAGCACCAGGTCCATGGTCCAGTGAAAGCTCTGCGGGTTGACCACGTGCACCAGCACCACGCTCACGGCCAGGCCAAGGGCCAGGCCGGCGAGCGCGCCCAGCGTGGTCCAGGCCAGGCCCTCCAGGGCCACCAGCCGCAGGACCTGTGCGCGGGTGAGGCCCAGGTGGGCGAGCAGGCCGAACTCGCGCTGGCGCGCCAGCACCTGGGCACTGAAGCTGGCGGCCACGCCGAACAGGCCGATGCCGATGGCCACCGCCTGCAGCCACACCGTCACCGCGAAGCTGCGGTCAAAGATGCGCAGCGAGATGGCGCGAATCTCGCCCGCCGAGGCGATCTCCAGCAGGCCTTGCGCGCCTTGCTGATTGGCGAGGGACTGCAGCGCCCCGCGCACCGTGTCTTCGTCGGTGCCGGGGCGCAGGTGCAGGGCGAGGTCGCTCACGCGGGTGTCGCCGCTCAGGCGCACGAAGTCGGCGCGGTCCATGGCGATGCTGCCTTGCTGGCGGGCGTAATCTCGCCACACACCGGCCACCACGAAGTTCGCCGCGTGGCCCCAGGCCTGGGCCAGGGCGGGCAAAGACTGGCCGGGCTGGGCGCCGTAGAGGTCCACCATGGCTTCGCTCACGTACACGGGCACGGCCCCATCGGGCACGGCCACCAGCGGGCCCACCAGGGGCAGGGCCAGGTTGCCGTTGTCGGCGCGCAAGGGGCGCACCAGCAGGGTCACGGGCGCCCGGGCGGCGTCCAGTTGCAGGGGCAGGGCGCGCAGGGCATCGGCCTGCGCCACGCCGGGCAGGGCGCGCACGGCGTCCACAAAAGCGGGTGGCAGGTGCTGGTTGTCTTGCGTGTTGCCGGTGCTGCGCACATAAAGCGGCGCAGGCAGCACGGCGTCGAGCCATTGGGTCACCGACTCGCGAAAGCTCGCCACCATCACCGTGAGCGCCACCGACAGCGCCAGGCTGGCCACCACGCCGCTGGTGGCCACGGCGGCGGTGTGGCGTTGCCGGCGCGATCGCTCCACCGCCAGCAGGGGCAGCACGCGCTGCTGCACGCGCGGCGCCAGGCGGTCCAGCACCCAGCCCATGGCCACCGGCAGGGCCACGATGCCGCCCACCAGCAGCAACGCCACCGAGGCGTACGCCGCCAGCGGAATGTCGGCCACTGGCGGGGCCAGGGCCAGCAGCAGGGCCAGCGCCATCAGCACCGGGGCCAGGGCCTGTCGGCGCGCGCTGGGCGCTTGGCTGGTGCCCAGGCCTTTGAGGGCTTGTGCGGGCGCCAGGCCCGCGGCTGCGCGCGCCGGCCACCAACCGCCGGCCAGGGCCGCCGCCACGCCCAGCGCGCCATAAAGCACAGCCGCGCTGGTGCTCCAGCGCAGGGGCGGCGCCACGCCCACAAAGTAACCCCCACCCAGGTCGCCGCCCAGCAACTTGAGCGCCAGCGCCGCCAGCCCGGTGCCCAGGGCCACCCCCAGGGCGCTGCCGATCAGGCCCAGCGCGGCCGATTCGGCCAGCACCAGGCGCAGCCGTTCGCGCGCCGATAGGCCCAGCACGCCCAGCAGCGCGAACTGCGGCTGGCGCCGCGCCACCGACAGCGACAACACCGAAAACACCAGAAAGGCCCCGGTGAACAGGGCCACCAGCGCCAGCACCGTGAGGTTCACCCGGTACGCCCGCGAGAGCTGGCTCACGCGCTCGCCCGCGGCTTCGGGCCGCTGCGCCAGCACCGTCTCGGGCAAGGCCAGGTCGGCCAGCACGCGCTCGGCTTGTGCCCCGGGCGCCAGGCGCACGTCGATGCGACTGAGCTCGCCCAGGCGCTCGCTGAGGTCTTGCAGCGCGGCAATGTCCATCACCACCAGCGGGCCGCCCGGCGCGGCCACATGCCCGGCCACCCGCGCCGCTTGCCAGCTCAGGCCGCTTTGCAGGCGCAGCGGGCCAGCGCCCAGCGCCTGTGCTGCGGCCGGGTTGAGCCACACGGCGTCAGGGGCGAACAGGTCCAGCCGGTCGGCCGTGTCGGCGTTGCGCGGCATCAAGGCGGGGGCGAGCGCGCCCACGCTCAGGGCGTCCACGCCCACCAGCCGCACGCCGAGCTGCTGGCCTTGCGCGTTGGCGGCCTGGGCCTGCCACTCCAGCACCGGGCTGGCCACGCGCACCTGAGGGTGGGCGGCCACGCGGTCGAGCCAGCGCTCGTCCAGGGCGCCCCGGCGGGCGCGCAGCTCCAGGTCGGGCTGGCCGTTCACCGCGCTCACCGCGCTGCCGAACTCGGCCAGTGCCGACGCGTTGATGAGCTGCACCGCCAGGGCCAGCGCCACGCCCAGCATCACCGCCACCACGGCCGCGCCACTGCGCCAGGGGTGGTGGCGCAGCTCTTGCCAGGAATAGGTGCTTAACAGGGCCCACATGGGGGTCGAGCATATGCGCTGCCCGCACTGGCGCCTGGGGGGCGGCCTACAATCCCGGGCTTCACCGGGGGTGCCGCGCCGGTGCCAGGCGCGGCTGAGATGACACCCCGTTCACCTGATCTGGGTTGTGCCAGCGTAGGGAGCGTGACAGGCCATGGGGCCCGGCCACGCGCCGCCGCTGCTGCCGACCCGCCCGCACCCGGCCACCCCACATGCAACGGCGACCTTTCGTGTTTTCTCTGGCGGCACTGGCCCTGGTCAGCGCCCATGCCCAGCCCGTGCCGCTTCGCGTGCTCGTGCACGACTCGTTCGAGCTGCCGCCGCCCTTGCTGGCGCAGTTCGAGAAGGACGCTGGCGCCAAGCTGCAGCTCATCAAGGGCGGCGATGCTGGCGAGATGCTGAACAAGCTCATCCTCACCCGCGCCAAGCCCATCGCCGACGTGGTGTTTGGCATCGACAACGCGCTGCTGCCGCGCGCCGAGAAAGCCGGTGTGCTCGATGCGTACGACGGCCCCGCCGCGCGCCGGCCCAGCGCCGCGCCGCTGGGCGGTGCGCTGGTGCCGGTGGACTATGGCTTTGTGGCGCTGAACATCGACAAGGCCTGGTTCGCGCAGCGCAAGCTGGCGCTGCCGCGTTCGCTGGACGAGCTGGCCCAACCGGCCTATCGCGACCTGCTGGTGGTGCAGAACCCCGCCACCTCAAGCCCCGGCCAGGCCTTTCTGCAAGCCACCATTGCCGGCCTGGGCGAAGAGGCCGCCTTCGCCTGGTGGGGCCGCCTGCGGGCCAACGGCGTGAAGGTGGCGAAGGGCTGGACCGAGGCCTACTACACCGAGTTCACCCGCAACGGCGGCACCCGGCCCATCGTGGTGAGCTACGCCAGCAGCCCGGCCGCCGAGGTGTTTTTCAGTAAAGACGCACCGGCCGAGTCGCCCACCGCCAACCTGTTCCTGCCCGGTGGCGTGTACCGCCAGGTGGAAGGCGTGGCCCTGGTGAAGGGCGCGGCCCCGGCCGCGCGCGCGGCAGCGGGCCAGTTCATCGAGTTTTTGCGCAGCGCCCCGGTGCAGCAGGCCCTGCAGACCAGCATGTGGATGTTCCCCGCCGAGGCGGGCGCGCCCCGCGTGGAGGTGATGCGCCGCCACGCCAGCGAACCCCAGGCCTTCAGCAACCCGCCTGCCGAGCTGGCCAGTGAACGCTCGCGCGCCTGGCAAGAGCGCTGGACCCGCGTGGTGCTGAAGTAAACGCCATGCGCTGGGCACTGCCGGCCCTGCCCCTGGGCTTTGTGCTGCTGGTGCTGGCCGCGCCGGTGGCCCGACTGCTGGGCGAGGGCCTGGGCGGCGCCGAGGTGGCCTGGTGGGCGGTGTGGCAAGACGATTTCTTGCGCCAGCGCATCGCCTGGACCTTCGCCCAGGCCGCCATCACCTGCGCGCTCTCGCTGCTGCTGGGCCTGCCCCTGGCCTGGGTGCTGGCGCGCTGGGAGTTCGCCGGTCGGCGCTGGGTGCTGCGCGGGCTGATGCTGCCCTTCGTGGTGCCCACCCTGGTGGCGGCCCTGGGCGTGCTGGCCCTGTGGGGGCCGCGCGGCTGGATTGGCGGGCCGCTGGCCCAGGCCGGCATTGACCTCAGCGGCACGCCCTGGCTGCTGCTCTACGGCAACCTGTTCTTCAACCTGTGCCTGGTGGTGCGCGCCGGCGTGGAGGCGCTGGAGCAGGTGAGCGCCAGCCGCGTGGCCGCCGCGCGCACCCTGGGCGCCACCCCCTGGCGCGTGTTCTGGCGCGTGGAATGGCCAGCCGTGGCGCCCTGGATGGCCTCGGCCCTGTGCCTGGTGTTCCTGTATTGCTTCAGCGGCTTCGGCCTGGCCCTGGTGCTGGGCGGCCAGCGCTGGGCCACCGCCGAGGTGGAGATCTATTCCCTGGTGGCCCACGAGTTGGCGCTGGCGCAGGCCAGCGTGCTGGCGGTGTGGATGCTGCTGCTCACCGGCGCGGTGGCCCTGGCCTACGCCTACCTGGAGCGCCGCCTCATGGCCCCCGGCCGGTCCAACCCCTTGCCGCGCCAGCGCCCGCAAGGCCCCTGGCAGTGGCTGGCGCTGGTGGCTGCGCTGGCCCTGTGGGCGGCGGTGTGTGGTGCGCCGCTGCTGGCCATCTTGGCGCGCGCAGCCCAGGCCTTGTGGGCGGGGCAGGGCGCCGAGGTGCTGACCGAGCCCCAGACCCGGGCCGCGGCCTGGAACACCCTGCGTTTTTCCGCCATGGCGGTGCTGCTGGCCACCGCGCTGGGCCTGGCCCATGCCCTGGCGGCGCGCCTGTTCGGCGCCTGGGGCTGGGTGTGGCGGGGCGCGGCCTACCTGCCCTTTGTGGTCTCGCCCATCACCGTGGCCTTTGGCCTGCTGCTGCTTTACCCCGAGTGGACCGCCAGCTTGCCGCTGCTGGTGGCCGCCTACGCCCTGCTGGCCTACCCTTTCGTGGCGCAATCGCTGGGCGCGGCGCTGGACGCCTTGCCCGCCTCGTATGCGCAGGCGGCGGCCAGCCTGGGCGCCTCGCCCGCGCGCGTGGCCTGGCGCGTGACCCTGCCGCTGGTGGCGCCCGCCTTGCGCCGGGGCATGGCCTTCGCGGCCGCCACCGCTTTGGGCGAATTCGCCGTGTCGCTGTTTTTGTCGCGCCCGGAATGGACCACGCTCACCACGCTGATCCACCAGCGCCTGGGCCGGCCCGGTGCCGCCAACCTGGACGCCGCCCTGGTGCTGGCGGCCCTGCTCATGCTGCTGGCCTTGCTGGCGTTTCTCTTGATTGAAGGCCCGCGCCGACGGGACACTGACCCCCATGCTCGACCTGCGTGACCTGCACAAACACTGGGACCACCGCCCGCTGCTGGCCGGGGTGAACCTGCGCGTGGCCCCCGGCGAGACGGTGGCCTTGCTGGGCGCTTCGGGCAGCGGCAAGAGCACGCTGCTGAAGATCGTGGCCGGGCTGGAGGCGCCCGAGCGCGGGTGCGTGTGCTTTGATGGCCAAGACCTGGCCGCCGTGCCACCACACCGGCGCGGCTTTGCGCTCATGTTCCAGGACTTCGCCCTGTTTCCCCACCTCAACGTGCAGGACAACGTGGCCTTCGGCCTGGTGGAGCAAGGCCTGCCAAGGGCCCAGGCCCGCGAGCGCGCGCGTGAGATGCTGGCGCGCTTTGGCCTGGCCGAACACGCCCGCTCGCGGGTGTGGCTGCTGTCGGGCGGCGAGCAGCAGCGCGTGGCGCTGGCGCGGGCGCTCATCACCAACCCGCGCGTGCTGTTGCTCGATGAACCCTTCAGCGCGCTCGATGCCACCCTGCGCGAGCGCTTGCGCGCCGAGTTCGCGCAGCGCATTCGCGAAGCCGGCATGAGCGCGATTCTGGTCACGCACGACGAGGCCGAGGCCCGCGCCATGGCCGCCCACGCCTGGGCCTTGCGCGAGGGGCAGTTGCAGCCCCTGTGGTAAGCCCGCTGCTACCATCCGCCCACTGTTCAACCACCAGGTCGAGGGTAGTCACATGGGCTGGTTTTCCAAGAGCCGCGACGGCTTTTTCCTGAGCACCACCACGCCGCCGGGCATCGAGATGCCGCAGTACCTGGGCGTGGTTCATGGCGAGGCCATCATCGGCGCCAACATCTTTCGCGACCTGTTCTCGTCGGTTCGCGACGTGGTGGGCGGCCGCGCCGGGGGTTACGAGCGGGCCCTGTCGGGCGCTCGCGACGCTGCCCTGGAAGACCTGATCGAAGCGGCCCGCGAGCTGGGCGCCAACGGCGTCATCGGCATTGACTTCGACTACGAAGTGCTGGGCGAAACCAACGGGATGATGATGGTGGCCGTGAGCGGCACCGCGGTGAAGCTCTGAGGGGCTGAGCCTCAGCCCGCGCGCAGCGCCTTGAGCAGCTTCTGCCCGGCGCGTCCGCTGGGCTCCATGCCCAGGCGCTGCTGCTCGGCGCGCACGGCGGCGCGGGTTTTCTCGCCCAGCATGCCGTCGATGGCGCCGATGTCGTGGCCGCGCGCCGTCAGCAGGGTTTGCAGTTCGCGGCGCTCGGCGCGCGACAGGCCCGGGTCATCGGTAGGCCAGGGCGTGGCAAAGGGGCCGCCGCCGCGCAACCGGTCGGCCAGGTGGGCGATGGCCAGGCCGTAGCTCTCAGCGGCGTTGTAGCTGTAGATGGCGTCGAAGTTGCGCGTCACCAGAAAAGCCGGGCCTCGCTCGCCCGCCGGCAGCATCAGCCCCGCCGAGCCGGTGGCGGGCAGGGGCGAACCATCGGCGCGCACCAGGCCGCGAGCGGCCCATTCGCTCATTGGGCGCTTCACGCGCCGGCCCTCGCCGCGCGTGGGCAGGTCGGGTGGCAGCTTCACCTCGAAGCCCCAGGGTTGGCCGCTTTGCCAGCCAGCCTTGGCCAGGAAGTTCGCGGTGGAGGCCAGCGCGTCGGCGGTGCTGTTCATCAGGTCGGCGCGGCCATCGCCGTCAAAGTCCACCGCCAGGCGCTCGAAGGTGCTGGGCATGAACTGGGTGTGGCCGAAAGCGCCCGCCCACGAGCCCTTGAACTGCTCGGGCGCGATGTGGCCCGCCTGCAAGATGCGCAGGGCGGCATAGAACTCGGTGCGGAAGTAGGGCTGGCGTCGGCCCAGGCACGAGAGCGTGCCCAGCGACTGCACCAGCGGCGCGTTGCCAAAGCTCTGGCCGAAGTTGCTCTCCACCCCCCACACGGCCACCACGGTGGCCGGGTCCACCCCGTAGCGCTGGGCCACGCGCGCCAGCACCTCGGCGTGCTGGGCCAGGCGGGCCTGGCCGTCGGCCACGCGCTCGTCGTCCACCAGCGCGGCCAGGTAGTCCCAGATGGGGGTCTTGAATTCCGGCTGAAAGTTGAGCTTGTCGATCACGCTCAGGTCGGGCTGCAGGCCCTGGGTGTGCAGGGCGAAGGTGGCCTCGCTCACGCCCGCGGCACGGGCCGGGGCGCGCAGGCCATCGAGGCAGGCGGTGAACGCAGCGTCTTGCGCGAAGACCGGGGCGCTGGCGATGAGGGCGGCCAGCAGGGGCAGGTGCTTCAATTGATTCAGATGCATAGGGGGTCGGTCAGGCCAGCCAGGTGCTGCCGTGCTCGGGCACGAGGGCTTGCCAGCGCAGTTCGGTTTCGATGCGGTGGCGCAGCCGGTCAGAGGCCTCCATGTCGCCGTGCGTGACGAACACGCGGCGCGGGGCCGAGGGCAGGGCTTTCAGCCAGGCCATGAGCTGGTTGCTGTCGGCGTGGGCCGAGGCCGAGGTGAGCTGCACCACCTCGGCGCGCACCGGCATGTCTTGGCCGTGGATGCGCAGGCTGGGGTGGCCGGCGGCCAGGGTGGCGCCGCGCGTGCCCGGGGCCTGGTAGCCGGTGAGCACCACCATGTTGCGGTGGTCGCCCAGGTGCTGGGCCAGGTGGTGCAGCACACGCCCGCCGGTGGCCATGCCGCTGGCGGCCAGGATCACCTTCGGGCCGTGCTGGCGCGCGATGGCTTTTGACTCTTCCACGCTGCGCACCATGCGCGCCACGTGGCCGATGTCGCGGCATTGCCCGGCGTTGAGCCGGTGCTCACCGAGGTGCTGGCAGAACAGCTCGGTGCTCTCGATGGCCATGGGGCTGTCCAGGTACACCGGCAAACCGTGGGGCAACTGGCCCGAGGCCTTGAGTTGGTGGATGGCGAACAGAATTTCCTGGGCACGCCCCACGGCGAACACCGGCACCACTGCCGTGCCGCCGCGCGCGGCCGCACGGGCCAGGGCAGGGCCCAGTTCGGCCACCACGTCTTCCTGCGGGTGGTTGCGGTCGCCGTAGGTGGATTCGCAGATCACCACGTCGGCCGAGGGCGGCGGGTCGGGTGGCAGCATGAGCACGTCGTCGGGGCGGCCCAGGTCGCCCGAGAACAGCAGGCGTCGGCCGCCCACCTCCAGCAGCAGGCTGGCCGCGCCCAGGATGTGGCCGGCGCTGCTGAAGCGCGCGTGCCAGCCGCGCAGGGGCTCGAAGGCCTCGCGCATGGGCACGGTGCGAAACAGCTTCAGGCTCTTGAGCGCGTCTTCTTCGGTGTAGAGCGGCAAGGCCGGGGCGTGCTTGCTGAAGCCCTTTCGGTTGGCGAAGGCGGCGTCTTCTTCTTGAATGTGGCCGCTGTCGGGCAAGAGGATCTGCGCCAGGTCGCGCGTGGCCGGCGTGGCCCACACCTTGCCGTGAAAGCCCTCTCGGTGAAGCAGCGGCAGGTAGCCGCTGTGGTCCAGGTGGGCGTGCGTGAGCAGCACGGCGCCAATGCGGTTGGGCAGCACCGGCAGCGGGTCGCGGTTACGCAGGCGAAGTTGCTTGTAGCCCTGGAACAGCCCGCAGTCGACCAGCAGGCTCTGGCCGTCGTGTTCGATCAGGTACTTGGAGCCGGTCACGGTGCCGGCCCCTCCCAGAAAGCGGATGTGGACACTCATGGGGGCATCTTAGCCCCGTGAGCCGAGCCGCTGGCTTGCGTTGGTGTCAGGCCAGCGCGGCGTCCAGCATGAGCATGAACACAAAGCCTGCGAGCAGCGTGACCGAGGCCCAGCCCTCGAAGCCATTGCGGTGCGTCTCGGGAATGATCTCGTGGCTGATGACGAACAGCATGGCGCCCGCGGCCAGCGCCAGCCCCACGGGGTAGAGCAGCGGCAGGCTGCCCAGCACCGCCACGCCCAGGATGGCGCCCAGCGGTTCGGCCAGGCCGGTGAGGGCGGCCACCCCCCAGCTCTGGGCTGCGCTGCGGCCCAGGCTGCGCAGGGCCATGGCCACGATCAGCCCCTCGGGCATGTTCTGCAGACCGATGGCCAGCGCCACTGAGGCGCCAGCCGCCGCGGCGTCGGGCGTGTCGGCGCCGCCCGCGTAGGCCGCGCCCACGGCCAGGCCTTCGGGCACGTTGTGAATGAGGATGGCCAGCACCATCATGGCCGCGCGCTGGGTGGCCGGATGGGCGGATTGCCAGTACTGGGCGTGGCCCTGGGCAGCGGGCGGCAACACGGCGTGCTCGTGGGGCAGCAGGCGATCGATGCCCAGCATCAGGCCCATGCCCAGGGCCAGGCCGATGGCGGTCAGGCCGCTGGCACCCACCCCACGCCCCAGCAGCGCGGCCCCGGCGTCCAGCGCGGGCAGCAACAAGGCGAACAGGGCAGCCGCCAACATCACGCCCGCCGAAAAGGACAGCAAGGCCGACTCTTGCCCTTTGGTCACGCGCTGCACCACGAACACGGGCAGGGCGCCCACGGCGGTCGCCAAGGCTGCCAGCAGCGAGGCCTGCAGACCGGCCACCATGGCGCTGCTGGCGCCGGCGGTGTCCCACCAGGCGCGGGTGGGCGCCCAGAAGGTTGAGGCCGCCGCGATGCCCGCCATCACCAGCAAACCGGCAGCCAACGCCAGCAACGCCTGCCGCCAGGCGTAGGGCGGCACCTCCAGGTCGAAGGGGCTGAGCTGGTCCCAGACGGGGCGAACGCGGCGGATGAGGGCGGTCATGGCAGGCTTCTGGTGAGGGGAAGCCTGTATTTTGCAAAAACTATTTATTGTTTGTATTCAATAGTTTCTATGGTGTTCATTGGGCGTGTTCTAGGCCAAGGCCGCTGCCGGAAAAGCGGGGGACAGCGTCTGAAACGCAAAAGGCGGGCTCACGCCCGCCTTTTTTGGCCCTTTTTTCTCTCACGAGAAGAAGGCCTTGGCCTTCTCAAACCAGCCCTTGTCGTTGGGGCTGTGCTTATGGCCGCCTTTTTTGAAGGACTCGTCCAGTTCCTTGAGCAGCTTGCGCTGGTGCTCGGTGAGCTTGACCGGGGTCTCCACCACCACGTGGCAGTACAGGTCGCCGGGGTAGCTGGAACGCACGCCCTTCACGCCCTTGCCGCGCAGGCGGAAGGTTTTGCCGCTCTGGGTGCCTTCGGGCAGGTCGATGGTGGCCTTGCCTTGCAGGGTGGGCACGTCGATCTCGCCGCCCAGGGCGGCGGTGGTCATGCTCACCGGCACCTGGCAATGCAGGTCGTCGCCGTCGCGCTCAAAGATGTCGTGCTTGCGCAGGCGGATCTCGATGTACAGGTCGCCCGCGGGGCCGCCGTTCTGGCCGGGTTCGCCGTTGCCACTGGAGCGGATGCGCTGGCCGTCGTCGATGCCGGCGGGGATCTTGATCTCTAGCGTCTTCTGCTTCTTGATCTTGCCCTGGCCGTGGCAGCTGGTGCAGGGGTCGGGAATGACCTTGCCCTTGCCCTGGCAGGTGGGGCAGGTCTGCTGCACGCTGAAGAAGCCCTGGCGCATCTGCACCGCGCCCTGGCCGTGGCAGGTGCCGCAGGTCTTGGCGCTGGTGCCGGGCTTGGCGCCGGTGCCGCCGCAGGTGTCGCAGTCTTCCCAAGAGGGAATGCGAATCTGCGTTTCCTTGCCGTGGGCCGCTTCTTCCAGCGTGATCTCCATGGCGTAGGAGAGGTCGGCGCCGCGGTACACCTGGCGGCCGCCGCGCTGGCCGCGCTGGCCACCGAAGATGTCGCCAAAGATGTCGCCGAAGGCGTCGGAGAAGCCACCGAAGCCTTCAGCGCTCGGGCCACCGCGCATGTTCGGGTCCACGCCGGCGTGGCCGTACTGGTCGTAGGCGGCTTTCTTTTGCGGGTCCGACAGCATCTCGTAGGCTTCCTTGACCTCCTTGAATTTCTCCTCGGCGGTCTTGGCGGCGTCACCCTGGTTGCGGTCGGGGTGGTACTTCATCGCGAGCTTGCGATAAGCCTTTTTGATTTCGTCGTCCGAGGCGTTCTTGGGAACCCCCAGCACTTCGTAAAAGTCGCGTTTGGACATGGTCTCGTGCGGTTCTGTTGGAGCACAAACGCCGCGCCGGGCAAGCCCGGGCGCGGCGTGGCGATGGGCGGCCCGGCGGGCGGCGATCAGCCTTTCTTGACTTCCTTCACCTCGGCGTCGACCACGTCGTCGTCAGCGGCCTTGGACGAACCGGCGTTGCCGGCGTCGGCGGCACCCGCAGCGGCTTGCTGCTCGGCCTGCTGAGCGGCGTAGACCTTCTCGCCCAGCTTCTGGCTGGCGGTCATCAGGGCCTCGGTCTTGGCGTCGATCTCGGCCTTGTCTTCGCCCTTGGCGGCTTCTTCCACGGCCTTGAGTGCGTCTTCGATGGCGGTCTTCTCGGCGGCGTCGAGCTTGTCGCCGTGCTCGCCCAGGCTCTTCTTCACGCTGTGCACCATGGCCTCGGCTTGGTTGCGGGCTTGCACCAGCTCGACCTTCTTCTTGTCTTCGGCGGCGTTGAGCTCGGCGTCCTTCACCATCTGCTGGATCTCGTCTTCCGACAGGCCCGAGTTCGCCTTGATGGTGATCTTGTTTTCCTTGCCGGTGCCCTTGTCCTTGGCGCCCACGTGCAGGATGCCGTTGGCGTCGATGTCGAAGGTCACTTCAATCTGGGGCATGCCACGCGGTGCGGCGGGAATGCCTTCCAGGTTGAACTCGCCCAGCAGCTTGTTGCCCGCGGCGATTTCGCGCTCGCCCTGGAACACCTTGATGGTCACGGCCGGCTGGTTGTCTTCGGCGGTGGAGAACACCTGCGAGAACTTGGTCGGGATGGTGGTGTTCTTGGCGATCATCTTGGTCATGACGCCGCCCATGGTCTCGATGCCCAGCGACAGCGGGGTCACGTCGAGCAGCAGCACGTCCTTGCGGTCACCCGACAGCACCTGGCCCTGGATGGCGGCACCCACGGCCACGGCTTCGTCGGGGTTCACGTCCTTGCGGGGGTCTTTGCCGAAGAACTCCTTCACCTTTTCCTGCACCTTGGGCATGCGGGTCATGCCGCCGACCAGGATGACGTCGTGGATGTCACCCACGCTCACGCCGGCGTCCTTGATGGCGGTGCGGCAGGGGGCGATGGTGCGCTCGATCAGCTCTTCCACCAGGGCCTCGAGCTTGGCGCGCGTGAGCTTGATGTTCAGGTGCTTGGGGCCCGACGCGTCGGCCGTGATGTAGGGCAGGTTGATGTCGGTGGCGGCCGAGCTGGACAGCTCGATCTTGGCCTTCTCGGCGGCTTCCTTCAGGCGCTGCAGGGCCAGCACGTCCTTGGACAGGTCAACGCCCTGTTCCTTTTTGAACTCGCCAATGATGTAGTCGATGATGCGCTGGTCGAAGTCTTCACCGCCCAGGAAGGTGTCGCCGTTGGTGGACAGCACCTCGAACTGCTTCTCGCCATCGACATCGGCGATTTCGATGATGGACACGTCGAACGTGCCGCCGCCCAGGTCGTACACGGCGATCTTGCGGTCGCCCTTCTCCTGCTTGTCCAGGCCAAAGGCCAGGGCCGCGGCGGTGGGCTCGTTGATGATGCGCTTGACTTCCAGGCCGGCGATGCGGCCGGCGTCTTTGGTGGCCTGGCGCTGGGCGTCATTGAAGTAGGCCGGCACGGTGATCACGGCCTCGGTCACGGGCTCGCCCAGGTAGTCCTCGGCGGTTTTCTTCATCTTGCGCAGGATGTCGGCCGACACTTGCTGGGCCGAGATCTTCTTGCCGCGCACTTCCACCCAGGCGTCGCCGTTGTCGGCGGCCACGATGGAGTAGGGCATCAGGTCAATGTCCTTCTGCACTTCCTTTTCGGTGAACTTGCGGCCGATCAGGCGTTTGATGGCGAACAGCGTGTTCTTGGGGTTGGTCACGGCCTGGCGCTTGGCGGAAGCGCCAACCAGCACTTCGCCGTCTTCCTGGTAGGCCACGATCGACGGCGTGGTGCGCGCACCTTCCGAGTTCTCGATCACCTTGGTGGTGTTGCCTTCCATGATGGACACGCAAGAGTTGGTGGTGCCCAGGTCAATGCCGATGATGCGTCCCATGTTGTTGCTCCGTTTGCGAAAGATGAATGGTGGAAAAGATTGTGAGAAAGGTGTGGATAACTGGTGGGCATTTCAAGCCCTCGGCGCCTCAAATCATTTGGGGGCGGCCACGGTGACCAGGGCCGCGCGCAGCACGCGATCGGCGATCAGGTAGCCCTTCTGCAGCACCGTGACCACGGTGTTGGGTTCCTGGTCGGCCGGCACCATGCTGATGGCCTGGTGCTGGTTGGGGTCGAACTTGGCGCCAGCGGCCGGGGCGATGGCCACCACCTTGTGGCGTTCCAGCGCGCTCTTGAGTTGCTTGAGCGTGGCCTCGGAGCCTTCGCGCAACTGCTCGCGCGTGGCTTCCTGAATGGCCAGGCCGGCCTCGAAGCTGTCGAGCACCGGCAGCAGGCTTTCGGCAAAACTTTCCACGGCGAACTTGCGCGCCTTGCTCATTTCTTCTTCGGCGCGGCGGCGCACGTTCTCGGCCTCGGCCTTGGCGCGCAGGAACTGCTCGGCCAGGTCGGCGTTCTGGGCCTTGAGGGTGCTCAGTTCCTGCTGCAGGGCCGCCATGGCATCGGCCTCGTTGGCTGCCGCCGCAGCCTCGGCCTCTTCGGGGCTCATCGGGGCTTGGTTCTCGGGCGTCAGGCGGTTGTCTTGCGCAGGGGTCTGGCTCATGGCGTTGGCGGTTAGAGATCGGAAAAAACAGGTGCCAGCCGCTGGTGAGCGGGTGGCGCTGGCCGGCATCTGGGGCCGGTACAAGGCATTTCAAGAGGCCCTGTTGGCGACAGGGCCAAAGAAGGCGGCGGGGCAGAATCGCGCTTTTTCGCCAGCCGACCACATGAAGCTCTTTCGCCATGGGCCTGCCGGGGCCGAACAGCCCGGTCTGATCGATGCCAACGGCATCTTGCGCGATCTCACCGGGGTGGTGGCCGACATTGGCCCGGCCACGCTGGGGCCCGATTCTATGGCCCGTCTGGCTGGGCTCGACACCTCAGACCTGCCCGTGGTGCCCGCCGACCGGCGCCTGGGCCCCTGCGTGGGCGGGGTGGGCAATGTGGTGGCCATCGGCCTGAACTACGCCGATCACGCGGCCGAGGCGGGGCTGAAGCCGCCTTCGCAGCCCATCGTGTTCAACAAGCACACCGGTTCGATCAGCGGGCCGCACGATGACGTGTGGCTGCCCCCCGGCGCCGCCAAGCTGGATTGGGAGGTGGAGCTGGGCATCGTGATTGGGCAGCGGGCTTTTCACGTGAGCGAGGCGCAGGCCCTGTCGCATGTGGCGGGCTACTGCCTGGTGAACGACGTGTCCGAGCGCGCTTATCAGATGGAGCTGGAGGGCCAGTGGGTGAAGGGCAAGAGCTACCCCACGCACTGCCCGATCGGCCCCTGGCTGGTCACGCCCGACGAGTTGGGCGACCCACAGGCCGTTGACCTCTGGCTTGACGTGAACGGCGTGCGCCGCCAGACGGGCAATACCCGCACCATGATTTTTGGCGTGGCCACCATCGTGAGCTACCTCAGCCGCTTCATGGTGCTGCAACCCGGCGACGTGATTCCCACCGGCACGCCGCCGGGCGTGGGCATGGGCCACAAGCCTCCGCTCTATTTGAAGGCGGGCGATGTGATCACCCTGGGCGGGCTTGGCCTGGGCGAGCAGCGCCAGCGGGTGGTGGACAGCCCGGCGCGCTGAACGCGCGGGATCACTCGCGGGGGCGAGGGCGGCGCATGGACCAGCGTGAGGCAAACAGGCGCACGTCGCCCAGGCGCCGCGCCAGGTCGGCCCCCTGCGGGGTGAGCCTGTACCCCGTGCCGCAGTGGTCCACCAGCTCGGCGGCGCGCAGCTCTTTGATGCGGGTGTTCAAGGTGTTGGGGGTGACGCCGCCCACGCTGTCCTGCAGCAGCCGAAATGTCTGGGGGTGGCCATCGCTCAGGGCCCAGATGACGCGCATGGCGTAGCGCGATTCCAGCAAATCAAAAAGGCGGGCGGTGGCTTCAGTGTCCTTGGCCATGGACTGTCTCCTGCGGTGGCCTGTGCCGGCCACTCCCGTTGCACTATAGGCTGCCCGCTGCGGCGCTACCAGATTGCTAGCTTGGTTGCGCCGCAACAATGTGGCGCAAAGGAAATGGCGGGGGATTTCCCCGATTGCCGTGGTTCGAATTGCGAACCCGAACAGCCTTTGCCTACCACCCCGCCGGTGGGGGTTCCATACAATTCCGGCATAGCTGAAAGTTCGGTATGGGTCTGGCACGGGGTGTCATCGGCATGCAAAGTGCCGGTCTTTCGACTTTCCCCGTCGGCAGACGGTTGGCGCGCCCGTGGGCCGCTCGACCAAACGCCGTCTTTCTCGGAGACCCCCATGTCCTTTTTTAATCGCCGTGCCGCCGTGGCGGCGCTCGGGATGGCCGCTGCCCTGAGCTTCTCGGGCCATGCCTTTGCCCAGACCGTGACCCTGCGCCTGCACCAGTTCCTGCCGCAGCAGGCCCCCGCCGCCGCCATGGGCCTGATCCCCTGGGCACAGAAGGTGGAGAAAGAGTCCGGCGGCCGCATCAAGGTCCAGATGTTCCACGCCATGGCCCTGGGCGGCGCTCCTGCCCAGTTGTTTGACCAGGCCCGCGACGGCGTGGTGGACCTGAGCTGGACCGTGCTGGGCTACACCCCCGGCCGCTTCAACAAGACGGAAGTGTTCGAGCTGCCCTTCATGGGCGGCCTGGCCGAGCAGTCGTCGGCCGCGCTGCAGGAGTACGTGGAGAAGTACGCCGCCGACGAGTTCAAGGACGTGAAGCTCATCGCGGTGCACACCCATGGCCCGGGCCTGTTCCACTCCAAGGATCCGATCGCCAAGCTGGAAGACCTCAAGGGCAAGAAGATTCGCGGTGGTTCTCGCATCATCAGCTCGATGCTGGGCAAGCTGGGCGCCACGCCGGTGGGCATGCCGGTGCCGGCCGTGACCGAGGCCCTGAACAAGGGCGTGATCAGCGGCACCACCATTCCCTGGGAAGTGACGCCGTCGCTGAAGATTGCCGAGCTGGTGAAGAACCACACCACCTTCTCTGGTACCGAGGGCCTGTTCACCCAGACCTTCGGCTTCGTGATGAACAAGGCCGCCTACGACAAGCTGCCGCCCGACCTGAAGAAGGTGATCGACAACAACTCGGGCGTGCAGACCGCCGCCATGTTCGGCCGTGCGCTGGACGAGGGCGACAACATTGGCCGTGGCATTGCCCAGAAGGCCGGTAACAATATCGTCGCTCTTGACGCGGCCGAAACCGCACGCTGGCGCAAAGCCGCTGCCGTGGTGGAGGCCGACTGGGTCAAGGAAGTGGGTCGCAAGGGCATCGACGGCGCCAAGCTGGTGGCCGAGGCCCGCGCCCTGATCAAGAAGCATCAGCGCTGATTCCGCTCGCGAATCAACGCCGGAGCCCATGACCGAACGCCGGTTTTCCCCTCACCCGGGGAGAATCGGCTTCTCTTTATCCGGGGTGATACCTTGAAATTTCTTTCTTTCCTGGCCAAGGCCTGCGCCATTCTGGCGGGCCTGCTGCTGACGGTGATCACGCTGATCACCTGCGCGAGCCTCATCGGCCGCAACACCACGGGTACCACGCTGCTGGGCGACTACGAGCTGACCGCCGTGGCCGCCGGCGCGGCCGTGGCCCTGTTCATGCCCTGGTGCCAGTTGCGCCGCGAGAACATCATCGTGGACTTCTTCACCACCAAGTTCTCCGACAGCTTCAACGCCAAGCTCGACCGCGTGGGCTCGCTGGTGCTGGGCCTGGCCATGTTCGCCATCTGCTGGCGCACCGGTATTGGTGGCATGAGTGCGTACGAGTCGCAGACCACCACCATGATGCTGGGCTTCCCCGAGTGGGTGGTGTATGCGGCCATGGTGCCGCCCTTGTTCCTCACGGGTTTGATTGCGCTGGCTCAGACCTTCTTCGGCAATTTTTCGGAGCAGTCGCAATGAGTTCCTTGTCCATGGCGGGGTTCATCTTCGCCTCCATGCTGGTGCTGATGGCGATCCGCGTGCCGATCGCCATTTCCATGTTCGCCGCCGGTTGTGTCGGCTATGTGATGCAGGTGGGCCTGCCGCCCTTCCTGAACAACCTCAACGGCATTGCGTACGCGCGCTTCGCCAGCTATGACCTGTCGGTCATTCCGCTGTTCATCCTGATGGGCAACTTCGCCACCCAGGGCGGCATTTCCAAAGCGCTGTTCGACTTTGCCAGCGTGGTCATGGCCCGCTTCAAGGGCGGTCTGGCCATGGCCGCAGTGATGGCCAGCGCGGCCTTTGGCGCCATCTGCGGCTCGTCGGTGGCCACGGCCGCCACCATCACGCAAGTGGCCCTGCCCGAGATGAAGCGCCACGGTTATTCGGGGCGCCTGTCCACCGGCACGCTGGCCGCGGGCGGCACGCTGGGCATCTTGATTCCGCCCTCGGTGCCGCTGGTGATCTACGCCATCCTGACCGAGCAGAACATCGCCAAGCTGTTCGCCGCGGCCACCATCCCCGGCATCATCGCCATGACGGGCTACATGATCGCCATCGCGATCTACGTGCGCGTGGTCCCCGGCCAGGCGCCCGAGACGGACGACGAGCACCGTCGCCTGACCTGGCGCGCGGTGATGGCCATCGCCCCCATCGCGGCGGTGTTCATCGTGGTGTTCGGTGGCATCTACGGCGGCCTGTTCACCCCCACCGAAGGGGCTGGCGTGGGCGCAGCCGCCACCTTTGTGGCAGCGGTGCTCAAGCGCGAGCTGACGGTGAAGAAGGTGATGAACTGCTTCCTCTCCACCGCATCGAGCAGCGCCATGATCTTCCTGATCTTCATTGGCGCCGACATGATGAACGCGTCGCTGGCGCTCACCCAGGTGCCCGCGCAACTGGCCGAGCTGATCAAGGGCCTGGACGTGGCGCCGGTGCTCATCGTCACTGGCATCCTGCTGTTCTACGTGGTGCTGGGCGCGGTGATGGACGAGATGTCCATGATCCTGCTGACCATCCCGATCTTCTTCCCGGTGATCATGGGCCTGGACTTCGGCATGCCTGCCGAGTCGGTGGCGATCTGGTTCGGCATCATGGTGCTCATGACCGTGGGCTTTGGCCTGCTGGCGCCGCCTGTGGGCCTGAACGTGTACGTGGTCAACGGCATGGCCAAGGACGTGCCGATTGGCGAGAGCTACAAGGGAGTGCTGCCTTTCCTGGCCAGCGACGTGGTGCGCACCACCTTGCTGCTGTTGTTCCCGTCCATCTCGCTCTGGCTTGTCCAGTATGTGGGCTGATGCAGGACTTCATCGCCGTCGCCTGATGGGTGCCAGCGCGGCCGCGCTGGCGCTGGCTGGCCTGCCCTGGCAGGCCCGGGCACAAACCTTTCCAGCCAAGGCGCTGCGCATCGTGGTGCCATTCGCCGCGGGTGGTGTGGGCGACCTCACCGCCCGCATCGTGGCAGCCCGCCTGGCCACGCAGATGGGCCAGTCGGTGGTGATCGACAACCGCCCCGGTGCCGGCGGCGTGGTGGCCGCCGACGCGGTGGCCCGTGCCGAGCCCGACGGCCACACCCTGTTCCTGATGTCCAACGGCACGGCCGTGACGGCCGGCCTGTTCAACAAGCTGCCCTTTGACACGGTGAAGGACTTCACCCCGGTGTCCACGCTGGGCTTTTTTGACATCGTGGTGCTCTCGCACCCCGAGGCACCTTTTAAGACCCTGGCCGATGTGGTGGCCTACGCCAAGGCGCACCCGGGCAAGCTCAACATCGGCAGCATCAACATTGGCAGCACGCAGAACCTGGCGGCCGAGCTGTTCAAGAGCAGCGCTGACATCGAGGCGCAGGTGATTCCCTTCAACGGCACGCCCAACCTGATCGGCGCCTTGCGCGGCCGCCAGGTGGACGTGGGCGTGGAAATCCTGGCCCCGGCGCTGGCCCAGGTCAGGGGCGGCGCCTTGCGCGCGCTGGCCGTGGCCGGCGAGAAGCGCTCGGTGGTGCTGCCCGATCTGCCCACCGCCCAAGAGCAGGGCGTGGCCGGTTTCGTGGCCTCGTCGTGGAACGCGCTGGCGGTGCCGGCCAAGACGCCGCGCCCGGTGGTGGAGCGCCTGCAGCGCGAGATAGCCGCCGCGCTGGGCGATGCCGAGGTGCGCAAGAAGCTGCGCGACCTCAATATCGACGCCCGCGCCAGCACGCCCGAGCAGGCCTCGGCCCTGCTGGTGGGCGACATCCGACGCTGGAGCGCCGTGATCGAGCGCGCCGGCATTCCCAAGCAATAAACGCATGGAGGGCAGGGCGATGCGGTGCGTTGGCCTGGTGGGTTATGGCGAGGTCGGGCGCATTTTCGCCAGCGGCTTGTTGCAGGCCGGCGTGGCCGAGGTGCTGGCTTGGGACCTGCTGTTGGCCGACGCCCAGCGGCGTGAAGCCCCGCTGGCGCACGCGGCGCAAGCGGGTGTGCGCGCCACCGAGGGCGTGGCCGCGCTGTGTGCGGGCGGCCCAGGCCTGATCGTCTCGGCCGTGACGGCCTCCAACACCCTGGCGGTGGCCGAGGCCGTGGCGGCGCACATCGCACCCGGCACCTTTTTTCTGGACCTGAATTCTGCCTCGCCCGGCACCAAGCAGCGCGCGGCGGCCCTGATCGACGCGGCCGGCGGCCATTACGTGGAAGCCGGCGTGATGACCTCGGTGCCGCCCTATGGCATTCGCGTGCCCATGCTGCTGGGTGGGCCGCACGCGGCGCGCCTGCTGCCGGTGTTGCAGGCCTGGGGCATGGACGCCAAGGTGGCCAGTGAGCGCCTGGGCGTGGCCTCGGCCACCAAGATGTGCCGCAGCGTGATGATCAAGGGCCTGGAGGCCCTGGTGCTGGAGAGCTACGCCACCGCCCGGCACTACGGGGTGGAGGACGCCATGATCGCCACCCTGCAAGAGACCTTTCCCGGCATCGACTGGCAGACGCAGGGCAGCTACTTCTTCAGCCGCGTGGCCCAGCACGGCAAGCGCCGCGCCGAGGAAATGCGCGAAGTGGCGCAGACCGTGCGCGAGGCCGGCTTTGAGCCTTTCATGGCCAGCGCCATTGCGCAGAAGCACGACTGGATGGCCGCGCAGGCCCGCGCCGGGCACTTCGCCGATTTGCCAGCCCAGCCCCAGTGGGCCGACTACGCCGATCGGCTGCTGGCCGCGCGGCCCAAGCCCGACGACGCGGCCTGAGCCGGCGGCCCGTCAGTCGTCGGCGCCCACGGCGTCCAGCGTCTGGCGGATCAGCTCCAGCGTGCGCTGCTGGGTGAGCGTGGCCGGGCGCAGCGAGCTGGTGGCCAGGCTCACGCGGGTGTACAGCGGCGGCTCAATGGGCCGCAGCCGATAGGCCGAGGGGCGAATGGAGCGCGTCACCGCTTGCCGGGCCAGGATGGCCGCGCCGGCACCGTCGGCCACCAGTTCCAGAATGGCCGAGACACCGTCGATCTCCAGCGCCACGTTGGGCCGCAGCCCCTGGTTGGCCATCTCGGCCTCCACCTGCATGCGAATGGCGTTGGGGCGGCTGGGAATCACCAGCGGCAGCTTGGCTACCTCGCTCAGGGGCACGGGCGGAGGCGGCGGGTCTTCTGGCAGGCCGGGCGGGCGCGGTTGCACCAGCCACAGCAACTCGTCGCGCAGGGGGTGGATGTCGATCTCGGGCGCGGGCTGCGCGTTGTAGAGCACGGCGATGTCGAGCTGGCCCGTCATGAGCCAGTGCTGCATGGCGGTGGACAGGCCTTCGGTGATGGACAGGCTGGCCTCGGGCAGTTCGCGGCGAAACGCACGGGTGAGCGGCACCGCCAGCACCTTGGCCAGGCTGGGCGGCAGGCCAATGGCCACCCGGCCGGCCAGCGCGCCGCGCACCCGGCCCAGCTCTTCGCGCGCCCGCTCCACCTGGTGCAGGATGCCGCGCCCGTGTTCCAGCAGCAGCTTGCCGGCTTCGGTGGGCGTGGCGCCCCGGCCGTTGCGCACCAGCAGGTTCTGGCGCAGCTCCACCTCCAGCAGGCGCACCTGGCGCGAGAGGGCGGGCTGGGCCACGTTCAAGGCCACGGCGGCGCGGGTGAAGCTGCCCAGCTCGGCCACGCGAACGAAATATTCCAGTTGCTTCAGGTCCATGGCGCCAGGGAGGGGAAAAGGAAGAGGGCGAAAGGGTAGCGCATTGTTATGCCGAATTGTTCTAGCTGATAGCGGGGCCTGTCTCTTTTCGTCGGGCAGACCCCCCGCCACAATGCGCCGACTAAACCTAATGGGCTCGTATGACCGCTGCCAACGACACCTCGCTTGCGCCCCTGAAGGGCATCTCGTCCATGGCCACCCGCTTGGTGCTGGCCGATTTGGTGGAAGCCTTTGCTCAGCGCAGCGGTGACCGGACCGAGATTGAGTCGGTGGGCGGCGTGGACGCGGCCAAGCGCGTGCAAGCCGGCGAAGCCTTCGACGTGGTGATTCTGGCGTCCGACGCCATCGACAAGCTCATTGCCGGCGGCCACTTGCAGGCCGGCAGCCGGGTGGACCTGGTGCGCTCGGGCGTGGCCGCGGCTGTGCGCGCGGGTGCCCCGGTGCCCGACATGGCCAGCGAAGACGCCCTGCGCCAGGCCGTGCTGGCCGCGCGCACGCTGAGCTATTCCACCGGCCCCAGCGGCGTGGCCCTGCAAAAGCTGTTCGAGCGCTGGGGCATTGCCGAGCAGATCGCCCCGCGCATCGTGCAGGCGCCCCCGGGCGTGCCGGTGGGTGCGCTGGTGGCGCGTGGCGAGGTGGAGCTGGGCTTTCAGCAACTGAGCGAACTGCTGCACGTGCAGGGCATCACCCTGGTGGGCCCGTTGCCGCCCGAGGTGCAGATCACGACCATTTTTTCCGCCGGTCTGCCGGTGGCCACGCCGCACGCCGCGCGGGTGCGCGACATGCTCAACTTCATGACCAGCGACGAGGCCGCCGAGGCCAAGCGCCGCCAGGGCATGGACCCGGCCTGAGCCTGCGGGCCGCTCTCCGATTCATTGTCTTTTCCGAAAACCCCCAAGAGGAGCCAACATGATCATCGACTGCCATGGCCACTACACCACGGCGCCCAAGGCGCTGGAGAACTGGCGCAACCAGCAGATCGCCGGCATCAAAGACCCGTCGGTCATGCCCAAAGTGTCTGACCTGAAGATCAGCGACGACGACATCCGCGAGACCATCGAGAACAACCAGCTCAAGCTCATGAAAGAGCGCGGCAGCGACCTGACCCTGTTCTCGCCGCGCGCCAGCTTCATGGCCCACCACATCGGTGACTTCAATGTGTCGAGCACCTGGGCGGCCATCTGCAACGAGCTGTGCTTCCGCGTCAGCGAGTTGTTCCCCGAGCACTTCGTGCCCGTGGCCATGCTGCCGCAAAGCCCCGGCGTGGACCCGGCTACCTGCATCCCCGAGCTGGAGAAGTGCGTCAAGGAATACGGCGCGGTGGGCATCAACCTGAACCCCGATCCGTCGGGCGGCCACTGGACCAGCCCGCCCCTGACCGACAAGCACTGGTACCCCATCTACGAGAAGATGGTGGAGTACGACCTGCCGGCCATGATCCACGTGAGCACCAGCTGCAACGCCTGCTTCCACACCACCGGCGCGCACTACCTGAACGCCGACACCACGGCCTTCATGCAGCTCATCCAGGGCGACCTGTTCAAGGACTTCCCCACGCTGAAGTTCCTGATTCCCCATGGCGGCGGTGCCGTGCCTTACCACTGGGGCCGTTTCCGTGGCCTGGCGCAAGAGCTCAAGCGCCCGCTGCTGACCGATCACGTGCTGAACAACGTGTACTTCGACACCTGCGTGTACCACCAGCCCGGCATTGACCTGCTCAACACCGTGATCCCGGTGAAGAACGTGCTGTTCGCCAGCGAAATGATCGGCGCGGTGCGCGGCATCGACCCGACCACCGGCCACTACTACGACGACACCAAGCGCTACATCGAGGCCTCCAAGATCCTGTCGGCCGACGACAAGCACGCCATCTACGAAGGCAACACGCGCCGCGTGTTCTCGCGCCTGGACGCGCGCCTCAAGGCCAAGGGCCTGTAACCCCCATTCGAAGGAATCACCATGTACGAACTCGGTGTCGTTTACCGCAACATCCAGCGCGCCGACCGCGCTGCCGCCGACGGCCTGGCCGCGCTGGGCTCTGCCACCGTTCACGAGGCCATGGGCCGCGTGGGCCTGCTCAAGCCCTACATGCGCCCCATCTTCCCGGGCGCTCAGGTCAGCGGCACGGCCGTGACCGTGCTGCTGCACCCCGGTGACAACTGGATGATGCACGTGGTGGCCGAGCAGATTCAGCCCGGCGACATCGTGGTGGCCGCCATCACCGCCGAGTGCACCGATGGCTACTTCGGCGACCTGCTGGCCACCAGCTTTCAGGCCCGCGGTGCCCGTGCCCTCGTCATCGACGCTGGCGTGCGCGACGTGAAGACCCTGAAGGAAATGAACTTCCCGGTCTGGAGCAAGGCCATCAGCAGCAAGGGCACCATCAAGGCCACGCTGGGCTCGGTGAACATCCCCGTGGTGTGCGCCGGCATGCTGGTCACCCCGGGTGACGTGATCGTGGCCGACGACGACGGCGTGGTCTGCGTGCCCGCCGCCCGCGCCGTGGAAACCCTGGCCGCCGCCCAGAAGCGCGAAAGCTTCGAAGGCGAGAAGCGCGACAAGCTGGCCAGCGGCGTGCTGGGCCTGGACATGTACAAGATGCGCGAACCCCTGGCCGCCGCCGGCCTGCGCTACATCGACTGAGAGCCACACATGAGCAAACCCACTTCTGGTGACTTCACCAAAACCGCCGGCTGGCTGGACTGGTACACCGGCCCCAGCAAGCCCCGCTTCCAGTTGCCCGCCGGCGCGGTGGACGCGCACTGCCACGTGTTTGGCCCCGGTGCCGAGTTCCCCTACGCCCCCGAGCGCAAGTACACCCCCTGCGACGCCAGCAAGCACGAGCTGTTCGCCCTGCGCGACCACCTGGGCTTCGCACGCAACGTGATCGTGCAGGCCACCTGCCACGGCGCCGACAACCGCGCCATGGTCGATGCCTGCCTGGCCAGCGGCGGCAAGGCGCGTGGCGTGGCCACGGTCAAGCGCAGCGTCACCGACGAAGAACTGCAGCAACTGCACGCCGCTGGCGTGCGCGGCGTGCGCTTCAACTTCGTCAAGCGCCTGGTGGACTTCACGCCCAAGGACGAGCTGATGGAGATCGCCGGGCGCATCGCCAAGCTGGGCTGGCACGTGGTGATCTACTTCGAGGCGGTTGACCTGCCCGAGCTGTGGGACTTCTTCACCAGCCTGCCCACCACCGTGGTGGTGGACCACATGGGCCGCCCCGACGTGTCGCTGCCGGTGGACGGCCCGCAGTTCGCGCTGTTCGAGAAGTTCATGCGCGAGCACCCCAATGTGTGGAGCAAGGTGAGCTGCCCCGAGCGCCTGAGCGTGACTGGCCCCAAGGCCCTGAACGGCGAGCAGAACGCCTACACCGACGTGATTCCCTTCGCCCGCCGCATCGTGGAGCAGTTCCCCGACCGCGTGCTGTGGGGCACCGACTGGCCGCACCCCAACCTGAAGGACCACATGCCCGACGACGGCCTGCTGGTGGACTTCATCCCGCACATCGCGCCCACGGCCGAGCTGCAGCGCAAGCTGCTGGTGGACAACCCGATGAAGCTCTATTGGCCCGAGGAGGTCTGAGATGGCACTTGATAAACCCTACCAAGACGTGCCCGGCACCATCATTTTTGATGCCGAGCAAAGTCGCAAAGGCTACTGGCTCAACCAGTTCTGCATGAGCCTGATGAAGGCCGAGAACCGCGAGCGCTTCAAGGCCGACGAGCGGGCCTACCTCGACGAGTGGCCGATGACCGAAGAGCAGAAGCAGGCCGTGCTGGCGCGCGACCTGAACTGGTGCATGCGCACCGGCGGCAACATCTACTTCCTGGCCAAGATCGGCGCTACCGATGGCAAGAGCTTCCAGCAAATGGCGGGCTCCATGACCGGCATGACCGAAGACGAGTACCGCGCCATGATGCTCGCCGGCGGCCGCAGCGCCGAAGGCAACCGCTACATCGGCGAGGACGGCGACGCCCAAGCCCACCGCCAGCCCCAAGGCGCTGCCGGCAAGAAAGGAGCCTGACCATGGCCAAGATCACCGCATCCGTTTACACCTCGCACGTGCCCGCCATTGGCGCGGCCATTGACCTGGGCAAGACCCAGGAGCCGTACTGGCAACCGCTGTTCCAGGGCTACGAGTTCTCCAAGCAGTGGATGAAGGACAACAAGCCCGACGTGATTTTCCTGGTCTACAACGACCACGCCACCGCGTTCAGCCTGGACTTCATCCCCACCTTCGCCATCGGCACCGCCGCCGAGTACCAACCGGCCGACGAGGGCTGGGGCCCGCGTCCGGTGCCCAAGGTGATCGGTCACCCCGAACTCGCCTCGCACATCGCGCAAAGCGTGATTCAGCAAGACTTTGACCTGACCATCGTCAACAAGATGGACGTGGACCACGGCCTGACCGTGCCGCTGTCGCTGATGTGCGGCCAGCCCGAAGCCTGGCCTTGCCCGGTGATTCCGTTCGCGGTGAACGTGGTGCAGTACCCCGTGCCCAGCGGCCGCCGCTGCTACCAGCTCGGCCAGGCCATCCGCAAGGCCGTGGAGAGCTTTGACGAAGACATCAACGTGCACATCTGGGGCACCGGCGGCATGAGCCACCAGCTTCAGGGCGCGCGCGCCGGCCTGATCAACCGCGAGTGGGACAACGCCTGGCTCGACAAGATGATCGACGACCCGGTGGCCTGCGCCGACACGCCGCACATCGACTACGTGCGCGAAGCCGGCAGTGAAGGCATTGAGCTGGTGATGTGGCTCATCGCCCGTGGCGCCATGGCCGACGCGGCCGGCGGCCCCAAGCCCAAGGTGGCCCACCGCTTCTACCATGTGCCCGCCAGCAACACGGCTGTCGGCCACGTGATCCTCGAAAACCAATAAACCTGGAGCGGGCCAGCGATGGCCCGATCCTTCAACGGAGAAAAAACATGACCATCAAAGTCGCACTCGCCGGCGCCGGCGCCTTCGGCGTCAAGCACCTGGACGGCATCAAGAACATCGACGGCGTGGAAGTCGTCTCGCTGATCGGCCGCCGCCTCGACCAGACCAAGGAAGTGGCCGACAAGTACGGCATCGGCCACGTCACCACCGACCTGAACGAAGCCCTGGCCCGCCCCGACGTGGACGCCGTCATCCTGTGCACCCCCACCCAGATGCACGCCGAGCAGACCCTGGCCTGCCTGAAGGCCGGCAAGCACGTGCAGGTGGAAATTCCCCTGGCCGACAGCCTCAAGGGCGCCGAAGAAGTGGTGGCCCTGCAAAAGCAGACCGGCCTGGTGGCCATGTGCGGCCACACCCGCCGCTTCAACCCCAGCCACCAGTACGTCAACAACAAGATCAAGGCCGGCGAGTTCAACATCCAGCAGATGGATGTGCAGACCTATTTCTTCCGCCGCACCAACACCAACGCACTGGGCCAGGCCCGCAGCTGGACCGACCACCTGCTGTGGCACCACGCCGCCCACACCGTTGACCTGTTCGCCTACCAGTGCGGCAGCCCCATCGTGAAGGCCAACGCCATCCAGGGCCCGATCCACCCCGTGCTGGGCATCGCCATGGACATGAGCATCCAGCTCAAGGCCGCCAACGGCGCCATCTGCACGCTGAGCCTGTCGTTCAACAACGACGGCCCGCTGGGCACCTTCTTCCGCTACATCGGCGACACCGCCACCTACATCGCCCGTTACGACGACCTGTTCACCGGCAAGGAAGAGAAGATCGACGTGTCCAACGTGGCCGTGTCCATGAACGGCATCGAGCTGCAAGACCGCGAGTTCTTCGCCGCCATCAAGGAAGGCCGCGAGCCCAATTCCAGCGTGGCCAGCGTGTTCGCCTGCTACCAGGTGCTGCACCAGCTCGAGCAACAACTCAACGCTTGATGAGGCCCACCCCTGCGGCGCTGCGCGCCATCCCCTCAAGGGGACGACGCCAGCGGCCCGGCAAAGCCGGTTCCGCGGCGTCCCTGGGGCAACTCCCATCATTCGCTTCTTAGCGCCCACGGCTCCATCCATCCGGCTGGGGCCGTTTTTCGTTTCAGGAGACAACCCCCATGCAACAACGCCAACTCGGTCCTTTCAGCGTCAGCGCCATCGGCCTGGGCTGCATGAACATCTGCCACGCCTACGGCCCACCGCTGCCCGATGACCAGGCCGAGCGCCTGCTGCTGGCCGCGCTGGACGACGGCGTCACCCACTTCGACACCGCCGCCCTCTACGGCTTTGGCGCCAGCGAGCGCACCGTGGGCCGCGTGCTCTCGCGCCACCGCAGCCGCTTCACCCTGGCCAGCAAGTGCGGCATGCAGGGCGTGGACGTGAAAGGCGATGGCCAACTCGTGCGCGTGATCGACGGCCGCCCCGAGACCCTGCGCGCCACCTGCGAGGCCGCGCTGCAGCGCCTGCAGACCGACGTGATCGATCTCTACTACCTGCACCGCTGGGACAAGCAAGTGCCCGTGGAAGAGAGCGTGGGCGCCCTGGCCGACCTGGTGCGCGCCGGCAAGATCCGCAGCATCGGCCTGAGCGAGGTGTCCGCCACCACGCTGCGCAAGGCCCACGCGGTGCACCCCATCGCGGCCGTGCAGACCGAGTACTCGCTGTGGACCCGCAACCCCGAGATCGCCGTGCTTGACGCGTGTCGCGAACTCGGCGTGAGCTTCGTGGCCTTCAGCCCCGTGGCGCGCGGCTTCCTGTGCGGTGAGCTGAACCCCGCCAGCTTCGACGCCAAAGACATCCGCCGCGCCATGCCCCGCTTCAGCGCCGAGCACATGGCCGCCAACCGCCAGTGGCTGCCCAGCTACCTCGCCATCGCGGCCGAGGTGGGCTGCACCCCGGCCCAACTGGCCATTGCCTGGCTGCTGCACAAAGGCCCGGACATCCTGCCCATCCCCGGCACCGCCAACATCGAGCACCTGCACGAGAACAACGCCGCCGCCAGCGTGCAACTCAGTGCCGACGTGATGGCCCGCCTGGAAGCCCTCATCAACCCCACCACCGTCAGCGGCAACCGCTACAACGAGCAGGCGAACAGGGAGGTGGACACGGAGGTGTTCTGAGGGGGCAACGGCCGGCTGTTTGCCGGCTGGTACCGGCTTACCCAGGACGACAGCTTCAGTTCGCCCAGTACAGCCGCCGCCGTGGTGCTGGGCCGTGGTGCGAATGGACGCATCGAGTGGAAGGACGCTCAGGGGCTAACGCTGAAGGAATTGCAGGGGGCAGAGGTCGGTTTGTGATTCGCGAACGGCGGATGTCTTTTTGTTTGCAATATGCATATTGCATATTCTCGAATCTATTGCTTGAAAAACGAATTACTACGTGGCATATTCCATATGCATATTGCGTATGGAGTCTCGGGTGAGCAGTTCTGGAATCAAATCGCGCTTGAGCCACGCCCAGTGGACGCTGAAGCCGCAAGACTTGGCGGTGGCCTTCAAGTTGGTCTGCCTTAAAGGCCAGAAGTTGCCTTACGCAGCCTTGGCTCAAGCCTTGAACCTTTCGCCTTTCGAGGCGCATGCCTGCATGACCAGGCTGTCAGCGTCACGGCTGTTGACGGAGGTGGATGGCGTGCCGAGCCTGGTCATGCCCGCGTTCCGGCCACTTGTACTGCAGGGGGCGGCGTACTTTTTTCCGCCGGTACGAGGGGAGGTCACGGTGGGTTTTCCCACGGCGCAGGGAGTCGAGCCGCTCAGGTCAAAGGTGATGTTCGCGGACGAGTTGCCGCCCGTGTGGCCGCACGCCGAGGGCACGACGCGCGGGACCACGCTGCTGCCGCTGTACCCCAAGCTGCCCTTGGCCGCGCAGAAGGACCCGGCGTTCTACGAGCTGCTGGCGCTGTTTGATGCACTGCGCATCGGGCAGGCACGTGAGCGTGAGCTGGTGCGCGGCATGCTGGAGGCGCGGCTGGTATGAGCAACCCGAACTTGGCCATCCTGGATCTGGTGGCCACTGCCTTGGGCCCGGTGTGCGATGACGTGGTGTTTGTGGGCGGCTGCGCAACCGGTCTCTTGCTCACCCAGGTGCGCCCAGAGCGCATTCGCATCACGGAAGACGTGGACATCATTGCGCAGGCGCTCACGGCCCGCGACTACCACGCCATTGAGGACAAGGTGCGTGCACGCGGCTTCAGCAACGACATGCGTCCTGGGGCGCCTATCTGCCGCTGGGTGTATGGCACCGTCACGGTGGACGTGATGCCCACCGTGCAGGACATCCTGGGTTTTGCCAACCGCTGGTATCCGCTGGCAGTGGAAACCGCCACGCCGGTGGCGCTGGCGTCGGGGTTGAGCATTCGTCTCATCAGTGCCCCAGTGTTTGTCGCCACCAAGCTGGAAGCCTTCAGGGACCGAGGCCGCCATGCCGATGGACAACCCGATTACCTCGGCAGTCACGACCTGGAGGACATCATCACCGTGGTGGACCGACGCCCGGAGCTGCTGGATGAATGCGCCTCAGCGCCACAAGAACTGCGGGCGTACCTGTCCGAGGCGTTCAACCACTTGCTGGCCGATGCAGACTTCAACACCTCGTTGGCCGGGCATTTGCCGGGCGATGCGTCCAGCCAGGGGCGCTTGCAAAAGCTCCGCGACGCCATGCGCACGCTCGCGAACCTGAGGTCATGAGGGCCGACATCCGCAGTCGGACACTTGCGCAACAAAGGTGATGCGCGGCAGATGCCCGGTTGAACTGTCGCCCCCGCCACCTCACTTTAACAGTCCACCCAGATCAAACCCCGCATCCCCCGCCTGCCCGGGCGTGGGCGACACGCCCGCGTCCAGCAGCTTGCGGGCCTGCAGGTGGTCTTTGGCGGCGTTGACGCTGTCCACCGCCAGCAGGCGCTGGCCCTGGAAGTGGTAGACGCTGAAGCTGCCGCTGGCCATGTCGCCGCGCACGGCCCAGGTGTCGGCGCCCATGGACAGGCCGGCCATCTGCAGCTTCTTGTCGTACTGGTCGCTCCAGAACCAGGGCGTGGCGGTGAAGGGGCGGTCTTGGCCGAGCAGGGCGGCGGCCGCGCTTTTGCCTTGTTCGGTGGCGTTCTGCACCGATTCCAGCCGCAGCAGGCTGCCGTCGGCCAGGCGGCGCGCGGTGCAGTCGCCAGCAGCGACGATTGACCGGTCGCTGGTGCGGCCGCAGCCGTCCACCACGATGCCCCGGTCGCACTCCAGCCCCGCCTCGCGGGCGAGTTGGTCGTTGGCGCTCACGCCAATGCCCACCACCACCAGCCCGGCCGGCAGCAGCGTGCCGTCGGCCAGCTTCACGCCGGTCACGCCACTGGCGTCGGCCTCGATGGCCGCCACCTGGGCGCCCAGCATCAGTTGCACGCCGTGGCCGCGGTGCAGCTCGGCGTACCAGTCGGACAGCACCGGCGCCAGCACGCGGCCCAGCAGGCGCGGCGCGGCTTCCAGCACGGTGACGCTGGCGCCCTTCTTGCGCGCCGTGGCCGCCACTTCCAGGCCAATGAAGCCACCCCCGATCACGACGATGGGCAGGCCCTTTTCCAGGCAGGTGCCCATGCGCTCGGCGATGGCGCTGGCGTCGGCGCGCGAGCGCAGGGGCAGCACGCCGGGCGCGTTGGCGCCGGGCAAGGGCAGGGCGCGTGGCGTGGCGCCGGTGGCCAGCACCAGGCCGCTGTAGGGCAGCGTGCTGCCGTCGGCCAGCGCCACGCACTTCGCGGCCCGGTCGATGCGCTGCACCGCCACGCCGGTGCGCAGTTCAATGTTCTTGCGCGCCAGCATCTCGGGCGCGCGCATCACCAGTTGCGCGGCGTCCATCTCGCCGGCCAGCCAGGCCTTGGACAGCGGCGGGCGGTGGTAGGGGCCGTGGGGCTCATCGCCCAGCAGGGTGATGGGGCCTTCAAACCCGCCGGCGCGCAGCGCCTCGGCGGTCTGCACGCCGGCCTGGCCGGCGCCCACGATGACGATGCCCGGCGCTTGGCTCATGTTCGTCACTCCTGGCACTCGGGCAGGTGCACCACGCCGCCTTCCAGCGCGGCGCTGGCCTTGATCTGGCAGGCCAGGCGGCTGTTGGGCCGGCGCTCGGCCACCACGTTGTCCAGCATGTCCAGCTCGTTTTGCGAGGGGGCGGGCAGCACGCGGGCCAGCAGGTCGTCCACGTAGCAGTGGCAGGTGGCGCAGGCGCAAGAGCCGCCGCACTCGCCAATGATGCCGTCCACGCCGTTGGCGGTGGCGCCTTGCATCAGGCTCCAGCCATCGGGCAGGTTCAGGGTGGTGGCTTGGCCGCTGGCCTCGACAAAGGTGATGTTCGCCATGGTGGGGGTCTCCGGTTTATTGCGCTTTGAGCTGCAGCACCAAGGGGCTGCGGAAGGTGGAAGAGGGCATCCAGGGCAGCTGGTCGGCCACGCGCCGGTAGTCGGGCACCACTTGGTGGAACTCTTCAAAGGCGATCTTCACCGCCAGGCGGGCAATGGCCGTGCCCAGGCAGGCGTGCACGCCGCCGCCAAAGCCGAGGTGGCCGCGTGGTTTGCGGGTGATGTCGTACACGTCGGGGTTGGGGTACTGGCGCTCGTCGCGGTTGCCCGATCCATAGGCCAGGCACACGAAGTCGCCTTCCTTCATGGTCTGGCCGTGCAGGGTCACGTCCTTCATGAGGCGGCGGCGGAAGCGCTGGGCCGAGGTGTTGAAGCGCAGGCTTTCTTCAATGGCGTCGGGCAGCAGGGCCGGGTTGGCCACCACGGCGCGGCGGGCCTCATCAAAGGTGGCGAGGTTGTAGGCGAACATCATCATGAAGCCGCCCAGGCTTTCCACGCCGGCCATGATCAGCGTGGTGGTGGTCAGCAGCACCTCGCGGTCGTCCAGGCGGTCGCCGTCGATCTCGGCCAGCGCGAAGTGGCTGATGAGGTCGTTCTTGGGCTCGGCGCGGCGCATGGCGATCACCTTGCTGGCGTAGTCCTGCATCCAGTTGTAGGCCGCAATGTGCTCGGGGCCCTTGGCGCGGGTGCGGGCGTCGCTCTGCACCATCAGCACGGCGTTGTCTCGCACCTCTTGCTCGGGCACCAGGGCGTCATCGCCCATGGGCAGTCCCAGCGCGGCCATCAGCACCTTCACGGTGAACTGCGAAGACACGTCCTTGAAGTCGAACTCGTTGATGCCCTTGAGCTGGCCGAAGACTTCCTTGGCCACGGCGCGGATGGGTTCTTCGAGCGCCAGCAGGTTGCGCTTCATGAACGCGTGCTGAATCAGGCCACGCAGGCGGTCGTGCTTCGGTGGGTCAGAGCTGCCCAGGGTGGCGCCGGCGCGCCCGGGCAGTTCGGTCATCAGGTTGCCACTGGCGCTGGAGAAGGTTTGCCAGTCTTGTCCGGCGCTCACGATGTCGCTGTAGCGCGAGAGCACCCACATCTGCGCCTCCTCGCTCCAGAAGCAGGGGAATTCGTCGCGCAGGCGCTGGTAGTAGGGGAAGGGGTCGGCGTCGATGGCCGGCGAGTAAGGGTCGAAGTGGAAGCTGCCGAGGCTCACGGGTGTCTCCAGATGGGTGAATCGTGGAGCTCGACTCTAGGGCGCGGTCGGGTGAAAGCCACTGCACTTACCAGGGATAATTCTGGTACTTTTCGATCAAGCACATGCCAAAGCCCCGTTTGAACACACAGGCGACGCCCGCCTCTTCGTCCCGCAAGTCAGCAGGCGGCATTCCCCGCTTCGCGCTGTACGGTGAACCCGCCAGGCCGGGGGAAGAGCTGCTTCACATCGAAGAAGTGCAGTCGCGCAGCCGCCTGTACCACTGGGAAATTGATGCCCACCTGCACCAGGGGCTCTACCAGATCCTATGGTTGGCGAGGGGTTGGGCCGATGTCATGTTGGACGAATGGCGGGGCAGGGTGGAAGGCCCCGCCGCCATCGTGGTGCCGCCCGGCGTGGTGCACGGCTTTCATTTCGCCCCAGAGACCGACGGCATGGTGCTCACCCTGAGTGCCCGATTTTTGGTGGAGGGTGAGTTCGAGGCGGTGGGCGAGGCGTTTCGCCTGTTGTTCTCTTCCCCGGGCGTCTTGCACTTTTCTCAAGAAGACGGTGAGACCCAGCGCTTGAGTGTCCAGCTCTCCGAACTGGCCGCCGAGTTCCTGCTGCCTGGCGCGGCGGAGGCACCGGTGCTGCGCTGGCTGGCCCGCGCGGTGGTGTGGCGCCTGGCCCGTGCCAGCGCCCAGGGGCAGCGCGAAGGCGGCGAGTCGCGCGCCCACCAGGCCCTGTTCACCCGTTTTCTGCTGCTGGTGGAGCGCCACTTTCTGGAGCACTGGCCCATGGAGCGCTACGCCTCGCGCCTGGGCCTGTCCACCCAGCGCCTGAACCGCCTGGTGCGGGCCGAGCGGGGCTGCACCGCGCTGGAACTGGTGCACGACCGCCTCACCCGCGAGGCCTGTCGGCGCCTGGTCTACATCGCGGCGCCGGCCGCCAGCCTGGCGCTGGAACTGGGCTTTGAAGACCCCGCCTATTTCTCGCGCTTCTTCAAACGGCGCACCGGCCAAAGCCCGCAGGCATGGCGCCGTGCCCACACCGGGCAGGCGGTGCGGGGCTGATCACGCGCCCTGGCGATCGCCCGGCACGGCGGCCGGTGCCAGGGCCAGCAACTGCTCGCGCAGCCAGCGGTGCGAGGCGTCCGCGTGGTGCTGGCGGTGCCAGATCAGGTACATGGGCATGGTGGGGCAGGGAACGGGCACCTCGGCGTGGGCGAGGTCGCGCATCAGGCTGTGGCGCAGCAGCGAAGGCGCGGTGGCCAACAGGGGGCTGCCCTTGATGAAGGCGGGCAGGCCCGCGAAGCCCGGCACCGTGACGACGAAGCGGCGGCGTATGCCCTGCGCTTCCAGCGTGCGGTCCAGGTAAAGCGAGCGGCGCGGCTCGTAGACCACGGTGGCGTGGTCGGCGGCCAGGTAGTCCTGCACCGTGGCGGGCGCGCGGCGCACGGCCGGGTCGTAGAACACACGGTAGCGGTCTTCAAAAATGCGTTGCTGCAGGATGTCGCTGCCCTCGGGGGGCCGGGGGCTGATGGCGATGTCGCACACCCGGTCGCGCAGCATCTCCAGGCTGGGCACGTCTGACGGAATCACGCGCAGCACCACGCCCGGCGCCGCCTCGCGCAGGCGTTGGGCCAGCGCAGGCAGCAGCACGTCGCGCTGGAAGTCGTTGGCGGCAATCGTCACCGTGGCCTGCCAGCGCGCGGGGTCGAAATCGCCGGCGTGGGCGAAGCGCTCCAGTTGGCGCAACAAGCCCCGTGCGTCCTCGGCCAGTTGCTGGGCGCGGGCCGTGGCCACGATGCCGCGCCCGCTTTTCACGAACAGCGGGTCACCGGTGATGGCGCGCAGCTTGTCGAGCTGGTGGCTCACGGCCGACTGCGTCACCCCCAACTGCTGCGCCGCGCCGGTGACGCTGCCGGTGTCCACCACCGCCACCAACTGTTGCAAGGCGCGGGCATCCAGGTCTGACCAATCGAAATGATTCATGGGTCGGATGATGAAAGATCGGTTTATTTCCGGCAAGGGCTTCGCGACACTGCGGGCTGACCCAAATCAATTCCCCTTCAAGCAGGAGAGCGGCCGTGAGCAAAACCATCCCCGGCACCACCCCCTTCGACGGCGACGCCGCGCAGAAGGGCTATGCCTTGAACAAGATGTGTTTCTCGTTCAACCACCAGGCCAACCGCGAGGCCTTTCTGGCCGACCCCGAGGCCTACATGCGGCAATACGGCCTGAACGAGCAACAGGCCCAGGCCATTCGCTCCAAGCAGGTGCTGGCCATGATCGAGGCAGGCGGCAACGCTTACTACCTGGCCAAGTTCGCTGGCATCTTCGGGCTGGACATGCAAGACATTGGCGCGCAGCAGACCGGCATGAGCAAGGACGCCTTTAAAGCCAAGCTGCTGGCCGCAAACGAGCAGTGTTGAGACAAGCAGGAGCATCTTCATGGCACAACTCATCGGTGGCCTGGCCACTTCGCACATTCCCGCCATCGGCGGCGCCATCCACAAGGGCAAGCAGAACGAGCCTTACTGGAAGCCCTTCTTTGACGGTTTCCCGCCCATTCACCAGTGGCTGGACAAGGCCAAACCCGACGTGGTGGTGGTCTTCTACAACGACCACGGCCTGAACTTCTTCCTGGACAAGATGCCCACCTTCGCCGTGGGCGCGGCGGCCAGCTACAGCAACGCCGACGAAGGCTGGGGCATTCCCACCCTGCCGCCGGTGCCGGGCTGCCCCGATCTGTCGTGGCACCTGATCCGCGAACTGATCGCGAAAGAGTTCGACATCGTGACCTGCCAGGAAATGCTGGTGGACCACGCCTGCACGCTGCCCTTGAAGCTGTTCTGGCCCGAGCACCAGGTGGCGCCGGTGCAGATCGTGCCCATCAACATCAACACGGTGCAGTTCCCCCTGCCCACGGCCAAGCGCGTGTACAAGCTGGGCAAGGCGGTGGGCGAAGCGATCGCCAGTTGGAACAGCGACAAGAAGGTGGCGGTGCTGGCCTCTGGTGGCTTGAGCCACCAGCTCGACGGTGAGCGCGCCGGCTTCATCAACAAGGCCTTCGATCTGCAGTTCCTGGCCAGCATGGAAAGCAACCCTGAGTGGGTGACGCAGTTCAGCGACCTGGAGCTGGTGGAGAAGGCTGGCACCCAGGGCGTGGAGCTGCTGATGTGGCTGGCCATGCGCGCAGCACTTACCAGCGCGGGCGCCGGGGTGCGCAAGGTGCACAGCAACTACCACATCCCCATCTCCAACACCGCCACGGGTGTGCTGGCGCTGGAGACGGTCTGAGGCTCTGTCTCGGGTGGTGACTGAACGGGGGCTCCTGCGGGAGCCCTTTGTTTTGTGTGCCAACGCGCAGGCAGCGCCGTGATCGCCGGGTATCCGACTCCGCGAATGTTCCCCGGAACGGCCAGAGCCGTTCCTCCTCCTTTATTTCGCTGCGTAGGACACCCGACACTCACGGCGCCACCGTTCTGCTCGGGACAAAAAAACGGGGGCCCGAAGGCCCCCGTGTTGTGCGCAATCGCTGAAGCGGATTACAGCGAATCGATGAAGCTGCGCAGCTTGTCCGAGCGGCTGGGATGCTTGAGCTTGCGCACCGCCTTGCTCTCGATCTGGCGGATGCGCTCGCGCGTCACGTCGAACTGCTTGCCCACCTCTTCCAGCGTGTGGTCGGTGGACATCTCGATGCCGAAGCGCATGCGCAGCACCTTGGCTTCGCGCGGCGTCAGGCTGTCCAGAATCTCCTTCACCACCTCGCGCAGACCGGCCTGCATGGCCGCGTCGATTGGCGCGGTGTTGGCCTGGTCTTCGATGAAATCGCCCAGGTGCGAATCGTCGTCGTCACCGATGGGGGTTTCCATCGAGATCGGCTCCTTCGCGATCTTCATGATCTTGCGGATCTTGTCCTCGGGCATGTCCATCTTCTCGGCCAGGATGGAAGCGTCCGGCTCGAAGCCGAACTCTTGCAGGTGCTGGCGCGAGATGCGGTTCATCTTGTTGATCGTCTCGATCATGTGAACCGGAATGCGGATGGTGCGGGCCTGGTCGGCGATCGAGCGCGTGATGGCCTGGCGAATCCACCAGGTGGCGTAGGTCGAGAACTTGTAGCCGCGGCGGTATTCGAACTTGTCCACCGCCTTCATCAGGCCGATGTTGCCTTCCTGAATCAGGTCCAGGAACTGCAGGCCGCGGTTGGTGTACTTCTTCGCGATCGAGATCACCAGGCGCAGGTTGGCCTCGATCATTTCCTTCTTGGCGTCGCGCGAATTGGCCTCGCCCTCGTTCATCCGCTTGTGGATGTCCTTCAGGTGGGCCAGGGGCACCACCACGCTGCTCTGAATGTCGATCAGGCCGCGTTGAAGTTCCTGCACCGGCGGAATGTTGCGCTGGATCACGGTGCTCCAGGGCTTGCCAGCGGCGGCCTGCTTCTCCACCCATTGCAGGTTGAGCAGGTTGTCCGGGAACTCAGCAATGAACTTTTCCTGCGGCATGCCGCACTTGTCCACGATGATGCGGCGCAGCTCGCGCTCTTTCTTGCGCACCTCTTCCACCTGCGTGCGCAGGGTGCTGCACAGCTTCTCGATGGCCTTGGCCGTGAAGCGGATGGTCATCAGCTTCTCGGTGATGGCCACTTGCGTCTTCAGGTAGCTCGGGCCGCCATAGCCTTCCTTGTCGTAGACCTTGTGCAGCTTCTCGAACAGGTCGCGGATGGCATCAAAGCGGGTCAGCGCCTCGCGCTTGAGCTCTTCAAGCTTGCGGGTCAGGGCCTTGGAGCCGCCCTTGCCATCGTCGTCGTCGGCCTCGTCGTAATCGTCGAAGTCTTCTTCGGCCACGTAGTCGTCGGCCTCGTCGGCGTCAGCGAAGCCGTCCACCACGGTGGAGATCACCACCTTGCCTTCGCGAATTTCCTCGGCCATGGCCAGGATCTCGGCGATGGTGGCCGGGCTCTCGCTGATGGCCGCCATCATGTCGTGCAGGCCACCCTCGATGCGTTTGGCGATCTCGATTTCGCCTTCGCGGGTGAGCAGCTCCACCGTGCCCATCTCGCGCATGTACATGCGCACCGGGTCGGTGGTCCGGCCGAACTCACTGTCCACCGTGGACAGGGCGGCTTCGGCTTCTTCCTCGGCTTCCTCTTCGGTGGCGGCGGTGGGGCCGGTGTTGTTCAGCAGCAGGGTCTCGGCGTCGGGCGTTTGCTCATAGACGGCCACGCCCATGTCGTTGAGCAGCGAGACCACCACTTCCAGGGTCTCGGCCTCCACCAGCTTGTCGGGCAGGTGGTCGTTGATTTCGCCGTGCGTGAGGTAGCCGCGCGTCTTGCCCAGCTTGATCAGGGTCTTCAGGCGTTCGCGGCGGCTGCGGGCTTCTTCTTCGGACAGGACGGTCTCGTCCAGGCCGAATTCCTTCATCAGCGCGCGCTCCTTGGCCTTGCTGATCTTCATGCGCAGCGGCTTGACCTTCTCGGCGGGCTGGGTGGCGTCAGCGACTTCTTCCACCACCTCCTCGGCCAGGTCTTCTTCGATGTCGCTCAGGTCGGCATCGTCCAGGTCGCTTTCTTCCTTGGCGGCGGCCTTGGGCTTGCGGCCACGCTTGGCGGCCGGCTTGTCAGCGGCGGCGGCCTTGGCCGGGCGGCCTGGCTTCTTCTTGGGCGCCGCTTCGGCGCTCAGGGTTTCGTCCAGCACCTCTTCCGCTTTGGTCTTCTTGGTGGTGGTCTTGGCCGTGTCGCTCTTGGCGGCGGCCTTGGTGGTGGTTTTCGTCGTCACTGCAGGGGCTTTCTTGGGAGCTGCCACCGGTTCGGCCGCGCGCGTGGCGGTCTTCTTGGCGGGCTTGGTGCTGGCAACGACGGGCGTGCTGGACTTCTTCGCGGGCATGGACACCTCAAATAAGGTCAAACGGGAACCGGCAAGAGACACCAAAACCGCCAGTCGATCGCCCATGGGCCAGCCGAGCCGGAGATTTTGTGGTGCACAACACCCACCTCATGCCGGCAGAGGTGAGCTTGCAAGCTGTTGGGCGAACATTTGGTGTGCAGTCCTTGCGGGTTGCCGCCGGGCCTGTGGAACACAGGGCGCCGGGGTTGGCCAGGAAGAGGTTTCCATCGATTCCCCGTGCGTGGGGACGGGCCAGGGCCGGAGGTGCTGCTGTCGCGCTTGCGGTGCGAAACCTCAGATTATACCGATTGACCCGATTTCAAGGCCTTGATCTGCTCGTTCACCCGCTTGAACTCTTCAAATGCCGAGGGGTCACCCTGGGCTACCCGCTGGGCCAGCGCCTCGGCGCGGGCGTTCAGGGCGTCGCCGCGCAACAGGTCCATCACCCCGGCCAGTTCGGCCAGTTCCAATTCGGTGTCCGCGCCCATCGTGGCCTGCTCCACTTCGGTGCAGGCCATGGCCTCGAATTCGCTGCCCCGCAGCGCCTCCCGCAGGGCGGCCCAGGGCTGCGGGCCATGCTCGTGCAACTGGCTCTCCAGCCACACGAAGACCGGGCCGTGCGGCGCGGGCAGGTGGGCCAGCATGGCGTGGTCTTCGGCGGACAGGCTGTCCCACGCCTGGGAGTTCGCCAGCAACAAGCCCACCGCGCGGTCGGCGCGGCTACCGCCGGCGCGGCGTTGCCCCAGCATGCGCGGGGGCGGGGGCTCTCCTCGGCGCCAGGCGCCATAGCCTTTGCCGCCGTACCCCTTGCCACCAAAGCGCCCGGCCTGGCCCGACGGCGGGTAGCGCCGGCGCGGGTTCTGGGCAGGCGCCGCTTGGCCCATGCCCTCGGGGTCGTAATAGGCCCCGCCATCGTCGCTGGGTACGCCGGCGTCGGCATGTGGTGCAGCATGGTCTGGCGCAGGGCGACGTGGCGCACGGCCGCCGGGGGTGTGTTGCCACATTTGCAGCAGTTCGTTGGCGCCCATGCCCACGCCCTGCGCCAGCTCGGCCAGCAACTGGCGCTTCAGCGCGCCATCGGGCAGGGCGCTCCACAGCGGTCGGGCCTGGCTGGCCATGCGGGCGCGGCCTTCGGCCGTGTCCAGCTCGCACTCGGCGCTGGCCGCCTCCACCAGAAAGCGCGAAAGCGGTGTGGCCTTTTTCACTTCCTCGGCAAAGGCCTCAGTGCCGAACTCGCGGATGTAGCTGTCCGGGTCGTGCTCGGCCGGCAGAAACAAAAACTTCACGCTGCGCAGGTCGGTGGCCCAGGGCAGGGCGGCGTCCAGCGCCTTACGCGCGGCGCGGCGACCGGCGGCGTCGCCGTCGAAGCTGAACACCACCGCGTCGGTGAAGCGAAACAACTTCTGCACGTGGTCAGCCGTGCAGGCCGTGCCCAGCGTGGCCACGGCGTTGGCGAAGCCCAACTGCGCCAGGGCCACCACGTCCATGTAGCCCTCGGTCACCAGGGCATAGCCTTGCTGGCGAATGGCGGTGCGGGCCTCGAACAGGCCATACAACTCGCGCCCTTTGCTGAAGACCGGCGTCTCGGGACTGTTGAGGTACTTGGGCTCACCCTTGTCGAGCACCCGTCCGCCAAAGCCAATGCACTCGCCCTTGACGTTGCGGATGGGGAACATGATGCGGTCGCGAAAACGGTCGTAACGCTTGGCGTGGCCATCGGCGCCTTTTTCGTCTTCGTGCTCGATCACCAGGCCCGACTCCACCAGCAGCGGCTCCTGGTAGTCGGGGAACACGCCGGCCAGGTGGCGCCAGCCCTCTGGCGCGTAGCCCAGGCCAAACACCTTGGCGATCTGGCCCGAGAGGCCGCGCCGCTTGAGGTAATCGATGGCGCGAGGCGACCCCTTCAGGTCTTTGACATAGGCCTGCGCCGCCTTCTCCAGCACGCTGGTGAGCGTGGCCTGTTTCTGGCGCTGCTGGGCCGCGCGTTCGCGTTCCAGCGGCGAGGCATCGTCTTCCGGCACCTGCAGGCCGGTCTGCTGGGCCAGGTCTTTCACCGCTTCGACGAAGCTCATGCCGGCGTGTTCCATCAGGAAGCCGATGGCGTTGCCATTCGCCCCGCAACCGAAGCAGTGATAGAACTGTTTGGTCGGGCTCACGCTGAACGAGGGCGACTTTTCCCCATGGAAGGGGCACAGGCCCATGAGGTTCGCGCCGCCTTTCTTGAGCTGCACATAGCGTCCCACCACGTCGACGATGTCCACGCGGTTGAGCAGTTCCTGAATGAAAGTTTGCGGTATGGCCACGGGAGTATTCTCGCGCACGGACCCTTCCCACCAGGACCTTGCACCGAGAGGCACCCGTGAACCGCATCTACGACCAAGACCTTCCCCGCACCGAAGCCAACTTCGCCCCGCTGACCCCGCTGTCCTTCATCGAGCGCACCGCCGAGGTCTACCCCGAGCGGCTGGCCATCGTGCACGGCGAGCTGCGCCAGACCTGGGCCCAGACCTATTCGCGCTGCCGCCAGCTCGCCAGCGCCCTGCAGCGCGCGGGCATCGGCCGTGGCGACACCGTGGCCGTCATGCTGCCCAACACCCCGCCCATGGTGGAGGCCCACTTCGGCGTGCCCATGGCCGGGGCCGTGCTCAACACCCTGAACACCCGCCTGGACGCCGAGACCATCGCCTTCATGCTCGACCACGGCGAGGCCCGCGCGGTGATCGTCGACCCCGAGTTCGCCCCCGTGCTGGCGCGCGCCATTGCGCTGCGCCAGCGCAGCGAGCCGCTGCTGCTCATCGAAACCCAAGACCCGCTCTTCACCGGCCAGACCCAGCCCCTGGGCGGGCAGGCCTACGAGGCCTTCCTGGCCGGTGGCGACCCCGCCTTCGCCTGGCAACTGCCCGGCGACGAGTGGGACGCCATCTCCCTGAACTACACCAGCGGCACCACCGGCAACCCCAAGGGCGTGGTCTACCACCACCGGGGCGCGGCCATCAACGCCATCTCCAACGTGCTGGAGTGGGACATGCCCAAGCACGCCGTGTACCTGTGGACCCTGCCCATGTTCCACTGCAACGGCTGGTGCTTCCCCTGGACGGTGGCCGCCCGCGCGGGCGTGAACGTGTGCCTGCGCCGGGTGGAGCCGCAGGCCATCTTCGAGGCCATGCGCCAGCACCGCGTCACCCACTATTGCGGCGCGCCCATCGTGCACGGCCTGCTGGTCAACGCCCCTGCGGCCCAGAAGGCCGGCGTGCCCGCGGGCATCAAGGCCATGGTGGCGGGCGCCGCGCCCCCGGCCTCGATGATCGAAGGCATGGAGCAGATGGGCTTTGACCTCACCCACGTGTACGGCCTCACCGAGGTGTACGGCCCGGCCACCGTGTGCGCCAAGCACCAGCAGTGGGACACGCTGGACATTGGCGAGCGCGCCCGCCTGAACGCCCGCCAGGGCGTCCGCTGCCACCTGGAGCGCGACGTGCGCGTGCTCGACCCGCAGACGATGCAGCCGGTGCCCGCCGATGGGCAGACCATGGGCGAGATCATGTTCCGCGGCAACATCGCCATGAAGGGCTACCTGAAGAACCCCAAGGCCACGCAAGAGGCCTTTGCCGGTGGCTGGTTCCACAGCGGCGACCTGGCGGTGCAGTACCCCGACGGCTACATCAAGATCAAGGACCGCAGCAAAGACATCATCATCTCGGGCGGGGAGAACATCTCCTCCATCGAGGTGGAAGACGTGCTCTACCGCCACCCCGACGTGCTGGCCGCGGCGGTGGTGGCCAAGCCCGATGCGCGCTGGGGCGAGACGCCTTGCGCCTTCGTGGAGCTCAAGGCCGGGGCCAGCACCACGGCGCAGGACATCGTGGCGCACTGCAAGCAGCACCTGGCGGGCTTCAAGGTGCCGCGCGCGGTGGTGTTTGGCGAGCTGCCCAAGACCAGCACCGGCAAGATCCAGAAGTTCGAGCTGCGCAAGCTCGCGGGCTCGGCGCAGGCCATCGACGTCTGAGCCAGTGAGCCGGGGCTCAGTCCCCGGCCACGATGCCCTCGCGCCGAGGGTCGGCACCCCCCAGCCAGCGGCCGTCGCGGCGCAACAAGGCCTGGGCGCCGCTGGTGAGTTCCATCTCTTGCACGGTGTGGCCGCGCGCTTGCAAGGCCTGCACCGTGTCGGGTGGGAAGCGCCCCTTCTCCAGTTGCACAGGCCCACCCAGCGAACCGAAGTTGGGCAGGTCCACCGCCGCCTGGGGTGTCAGGCCCCACTGCAGCGCGCCGTGCAGCGTCTTGGCGGTGTAGTGAATGATGAAAGCGCCGCCTGGGCTGCCCGCGCTCATCAAGACGTCGCCACTTTTCGCATCGAACACCAAGGTGGGTGACATCGACGAGCGCGGCCGTTTGCCAGGCTCCACGCGGTTCGCGATGGGGTGGCCCTGGGCATCGGTGGGGGTGAAGCTGAAGTCGGTGAGCTCGTTGTTCAGCAGGAAGCCACCGAGGCGCGCCGGGTTCGTGCTGACCATGCGCCGCGAACCGAAACCCGCTTCGATGGTGGTGGTCATGGCCAGCGCGTTGCCGTGGGCGTCCACGATGCTGATGTGGCTGGTGCCGTACTCGGGCTGCTCGGGCATGGCGCCCAGCGCCACCTTGGCCCCGCCAGGTTGGCCGGCAGGGGCATTGGGGGCGCGTTGCGTGCCGATCAGTCGGGCGCGCTCGTCCAGGTAGTCCGGGTCGAGCAGGCTGTGCCAGTCGCCAGCCGGCGCGGGCACGAAGTCGGGATCGGCCACGTAGAGTGCGCGGTCGGCAAACGCCAGGCGAGAGGCTTCGGCGTAGCGGTGCAGCCACTCGGGCGAGGGCAGTCCGTCCACCAAAGGCGCCGTGGCCTGCGGCGTGCGCGCCACAAGGCCCAAGATCTGCCCGATCGCCAAGGCGCCGGAGCTGGGCGGCGGAAAGCCGCACACCCGCAGTTCGCGGCCCGCCGCCTGGTGGGGGTGGCACAGGGCCTCGCGCACCTTGGGCGTGTAGCGGCGAAGGTCGTCGGCTGACAACTCGCCCGGCAGCGGCGCTCGCTTGGTAGCGGCCACGATGGCATTGGCGACTGGCCCTTCCTGCAGGGCCAGGGGGCCGATGGCGGCAATGTTGCGCAACACCTCGGCCAGTTCGGGGTTGCGCAAGCGGTGGCCCACCGGGTGGGGCGAGCCGTCTGCCTGGTAGAAGTAGGCCCGCGCCACCGGGTCTTGCCGCAGGGCTTCGTCGGCCGCCAGCAGGGTGTGCAGGCGCGGGCTCACGGGGAAACCGTTGTCGGCCAAGGCAATCGCGGGCTCAAACAGGCGCGCCCAGGGCAATCGGCCATGGCGCTGGTGCGCGAGCCTGAGCATGGCCACCGCACCCGGCACCCCCACCGAACGGCCGCTGGTGACGGCCGTGTTGAAGGGCAGCGGTTTGCCTTGTTCGTCCAGGAACATCGTGGGCGATGCCTTTGCCGGTGCGGTTTCCCGGCCGTCATAGGCCAGCACGGTTTTCCCATCGTGGTGCAGCAGGAAGGCGCCGCCGCCGATGCCGCTGGACTGGGGTTCCACCAAGGTCAGCACCATCTGCACCGCCACGGCGGCGTCCACGGCACTGCCGCCCGCACGGAGGATGTCCGCGCCCGCCTGGGTGGCCAGCGGGTTGGCGGCTGCCACGGCCTGGCGTTCCAACGTCCAGCCCGGTTTGCGTTGCAGGCCAGACGCGGCCTCGGGTGCTTGCCAGGTGGGGCTGGTCGAGGGCGATGCACACGCCGAAAGCAAGGCGGTGGCGATGGCGAGCCAGCTCAGGCGGCGCAGAGATCGGCGGTGTGCGGTGGTCACGTGACTGTCTCCTGACAAAGGGTTGATACCCAAGGGGGTAGTGGATATCTGGGCGCGGCACAGTGTGTCAGATTCGTCTGCCATTGGTGAAGCCGCTGCCCGGGTGATGTGGGCCGTCGTCGAGTGTCATCGGTGGCAGCAGGGGAGGGCTCTGCGTTGTCGGCAGATCGCGCAGGGCGCTGGTGTGCTGCGGCTGGTTCATCGGCCTTGGCGAGCACAGCAATGGCATTGGTCTGCCCATCCTCAACCAATCGGAGTCGTCCATGGTCAACGAAGCCCCCTTTCATCCAGCCGATGCGCTCATTCCTGGCGAGAGCCAGTTTGAGGAGCAGGTGTCCCAGGCCTTGGTGGCCATCCTTCAGGCGCAGCGCGGGCAGCGGATTGCCGACGTGTCGGCCGTGGCGCAGTTGGTGCGCTGCATTGTGGACTGCGCCAACCAGGCGCAGGCGCAAGAAATTCACCTGGACACCGACGTGTCTGTCGGGCTCACCCAGGTCTTTTTCCGCGTGGACGGCGAACTGGTGTCGTTCGCCTGGTTGCCCACGCCACTGCGCGATCCCCTGGTCGACCATTTGCTGGTCTTGGCGGGTCTTGACCCCAGCACCTGGCCCACGCCTGAAAAGGCCGCGCTCGCGCTGGGCGGCGCCTTTCAGTGGCACCTCACGGTGGTGCCGACCGATGAAGGCATGCGGGACGCCATCCTGCGTCGAACCAGTACCTGAACGGCGCCCCGCGGCGCCTGGCCAGCCCCGCAGGGGGGCTGACCAGGCGGGCTTGCTCAGCGCGGTGCCAGGCGGATGGCGCCGTCCAGGCGAATCACCTCGCCGTTGAGCATGTCGTTCTCCACAATGTGCTTCACCAGCTTGGCGTAGTCCTGCGGGGTGCCCAGGCGGCTGGGGAAGGGCACGCCAGCGGCCAGCTTGTCTTGCACTTCCTTGGGCATGCCGAAGAGCATGGGGGTGCCGAAGATGCCGGGGGCGATGGTCATGTTGCGGATGCCGTCGCGGGCCAGGTCGCGGGCAATGGGCAGGGTCATGCCCACCACGCCGCCCTTGGAGGCGCTGTAGGCGGCCTGGCCGATCTGGCCATCGTAGGCCGCCACGCTGGCGGTGCTGATCAGCACGCCGCGCTCGCCGGTGGCTTCGGGTTCGTTCTTGCTCATGGCCTCCGCAGCCAGGCGGATCATGTTGAAGGTGCCCACCAGGTTGACCATGATGGTCTTGGTGTAGGTGTCCAAGGGGTGAGCGCCCTCTTTGCCGACGGTTTTCACGGCCGGGGCGATGCCGGCGCAGTTCACCAGGCCCATGAGCTTGCCCATGCTGGTGGCTTGGGCCACCACGGCGCGGCCATCGGCCTCGTTGCTCACGTCGCATTTCACAAAGGCGCCGCCGATCTCTTGTGCCACGGCCTGCCCCTTTTCGGCCTGCATGTCGGCGATCACCACCTTGGCGCCGTTGGCCGCCAGCATGCGCGCCGTGCCTTCGCCCAGGCCCGAAGCCCCGCCGGTGACGATGAAAACTTTGCCTTGAATGTCCATGTTTGCTCCTTGGGTGGATGGGGGATTTACGTTGACGTAAACGTCAATTATGGGGCAGCCTCGCGTTGCTTCATGGCATCTGTGCGACCGACACGCGGGTGTCATATTGCCCGGGTACGGTCGGGGGCTTTGAATAGGAGGGGTGTGCCCATGCTGGACAGCCACGATGACACCATGCGCCGTCTTCATGACGACTTGCTCGACGGGTACGACGAAGAGTTGGAGATGGAAATAGAAGACCGCGATCTGGACGAGATTGGCGGCACCTTGGACGCGGACGCCTTGGCTCGGCGCAAGGCCGCCCGGCGTGACTACTTTCGTGAGTTGTTCCGCCTCCAGGCCGAACTGGTGAAGCTGCAAGACTGGGTAGTGGCCACCGGGCACAAGGTGGTGGTGGTGTTCGAAGGCCGCGATGCGGCCGGCAAGGGCGGTGTGATCAAGCGCATCACCCAGCGCCTGAATCCCCGCGTGTGTCGGGTGGTGGCCTTGCCAGCGCCCAACGACCGCGAACGCACCCAGTGGTATTTCCAGCGCTACGTGCAACACCTGCCCGCGGCCGGCGAGATCGTGCTGTTCGACCGCAGTTGGTACAACCGTGCCGGTGTGGAAAAGGTCATGGGCTTTTGCACCGACGAGCAGGTGGAGGAGTTCTTCCGCACCGTGCCCGAGTTTGAAAAGATGCTGGTGCGTTCGGGCATCCAGCTCATCAAGTACTGGTTTTCCATCTCCGACGAAGAGCAGGAACTGCGCTTTCTGGGCCGCATTCACGACCCGCTCAAGCAATGGAAGCTCAGCCCCATGGACCTGGAGAGCAGGCGCCGCTGGGAGCTCTACACCAAGGCCAAAGAGGCCATGCTCGAGCGCACCCACATTCCCGAGTCGCCCTGGTGGGTGGTGCCCGCCGACGACAAAAAGAAGGCGCGACTGAACTGTATTCACCACCTGCTGTCGCAGATGCCGTTCCACGAAATCGAGCGGCCAGCCATCGTTCTGCCTGAGCGCGTGCGGCACGACGGCTACCGCCGCCATCAGGTGCCCGGCGAAATTTACGTGCCCCAGGTCTACTGACGCCTTCGGGCGGCGCAGGCACAAAAAAGCCCGCTGGCGACAGCGGGCTTGTGCTGGGTGCGCAAGGCGATCACTTGAAGCCGGCGCGGTCCAGCATCTGTTGCACCTTGGTCAGGTTCTTGGCCACCACGGCCAGCGGCACCGTTTCAGCCTTGAACTTGTCGCCGCCCATGGCCTTGAGGGCTGGGTTGTCGATCTTCACGCCCTTGGCGGCAGCAAACTCGTTGTTGCCGTTGGCGAAGTACTCTTGCGCCGAAGGGCTGGCCAGGTACTCCATGAACTGGATCGCGGCGTCGCGGTTCTTGGCGTGCTTGGCCACGGCGGCGCCGGCGATGTTCACGTGCGTGCCAGTGGTGCCCTGGTTGGGAAACACCACGCGCACCTTCTCGACCACGGCACGGTCTTCCGGCTTGGTGGACTTCATCATGCGGGCCAGGTAGTAGGTGTTGGTGAGTGCCACGCCGCATTCGCCCGAGGCGACGGCCTTGATCTGGTCGGTGTCGCCGCCCTTGGGGTCGCGCGCCATGTTGGCCACCATGCCCTTGAGCCAGGCCTCGCCTTTCTCGTCGCCCAGGCGCTCAACCACGGTGGAGAAGAGCGACAGGTTGTAGGGGTGCGAGCCCGAGCGGGTGCAGAACAGGCCCTTGAGCTTGGGGTCGGACAGTTGCTCGTAGTTGGCGACATCGGCCGCCTTGACGCGCAGTGGGTCGTACACGATCACGCGGGCGCGGGTGGAAAATCCGGTCCAGGTCACGCCCTCGGGCGTGGCGGCAGCGCGCAAGTGGGACGGTATGGCCTCGTCCAGCTTGGCCGACTTGATCGGCTGGAAGAGCCCTTGCGCGTCGGCCACGGCCATGCGGGCGGCGTCCACCATGAGAATCACGTCGGCCGGCGAGGCGGCGCCCTCGGCGCGCAGGCGGGCGATCAGCCCGGCGTCGTCCGCGTCCACCCGGTTGATCTTGATGCCCGTGGCCTTGGAGAAGGCGTCGTACATCTGTTCGTCGGTTTGGTAATGGCGGGCGGAATAGACGTTGAGCACCTTGTCTTGGGCCATGGCGGGCAGAGCGGCGGCAGTGGCCAGGGCCGTGAGCACGGCGGAAATCACGAGCTTCATGAACAGACTTTCTGGAACAGCAACCGGTTGTGAATGCCCACCGGCAATGGCTGTGCGGCGTTGCACAATAGAGTCCATGGTAACACTAACGCGAATTGTTCTCAATAACTTTATCCGCCGTTGGGGGCTTTTGGTCGTGCTGGCCTTGGCCGGTTGCAGCGCCCTGCCGCCGGCCACCACGGTCGACACGGGCGCCACGACCGAGGCCGAAGTCCGTCCCACGGCCCCGCCGCCCGTGGTGCAGCCGCCCCAGCGCGCACCTCGCCTGGGTTTGGCGCTGGGTGGCGGTGCTGCGCGAGGATTTGCACACGTGGGCGTGATCCAAGTGCTGGAGCAGGCCGGCATCCGTCCTGACCTGGTGGTGGGCACATCGGCCGGCAGCTTGGTGGCCGCCATGTACGCCAGCGGCATGAACGGCGCCCAACTGGAAAAGGCCGCGCTCACCATGGAAGAGGCCACGCTGACCGACTGGACCTTGCCCATCCTCGGGCGGGGCATGTTGCGCGGCGAAGCGCTAAGCCGCTACGTGCGCAAGGCGGTGGACGGCAAGCTGATCGAGCAAATGAAGCTGCCGCTGGGTGTGCTGGCCACCGATCTGTCCAACGGCCAGGGTGTGCTGTTCCGTCGGGGGGACACTGCCTTGGCGGTGCGGGCCTCCAGCGCTGTGCCGGGCGTCTTCACGCCGGTGACGATTGCCGGCCGCGACTACGTGGACGGCGGCCTGGTGGCCCCCGTGCCGGTGCGCCAGGCGCGCGACATGGGCGCCGAGGTGGTGTTGGCGGTGGACATTTCCAGCCCACCCGATGGCAATGCGTCCAACGGCAGTGTGCAGATCTTGTTGCAAACCTTTGCCATCATGGGGCAGAGCATCAACCGCCACGAATTGGCCGATGCCGAAGTGGTGGTGCGGCCGGCCCTGAAGGGCGTGGGCAGTGCCGATTTTTCGGCCCGGCAACGGTCCATCGTGGCGGGGAGAGCGGCCATGCAGGCGGCGCTGCCCCAGCTGAAGGCACAACTGGCCCGGCTTCGCCCTGCCTGAGGCGAAAAAAAACCCTCACCGGGCGGTGAGGGTTTGAAGGGGTCCGATGAAACGGTGTTTCGAAAAGGACCCGAGGAGACAACTGGTAGATGAGGCAATGGTGCCTGGTTTCAAGACCCGATGCTTTGATCGGGATCAAGGCACCCGCACGCCCCGTCGACGATCAGCGCTTCTTGGCCGCGGCCGTCTTGGTGGCGTTGACGGCGGTGGCGGTGACCGTGTTGAAGTTGGCTTCGGCCATTTCGGTGGCTTGCTTCACAGCCTTCTGCACCGATTCCATGGCGTTGTTGGCGGCGGAGACAGCGCTCTTGATCACGGCCACGGCGGTTTCGGAACCGGCGGGGGCGTTCTTGGAGGCGTTGTCCACCACGGCCAAGATCTTCTTCTGGGCGTCCACGGCGTTGGCTTCGGCGGCCTTGGTGAACTCGGCGCTGGTGCCCGAGGCGATGTCGTACAGGTGGCGGCTGTAGGCCACGGTCTTTTCGGCCATGGGCTGCAGCAGGCTGGTTTGCAGGGCCAGCAGTTCCTGGGCGTCCTTCACGCTCAGCAGCGCCTGGGTGCTGTTGGCGGATTCGGCCAGCGCGGCCTTGGTGGCTTGCAGGTTCAGTTCAACCAGCTTCTCCACCCCTTCGAAAGCCTTCTGGGTCAGGCCGAAGAGGGTCTCGATGTTGGCTTTCTGGGCGGCGACGATTTGTTCGGCGGTCAGCATGTTCAGGCTCCTGAGAGGGTGGTGAATCAAGGGATTCGGGTTTTGTTGCGGTGCAACATGAGTCGAATTATTGGGGAGGCGGGCATCGACTGCAAGTGTTTTTGTTGCAGTGCAGCAATTTGGCGACGAACGGCCACCAAGGCATGGCCATAAGCGGGCAAGGCACTGTGGCATTCGCGCCTGGCCACAATCTCGCGGTGCACGCCTTCTATGCCGACCATTTCGTCTTGCCACTGCCCCAGGGGCACCGTTTTCCCATGGCCAAGTACGCCCGCCTGCGCGAGCGCCTGGCGGCCGAGTTGCCCGACATCGCCTTGAACGAGGCACTGCCCGCCACCGATGGCGAACTGGCGCTGGTGCACGCCCCCGCCTATATCGCGGCCGTGGCGCAGGGCACGTTGCCGCCAGCGGCCCAGCGCGAAATTGGTTTTCCCTGGAGCCCCGCCATGGCCGAGCGCGCGCGCCGCTCGGTGGGGGCCACCTTGCAGGCTTGCCGGCACGTGATGGCCCACGGAGGCATCGCGGCCAATCTGGCGGGCGGCACCCACCATGCCCACGCCGACAAAGGTGGAGGCTTCTGTGTGTTCAACGATTTCGCCGTGGCGGCCCGCCTGATGCAGGCCGAGCACGCGCGCTTGCACCGTGGTCGAGGCACCCTGCGCGTGGTCATCGTTGACCTGGACGTGCACCAGGGCAATGGCACGGCTCGCATCTTTGCGAATGACCCGAGCGTGTTCACCTTGTCGATGCACGGGGCCAAGAACTTCCCCTTCCGCAAGGAACCGAGCGACCTGGACGTGGAGCTGCCCGATGGCTGCGGCGACGACGAGTACCTGGCCGCCCTGGACCACGCCCTTGACGAGCTGTCGCACCGCTTCGAGCCTGAGCTGGTGCTGTACCTGGCCGGCGCCGATCCGCACGAGGGGGATCGGCTGGGTCGTTTGCGCCTGAGCTTTGACGGGCTGGAGGCACGTGACCGCCGTGTGATGGACTGGGCCTGGCAGCGCCGCCTGCCGGTGGCCATGGCCATGGGCGGCGGTTATGGCCATGACCTGGAGGCCACGGTGGCCGTTCAGGTAAACACCTACCGGGTGGCGCGGGCTTACCAGCGCCGCTGGACGGCGCCGACCGCGGCGACAGAGGGGGTGGATGGGCGCTGGCACAATGCCCGGCCATGACCGCGCCAGCCCGACCCCAGCCCCGTCCCCGTGAAGACTTCCGCGTGTTCCGCACCATCGGCACCCGTTGGGCCGACAACGATGTGTACGGGCACGTCAACAACGTCGTCTATTACAGCTGGTTCGACACCGCGGTGAACGCCCACCTGATCGTGGCCGGCGCGCTGGACATTCACCAAGGGCCGGTGATTGGTCTGGTCATTGAGACCCAGTGCAACTACTTCGCGCCGCTGGCGTTTCCGCAGAACGTGGAAGCTGGCTTGCGTGTGGCGCACCTGGGCTCGTCGAGTGTTCGCTACGAAGTGGGGCTGTTCGCCGAAGGCGAGCCGCTGAGCGCGGCCTGCGGTCATTTCGTGCACGTGTACGTGGATCGGCACACGCGCCGACCGGTTCCTTTGCCAGAAGCCTTGAAAACCACCCTGGAGACATTGAAATGACCACCAACCCCCAGGCCGTGATCGACGCGGCCAGTGTTGACGCCGCCATCACCAGCCGCATGTCGGCCCGCGCCTTCCTGCCCAAGCCGGTGCCGCGCGAGACCATCGAGCACATCCTGCAGGTGGCCAGCCGTGCGCCATCGGGCACCAACACCCAGCCCTGGCGCGTCTATGTGTTGCAAGGCGCCTCACGTGACGAGTTGGTGGCCAAGGTCTGCGCTGCGCATGACGCCGTGCGCGCCGACCCTGCGCTCAAGGCGCAGTACCAGGAAGAGTACGACTACTACCCTCAACAGTGGGTCAGCCCCTACATCGACCGCCGCCGTGAAAACGGCTGGGGTCTGTACGGTCTGCTGGGCATCGGCAAGGCCGACAAAGACCGCATGCACGAGCAGCACCAGCGCAACTTCCGCTTCTTTGATGCCCCGGTGGGCCTCATGTTCACCATTGACCGCGTCATGGGCCGCGGCTCGCTGGTGGATTACGGCATGTTCCTGCAGAACATCATGGTGGCCGCGCGCGGTCATGGCCTGCACACCTGCCCCCAGGCCGCCTGGAACGATTACGTCAGCATCATCCGCCCGCACATTGGCGCCAGCGACCAGGAAATGCTGGTGTGCGGCATGTCCCTGGGCTATGCCGACCCAGACGCCCTGGTGAACACCTTCCACACACCCCGCGTGCCGGTGGAATCGTTCACCACCTGGCTTTGATTCCTTTTTCATTTGACCCACAGGAGCATTCCATGATCACCACCCCCAGCGGCCTGCAATACGAAGACACCGTGGTTGGCCAGGGCGAAGTCGCCCAAGCCGGCCGCCCCGTGCAGGTGCACTACACCGGCTGGCTGTTCAACAACGGCGTGCAAGGCGCCAAGTTCGACTCCAGCAAAGACCGTGGCCAGCCGTTCGAGTTTCCGCTGGGCGCCGGTCATGTCATCAAGGGCTGGGACGAAGGCGTGCAGGGCATGGCCGTGGGTGGCACGCGCCGCCTGGTGATTCCGCCGCAACTGGGTTACGGCGCGCGCGGCGCAGGCGGCGTGATTCCGCCCAACGCCACCCTGTTGTTCGAGGTGGACCTGCTCGCGGTCTGATCGCACAACCGGCCCTTGGAGACGATGATGCAAAACAAAAAATGGCGCAGCGCCGCCCTGGCGCTGACGCTGGCGTTGGGACCGTTGGTGGCGGGCGCGGCCGAACTGGATGGCCGTCAGCTCGCGGTGTGGTGGGGCATTCCGTTCGCCGGCGTGCTGCTGTCGATTGCCCTGGTGCCCCTGCTGGCGCCGATCTTCTGGCACCACCACTTCGGCAAGGTGGCCGCGGCCTGGGCACTGGCCTTTCTGGTGCCTTTTGCCGTGACCTTCGGGCCGGCGGCCACGGGGCAGGCGGTGGTGCACGCGGCGCTGGCCGAGTACGTGCCGTTCATCATCTTGCTCACGGCCTTGTTCACCGTGGCAGGCGGCATTTTCGTGCGGGGCAACCTGCATGGCAGCCCCGGTTTGAACACCGGCTTGCTGGCGTTGGGGGCCTTCCTGGCCAGCTTCATGGGCACCACCGGTGCCTCGATGCTGCTGATCCGCCCGCTGATTCGCGCCAACGACAACCGCAAGCACCAGGTGCACGTGGTGGTGTTTTTCATCTTCATCGTCTCCAACGCCGGTGGCGCGCTCACGCCACTGGGCGATCCGCCGCTGTTCCTGGGCTTCCTCAAGGGCGTTGACTTTTTCTGGACGGTCACCCACTTGTGGCCGCAGACGCTGTTTCTGGTCGGTATCCTGCTGGCGCTGTTCTATGCGATTGACTGGTGGTACTACCACAAGCGCGAAGAGGTCCGCCCGGTGGACCCGACGCCCGATACGCGCCGCGTGGGCTTCGAAGGCGGGGTGAACTTCCTGCTGCTGGGCGTGGTGGTGGGGCTGGTGCTCTTGAGCGGCCTGTGGAAGTCGTCGGTGGTGTTCAACGTGGCCGGCACCGAAGTGGGTCTGCCAGGCATCGTGCGCGACATTGGCCTGATCGTGGTGGCCCTGGTGTCGCTGAAGATCACGCCGGCCAGCGCTCACGAGGGCAACCAGTTCGGCTGGGGCCCCATGCAAGAGGTGGCCAAGCTGTTCGCGGCCATCTTCCTCACCATCATCCCTGTCATCGCCATGCTCAAGGCTGGCGTGGACGGCCCGTTTGGCGCGGTGGTGCGCGCCGTGACCAACGCCGATGGCTCGCCCAACACGGCCATGTACTTCTGGGCCACGGGCGCGCTCAGCTCGTTCCTGGACAACGCGCCCACCTACCTGGTGTTCTTCAACACCGCGGGGGGCGACCCGGCGGTGCTGATGACCACGCTCGCGCCGGTGCTGGTGGCCGTGTCGGCTGGTGCCGTGTTCATGGGCGCCAACACCTACATCGGCAATGCGCCCAACCTCATGGTCAAGGCCATTGCCCAAGACCGTGGCGTGAAGATGCCCAGCTTCTTTGGTTACATGGCCTGGTCGTTCGGCATCCTGGTGCCGCTGTTCGCCCTCATGACCTGGATCTGGTTCGTCTGACGCGTTTGACCATCAAAAAAAGGAGACATTGCCCATGCCCAGCAAACCCGCCATCCTGATTGCCCGCAAGGTGTTCCCCGACATCGTCGATCACCTTCGGGCGCACTTCGAGGTCGAGATGAACGACACCGATGATGTGTATTCACCGGCGCAGCTCATCGAGCGCCTGCAAGGCAAGGTGGGGGCGCTGACCACGGGCAGCGAGCGAATTGATGCCGCCGTGGCGGCGGCTTGCCCGCAATTGCGGGTGGTGGCCAACATCGCGGTGGGCTTCAACAACTTCGACGTGCCGGCCCTCAGCGCCGCGGGTGTGCTGGCCACCAATACGCCGGATGTGCTCACCGAGACCACGGCCGACTTCGGCTTTGCGCTGATCATGGCCACGGCGCGCCGCCTGACCGAGAGCGAGCATTTCCTGCGCGCCGGTCAATGGAACCGCTGGTCGCTGGACATGTTCGCTGGTGCCGAGGTGCACGGCAGCACGCTGGGCATCCTCGGCATGGGCCGCATCGGCCAGGCCATCGCCCGGCGCGGTGCGCTGGGCTTCGGCATGAAGGTGATCTACCACAACCGCTCACGCCTTGACGCCGCCACCGAGGCCGAGTGCCGTGCCCGGTACGTGGACAAGGCCACGCTGCTGCGCGAAGCCGACCACCTGATCCTGGTGCTGCCCTACAGCGCCGAGAACCACCACGCCATCGGCGCGGCCGAAATCGCCCAGATGAAATCCACCGCCACCCTGGTGAACATCGCGCGTGGCGGCATCGTGGACGACGCGGCCCTGGCCCAGGCCCTGCGCGAGCGGCGCATTGCCGCCGCTGGTCTGGACGTGTTCGAAGGTGAGCCCAAGGTGCACCCCGACCTGCTCACCGTGCCCAACGTGGTGCTGACGCCGCACATCGCCAGCGCTACCATGCAGACGCGCCGGGCCATGGCCAAGCTGGCCGCTGACAACGTGATCGCCTACCTCACCGAAGGCCGGCCGATCACGCCACTGAACGCCGAGATCATTGGAAAGGGCGCCCGCGAATGACGGACACGGTGGGTTTCTGGGTGCTGCTGGCGTTGGCCTTGCTGACGCTGGTGGCGGTGGTGATTACGGGTTGGCGGCGGCGTGGGCCCGATCCGCAAGAGCAGGCGCAACGCGAGGCCCTGGCGCAGCAGTTGCAGGCCATGGCCGCCGCACAGCAGCAGCGCCTGGAGCGCCTGGAGACCGAGTTGCGCCGAGAGGTGGCCGAGTCTTCGCGCGGGGCGCGCCAGGAATTGCAGCTCACGCTCACCACCTTTCAAGAGGCGGTCTCGCGCCAGTCGGCCGAGTCCACCCGAACCCAGAACGCCCAGCTCGACGCCTTTGCCCAGCAACTGCTGCAACTGCGCGGCACCCTGGGCGACACGCTCACGGCGCAGCTTCAGGCACTGGGCCTGGCCATGAACCAGCAGGCGGCCGAGGCCACGCGCACGCAGAACGCACAGATCGACGCTTTCGCGCAGCAACTGGTGCAGTTGCGCGGCACGCTGGGTGATACCCTCACCCAGCAACTGCGCTCACTGATGGAGAGCAACGAGCGCCGCCTCACCGAGATGCGCGCCACGCTGGAGGCGCAAATGGCTTCGCTGCAGCAGAGCAACGCGGTGAAGCTGGACGAAATGCGCGCGGTGGTGGACGAAAAGCTGCAGACCACCCTGCAGGCGCGCCTGGGCGAGAGCTTCAAGCAGGTGGCCGATCGGCTGGAGCAGGTGCACAAAGGCCTGGGCGAAATGCAGACGCTGGCCCAGGGCGTGGGCGACCTCAAGCACCTGCTCACCAACGTTAAGACCCGAGGCATGTTTGGCGAGGCGCAGCTCGCGGCCCTGCTGGAGCAAGTGTTCGCGCCCGACCAGTACGCCACCCAGGTGGCCACGCGCCCGGGCAGTCGCAACGTGGTGGATTTCGCCATCAAGCTGCCAGGGCGAGGCGAGGACGGGCAACCTTGCTGGTTGCCGATTGACGCCAAGTTCCCCAACGAAGACTACGAGCGCTTGCTCGACGCCCAGCAGCGCGCCGATGCCGAAGGTGCCGAATTGGCGGCGCGGGGGCTGGAGCAGCGCATCCGGCTGGAGGCCAGGTCCATGGCCGAGAAGTACCTGGAGCCGCCGCACACCACCGACTTCGCCATCCTGTTCCTGCCCACCGAGGGCCTGTACGCCGAGGTGCTGCGCCGCCCCGGCCTGATGGAGTCGCTGCAGCGCGACCACCGCGTCACGCTGGCCGGGCCCACCACGCTCATGGCCATGCTCAATTCGCTGCAGATGGGTTTTCGCACCTTGGCGCTTGAGAAACGCTCCAGCGAGGTGTGGCAAGTGCTGGGGGCGGTCAAGACCGAGTTCGGCAAGTTCGGTGACGTGCTGGCCAAGGTCAAGAACCAGACCCAGACCGTGCTCAACACGCTGGACGCGGCCGAGGTGCGCAGCCGTGCCATGGGCCGCGCGCTCAAATCGGTGGAGGCGCTCCCGGCCGATCAGGCTGGGGCTTTGCTGCCGCTGGACCCCAACGAGAGAGGCGATCTTTGACCGGGGAGTTGCGCGCGGTACTGGCCCGGCTGATCGCCACCCAAGTCTGCCTGCATGCCTGCATGACGGGCTTTCGCATGGCCGCTCCGCTGATGGCCTTGCGCGAAGGTTTCAGCCCGGCCGCCGTGGGCGTGCTGCTGGCTTTGTTTGCCTTGTCTCAGGTGTTTCTGGCCCTGCCGGCCGGGCGCTTCACCGACCGCCACGGCCTGCGGCGTCCGATCCGCGTCGCGGTGGTCACGGCGGTGCTGGGGGCCTTGCCATCGGCCATCTGGCCCATCTACCCAGTGCTGTGCCTCACGGCCCTGAGCTGCGGCGCCGCCGCCGGGCTGGCGCTCATTGCCTTGCAACGCCACGTGGGCCGGTTGGCGCAGGGCGCCACGGAACTCAAGCAGGTGTTCAGCTGGATGGCGGTGGCCCCGTCCATCTCCAACTTTCTCGGTCCGCTGGTCGCGGGCCTGGTCATTGACGCGGCGGGTTTTCGCGCGGCTTTCCTGTTGCTGTCGCTGGTGCCCTTGCTGGCACTGCTGGGTTTGCGGGGTGTCACCGAACTGCCGCGCGTGCTGGCCCAGCCGGGGCAGAAGAAGGGGTCGTCCTGGGACTTGCTCAAGGCATCGGCGTTTCGCCGCCTGATGGGCATCAACTGGATGCTCTCGTCCTGCTGGGACGTGCACACCTTTCTGGTGCCGGTCATTGGCCACGAGCGCGGTCTGAGCGCCAGCGCCATCGGTGCGATTCTGGGCTCGTTTGCCCTGGCGGCCACCGCCATTCGCCTGCTCATGCCCTGGCTGGCCGCGCGCTTGCACGAGCGGGTGGTGATCGGCTCGGCCATGGTGGTCACGGCGGTGCTGTTCGGGCTCTATCCCTTTGCGCCCGGCGCCTGGACGATGGCGGCTCTGTCGGTGCTGCTGGGCGTTTCGCTGGGTTCGGTGCAGCCCATGATCATGAGCACGATGCACCAGATGACCCCGCCGCACCGCCACGGCGAGGCACTGGGCCTTCGCTCGATGACCATCAACGGTTCCAGCGTGCTCATGCCCATGTTGTTCGGCACGGCTGGCGCGTTGGTGGGCGTGGGCGTGGTGTTCTGGTGCGTGGGCGCCGTGGTGGGGCTGGGCTCGCGCCTGGCGTTCGGCCTCTCGGTGCCGGTGCCTGAGCCACATCGACTCGGCGACTGAGCTTCGTCAGCCCTGGAGCTTGGAAGGGTCCAGGGCCAGGCCCGTGAGGAAGGTGTCGAGCACCTGTTCGCCCTGACGCACCAGATCGAAGGCTTCCGGGTCGAGCAGCCAGTTCTGGATCAGGCCGTCCAGCAGCACATGCAAGCCCAGCGCGGCGGTGCGGGCGGGCATGGGCAGAGCGATGCCATGTTGCTTGGCAATGGCGTCCAAGGCGGTTTCGGTCTGTGCCATGCAGGCGTTGCGCACGAACAGGTGACGGTCTCGCACCGCCTGCATTTCCGGCACGTACTCCACCTTGTGGGTGGCCACCTCGAACACGCGGCGGGTGTGCTCATCGGTGGCGGTCTGCTTGAGCGCGCCGAGCATGGTCTCGCGCAAGGCGGGCAAAGAAGGTTTGCCATTGGCAGCTGCGCAGCCGGTGCCGGCAATGGCGGCCTCCAGCGGGAGGGTGACCCGCTCGATCATGGCGTTGAACAGATCGGCCTTGTCCTTGAAGTGCCAGTAGATGGCCCCGCGCGTGGTGCCCGCGGCGACGGCAATGTCATTCAGGCTGGTGCGCGCGACGCCCTGCCGCTGAAACAGTTGTTCTGCGGCATCGAGGAGCTTGTTGCGCGTGACCAGCGCATCGGATTTGGTGCGTCGAACCATGGCAGCCCAGCGGTTTGTTCACAAAACGAATAGCCTCGCAACTATACATACATTCATGGATGTATGTATACTGCCGCGCTTTGGCCCGCCTGGCGTCATGCGTCTGCATCGGTGGTGTTCCATACTTGACGCGCCTGGGTCGCCCGGCCCATCCCCCCCATTTCTCAGCCGAGGACTTTCATGCCTGCCCTGCGCCCTTTTTTGTCTCTGAATGCTGGCAAGACACTCTCCATCGTTGCTCTGGCGGCGGCCCTGACCGCCTGTGGTGGCGGTGACAAGGCCGCCGCGCCTCCCGGTGGTGGCATGCCGCCGCCTGAGGTGGGCGTGGTCAGGGTTCAGTTGGGTGAGGTGGGCTTGCTCAATGAATTGCCGGGCCGGCTGGAGGCCTCGCGTGTGGCGCAGGTGCGCGCTCGCGCCGCGGGCATTTTGCAGAAGCGCCTGTTCCGCGAAGGCAGTGACGTGAAGGCCGGGCAGGCACTGTTCTCGATCGACGCGGCGCCTTACGAGGCGGCCCTGCAAAGCGCCCGCGCTTCACTGGCGCGCGCCGAAGCCAACCTGGCCCAATCCAAGGCGCTGGCCGAGCGCTACGCGCCGTTGGTGAAGGAAAACGCCGTGAGCCAGCAGGAATACGCCAACGCCGTGGCCGCGCAAAAGGCCGCCGAGGCCGACGTAGCCGCTGGCAAGGCGGCGGTGCAGACGGCCAGCATCAACCTGGGCTACGCCAGCGTGACCGCTCCCATTTCGGGTCGTATCGGCCGCGCCTTGGTGACCGAAGGCGCTTTGGTGGGGCAGGGCGAGGCCACGCAACTGGCCTTGATCCAGCAAATTCACCCCATGTACGTGAACTTCACCCAGTCGGCGTCTGAGGTGTACCGCCTCAAGCGCGCCTTGGCCGCCGGACAACTGAAGGGCGCCGGCCAGGAGGCGGCCAGCGTGAAGGTGGTGCTGGAAGACGGCACCGAGTATTCCAAGCCTGGCCGCCTGCTGTTCTCCGACTTGACGGTGGACAGCGCCACCGGCCAGATCACCCTTCGCGCCGAGGTGCCCAATGCCGAGGGCACGCTGCTGCCGGGTCTGTACGTTCGTGTGCGCCTGGAGCAGGCGACCGCCGTCAACGCCATCGCACTGCCTCAGCAGGCCGTGACCCGCAGCGCCCAGGGCGATTCGGTGATGGTGGTGGATGCCGAGGGCAAGGTCGCGCCGCGCCCGGTGAAGGTGAGTGGCCAGCAGAACGGTCAGTTGATCGTCACCGATGGCCTGAAAGCGGGCGAGCAGGTGATGGTGGATGGCTTCCAGAAGCTGCGCCCGGGCGTGGCGGTGAAGGCCGTGCCGTGGACGCCGCCGGGTGCCAAGCCCGCCGCCGCGGCCCCGGCCAAGGCGAGCTAAGGAGCGCGCGACATGGCGAAATTCTTCATTGACCGGCCCATCTTCGCGTGGGTGATCGCGCTGTTCATCATGGTGATTGGCGGCGTGGCCATCACGCAGTTGCCGATTGCGCAATACCCACCGGTGGCGCCGCCGTCCATCATCATCAACGCCACCTACCCCGGCGCTTCCGCCAAGACACTGGAAGACTCGGTGTTGTCGGTGATTGAACAAGAGATGAACGGCTCGCCCGGCCTCATCTACATGGAGTCGGTGGCCCAGGCCAACGGCACCGGCTCGATCACGCTGAGCTTTCAGCCCGGCACCAACGCCGACCTGGCGCAGGTGGACGTGCAAAACCGCCTGGCCCGCGCCGAGCCGCGCCTGCCCTCAGCGGTGACGCAGCAGGGCGTGCGCGTGGACAAGTCGCGCAACAACTTCCTGCTGTTCGCCATCCTGTCCAGCGACGACCCGAAGTGGGACCCGGTGGCCCTGGGTGACTTTGCCTCGCGCAGCGTGGTGCCCGAGCTGCAGCGCCTGCCCGGCGTGGGCCAGGCCCAGCTCTTCGGCACCGAGCGCGCCATGCGCATCTGGATTGACCCGGCCAAGTTGCTGGGCTTCAACCTGAGTGCGGCCGACGTGAACGCCGCCATCCGCGCCCAGAACGCGCAGGTGTCGGCCGGTGAAATCGGCGCCCTGCCCAACGTGGCGGGGCAGGCGATTGCCGCCACCGTGGTGGTGAACGGTCAGCTCAGCACCACCGAACAATTCGGCAACATCGTGCTGCGCGCCAATGCCGATGGCTCCACCGTGCGCCTGAAAGACGTGGCTCGCATCGAACTGGGGGCGCAGTCGTACGCCACCTCGGCGCGCTTGAACGGCAAGCCCTCCACTGGTATCGGTGTGCAGCTCTCGCCCAGCGGCAACGCGCTGGCCACGGCCAATGCGGTGCGCGCCAAGATGGCCGAGCTGGAGAAGTTCTTCCCGGCGGGCATGACCTGGGACATCCCCTACGACAGCTCGCGCTTCGTGAAGATTTCCATCGAGCAAGTGGCCAAGACCTTGGGCGAAGCCATCCTGCTGGTGTTCCTGGTGATGTTCTTGTTCCTGCAGAACTTCCGCTACACCATCATCCCCACGGTGGTGGTGCCGGTGGCCCTGCTGGGTACCTTCGCCGCGCTGCTGGCCATGGGCTTCTCGATCAACGTGCTCACCATGTTCGGCATGGTGCTGGTGATCGGCATCGTGGTGGACGACGCCATCGTGGTGGTGGAGAACGTCGAGCGCATCATGAGCGAAGAGGGCTTGCCGCCCTTGCAGGCCACGCGCAAGGCCATGGGCCAGATCTCGGGCGCCATCGTCGGCGTGACGGTGGTGCTGATCTCGGTGTTCGTGCCGCTGGCCTTCTTCAGTGGCTCGGTGGGCAACATCTACCGACAGTTCGCGGCCGTGATGGCCGTGTCCATCGCGTTCTCGGCCTTCATGGCGCTGTCGCTCACGCCAGCCCTGTGCGCCACGCTGCTCAAGCCTGTTGAAGCTGGCCACCACCACGAGAAGAAGGGCTTCTTTGGCTGGTTCAACCGGGCGTTCTCGCGCACCGCCAAGCGCTACGAAGGCGGCGTGGCCAAGCTGCTGCCGCGCGCCGGGCGCACGCTGATCGTGTACCTGGCCATCATTGGCGCGGCCGTGGTGGTCTACAAGCGCCTGCCCACCTCCTTCCTGCCCGGTGAAGACCAGGGCACGATGCTGGTGAACGTGCAACTGCCCCCGGGTGCCACGGTGGAGCGCACCCTGGGCGTGATGGAGCAGGTGGAAGGTTTCATGCTCAAGCAGCCGGAAGTGCAGAGCATGGTGAGCGTGCTGGGCTTCAGCTTCTCGGGCCAGGGCCAGAACGCGGCGCTTGCCTTCATCACGCTCAAAGACTGGGCCGAGCGCCACGCGCCCGGCAGTTCCGCCGATGCCATCGCCGGCCGTGCCTTTGGGGCCTTGTCTGGCATTCGCGATGCGTTCATCTTCCCGCTGAACCCGCCGCCGATTCCCGAACTGGGTTCGTCCTCGGGCTTTACCTTCCGCTTGCAAGACCGCGCCGGCCTGGGCCGCGACGCGCTCTTGGCGGCGCGCAACCAGTTGCTTGGGGCGGCTTCGCAAAGCAAGGTGCTCACCCAGGTGCGCCCCGATGGCTTGGAAGACGCGCCGCAGTTGCAGATCGACATTGACCGCGACAAGGCGAATGCGCTGGGCGTGGGCTTTGACGCCATCAACTCGGCCATCGCCACTTCGCTGGGCTCCAGCTACGTGAACGACTTCCCCAACGAAGGTCGCCTGCAACGGGTGGTGGTGCAGGCCGATGCGCCGGCCCGCATGCAGCCCGAGGACCTGCTGCGCCTGACCGTGGTGAACAACCAGGGCAAGGCGGTGCCGCTGTCGGCCTTTGCCTCCACGCGCTGGATCACCGGCCCCATGCAGACCGTGCGCTACAACGGCTACCCGTCCATGCGCATCAGCGGCGGCGCCGCGCCGGGCTACAGCACGGGCGATGCGCTGGCCGAAATGGAAAAGCTGGCCAGCCAATTGCCGCAGGGCTTCGGCTTTGAATGGACGGGCCAATCGCGCGAAGAAAAACTCGCCGGTTCGCAAGCCGTGGTGCTCTACGCCTTCGCCATCCTGGCGGTTTTCCTGTGCCTGGCCGCCTTGTACGAGAGCTGGACGATTCCGCTGGCGGTGATCATGGTGGTGCCGCTGGGCGTGGTGGGCGTGTTCCTGTCCACCTTGTTGCGGGGCTATGCGAACGACGTCTACTTCCAGGTGGGCCTGATCACCATCATTGGTCTATCGGCGAAGAACGCCATCCTGATCATCGAGTTCGCCAAGGACCTGCAGGCCCAGGGCAAGAGCGTGATCGAGGCGGCGCTGGCCGCGGCGCACCTTCGCTTCCGCCCCATCATCATGACGTCACTGGCCTTCACGCTGGGCGTGCTGCCCCTGGCCATTGCATCGGGCGCCAGCTCTGCCAGCCAGCGTGCCATTGGCACCGGCGTGATCGGCGGCATGCTCACCGGCACCGTGCTGGCGGTGGTGTTCGTGCCCATCTTCTTCGTGGTGGTGCGCTCGCTCTTCAAGGGCGGGCCACGCCAGCACCGTGTCCACGCCGACATGGCCGGCCAACATGGGGTGCACTGACATGCCAATGAACGCTTTTACCCTTCGTGCCCGTTTGGGCGTGGTGGCCGCCGCTGCTGTGCTGGCCGGCTGCTCGATGATTCCCAAGCTGGAGCGCCCTGAGCCGCCCGTGGCCTCGGCCTATCCCCTGGCCCCGGTGGGCGCGTCAAGCAACGCTGCCGATGTGGCGTGGTCGCGCTTTGTCACCGACGCGCGCCTGCGCCAGTTGATCGGCCTGGCGTTGCAGAACAACCGCGACCTGCGCGTGGCCGCGCTCAACATCGAACAGGTGCTGGCGCAGTACCAGATCCAGCGGGCCAACCAGTTTCCCACGGTCAACGCGGGCTTCACCGGCAACCGTCAGCCCGACGGCAAGGGTGGCATCGCCGACACCTACAGCGTGGGCTTTCTCACCAGCGCCTGGGAGATCGACGTCTTTGGTCGCCTGTCCAGCCTGAAGGAAGTCGCGCTGGCCCAGTACCTGGCCAGCGAAGAGGCGCGCAAGGCTGTGCAGACCAGTCTGGTGGCCCAGGTGGCCAGCACCTGGCTGGCGCTGCAGGCCGACGAGGAACAACTGGCCGTGACGCGCCAAACTTTGCGCACCCGCGAGGATTCCCTTCGCCTGACCCGCCTGCGCTTTGACAATGGCGCCGCTTCGGCCCTGGACCTGCGCCAGGCCGAGTCGCTGGCCGCTGCCGCCCAGGCCACACTGGCGCAGCAGGAGCGCCAGCGCGCCCTCGACCTGAACGCCTTGACGCTGTTGCTGGGGCAGACGCCACCGTCGGAACTGGTGTCTCCCACCCAAGCCGACGCCGCCTTGCCCGAGGCTGTGCTGGCCGACGTGCCTGCGGGCTTGCCATCGGACTTGCTCACTCGCCGAGCCGACATCCGCCAGGCCGAGCAGCAACTGGTGGCCGCCAACGCCAACATTGGCGCGGCTCGCGCGGCCTTCTTCCCGCGCATCTCGCTCACTGCTTCGGTGGGCACCGCCAGCAGCGACCTCTCCGACTTGTTCAAAGATGGCTCGTGGGGCTTCACGCTGGCGCCCCAGGCCTTGCTGCCGATCTTTGATGCCGGGCGCAACCGCGCCGGGCTCGACTCGGCTCAGGCCGGGCGCGACATTGCCGTGGCGCAGTACGAGAAGGCCATTCAAACCGCCTTCCGAGAGGTGGCCGACGCCCTGGCGGGCCAAGCCACCCTGGGCGAGCAGTTGCGCGCCCAGCAGGCGCAGCTCACGGCCGAGACCGACCGCTTCCGCCTGGCCGAGCTGCGCTACCGCAATGGCGTGGCCAGCTACCTCGACGTGTTGGACGCGCAGCGATCGCTGTTCGCCACGCAGCAGGCGGTGACGCAATCGCGCCTGGCGTTGCAGCAGAACCGCGTGGCGCTGTACCGCGCCCTGGGCGGTGGCTGGTCTGAGTGAAGCCCATGGGGCGCCCAGCAGGCCGCCCCATGCCCCTTACACCGGGGGCAGTTCGTAGAAGCGTTGAATCGCTTCCCAGGCGGCCTGGGGCTCATCCACGATGGTGAACAGCTTCAGGTCGTCCGGCGAGATCACGCCTTCTTCCACCAGCACGTCCCAGTTCACCAGGCGCTTCCAGTAAGACGAGCCGAACAGCACGATGGGCACCGGCTTGGCCTTCTTGCACTGCACCAGGGTGATCACCTCAAACAGCTCGTCCAGCGTGCCGAAGCCACCCGGGAAAGCCACCAGCGCCTTGGCGCGCATCATGAAGTGCATCTTGCGCAGCGCGAAGTAGTGGAACTTGAAGCTGAGCTGCGGTGAGATGTAGGGATTGGCCGATTGCTCGTGTGGCAGGGCAATGTTCAGGCCCACGCTCAAAGCGCCTTCGTCCTGCGCGCCGCGGTTGGCCGCTTCCATGATGCCGGGGCCGCCGCCCGTGCAGATGTAGAGCTGGTCTTCGTGTGGGCAGCGCGCGCTGTAGCGGGCCACGATGCGCGCGAACTCACGGGCGTGGTCGTAGTAGGGCGCGTTGCGCAGCAGGGCCTGGGCGCGGGTAATGGCGGCCGGGTCGCCACTGGCCTCGGCCTGAGCCAACTGCTCACGGGCCACGGCGGGCTCGCGGAAGCGGGCGCTGCCGAACACCACGATGGTGTTCTCGATGCCCAGCTCGATCTGGGCCAGGTCGGGCTTGAGCATCTCCAGCTGGAAGCGAATGCCGCGGGTCTCGCGGCGCAGCAGGAACTCGGGGTCGGCGAACGCCAAGCGGTAGGCGTCGGTCTGCAGCTTCAGGCCATTGCTGGCCTGGGCCTGCAGGTCGGCCAATGCATCGGCCAGGCGTCTTTCGGTGATGATTTCGGGTGCCATGGGCAAGGGTTTCGCAAAGAAAGTGAGACCAGCGAGAAACACAAAAGGCTCCCGTGGGAGCCTTTTGAGTCAGTAGAGAGACGCGGGGTTCAGACGCGCTTCTTGTATTCGCCGGTGCGGGTGTCGATTTCGATCTTGTCGCCCTGTTCCACGAACAGGGGCACGGCAACTTCGAAGCCGGTGGCGATCTTGGCAGGCTTGAGCACCTTGCCCGAGGTATCGCCCTTCACGGCGGGTTCGGTCCAGGTGATTTCGCGCACGATGGTGGTGGGCAGTTCAACCGAGATGGCCTTGCCTTCGTAGAACACCACTTCCACGGCCATGCCGTCTTCCAGGTAGTTCAGGGAGTCGCCCATGTTCTCGGCTTCCACTTCGTACTGGTTGTACTCGGTGTCCATGCACACATACATGGGATCGGCGAAGTAGGAGTAGGTGCACTCCTTCTTGTCCAGAATGATCTGGTCCATCTTGTCGTCGGCCTTGAACACCACTTCGGTGCCAATGTTGCCGAGCAGACCCTTGAGCTTCATGCGCACGGTGGCGGCGCCGCGGCCACCGCGGGCGTATTCGGTGCGCAGAACAATCATGGGGTCCTTGCCGTGCATGATCACGTTGCCGGCGCGGATTTCTTGAGCGATTTTCATAAAGAGAGATTCCGAGGGAGGGTGGGGCCGCGGTCCTCACCTCAGTGGTGGATCGATCCGGCCGTTTTCGCAAAGCCCCTGATTTTATCGCTTTTCCAGTACGAAGCGCTGGAGCTGTTCTGTCAGGTCAGGCTGGGCCAGCAGGCGCGCGCGGGCGGCCAACACGCAGTCTCGCCAGCCATCCACCGTTGCCCAGCCCGGCCACCCCGCGTCCCGGGTGTCGATGCCGTTCCAGTGGCGGTGAAAGGCTCGCATCGACTCAGGGGCGTCCATCCAGTCGAGAAAGGCGTCGAGCTTGGCGTGGTGGGCGTTGTCGTCCTGAGGGTAGATGTGCCAGACGAAGGGCTGGCCGGCCCAGAGAGCACGCACCAGCGAGTCCTCACCCCGCACGGCGTTGAAATCGCTGGCCCACAGCAGGTGGTCAAAGTCGTGTTGGGTGAGCCATGGCAGGGGGTGCACTTGGCCGGCCTTCTGCGCGATCCGCTCCACCGCGCGAGCCGGGCGCCCCGGAGTGACCAGCCAGTGCGCGTCGGCCTGGGCCATTACCTTGGGCAGGCTGGCGGGCTCGTAGCAGAACAGCGTGATGCGACGGCCGTCCGTCGGCAGACCGTGGCTTGTCAGCCACCGGGCCGCGTCAAAGCCCTGGCGCCGCGCCATCAGGTCGGGCTCGCGCAGCAGGCCGCCGGTGCGCTCTGTAAAGCCCGGGTAGAAGAACCACTTGGTCAGGCCCGCGCCCGGGCCGCGCATCACGGGCGAGGGCAGGCGGTGCATCCGCTCCACATATGGCTCAGCGCTCAGGTATTCCAGGTTCAGCCACACCGGAGTGGTCTGGCGGGCGGCCACAAAGGCCTCGGGCAGATCGCACCCGAAGGCCTCGATCCAGACGTCACCGGGCACCGCGTCGCCGAGGTGAAAGTCGCAGTCCCAGCGGTGCACCGCGACCCCGGGCGCGCCCTGGGGCGCCATCCACGTCAATGGCGAGGGGTCATCGATCCACAGGCGCACGTGTTGGCCGCGACTGGCCAGGTCAACGCACAGGCGCCAGCAGACGCCCGCGTCGCCGTGGTTGTCGACGACGCGGCAGAAGATGTCCCAGCGCAACGGGGGCTGAGCGGGCAAGGGGTTTGGCATGGGGCGCGATCTTGCCGCATTCGCGGGCGCCACAATATGCGGCTATGTCCGAGGTGCATTCCGAACAATTGCTGGCCGAGGTGGCCGCGCTGCCGCCGCTGCCTGGCGTCTATCGCTATTTCGACGCGCAGGGCCAGCTGCTCTACGTGGGCAAGGCGCGCAACCTCAAGAAGCGCGTCTCCAGCTACTTTCAGAAAGACCACGGGGGCACGCGCATTGGTCACATGGTCAGCAAGATCGTGCGGCTGGAGACCACGGTGGTGCGCAGCGAGGCCGAGGCCCTGCTGCTGGAAAACAACCTCATCAAGACGCTCAACCCGCGGTTCAACATCCTGTTCCGCGACGACAAGAGCTATCCCTACCTCAAGATCACCGGCACCCGCGAGACCTTCCGCACCGCCGCCGCCATGCCATCGCCCTCGGTGGCGTTTCCGCGCATGGCCTACTACCGGGGCGCGGTGGACCGGCGCCACAGCTACTACGGGCCCTATCCCAGCGCCTGGGCGGTGAAAGAGTCGATCACGCTGCTGCAGAAGGTGTTTCGCCTGCGCACCTGCGAAGACACGGTGTTCGCCAACCGCACGCGGCCCTGCTTGCTGTACCAGATCAAGCGCTGCAGCGGGCCTTGCGTGGACCTGATCGACCAGGAAGACTATTCCCGCGATGTGCGCGACGCCGAGCGCTTCCTGCGCGGGGAAACCCAGGCGGTGCTCGACGAACTGGAGCGCCGCATGCTGGCGCACGCGGAAAAGCTCGAGTTCGAGCAGGCCGCCGAGATTCGCAACCAGATCACCGCGCTCTCGCGCGTGCTGCACCAGCAGTCGATGGACACCGGCAGCGACCAGGACGTGGACATCCTGGCGGTGAAGGTGCACGGCGGCCGCGCCTGCGTGAACCTGGCCATGGTGCGTGGCGGCCGACACCTGGGTGACCGGCCGTACTTCCCTGCCCACGTGGACGACGCCAGCGCCATCGACGAACTGCTGGCCGACACCGCCCCGGACGGTGACCCGACCGAGCGCACGGCGGTGCGCGTGCTGGAGGCCTTCATTGCCCAGCACTACCTGGGCACGGCCATGCCCAACGTGCTGGTGACCAGCCACGCCGTCTCGAAAGACCTGATCGACGCCCTCACCGAGCAGAGCGGGCGCAAGGTGAGCGCGGTGCACAACCCGCGCGAGCACCGCCGCATCTGGCTGGAGATGGCGCAGAAAAATGCCGACATTGCCTTGGCCCGCCTGCTGGCGGAAGAGGGCAGCCAGCAGGCCCGCACGCGTGCCCTGGCCGATGCGCTGCAACTCCCCGACGACCAGCTCGACACCCTGCGCATCGAGTGCTTCGACATTTCGCACACGGCCGGCGAACACACCCAGGCGTCCTGCGTGGTGTTCGAGGACCACAAGATGCAGAGCGCCCAGTACCGCCGCTACAAGATCGACGGCATCACGCCAGGCGATGACTACGCCGCCATGCGCCAGGCGCTCATGCGCCGCTACGGCAAGATCGCCCAGGCCATTCGCGCCAACGAAGGCGATGCCGCGGCGCTGGCCCAGACCGAGTCCTCAGAAGGCGAGGCAGAGAAAGCTGCTGGCGACGCGCCCAGCGGACCACGCATGCCCGACTTGGTGCTGATCGACGGCGGCAAGGGGCAGGTGGGCGTGGCCCGCGAGGTGTTCGAGCAGCTTGGGCTTGACCTGTCCATCATCGTGGGCGTGGAAAAAGGGCAGGGCCGCAAGGTGGGCTTGGAGGAGCTGGTGTTTGCCGATGGCCGCGACAAGGTTTACCTGGGGCACGACTCGGCCGCCCTGATGCTGGTGGCGCAGATCCGCGATGAGGCGCACCGCTTCGCCATCACGGGCATGCGCGCGCAGCGCGCCAAGGCCCGGGTGGGCGGCAGCCAGCTGGAGGACATTCCGGGTGTCGGTCCCAAGAAACGGGCGCGGCTGCTGCAGCGTTTTGGTGGCGTGCGCGGTGTGGCCGCGGCCAGCGTGGAAGACCTGGCCACGGTGGAAGGCATCTCAGCCGAGCTGGCCGATGCCATCTACCGCGCCTTGCATTGACGCAGTCACCCCAAAAGTGACAAACCTGCGCGCGATCGCCCCCGCATAATCGCAACATGTTTTTTAACCTACCCACCCTGCTGACCTGGGCCCGCATCGTCGCGATTCCGCTGATCGTCGGGGTGTTCTATTGGGACGGCCTGACGCCAGCCGAGCAAAACTTGTCGGCCACGGTGCTGTTTGTCGTGTTCGCGCTCACCGACTGGGCCGACGGCTACCTGGCGCGCAAGCTCAAGCAGACCTCGGCCTTTGGCGCCTTTCTGGACCCGGTGGCCGACAAGTTTCTGGTGTGCGCCAGCCTGCTGGTGCTGGTGCACCTGGGCCGGGCCGATGTGTTCGTGGGCCTGATCATCATCGGCCGCGAGATCGCCATCTCGTCCCTGCGCGAATGGATGGCCATCATCGGGGCCACCAAGAGCGTGGCGGTGCACATGATCGGCAAGCTCAAAACCACGGTGCAGATGGTGGCCATTCCCTTCTTGCTGTTCAACGGCACGCTCTTTGGCGTGATCGACACCCACCTCTGGGGCCAGGTGCTGATCTGGGTGGCAGCGGTTCTCACCATTTGGTCGATGGTGTACTACCTGCGCAAGGCACTGCCTGAAATCCGGGCCCGGGCCCGCTGAACCTCCAACATGACGCCCGCGCGCCCCTCCGCCAGTGCGTGGGCGTGGGTGCCCGCCGTGTTTGTGCTGATCTGGAGCACAGGCTTCATCGTGGCGCGTTACGGCATGCCACACGCGCCGCCGCTCACCTTTCTGTCCTGGCGCTACGCCTTGTCGGTGCTGTGCTTCGTGGTCTGGATCGCGCTGGCCCGCGTGCCCTGGCCCACTTCTCGCGCTCAGTGGGTGCACCTGGCCGTGACCGGCATGCTCATGCACGCGGGCTATCTGGGTGGGGTGTGGATGGCGGTGAAGGCGGGCATGGGGGCGGGCTTGTCGGCCCTGATCGTGGGCCTGCAGCCGGTCATCACCGCGCTGTGGGTGTCGGCCACCGGTGCTCGCGTCAGTGCCCGGCAGTGGCTGGGCCTTGGACTGGGTTTGCTTGGCCTGATGTTGGTGGTGTCGCACAAGTTCAGCGCCGGCGGGCCGGGCGATTCGGCCACGTGGGGCAATGTCGCCATGGCCGTGGTGGCCCTGGCGTCGATCACCACCGGCACGCTGTACCAGAAGCGTTTTGTGCAACCCTGTGACGTGCGATCGGCCAACGCCGTGCAATTGCTCGCCGCCTTGGCGGTGACGCTGCCATGGGTCGCCTGGGAGGCCGGTGGCATGGACTGGCACCCCGAGCTCGTGGGGGCTCTGGCCTGGTCGGTTCTGGTGCTGACACTGGGCGGCAGTTCGCTGTTGTACGTGCTGATCCAGCGCGGCGCGGCCACCGCCGTGACCAGCCTGATGTACCTGGTGCCGCCGTGCACGGCGGTGCTGGCCTGGCTGCTGTTTGGCGAGCCCATCACCCTGAGCACCTTGCTGGGCACTGCGCTCACGGCGCTGGGCGTGTGGCTGGTGGTGCGCGCCGGGCGCAGCTCATGAACGGCTGCGCGGCCGCCAGGGTTCGCGCACAAAGCGCTTTTGCAGGAACTCGCTGAGCAACTGCACACGCCGTGGCACCCGCGCCCGCCAGGGCGCCAGCCAGTGCACATCGGCGTCGTGCTGGCTCCAGCGTGGCAACACCCGAACCAGTTCACCGTTGCCCAGTTGGGGCGCAATGTCCCACAGGCTGCGAAGCATGATGCCGTGACCGGCCGCGCACCAATCGCGCACCAGCTCTCCCGAGTTGCTGGACAGAGGACCGCGCACCACCACGCGCTGAATGGTCTCGTCGCCCTCGCGCTGCAAGGCCCAATGGTGAACCCGCGCGGGCATGGCGTCGGTGTGTTCTTGCACCAGCAGGCAACGGTGCTGCTCCAGGTCTTCCAGGCGCGCCGGGCGCCCATGGACCTGCAGGTAGGCAGGTGCGGCCACCAGCACGCGCCGGTTGGGCGCCAGTCGCCTGGCCACCCATTCCCCGGCGCGCTGCGGTGGTGGATGCCAAAGCCACACGGCCGCGTCGAAGCCCTCTGCGGCCAGGTCTGGCAGGTGATCGGACAGCTGCAATTGCACGCTCACGCCCGGGTGCAACGATTGAAAGTCGGCCAATGCGGGTCCGACCCAGCGACGCCCAAAACCAAAGCTCGACAACAGGCGAATAGGGCCGGCTGGTTCAGCCTGGCGCTCGCGCAGCTCTGCCTCCAGGGCCAGAAAATCGTGTTGCAGCCGCTGCGCGCGTTCGCAGAAGGCATCGCCCTCGGCCGTGGTGCTCACCCGCCGGGTGGTGCGCTGGAACAGCCGCACGCCCAGGTGGGCCTCGAGTGCGGCGAGGCGGCGGGTGACGGCAGAGCGGGTGATGCCAAGCTGCACCGCCGCAGCGGCCATGCTGCCGTGTTGTTGAACGCAGAGCACCAGCTCCAGATCGGTGCGATCCATTTGTTGATTTCTAGGAAGCAATGAGGTGAAGGATTATTGCCAATGGCGGCGATATGCTTGGCTCCACTGTTCACCAGGAGAACCCCATGCGTCCCCATCGAATTGCTGTTATCCCGGGCGATGGCATTGGCACCGAGGTCATGCCAGAGGGCCTGCGCGTGCTGCAGGCAGCGGCCCAGCGCTTCAACATTCCCCTGCAGTTCGATCACTTCGATTTCGCGAGCTGCGACTACTACCTGAAGCATGGCCAGATGCTGCCTGACGACTGGAAAACGCAGATCGGTGGTCATGACGCCATCTACTTCGGCGCGGTGGGCTGGCCCGACACCGTCCCCGATCACATCTCGCTGTGGGGCTCGCTGCTGCAGTTCCGTCGCGAGTTCGACCAGTACATCAACCTGCGCCCGGCACGCTTGATGCCTGGGGTGATCGCGCCCGTGGTGCGGCGCGACGGCAGCCCACGCCTGCCCGGCGAGATTGACATGGTGATCGTGCGCGAGAACACCGAAGGTGAATACAGCAGCATCGGCGGGCGCATGTACGGCGGCACCGAGCGCGAGATCGTGATGCAGGAGACGGTGATGTCTCGCCACGGCGTGGACCGCGTGCTGCGTTATGCGTTTGAGGTGGCGCGCACGCGGCCAAAGAAACACCTCACCAGCGCCACCAAGAGCAACGGCATCGCCATCACCATGCCCTATTGGGATGAGCGCGTGGAGGCCATGGCCAAGGAGTACCCGGACGTGAAGGTGGACAAGTTCCACATCGACATCCTCACCGCGCACTTCGTGCAGCGCCCCGACTTCTTCGACGTGGTGGTGGGCAGCAACCTGTTCGGTGACATCCTGTCCGACCTGGGGCCCGCCTGTACCGGGACCATCGGCATCGCGCCCAGCGCCAACCTCAACCCGACGCGGAAGTTTCCGTCATTGTTCGAGCCGGTGCACGGGTCGGCGCCCGACATCGCAGGCCAGGGCATCGCCAACCCGATTGGGCAGATCTGGTGCGGCGCGATGATGCTGGACTTCCTCGGCCACCGGGCGGCTCACGACGCCATTCTGTCGGCTGTCGAGCGTGCGCTTGACCCGCAAAACGGAGCCCCGCGCACGCGAGATCTCGGGGGAAATGCGAGCACCGTCGAGGTGGGACAGGCGATTGCGCGCTACGTCGCCGGGTGAAACCCCAGGGGAGGGGTGATCGAATGGGACTAGAATCCGCCGCTCGTGTCGGCCGATCCACTGTGTCGTGCCTGCTGTATTGACAGGGGTTCCAGCGCGTGGGTCTAATGGCTTGGCCTGGGCCCGCAAGCGCGTTGCAGCACACACCAGGCGCGGTTTTTGGTGGCCCGAAGTCACATGACGGCACCGAGCGAAAACCACATCTATCCCGACCACACGATTCATCCAATTCCTTTCCTGAGGGGCTATTCGTGAACAAAACCGAACTCGTCGAACACATCGCCAAGCACGCAGATATCTCCAAGGCCGCCGCCACCCGCGCGCTCGACTCCACCATCACCGCCATCCGCACCACCCTGAAGAAGGGTGGCACCGTGTCGCTGGTGGGCTTCGGTTCGTTTGCCGTCACCAAGCGCCCCGCTCGCAAGGGCCGCAATCCCCGCACCGGCGCCGAGATTAAAATCAAGGCCGCCAAGGTGCCGAAGTTCCGTCCGGGCAAGGCCCTCAAGGACGCTCTGAACTGAGCACCGGTTCGATTTTCCAGGTTGGGTGCTTAGCTCAGTCGGTAGAGCGGCGCCCTTACAAGGCGTAGGTCGGCGGTTCGACCCCGTCAGCACCCACCAACCAATCGAATACAAAAGGCGAACAACGGTTCGCCTTTTTTGTTGGGCAGAATCGTTGGTTTCATCCCTTCAGAAGACACAGGGCCCTAGGCATGTTTGACACCATCCGCCATCACAAGAAGTACCTCATGGGCTTCTTGATGATCCTGATCATTCCTTCGTTCGTGCTGTTCGGCATCGAGGGCTATTCGCGCTTCAACGAGGGAGGGGACGCCGTCGCCACGGTGGATGGCCACAAGATCAAAAAGGTCGAGTGGGACCAGGCCCACCAGCAAGAGTCGCAACGCCTGCGTCAGGCCATGCCCCAGCTTGACGCGAAGCTGCTCGACAGCGACGAAGCTCGCTACGCCACCCTGGAGCGTCTGGTGCGTCAGCGTGTGCTGGCCGCCGCCGCTGCCGATTTGCACCTCTACACCAGCGACACCCGTCTGGCTCGCGACCTGCAGCAGAACGAAGCCATTGCCTCACTGCGCAAGGCCGATGGCTCGCTTGACGTGGAGGCTTACCGCCAGTTGCTGGCCCGCCAGGGCCTGACGCCTGAAGGGTTTGAGGCATCCGTTCGGGCCGACCTGTCCCAGCGCCAGGTGATCCAGGGCTTGCTGGCCTCGGGCTTCGCCACGGGTGAGCTGGCCAATGTGTCGCTCAATGCCTTCTTTGAGCGCCGCGAGGCCCGCGTGGCCTTGTTCAATTCGGGTGACTTCGCCTCTCGGGTGAACCCCAGCGACGCCGAGATCGAGGCCTACTACAACGCCAACACCGCGCAGTTCCAAGCGCCGGAGCAGGTGGATGTGGAATACCTCGTGCTTGACGCGGCCGCTCTGGAAAAGACCATCGCCCTCAACGAGGCGGACGTGCGCGCATATTACGAACAGAACGCCGCGCGCCTGGCTGGCGAGGAAGAGCGCCGTGCCAGCCACATCCTCTTGAACGTGGCGCCCAGCGCATCGGCTGCGGACAAAGCCGCCGTGCGCCAGAAGGCCGACGCCCTGCTGGCCGAGCTGCGCAAAGACCCCAAGCGCTTTGCCGCACTGGCCAAGGCCAATTCGCAAGACCCGGGCTCAGCCGAACGCGGTGGCGACCTGGATTTCTTCGGTCGCGGTGCCATGGTCAAGCCTTTTGAAGACGCGGTCTATTCGCTCAAGAAGGGCCAGATCTCCGATGTGGTGGAGAGCGATTTTGGTTTTCACATCATCCAGCTCACCGACATCAAGTCGCCGCCCAAGCGCAGCTTCGACGAGGTGCGAGCTCAGCTGGAGGCAGACCTGAAAAAGCAGCAAGCCCAACGCCAGTTTGCCGAAGCGGCCGACGTGTTCAGCAACACGGTCTACGAACAGGCCGACAGCCTGCAGGCCGCCGCCGATCGCTTGAAGCTCAAGGTGCAGACCGCGCAAGGCCTGCAGCGCCAGGGTCTGGCGGGTACCGTGCTGGCCAATGAACGGTTGCTGGCCGCCATCTTTTCTCCCGAGTCGGTCAGCAGCAAGCGCAACACCGAAGCCGTGGAGACGGGGGCCAGCCAGTTGACCGCGGCCCGCGTGGTGAAACACTCGCCCGCTCACACCTTGGCGCTGGCCGACGTTCGTGAGACGGTGCGTGCCAAACTGATCGCCCAGCGAGCCACCGAGCTCGCCAAGGCAGAAGGCGAGAAGCAGTTGCAAGCAGGCAAGAGCGGGGGGGAGGTGGCCGGTCTGGGCCCAGCCCTGACGCTGTCGCGCGCCACGCCGCAGAACCAGTTGGCGGGTGTGTTGAATGCTGCCTTGAGCGCCGACCCCAAGCAACTGCCGGCCTGGATTGGCGTCAACCTCCCCGATCGCGGCTATGCCGTGGTCAAGGTAGAGAAGGTGCTGCCTGCCGAGGCTCGTCCGGCGGCCCAGGTGGCCCGCGAAGTGCAGCAATACAACCAGTGGTGGGCCTCGGCGGAAGGCCAGGCGTATTACGAGCTGCTCAAGGCCCGTCACAAGGCAGTCATCAAGGTGGCCAAGCCTGTGGCGCCCGCTGCAGGAGAAGTTCGCTGAGGCCTGGCAATTTCAGGCTATAATTTGGGGCTTGCGGTGGCTGTAGCTCAGTTGGTAGAGTCCAGGATTGTGATTCCTGTTGTCGTGGGTTCGAGTCCCATCAGCCACCCCAAATAAATCAACGATTTAGCCCGGTTTCTGACCGGGCTTTGTCGTATCTGGGGTGCGCAAAAATCCCATGGTGGGAATTCCGCTACCCGGCGTCCGCGCTCTGGACGCGCTGGTCGGCGGGGTGAGCGGGGCGGATTGGGTGTCCGGTGCGACTCCGTCAGCTCCCCAGGTGGCCTCAAAGGCCCAGCACTTGCTTGGCAATAATGTTGCGCTGGATTTCGTTGCTGCCGCCATAGATGGACATGGCACGGCGCCAGAAGTAGTTGGCAGGAGCGCCGATCAGGCTCGGTTCGATGCCTGCCATGTCGCCTTGGCCGCTGAGCAGGACGGGGTCAAGTGCCTGCCCTTGCGGCCCGGCGGCCTCGCAGATGAGCTCGCTGATGCGCTGACCAATTTCGGTGCCGCGAATCTTCAGGGATGAGGCCAGGCCCGCGCCGGGTGAGCTGCCGCTGCCCATGGCCGACAGGGCTCGCAATGTGTTGATTTCCAGCGCCTTGAGTTGTGCCTCCACGGCACTGACTTTGGATCGGAAAACAGGGTCTTCCAAGAGCGGTCTTCCGTGCTGGATCACGCTCTTGGCCACGCGGTGCAGCCGGCGCATGGCGAAGGTCGAGAATCCAATGTTCGAGTTCTCCACCCGCTCATGTTCGAGCAGAAACTTGGCGTAACGCCAGCCCTGGCCTTCTTCGCCCACCAGGTTGGACTTGGGCACTTTTACGTCGGTGAAGAAAACGGTGTTGAAGGAGTGTGTGCCCTCCAGCATGGGAATGGGTTGGACGACGATGCCCGGCGTGGTCATGTCGATTAACAGAAACGAAATGCCTTCCTGGGGCCGCGTGCCGCGCTGGGTGCGCACGAGGCAGAACATCCAATCGGCGTAATGGGCATACGAGGTCCAGATCTTCTGGCCGTTGACGACGTAGTGGTCACCAGCGTCATCGGCGCGGGTGGCCAGCGAGGCCAGATCGGAACCCGAGGCGGGTTCCGAGTAGCCCTGGCACCACCAAGTCGTTGAATTGCGGATGCCGGGCAGGTGCTGGGCTTTCTGGGCCTCTGAGCCGAAGTTGAAGATCACCGGGCCCACCATGCGCGGCCCGAAGGGCTGGATGGTGGGGCAGTTCAGCTCGGCGCTGGTCTTCTCGAAGATGTAGCGCTGCACGGCGCTCCAGCCCGGTCCGCCGTGTTCCCGAGGCCAGGTGTAGGCGTGCCAACCCTGGCGGCCCAGGATCTGTTGCCAGCGCATGTAGTCGTCGCGGGTGAGGTGCAAGTCGTGTTCGACGCGCTGGCGGATGTCATCGGGCAGGTTGGCTTGGATGAAATCGTGCACTTCGCGGGCGAAGGCTTGCTCGGCGTGAGAGAAGGCGAGTTCCATGGTCATGCGTTGTGCGAAGAGGGTTGCAGAAAGAACCAGACGCCGCCGACGTTGACGGCCTGGCCTTGGGTGGGGCGGCCTCGTTGGGCGGCTGCCCGGACGATGGCCTGCGCGTCGTGGCACCGCAGGTCAATGCCGAACAGGCCCTCGCCCCTGCCGTCCTGGGCTTGGACGAAGCGCAGGTGGGCGTTGTCCAGCGCCAAGCGCCAGCCGCCACCTTGGGCTTCAATCGGGCGGCGAAGGATGGCACCCCAGCGCTCGGCCAATGCCTGAGGTTGATCGCTTTGCAGCACAGCGCCCACGATGGCCTCGACCCGGTCTGTGGCCACGAAGGGCTGCCAATGGGGGCCGGCGGGCCAATAGGGGCCCATCAGGTCCGCGCCGTTTTGGGTGGTGTTGATTTCCAGCAGGGCGCCTCCGGTGTCTCTGGGGTGTAGCTGGGCGCCTTCGTAATCGCCAATCGCCAGCGGAGCCGCGATGCGAACGCCCAGGTCAGCGAGGTGCGGGCGCCAGCGGTCAAGGCCATCGCTGTCGAGGATCACCATGTAGCCGCCATCGCCCTGGCGCCGCTGCAGGTAGCGGGCCGCGGTGGTGCCTTCGACGACGGGGGCGACCACTTCAACGAAGCTGGTGCCAAAGGGCATCAAGGCGTTGTGCAGGCCGAACTGGCCTACGTCGGGATCGCGGTGGCAGACGCGCACGCCAAAGATGGCGCACAGGTCGTCGACCACTGGATCGAGCTGGTGGGCCACCAGGCACAACTGGCGCAAGCGAAGGTACATGCTGTCTCCTTGTTTTTTGGTTTGGCGTCACGCCGATTTAAAATATGTTATAACAAAAACGTCAATTCGACGACACATGCTTTTGAACCCATGACAGCCCTTGCCGGTGTTCGCGTTCTGGATCTCTCTCGCTTCATTGCGGGCCCCTACTGCGCCATGATGCTGGCCGACATGGGCGCCGAGGTGGTGAAGGTGGAGCCGCCCGGCGAGGGCGAGTACGCGCGCCGGGCGTTACCGCAGGTGGCGGGCACCAGCCTCTACACCTTCATCGTGAACCGCAACAAGAAGAGCCTGGCGCTGGATTTGAGAGACCCGGCCGCTCAGGCGGACTTGCGCGATCTCATCGCCCAGGCGGATGTGCTGGTGGAGAACTTTCGCCCCGGCACCATGGAGAAGATGGGCCTGGGCTGGGAGCAGGTGCAGGCGCTCAACCCGCGGCTGGTCATGGCTCGCATTTCGGGCTTTGGCCAGGACGGGCCTCTGGCCCACAAACAATGCTTCGATGGTGTGGCGCAGGCCATGAGCGGCCTGATGGAGCTCACGGGGCCCGCCGATGGGCCGCCCACCATGATCGGCTCGTTCATGTGCGACTACACCACCGGCATGTACGCGGCCCTGGGGGTGCTGGCCGCCTTGAATGCGCGCCACGCCACGGGGCGCGGGCAATTGGTGGATGTCTCTTTGCTGGAGAGCGCCACCTCGATGTTGATGACGGCCATTCCCGAGTACGCGCTGTCAGGCACGCAGATGACGCGCCGCGGTAGCCGAGACCGCTACGTGGCGCCGTCCAATACCTTTGAGGCTGGCGACGGTCGGTACGTGCTCATCGTGGCCGGCGACGACAACATGTTCCCCCGCCTGGTGCGCGCCATGGGGCGGCCCGATCTGCTGGCCGATGCCCGCTTCGCGACCATGGCGGCCCGGCGCGATCACGTCGAGGCCATCGAGGCCGAGGTCGTCAACTGGATGCGCCAGCACACGGCAGATGAACTGGTGGCCCGTCTGGAGGCTGAGGGTGTGCCCTGCGCCAAGGTGGCCACGATTGCGGAGGTGGCCCAGAGTGAGCAGTTGCGCCACCGCGGGCACATCGTCGAGATGGACATGGGTGGACAGGCGGTGCCCATGCAGGGCGTGACCATCCATTTGTCTCATACCCCGCTGCGCGTGCGTCACCCCATTGCGCCGGTGGGCGCACACAGCGCGGAGGTCTTTGCCGACTGGCTGGGCCGCGCCCAGACACCTTCCGATCTCTCACCGTCCTGCGGCGCTGCCTGATCGCCGCTTACCTTTTTGGAGAAGCCATGACCCAGGAACTTCTGGCGCGCCTTGACCACGGCGTGCTCACCCTCACGCTCAACCGGCCCGAGCGCCTGAACGCCCTCACCGTGGACATGACCGAGGCGCTGCTGGTGGCGCTGCGACAGGCCGCCGTGAACCCGGCGGTGCGGGCGGTGGTGCTCACCGGCGCCGGGCGGGCGTTCTGCGCGGGAGGTGACGTGAAGGCCATGGCCGAAGACGACGGCGTGGTCCAGACGCTGGAAGAGCGCAGCCAGATGCTGCGTGAGCACATGGAATGCGCCCGCCTGTTGCACGAGATGCCCAAGCCCACGGTGGCAATTGCTCGTGGGGCGGTGGCCGGTGCCGGTCTGTCTCTGGCCTTGGCCTGTGACCTGATCGTGGCCAGCGACACGCTCAAGCTCACCTCGGCTTTTGCCAAGGTGGGCCTGTCGGGTGATTTCGGCAGCACCTATTTCCTCACCAAGCTGCTGGGTCCGCGGGCGCGAGCCTTCGCCTTGCTCTCGCCCGTGCTCAAGGCGGACGAGGCCTTGCAGATGGGGCTGGTGGCGCGCGTGGTGCCCGACGATGCGTTGGATGAGCAGGGCCAGGCACTGGCTCAGGGTCTGGCCAATGGCCCCACCATCACCCTGGGCCACATCAAGGCCAACCTGAACTTCGCCGAGCAAGGCGCCACGCTGGCGCAGGCGCTCGACCATGAGGCCATTCGCCACATTCGCTGCGGCATGACCGAAGACCACCAAGAGGCAGCGCGCGCCTTTGTCGAGAAGCGCGCCCCGCAGTTTCACAACCGATGAGCCCGCCGGGCCAGGAGGAGACCCCCATGAACCTGTTTTCGCTCAAAGACAAGACCGCCATCGTGACTGGCTCCAGCCGAGGCATTGGCCGTGCCATTGCCGAGGCCTATGCCCGTGCCGGGGCGCGTGTGGTCATCACCAGCCGCAAGGCCGACGCCTGCGACGCCGTGGCCAAGGCCCTGCGGGCCGAGGGGCACGAGGCCATTGCGGTGCCCTGCAACATCTCCAGCAAGGAGCAGATCCATGCCCTCGTTGATCAGACCGAAAAGGCCTTCGGGCCGGCCGATGTGCTGGTGTGCAACGCAGCGGTGAACCCCTTCTATGGGCCCATGGCCGAGATTCCGGACGATGCCTTTCGCAAGGTGTTGGACGTGAACATCTTGTCCAACCTGTGGCTGGTCAACCGGGTGGCGCCCGGCATGGCCGCGCGGGGTGGCGGCGCCATCGTGATCGTCAGCTCCATCTCGGGCTACACCGGCTCACGCGTTTTGGGGGCGTACGCCATCTCCAAGGCAGCCGACATGCAGCTGGTGCGCAACCTGGCGCTGGAATGGGGCAAGCAGGGCATTCGGGCGAACTGCATCGCCCCCGGCCTGGTGAAAACCGATTTCGCCAAGGCACTGTGGGACAACCCGCAGACGCTGGCCGGTGCGCTGGCCTCAAGCCCGCTGAACATGATCGGCGAGCCCGAGGACATTGCGGGTGCGGCCTTGCTGCTGGGCTCGCCCGCCGGTCGCTTCATCACGGGCACCACCATCACGGTGGATGGTGGCGCCATGGTGCGCGGCGAAGCGTGAAGGGGCAGCGCATGGCTTACCAAGACATTGCCGTGGCCGTGGCCGACACGGTGTGCACCATCACCCTCAATCGCCCCGACAAGCTCAACGCCTGGACGCCGCGCATGGAGAGCGAATTCCGTTCGGCGGTGCAGAACGCGTCGCAAGACAACGGCGTGCGCGCCATTGTGGTCACCGGGGCAGGGCGGGGCTTCTGTGC
>Ga0255127_1000013_pt1 | contig 103944 bp, 86 predicted proteins | sample Law_Miss_RepB_8d_FD_188555 | JGI IMG/M metagenome (GOLD analysis project Ga0255127, IMG submission 188555) | Freshwater microbial communities from St. Lawrence River, New York, United States - Law_Miss_RepB_8d | ecosystem: Environmental > Aquatic > Freshwater > River | place: USA: New York...
GTCAATGGCGACAGCTTCGTGGAGTCTGATGAGACATTTGCTGTCGCCATCACCACCAACACCCCAGACATTCAAGTCTTCCCGGGTGCAAGCTCGGTCAGCAGCACCATCGTCAGCGACGATGCGGGTTTGGCCATTGCTGCCACCAACGCCCTCGTGACCGAGGGCAACGCCGCCACCACCGCCTTGACCTTCACCGTCACCCGCAGCGGTGCCTTGAACCAGATCAGCACCGTGAACTGGGCGCTGACGGGCGGCAGTGTGTCGGCCCAGGACTTTGCCAACGCCGTGATGCCGGCGGGCTCCCTGACTTTTGCGCTGGGCGAGACCTCCAAGACCCTCACCGTCCACGTGGCCGGTGACAGCCTGCTCGAGCCAGACGAGACGTTCAGCGTGGTCCTCAGTGGCGCCAGTGCCGGCACATCGGTCACCACCCCCATCGCCTCGGGCACCATCGTCAACGACGATGCGCTGCTGTCGATTGTGATGGCCCAGTCGATCATCTGGGAGGGCAACACCGGCACCACGGCGTTGACCTTCACCGTCACGCGCAGCGGCTACCTCAACCAGCCCACCACAGTGGACTGGGCGGTCTCGGGCACTGGCAGCGATCCTGCCGATGCGGCAGACTTCAGCGGCTACAACGGCGCGCTTGCCTTCGGCAGTGTCAGCTTTGCGCCCGGCGAGTCTGCCAAGACCATCACCGTCAATGTCGCGGCTGACACCCACATCGAGGCCTTGCAAGAGACCTTCCGCGTCGCGCTGAGCAACGCCAGTGCGGGCGCGAGCATCGACACCTCCTATGCCAGTGCCATCGGCACCATCCGCAACGACGACGGCACCCCACAGTTGACGATCTCTGCGGCCACGCGCGTCCTGGTGGAGGGGTCTACGACCAGCACGATCAATCCGCCACTGACGGCCTATACCTTCAACGTCACGCGTTCGGTCAACCTCAGCGCTGCCAGCAGCGCAACCTGGGCGGTGACAGGCACGGGAAGCAATCCGACCAATGAAGCGGACTTCAGCGGCCCGCAATGGGACACGGTCAGCTTCGCCCAGCTCCAAAGCAGCAAGAACATCACGGTTTATGTGACTCAGGACAGGGTATACGAGCTCGACGAGACCTTTGCCCTGCAGCTGAGCAATCCCACCAATGCCGCCATCAGCGGCTCGGACACCGCCGTGGGCACGATCACCAACGACGACACCAACTGGCGAATTGCCCACACCAGCACTGCGGATGCGTCCAAGACCGAGGGTAACGCCGGCTTTTTGGCCTACTCCTACACGATCAGCCGGGTCGGCCCCGACCTGCGGGCCGCTTCTGTCAGTTGGGCCGTTGCGGGCAATGGCGCCAGTCGTGCCGATGCTTTTGACTTCACTGACAGCAGCATCTATGGCTTGTTGCCCAGGGGGGTCTTCAGCTTCGCGGCCGGCGAGACCTCCAAGACCTTGACGGTCAAGGTCAATGGCGACAGCTTCGTGGAGTCTGATGAGACATTTGCTGTCGCCATCACCACCAACACCCCAGACATTCAAGTCTTCCCGGGTGCAAGCTCGGTCAGCAGCACCATCGTCAGCGACGATGCGGCGGTGGGCGTGATCCCGGGCACTGGTGGCATCGACACCCTGATAGGTTCTTCCGGGAACGACACCATTTACGGGTACGCCGGAAACGATCATTTAAGCGGGGGCGTTGGCGATGACTACTTGGATGGGGGAGAAGGTGCTGACATCCTCACCGGTGGTCAGGGCAATGACACCATGGTGCTGACGGAGCAGACATCGGCGGCAGACTCGGTCGTGTTCAGCGGAGGTAGCGGAACTGCAGGAAGCCTTGCCCGGGTGAGAACGCTGGGCTTGGACACCATCACCGGCGTCAATCTCGGCACAGGTACCACCGGGGTCGACAAGTTGCTATTCTCTTCGGCTGATTTCGGCATGGCTTTCGGCACTGTCATGGTCAAAGGCAGAGCCGCCGTGGATGGGAACTTCTACATGGTGACCGCCGCACCCACGGCAAAAAATGTCGACCTGAACGGCACTGCATCCGGTACGGGTTGGGCGTTCGTGTTCGCAGGCGCGGCATCGGGCTCGGCAGGGGTCCAGGTCTATTTCACGTCCAACGAGGCGGCCTTCAGCACGAACACATCTGTACACGTCGCCACGTTGATGGGCGTCAACACCTCGGTGCTGGATCAGAACGACCTGGGCATCATTGCTTAGGTCATCCAGCGGCATGAACAGCGGTGATCTCGGTGGAATGGCTTTCGACCGAGATCCTTCGGCGGCACCCTGAGGACCCGATTTGGCACTTGCCCATCATGTCTCACCATGAGATCGCGCAGGGGTGCGTTTGGTAATTCAAGCACTTGGTGGAATCGCCCGGTGTTTTTTATGGTCTGTACCCCAACTGATCCTTTGTGCGATCTGCTGGCCCCCCTCAGCCCTGCTGGCGCCACACAAACGGTGTTGTCTTGGGCGCACTTCATGACTTCCGAGGTGCTCGCTGGTTTTTTCTGGTCGAAGCCCACCGCCGGCTTCTGAAGTTCGCACACGATGCCTGTGCGCCCTTGAAGAACGCTCTGCAGATCAGCGCCATGCCTGACGTGACCCCAATCCGGAACCGCCAGATGCCTCTGTTGGCCTGACGCCATCACAGCGCCGAATAACTAATCATTAAATTATCATTTTTGATAAACCACAATTAATTGTCGGTTTCAATGGCTTTTACCCTTTGAAATTGTTGAACTTATCATATATATTATCAAATGTAAGAATAATAATTTATTTGTCATTACGAAAATTGAATTCCTATGAAATCTGATCAAAAGAGACCTGGCTGGGTGTTTCCATGGATGGTGGCCACATCAGAGCCAGCCCTTGTTTCAGGACCCTACAACACGTTGGGATATACCCCCCTTTCATTCCGAAGCACGGCTGTGTCCTTGGGGACAATTGACCCAATTTCCGTGCAAACGGATGGAATTCCATTGGAATTGATGTTTTTAATGTATTTGTCAGATAGAGAGCTCCAAAATTTACAACACGCTGCAAACCTTCCTTCACGGGTTGAACTTGAAGCCGTCGACACCACGGCCAACCACCTTGCCGGCCCAGATGAAAATGCCTCTGCCCCCCGGGTTTCCAGCTTCAGCCCCAAAGACAGCGCAACAGGCGTGGGAGTAGGGAGCAGCTTGGTGTTGAGCTTCAACGAAGCCATTGCCAAGGGCACGGGCCACATCGAAATTCGAAGCGGCGCGGCCACAGGACCGCTGGTCGAATCGTTCGACGCAGCCACCAGCAGCCGACTGACTTTCTCTGGCTCGGCCCTGACGATTGACCCTACCCATGCGCTTTTGGGCAACACCCGGTACTTTGTGGTGCTGCCTTCCGGATCGGTGAAGGACACCGGCGGCAACCCGCACGCCGGCATCAACACCTTCAACTTCATGACCGCGACCAGCGCACCCTCAGCGCCATCCACCGCCCACGCAGTATCGCTGGTGGCGCCTGCCCAGCAACAACTGATCGATGCATTGATTGGTGAATACAAATGGTCGGACAAGGGACAAACCCATACCAGCATCACCTACAGTTTTCCATGGAGCCAGGGGCAGAGCAGCTTTTCCGGTCCCAACCGGTCTGCTTACTCCAAGAACAACGAGCCCAACGCCAGCGACCGATCTGAATTAAATTCAAAACAGATTGCGGCAGCAGTTCATGCCCTCGGTGAATGGTCCAATGTGGCCAACATCAATTTCACGCAAGTGAATGACAATTCAACCACCGCTGGTTCATTGCGGTTTGCATTTTCCAGCGCGGTGGACAGTCAATACTGGGGGTGGGCGTACATGCCACAGCCCAATTGGCCCAGTTCGGGGGACATCTGGATCAATTCAAAAAATGGCTCCGATCGCCATTGGGGACCAGGGGATGCCAACCACGAAGCCTTGCTGCATGAGATCGGTCACGCACTTGGTTTGAAGCACCCATTCGAAGGCCCGGTTCAATTGCCCTCCAGCATTGATCACCGGTTGAACACATTGATGTCATACAAAGACCCCGCCAACAATGTTTGGCCCGTGGCTGGAGAGGTCAATGGTGAGTACGGTTGGCTCAGTTATCTCGTTCGTCCGGAAACCCCGATGGTGTTGGATATTCTGGCCATTCAGCACCTTTATGGTGTCAACCATCACCATCGATCCGGCAACGATGTCTACACGTTTGACCCAGGCCGTCCTTTTTTCAAAACGATATGGGATGGCGGGGGGACTGACACCATCTCGGTCCAGAATTTTTCGACCGATTGCAAGATTGATCTGCGCGCAGGGTCGTATTCGTCCATCAAGTATGTCTATCCGGTGAATGGCAACCACGGGGGTGCTGCCGTGACGTATGACGGCACGGACAATCTGGGAATCGCATTCAGCTGCACCCTTGAAAACGCGGTTGGCGGCTCTGGCAACGATCGAATCATGGGCAATTTCGCCGCCAACGATCTCCAAGGCGGCTGGGGTCATGATTCGATCGAAGGGGGGGCTGGCAATGATTCACTGCGGGGCGGTGCCGGTCATGACACTTTGACCGGAGGATGGGGCCAAGACAGCTTTGTTTTTGACACAGTGCCCCATGCTGCCACCAACAAGGACACCCTCATTGATTTTCAATCGGGCACGGACACGATCGTGCTGAGCAAGTCCGTGATGCCCGCATTGGGCCGCACAGGCACCCTCACTGCCGATGCTTTTTTCGCTTCAGCAACAGCGCCCCAGGGCAGTGACTCGAATGACCGGGTGCTCTACAACACCAGCACGGGCACTCTTTTCTATGACGCCGACGGGAGTGGCGCGATATCGGCCATCGCAATCGCAGTCCTCGGAACCCCTGCACCGGGATCGTTGCAATATTCGGACATCCAGATTGGTGCTTGAGGTGACGAGCAAAGGGCAATGGTGTGACCCTCCTAGGGGTTCCAGCCCTCGCATCGCGGCTGCGGACCCGCTGAGCTTGTTGAGAAGCACGTGGCCTGTGGCATGTCCGGTGCGTGTTTCAAGGCGAGGACAAGGCCCATGCTGGATGGCCGAGTCCTGGCGCTGTGCTCACGACAAGCCCCAGCGGCCTGCAACTCAGGCTTCAACCATGCCTTGGTGACGCAACAGCGCGTCCAAGGAGGGCTCACGTCCACGAAAAGCTTTGAACGATTCGAGGGCAGGCCGGCTGCCGCCCGCTTCCAAAATAGCCTGCCGGTACAACCGTCCGGTCTCCACACTGGGGGTGCCATCCACCGCCGCAGTTTCTTCAAACGCCGCATAAGCATCGGCGCTCAGCACTTCGGCCCATTTGTAGCTGTAATAACCGGCTGCATAGCCACCGGCAAAGATGTGGCTGAAAGTGTGGGCCATGCGGTTGAAGGCTGGGGCATGCATGACGGCCACCTCCTTGCGAACCTGCTGCAGCAAGGGCATGAAGTCTTGCGCCGGGTCGTGTTCGGCATGCACCCGCATGTCAAACAATGAAAATTCGATCTGGCGCAGGGTTTGCAAGCCACTCTGGAAATTTTTGGCGGCCAGCATCTTGTCGAACAGGGCACGCGGCAAGGGCTCTCCGGTCTCCACATGGGCGGTCATGTGCCGCAGCACCGACCATTCCCAACAAAAGTTTTCCATGAACTGGCTTGGCAGTTCCACCGCATCCCACTCGACGCCGCTGATGCCCGAGACATCGCGTTCGCTCACCTGGGTGAGCAAGTGGTGCAGGCCGTGGCCAAACTCATGGAAGAGGGTGATCACGTCATCGTGCGTGAGCAAGGGCGGCTGACCGTTCACGCCTTCGGCGAAGTTGCAGACCAAATGCGCCACGGGTGTTTGCAGCACACCGGTGTCAGGGCGCTGCCAGCGGCCGCGCACATCGTCCATCCAGGCCCCACCTCGCTTGCCTGCGCGAGCGGGCGGGTCCAGGTAGAACTGTCCGACCAGTTGACCTTCGCGCTCAATGCGATAAAAGGCCACGGCGGGGTGCCAAACGGGGGCCTGGTCAGGTCGGATGCTGACTTCAAACAGGGTTTCAATGATCTTGAAGAGTCCATCCAGCACTTTGGGGGCGGTGAAGTACTGCTTGACCTCCTGTTCGCTGAAGCTGTAACGGGCCTCCTTGAGCTTTTCACTCAGGAAGGGCACGTCCCAGGCCTGGAGTGGCCCGGTGACCCCCAGAGTGCTGGCGGCAAATTCGCGCAGATCGGCCAGGTCCTTCTCAGCAAAGGGACGGGCTTTGGCCGCCAAATCGCGCAAGAAGGCAATGACTTTTTCAGGGGATTCGGCCATTTTGGGCACCACCGACACCTGGGCGTAATTGTCAAAACCCAACAGCCGGGCTTCTTCCTGACGCAGCGCCAGAATTTCCCGCATCAAGGGGGTGTTGTCGAAATGCCTGACGTCTTCGGGTGCCTGGTCAGAGGCGCGGGTGACATAGGCTTTGTAGAGTTGCTCGCGCAATGCGCTGCTTTGGGCAAACTGCATCACGGGCAGGTAGACCGGCATTTTGAGACTCAGACGGTGACCCTCTTGGCCTTCCTTTTGTGCCGCCAGGCGGGTGGCCTGGACCACGTCCGGGGGCACACCTTGAAGTTCCTCTTCGCTCACATACCAGGCAAAGCTGTCGGTGGCGTCGAGCGTGTTTTCGCTGAATTTTTGGGTGATCTCGGCCAAACGCTCCTGAATGGCCGCATACCGCTCTTTGGCTGCGCCTTGCAGTTCGGCACCGCCCAACACAAATCCACGAAGGGCGTTGTGGTGGGCCTGCTTTTGTTCTGTACCGAGACTGGCCGGGTCGATGGCCTTGTATTTGGCATACAGGTGCTCGTCGCTGCCCAGGCGCGTCCAGAATTCGGTCACACGGGGGAGGGTGGCGTTGTAGGCTGCACGCAATTCGGGTGTATCGGCCACGCTGTTGAGGTGGCTGACGGCACTCCAGGCCATGCCCAGGCGCTCGGTGGCCACATCGAGGGTCTGGGCGATGGAATGCCAGTGAGCCGGGAATTCGGGAGAAGTCACTTTTTCAAGGGCCTGCTCGGCGGCGGCCAGCAATTCGTCCATGGCGGGCGCCACATGCTGGGGGGCGATCCGGTCAAACAGCGGCAGACCGGAGGTGTCGAGCAAAGGGTTGTTCATGTGGACTCCTGCTGTGGGCAAAAATGGAGGTCAAAAGGAGGGGACCGGGTTCAGCCCGGATCCTTTCTTCAATTGGAGGCGCGTTCGGCAGCTTCAAGTGTGTTGACCAACAGCATGGTGATGGTCATGGGGCCGACACCGCCAGGGACTGGTGTGATGTGGCTGGCGACTTGCTGGACGCCTGCAAAGTCGACGTCGCCACACAATTTGCCTTCTTCGTTGCGGTTCATGCCGACATCCAGCACCACGGCGCCGGGTTTGACCATGTCTGCCGTCAGGACATTGCGTTGGCCAACAGCGGCCACGATCACATCGGCCTGCAAGGTCATCGCTTTCAGGTCCGAGGTGGCGCTGTGGCAGATGGTGACGGTGGCGTTCTTTTGCAGCAGCATCAGCGCCATGGGCTTGCCCACGATGTTGCTGCGACCAATCACCACGGCATGCTTGCCACGCAGGTCGTAACCGATGCTCTCGAGCATCTTCATGCAGCCGTAAGGCGTGCAGGGCCAGAAGCCCGGCATGCCGGTCATCAGGGCGCCGGCGCTGGCGATGTGAAAACCGTCCACATCCTTGGCGGGGCTGATGGCTTCGATCACCTTTTGTGCATCGATGTGCCCTGGCAAGGGCAACTGAACCAGGATGCCATGGATTGACGGGTCGTTGTTGAGGGCAACCACGCGGGCCAGCAGGTCCGCCTCGGTCATGCTGCTGTCGAATTTTTCGAGGACAGAATGCAGGCCGCTGTCTTCGCAGGCCTTGACTTTGTTGCGCACATAGACCTGGCTGGCGGGGTTGTCGCCCACCAGCACGACGGCCAGACCGGGGGTAACGCCCTTGGCCTTGAGCGCCTGCGCGCGCGCGGCCACTTGGGTGCGCAGTTGTCGGGACAGGGCGTTGCCGTCGATGAGGTGGGCGGTCATGGGTGAAACTCGATTGACGATTGAAAATGCAAAACGCCCGGCAGTTGCGGGCGTTTCAGGAAGAACAGGGGGATCAAGCCTTGGCCGCGTTTTGCCCCAGCGCGATCTTCAGCAGGTCAGCCACGGTGTTGGCGTTGAGCTTTTCCATGATGTTGGCTCGGTGCGCCTCAACGGTTTTGATGCTGATGCCCAAGTCGTCCGCGATCTGTTTGTTCAGGCGACCCGCCACGATGCGCTCGAGCACCTGGGCTTCTCTTCCGGTCAGCTTGGACAGCAGTGCGTCCCGGCTGGCGGCTTGCTGGTAGTCGGCAAACGAGTCGCGCGCTTCTTCCAGCATGCGTTCGACCAGATGGAGCAACTCTTCTTCCTTGAAGGGCTTCTGGATGAAGTCCATGGCACCTTTTTTCATGGTGTTCACGGCCATGGGCACATCGCCGTGTCCCGTGATGAACACAATCGGCAATGGGGAGCGGCGTTCGATCAAGCGGTCTTGCAGTTCCATGCCACTCATGCCACCCATCCGGATATCGGCAATCAAACAGGCCACCTCACGCGGGTCATACCGGCTGATGAAAGATTCGGCGCTGTCAAAGCAACGCACCCGGTAGTCCTTGCCTTCGAGCAACCATTGCAAGGAATCTCGCACCGCTTCGTCGTCATCCACGACATAGACCGTGCCTTTTTTTGGTATCAAACTCATTCGCTTACCCCGGTGGGTTGTGGTGTGCTTAAGCCGTTTCGACCGGTATCCAAAAGGAAAACCGGCATCCTGTGACCTCGTCGGCATTGTAGAGGTTCTCGGCATGGATCCTTCCCTGGTGGGATTCGACGATGCTGCGGCACAAATTCAGCCCAATGCCCATGCCTTCAACCTTGGTCGAATAAAAGGCCTCATAGACCCTTTCGATCGCGTCAGCCGGTAACCCGCCGCCAGTGTCCGTGACCGAGAACTCGACCACGGACTGGCCGTCCAACTGCTTGGGAACGATGCGCAATTCGACCTGCCGCTGCTCTGGGGGGCGCTTGGCATGGTCAATCGACTCGGCCGCATTTTTCATCAGGTTCACCAGCACCTGCTCGATCAGGATCGGATCCACCCAAAGCTGGGGCAAACGCGCAGCCACATGGTGGGTCAGGCGAACATGGCGTCTGCGCAGTTCGATATCGGCCAGTTCCATGGATTCACTGACCATGGCCGAGACATCGGACAGCGCCCGGTTGGGTTCACTGCGCTTGACGAAGCTGCGAATGCGCAAAATGATTTGCCCGGCGCGTTGGGCCTGATGGGCCGTTTTTTCCAAGGCCCAGAGCAAATCCTCTTCCTTGACCTGCTTGGCTTGGATGCGCGAGATCATGCCGCTGCAATAGTTGCTGATGGCCGTGAGGGGTTGGTTCAGCTCATGGGCCACGCTCGAGGCCATTTCCCCCATGGTGATCAATCGGCTCGCGGTTTGTGCGCGCTCGGCTTGTTGCGCTGCAAGCTCTTCGGCCTGGCGACGGGGCGTGATGTCGCTGGCAATCACCATCTGGGCCAGACGGCCGTCGGCCCAGTTGATGTAGCGTGAGCGCACTTCCAGCCATTTACCCAGCTCGGTCACATAAATCTCTGCATTTTCCGATCCCGCTTTGGATAAACCCAAGGTGGGCAGGCCAACCATGTCGTCCACATCCTCGGAGGCTTTTTCTCCGCTGTAGGCACCGGCCCGCTGGACCAGGCGCAAATGACCGACGGTGTCCTGACCAAACCAAAGTCGGTACAACTTGTTGGCAAACAACAGCTCTTCGCTGCCCAAAGGGGCGACCGACACCGAAGCGTCCAGCGCTTCCAGCACGATGGTGAAGCGTTCGTGCGAGTTGGCCAGCTGTTCACGAATCCGGTTGGGCTCGGTGATGTCGGTCATCGAGGTCATCCAGCCGGTTTGCTTGCCGGTTGCATCAATCAGGGGGGACACATACATCCGTGCCTCAAACAATTGGCCATTTTTGCGCTTGACCCGGACCTGAAAGCCTCCGGCCGAATGTTGGCCGCTGATTTCCTCTTCCAGACGGCGCATCAGCAATTCGCGGTCCTGCTCAGGCCAGTAGGGAAAAGGGGCCACCGCGCCCACCAGATCGGACTCGCTCCAACCCGTCATGTGGCAAAAGCCTGGGTTCACGTAAGTGATGCGTCCACGCAGGTCCAGCGCCCGCATCCCCGTCAGCATGGAGTTTTCCATGGCCCTTCGGAAGTTGGTTTCAGCCACCAAGGCCTTTTGGGCTTGCATCCGCCTGCGGGTGTGGCGCCAGTTGGCAATCAGCATCCAGGCGGTCATCAGGCTGAGCACGCTGACAAGCCAGAACAAACCACTGCCCACCAAACCCTGCGAGGTTCGCCACGTCTGAGCGCGCAACACCAAGTCATTGCCGACCGGTGAAACCGGAATTTCAAAGTCGTTGTGGGGTTTTTCATTGGCCGGCAACAAGGACCACAAGGCGGCACGCGTTGCAATCGACTGACCGGCCAGCAATCGTCCCTCACCGTCTTGCAATGCCACGGCGTATTTGGCCAACACCTCAGTGGGAATGCCGTAACGCAACAAGCCTTCCATGCTGTATTCCGCCAGGATCACCCCGCTGAATCGCCCTTGCTCGTTGCTCAAAGGAGAATGCAGTTGCAAGACGGTCAATGGGACGTCACGCTCCGCCTCCAAATTGATTTGCCCATAAATGGGCTGCATCAGGTCTTTGGCCAGACTGAAAAAGCTTTCTGTTTCGCCTGATTTCAGCAGCAGGCCTGTGCGATATTGCTGGTTGGCCGGGATGCTGGAAATGCTCTGGTGGGCCACGACCCGTCGTTTGTCATCGATCCACGTCAAGGACAAAAATTCGGGGTATTGCTGAACCAAGGCTTCCGCTCGAACCTTGAACCGCTCGGCCCTGATCTCGTTGTTCGAGACATCGCGCGCCAGTTTCATCACCTGCTCTTGACGCTCGAGCAGACGCAGCCTGAGTCTTTGTTGGGCGTATTCCACATCCCTTTTGATGGCTTCCTGTTCACGCTCGACCTCTTCAACGCGCAAATACCAGAATGCACTGGCAATCGCGGCCAGAAAAAGGATCACGGCGACGAAGGGGGCCTGATTGGCGAAGCGGTCTTGTCGGTTGGGTGATTGACGACGCCACCACGACAACCACCAGCTCCATGGGCGTACCTTTTTCACCACCGCCTTTGCTTGTTGCAATTCCATCTCCCAAGTTTAGAGGACAGTCACAGGCTGCTGAAAACAAAGGAAATCGACCCTCAAACCATTTTAATTTCATTATGCGAAATCAATACGCATAATTTGAAATAATCATGAATCTGTGGGAAAATCCAGAACAGTATGTAGACCGTGAAATTCAGGAGACAAACATGACCGTGTCAGCAGACCAGCAGCCCCAGCGTGATCTTGACAGCCAGGAAACCCGAGAATGGATGGAAGCCCTCTCCGCCGTCATTGAAAAAGCTGGCCCAGAACGGGCGCACTTTTTACTTGAAGAACTCTTGGAAGAAGCGCGTCAGCACAGCATCGACTTGCCGTTTTCAGCCACCACCGGTTATGTGAACAGCATCGAGCCCAATCTGGAAGCACGCTGCCCTGGCAACATCGAAATTGAAGAGCGCCTGCGCGCCTATATGCGCTGGAATGCCATGGCCATGGTCGTCAAGGCCAACCGCCACAACCCCGAAGACGGGGGTGACCTGGGCGGTCACATTGGTTCGTTCGCTTCACTGGCCCACATGTTCGGCGCAGGCTTCAACCATTTCTGGCATGCTGAAAGCGAAAACCATGGTGGCGACTGCCTCTACATCCAGGGCCATGTGTCTCCCGGCGTGTATGCCCGCGCCTACCTCGAAGGACGCCTGAGCGAGGAACAATTGCTCCACTTCCGGCAGGAAGTGGACGGCAAAGGGCTGTCCAGTTACCCGCACCCCAAGTTGATGCCTGAGTTCTGGCAGTTCCCCACGGTCTCCATGGGCCTGGGCCCATTGATGGCCATTTACCAGGCGCGATTTCTCAAATACCTGCACGCCCGTGGCATTGCCAACACCGAAAACCGCAAAGTCTGGGTGTTCTGCGGCGACGGCGAAATGGACGAAGTCGAATCCCTGGGCGCGATCGGTCTGGCTGCGCGTGAAAACCTCGACAACCTGATTTTTGTCGTCAACTGCAACTTGCAGCGTCTGGACGGCCCGGTGCGCGGCAACGGCAAGATCGTTCAGGAACTGGAAGGGGAGTTTCGTGGGTCGGGCTGGAACGTGATCAAGCTGCTGTGGGGCAGTGAATGGGACAGCCTGCTGGCCCGCGACAAGGACGGTGCCCTGCGCAAACTGATGATGGACACGCTCGACGGCGATTACCAGGCTTTCAAGGCGAATGACGGTGCTTACGTGCGCAAACATTTCTTTGGCCGCGACCCTCGGACACTGGAGATGGTGGCCCACCTGTCGGACAACGACATCTGGAACCTCAAGCGCGGCGGACATGATCCGCAAAAGGTTTACGCCGCCTACCACAAGGCCGTCAACACCAAGGGTCAGCCCACGGTGCTGCTGATCAAGACCGTCAAGGGTTTTGGCATGGGCAAAGCCGGCGAAGGTAAAAATACGGTTCACCAAACCAAGAAGCTGACGGACGAAGACATCCGTTACATGCGCGATCGCTTCAACATTCCGATTCCGGACAGTGAGTTGGCCAAGATCCCTTTTTACAAGCCCGCGGACGACACGCCCGAAATGCGCTATTTGCACGAACGTCGCCAGGCCTTGGGAGGCTACCTGCCCAAACGCCGTGCCAAAGCGGATGAACACTTCACCGTTCCATCCCTCGACACCTTCAAGACCGTGATGGAGCCCACCGCCGAAGGCCGTGAAATCTCCACCACCCAGGCCTATGTGCGCTTTTTGACCCAGTTGCTGCGCGACCAGGCCCTGGGCCCGCGTGTGGTGCCCATTCTGGTGGACGAAGCCCGCACCTTTGGCATGGAAGGCCTGTTCCGTCAGATCGGCATTTACAACCCTGCGGGCCAGCAGTACACCCCGGTCGACAAGGACCAGGTCATGTACTACAAGGAAGATGTGGCCGGTCAGATCCTGCAAGAAGGCATCAACGAAGCCGGCGGCATGTCCAGCTGGATCGCGGCGGCCACCAGCTACTCCACCAGCAACCGCATCATGGTGCCGTTTTATGTGTACTACTCGATGTTCGGTTTCCAGCGCATTGGCGACCTGGCTTGGGCGGCGGGCGACATGCAAGCGCGTGGTTTCTTGTTGGGCGGCACATCGGGCCGCACCACGCTGAACGGCGAAGGTCTGCAGCACGAAGACGGCCACAGCCACCTGATGGCCAACACCATCCCCAACTGCGTGTCGTACGACCCCACCTTCGCCCACGAAGTCGGCGTCATCCTGCACCATGGCCTCAAGCGCATGGTCGAGAAACAAGACAACGTCTTTTACTACCTGACCTTGCTGAACGAAAACTACCCCATGCCCGGCCTCCAGCCTGGCACCGAGGAGCAGATCATCAAGGGCATGTACCTGTGCAAGCCCGGCGCCGTTGGAGAAAAACGCGTGCAACTGCTGGGTTCGGGCACGATCCTGCGTGAATCGATGGCTGCACAAACCCTGCTGGCCACCGATTGGGGCATCCAGGCCGATGTCTGGAGCTGCCCGAGCTTCAACGAGCTGACCCGTGACGGTCAGGATGCCGATCGTTACAACCTGCTGCACCCGCTCGAAACACCCCGCGTGCCGTTCGTGGGGCAACAGCTGGCCCAGCACAGCGGCCCCGTGGTGGCTTCGACCGATTACATGAAGGCCTATGCCGAGCAGATCCGCCCCTTCATTCCCAAGGACCGCACCTACAAGGTGCTGGGCACCGATGGGTTTGGCCGCTCCGACTTCCGCAGCAAACTGCGCGAGCACTTCGAGGTCAACCGCCACTACATCGTGGTCGCCGCACTCAAGGCGCTGAGCGAAGAGGGCAAAGTGCCTGTGGCGCAAGTGGCCGAGGCCATTAAGAAATACGGCATCAAAGTCGAAAAAGTGAATCCTCTCTACGCGTGAGCGGAAAACAGGATGCACTTTTCAGCGAAGACTCACATCGCGTAGCGATGTGATGTCGTCGCTACAAGATTCACGTAAACATGAAGTGAGACAAATATGGCACTGATAGAAGTACAAGTCCCGGACATCGGGGATTTCGACGAGGTGGCCGTCATCGAGCTGCTGGTCAAAGTGGGTGACACCGTCAAGGCCGAGCAATCGCTGATCACCGTGGAGTCCGACAAAGCTTCGATGGAAATCCCGTCCAGCACGGCGGGCGTGGTCAAAGAACTGCGCGTGGCTCTGGGCGACAAGGTCAAGCAAGGCTCGGTCGTGCTGGTGGTGGAGGCCGCTGGTGCTGCCGCTGCACCCGCTCCTGCTCCCGCGGTTGCACCCGCGGCTGCACCCGTGGCTGCCCCAGCCGCCGCCGTGGCAGCAACCGTTGTGCCGGTGGCTGCATCCGCCGCATCCGGCCCGGTGAACGTGCTGGTGCCCGACATCGGCGACTTCAAGGATGTGGCCGTCATTGAAGTCATGGTCAAGCCCGGCGACACCATCAAGGTCGAGCAATCGCTGATCACCGTCGAGTCCGACAAGGCCTCGATGGAAATCCCATCCTCGGCTGCTGGCGTGCTCAAGGAGCTCAAGGTCAAAGTGGGCGACAAGGTCAACATCGGTGACCTGCTGGCCGTGCTGGAAGGCACCGCTGTTGCGTCTGCACCTGCAGCGGCAGCTGTGGCTGCGGCTCCTGTGGCCGTTGCTTCGGCCGTGGCCGCTGCCCAAACCCCTGTGGCCGCTGCTGCCGCAGCGGTGGCGGCACCGGCCCACGCCCCCGGTGGCGCCACGGTGGGCTTGCCCCACGCGTCGCCCTCGGTGCGCAAGTTCGCCCGCGAACTGGGTGTGCCGCTCGACGAGGTCAAAGGCTCCGGCCTCAAAGGCCGCATCACAGCGGACGACGTGCAAGCCTTCACCAAGGCGGTCATGTCAGGCGCTGCACAAACCAAGGCGCAAGCGGCCAAAGCCCCTGCCGGTGGCGGTGGTGGCTCCGAGTTGGGCCTGATCCCTTGGCCCAAGGTGGACTTCGCCAAGTTCGGCCCGATCGAGCGCAAGGAGATGTCGCGCATCAAGAAGATCAGCGGTGCCAACCTTTTGCGCAACGCCGTGATGATCCCGGCGGTCACCAACCACGACGATGCCGACATCACCGACCTCGAAGCTTTCCGCGTCTCGACCAACAAAGAGAACGAGAAAAGCGGTGTCAAGGTCACCATGCTGGCATTCCTGATCAAGGCCAGTGTCGCCGCGCTGAAGAAATTCCCCGAATTCAACAGCAGCCTGGACGGCGATGCCTTGATTTACAAACAGTACTACCACATTGGTTTTGCGGCGGACACGCCCAACGGTTTGGTGGTGCCCGTGATCAAGGACGCCGACAAAAAGGGCGTGCTGCAGATCAGCCAGGAAATGGGCGAGCTGGCCAAAAAGGCCCGCGACGGCAAGCTCGGCCCCGCCGACATGTCGGGGGCGACTTTCACCATCTCCAGCTTGGGTGGCATTGGTGGACGGTACTTCACGCCCATCATCAATGCGCCCGAGGTGGCGATTTTGGGCGTCTGCAAGAGCCAGATGGAGCCTGTCTGGGACGGCAAGGCTTTCCAGCCTCGCCTGATGCTGCCGCTCTCGCTGACCTGGGACCACCGCGTGATCGACGGCGCGGCAGCGGCGCGCTTCAATGCCTTCCTCGGTCAAATCCTCAGCGACTTCCGTCGCGTATTACTTTGAACATTGGGGGCGGACCCAAGCGCAGCTTGGCTCGGACCCCAACACATTGAGAACGATATGGCACTGATTGACATCCAAGTTCCAGACATCGGCGACTTTGACGAAGTGGCCGTGATCGAGTTGCTGGTCAAACCCGGCGACACCGTGAAAGCTGAGCAGTCGCTCATCACCGTCGAGTCCGACAAAGCGTCGATGGAAATTCCATCCTCCCACGCGGGCGTCGTCAAAGAGTTGCGCGTGAAGCTGGGCGACAAGGTCAAGCAAGGCTCGGTGGTGTTGGTGCTGGACGGGGAGGGCGCTGCCGCGGCTCCTACTGCTTCTCCTTCACCGGCTCCAGCGGCTGCGCCTGCACCCTCTGTTGCACCTGTTGCCGCAAATGTCGCCGTTGCAGCTCCCGTGGCTTCTGGCTTCGGCGGCTCTGCCGACCTCGACTGCGACCTGCTCGTGCTCGGCGGTGGCCCCGGTGGCTACTCTGCCGCTTTTCGCGCCGCCGACCTGGGCCTCAAAGTGATCCTGGTCGAGCGATACGCCACCCTGGGCGGCGTGTGTTTGAACGTCGGATGCATCCCCTCCAAAGCCTTGCTGCATGTGGCTGCCGTCATGGACGAAGTGGCCCACATGGCTGACCTCGGTGTGGATTTCGGCGCGCCGGCCGTCAACATCGACAAGCTGCGCGGCCACAAAGAAAAAGTCATTGGCAAACTCACCGGCGGCCTGGCGGCCATGGCCAAGATGCGCAAGGTCACCACCGTGCGCGGCTTGGGCCAATTCGTGGGTGCAAACCACCTCGAAGTGCTGGAAACCAGCGGCACAGCGCAAGAGCAAACTGGCGGTAAAAAAGTGATCGCCTTCAAACGCGCCATCATCGCTGCAGGCTCACAAGCCGTGCGTTTGCCTTTCATGCCGAATGACCCCCGCGTGGTCGACAGCACCGGTGCGTTGGAGCTCAAAGAAGTGCCCAAGCGCATGCTGATTTTGGGCGGCGGCATCATCGGTTTGGAAATGGGCACGGTTTACAGCACGCTGGGCGCGCGCCTGGATGTGGTGGAAATGATGGACGGCCTGATGCAAGGCGCCGACCGCGACCTGGTCAAGATCTGGCAAAAGATGAACGCCAAGCGTTTTGACCACATCATGCTCAAGACAAAAACCGTGTCCGCACGCGCCTTGCCCGAGGGCATCGAAGTCACGTTCGAGAGCGCCGAGCCCGGTGGCACCGCCCCTGCACCGCAGGTGTACGACCTCGTGTTGCAAGCCGTCGGCCGCACGCCGAATGGCAAAAAACTCGCCGCTGACAAAGCCGGCGTGGCGGTGACGGACCGGGGCTTCATCAACGTCGACATCCAAATGCGCACCAACGTGCCGCACATCTTCGCCATTGGCGACATCGTGGGCCAACCCATGTTGGCGCACAAGGCGGTGCACGAAGCGCATGTGGCGGCCGAAGTGGCAGCGGGCGAGTTGCTGGGCAACAAAGAGTTGGCAGCCGCTGCGTTCAACGCACGCGTCATCCCGAGTGTGGCCTACACCGACCCCGAAGTGGCCTGGGTGGGCTTGACCGAAGACCAGGCCAAAGCGCAGGGCATCAAGGTGAAAAAGGGCCTTTTCCCATGGGCGGCGTCAGGCCGCGCCATTGCCAACGGCCGCGACGAAGGCGTGACCAAACTGCTGTTCGACGATTCACCCGAGGCCCACGGCCACGGCAAGATCCTGGGCGGCGGCATGGTCGGCACGCACGCGGGCGACATGATTGGCGAGATCGCGCTGGCCATTGAGATGGGCGCCGACGCGGTGGACATTGGCAAAACCATCCACCCCCACCCCACGCTGGGTGAGTCCATTGGCATGGCGGCGGAGGTGGCGCATGGCTCCTGCACGGACTTGCCGCCTGCACGCCCATAAACTTTCCATGGATGCATCGTCCAGCCCGAACGGGTGACCGTTCGGGCTTTCCTTTTGGGTTTGAGGGCTTCCATCGGGTGCTGAAGCGGGGTATTAGGTGTATTTTTTATAATTTAATTTCATAATTTTATGAATTCTTAAATAGCACAATTACTCAACCCCAACGCAGTGGATGTGGATATGAAAAACCTGATTGCCCGTTTATCCATCCGCTTCCGATTGTTGATGGGCTTCTGGATACTGGGCACTTTTTTGCTGGGTGTTCTGGCGGTGAGTTGGTGGACGTTGAACCATGTTCAATCCAATGCGCAGCTGATCATCGACATGTATGAACCGCAGGTTGACCGCATGACTCGGGTGGAATTGCTGATGGTGAAAATCTCACTGGAAGCACGTCATGCCATTTTGTCGGCCGATGACCCAGCGGAGTTGAAGGCGGCCGTGCAACGAATCGCCCATGACCGTCACCGCCTGGTCAATCTGGTCGATGAAACCGAGGCCAATTTGTCCACCGTGGTTGGCCGTGACATCATGAAGAAGATCCGCGAGGCCGATGCTGTTTTCTGGCGCCTGTCGCAACAAGTGGCATTGCATGCGCAAAACGGTCAAGTTCGGGCGGCTTATGCCTTGTTGACCACCGACCTGGTGCCCGCAAGAAACCGCCAGCTGGAACACATCAACGAGCAAAAAGAGTGGCAGCGCCAGCTGATGAACCAAGCCTTGTCCGATGCCAACGCCACCATTGCCAATGTGAAGATGGTGCTGTCCATTGTGGTCACTGGCATATTGATCTTCATCAGTTTGTTGTTGGTACGGTTGATCAATTCGATCATTCGACCGTTGACCAGTCTGCTCAACACCATTGTAGAAGTCGAACACAGCGGGGATTACACCAAGCGGGTGGCCGTGATGGGTGAAGACGAGGTCGGACGCACGGCAGCGGCTTTTGACCGCATGATGGAAATCGTTGAAAGCCGTACCCGAGAGCTGGCCCGCAACCGTGAGCATCTGGAGGAAATGGTCGAGCAACGAACCGCCGAACTTCGTCAAGCCGTGACAGCCGCCAAGGCGGCCAATGAAGCCAAAAGTCGGTTCCTCGCCACCATGTCCCACGAGTTGCGCACGCCCATGAATGGGGTACTGGGCATGGCGCAGTTGTTGCTGACCGGGCCCTCCGACAATGCCAAAACGCAAGACTATGCCAGGACCATCCTGCAGTCCGGTCAATCCCTGCTGAATTTGCTCAACGACATTCTGGATCTGTCCAAAATTGAATCCGGTGCGCAGACCCTGGACCTGGGCATGGTGAATCCGGTGGACATCCTCAACAACACCCAGGCCTTGTTCGCCAACAACGCCCATGCCAAAGGCTTGAAACTCGAAGTCGTGTGGCATGGCCCACACGGACGACGTTACCGGGGTGATGCCAATCGCCTGCAACAGATGCTGTCCAACTTGACGAACAATGCCATCAAGTTCACAAGCTCTGGCGAAGTCCGGATCGCGATCAAGGAGCTGAGCCACCAGGACGGCTCGGCATGGATTGAATGGTCGGTGCACGACTCGGGCATCGGTATTCCTGCGCACAAGATCCCTTTGCTGTTCAGGCCCTTCAGCCAGGTGGATGATTCAACCACCCGACAATTTGGCGGGACCGGATTGGGTCTGTCCATCGTCAAGAGCCTTGCCCAGTTGATGCATGGCGATGTGGGGGTGGACACCCGCGAGGGGGAGGGTTCTCGCTTCTGGATTCGGCTTCGCCTGGACGTGATGACGGACGCGGTGGACTTGTCCGAATTGGACTTGAGCCATCAGACCCACCTTTTGCCGCCAGATCCAGAGCCTCGCATGTCCGGGCTGATCTTGGTGGTCGAGGACAACCGGGTCAATCAGCAAGTGATTGGCGCCATGCTCCATCAACTGGGTTTCGAGGTGATGGTGGTGGACAACGGCCAAATGGCTGTGGACACGGTGATGCTGCAGGCGGATCGGATTTCGTCGATCTTGATGGATGTGCAAATGCCTGTGTTGGACGGTTATGAAGCCACGCGACAGATTCGGGCTTGGGAAAACTTGCAGGGTCGGTCACCGCTGCCCATCATTGCGGTCACGGCCGATGCCTTCGAGGACGACCAAACCCGCTGCCAAGAAGCCGGCATGGACGATTTTTTACCCAAGCCCATCAAGACCACCGCACTGGCCGATGTGCTGCAACGCCGTAGAGCCTCGACCCGTCCATCACCGTCCGGCCGAGTGGCTTGACGGCACTCGCACGTCGGATCAACCGGGTGTCTCGGTCGGTGCTTCCATCCTGTAGCCCAGACCCCGCATGGTCTGGATCAAGGGAACGGATCGACCTTCGTCGATCTTGCTGCGCAATCGGCGGATGTACACATCGACGACATTGGTCAATGGGTCTTCATTCAAGCCCCACACGCTCGACAATATCCGCTCTCGGCTGAACAGACGGCCAGGCGCGCTCATCAGCAATTCCAGAAGCGCCAGTTCACGCGCGGTCAGATTCAAAGGATCCCCCGCCCGACTGGCGCGCATGCATTCGCGATCGAGCAACACATCCGCCACCTGCAAGTGTTTATGCCTAGGGTGGTGCAGGCCGGGATTGCGGCGAGCCAAGGCTTCCAGACGGGCGAGCAGCTCTTCAAACTCGAAGGGCTTGCACAGGTAATCATCGGCCCCCATCCGCAATCCGGCCACCCTCTCTTCCAGCGTGCTCAATGCCGTCAACATCAGGATGGGGAAAGCGACCCCCTGGGACCTCAGGGTCTGGCATATCTCCATCCCATTCATGCCAGGCAACATCAAGTCGAGCACCACCACAGTCGCCGAGGCTTCGGCTTGGGCCTGTCTGCTCGTTTCCAGCACCAAGGCCAGCCCCTCCGGACCGGTCGCAGCCCGCTGCACCGCCAGCCCTTCGGCCCGCAAGCCGCGCTGGAGAAAATCGGCAATGCGCGGGTCATCTTCAATCAGCAGGATCTTCATGGCTCTACTTGGGGGGTGATATCCACGGCGAGAGGGATCAACAATGGCAACTGCAACACCACGCAGGTGCCTGTGCCTTGCGCTTCATCAGCCGGGCTTTGCAGGGTCAGGCTGCCGCTGTGGGCCAACACCAGGGCCTTGGCGATGGGCAGGCCCAAGCCACTGCCCGCCGCACGGTGCAAACGGGCCCGACTGCCCCTGAAGTGGCGGTCAAAAACCTGGTGCAATTCTTCATCCGGGATGCCAATGCCTTGGTCGGTGACTTGCAAGGTCAGCATTGGGGAAGAGGCCATGCTTTGTTGCCAACGAACGGTGACTGTGCCATGGGGGTGCGAATAGCGCACGGCGTTATCCAACAAAAGCAAAAGAAGCTGACTCAAGCGCTGCGCGTCGCCCATGACCCTGACCAAGCCTTTGGACATGACAGGGCAATCAATGCGTATGTTTTTTTCGCCAGCCAGCGCACTGGCCTGCGAGAGTGCGTCGGCCAGGGGCTCGGACAAGTCCACCGTTTGGTGCACGATGCTCAAGGACTCCATGTCGCTGCGGGCCATCGCCAGCAAGTCGTCGATCACCGAGCCCAGTTGGCGCGAGATGGCCACAATCCGCTGCAATGCCTCACGGTACTCGGTGGCAGGCCTCTCACCGCCGCGCAAGGTGATCTCGGCCTCGCCATGAATGGCTGTGGTGGGCGTGCGCAACTCGTGGCTGATGTCGGCCAACAACTGACGGCGTCGGGTATCGGTTTGCAGCAGGGAATGGTTGGCCTCGTGCAAGGCACGGGTGCGTTCACGCACTTCGGATTCAAGGCGATGGCGCTGCTCTGTTTCCTGCTGGCTGTGCTTTTCAAGGGCCGCTGCCATGGCATTCATGCTGCGGGCCACGTCCGAAAATTCGTCTTGCCCATCCAATGGAATTCGGTGCTGCAGTTTTCCTTGACGGAGTTCGTGTGCGCCCCGGGCCAGTTCGTCAATCGGGCGGCGCAGGGCCTGAGAAAAGTAGAACGTCGCCCCCAAGGCCAGCATGGCCAAAGAGAAGGCCATGCCAATCCAGAGCCAACGAATCCGTGTCAAGGTGGCATCGGCGGCTTTGCGCTCCCTGAGCATCGCGGCCTGCTCGCGCACGATGCTGTCGCTGATGAGTTGGCGCAAATCACGCCCCTCGGACTTTTCAAACACCTCGGTCAAGGTGTCCCAGCCCAGCCGGGCAGGGATATCGGCCGGCAGGGTTTTGACCTGCCCGAGGGTTTGGCCCAAGGTCACGACGTTTTGCGCCAGAACGCGCAAGGCATCCAGCCTGGCTTTTTGTTCATCGCCATCGCTGCCTTCCATTTCCAATGCGGCAGCCGTTTGCGCCAGCATGGTCAAATCGGTCAGGGTTTGATGCATGTCTTCCAGCAACGCCTCACGGGCTTGGGGGTTGCCGCCAGCGCCAATTTTGTGCTGCGTGACCCAGGCTCGGAGATGCTGCTTGGTGGCCGACAGTTGCACAAAACCCTGGTGAATGTCACTGGCTATACGCCCCCGCACCACTTGGCGTTCGGCTTCGCGCAAGGCCAAGGCAGCGCCCAGCCCCTGCAAAACGATGCAGGTGGCCAAAAACAGGAGGACCCAACTGAGCTGTTTTCTGAACATGTTTTGTATTGTCGCTGTCTGTGTCCGTGTTCAGCCCCGTGTCATCTGTTGTTAATGCGATGAAAAACCAACCGTCATCAGTCATTTACTCTGCTCTCATTTGAGCTATTTATATTTCAATACTATATGGCAAACATTTCTTAATGACTGATACATACCATGATCTTCACCACAGGAGACACCACCATGAAGCATCTCAGCATGTCCGTCGCAGCGTTGGCACTTGTTGGACTGTCCAGCCTGGCCTCGGCCACCGTCGTGGTCAACCAAGCCATCACCGAAGCGGAAGTTCGCAGTGCCCAAACCGCTTGGTGCAAGGCTTTGGTCGTCATCAGCCAAACTGGCGCAACCCAAGGCCAGGCCGCAGCCAAAGCCATGGCAGAGCGAGTGATTGATGCCGCTTATGGCTACCAAATGGGCGTTGTTTTGTTCAAGCCCACCTTGACGGTTGCCCCACAGACCTTTCGCACGACCCGCGCTGGCGCCCTGGCTTACTTTGTAGGTGGGGACACCAACTTCCCGAAAGACAAAGGCTTTGCACTCAATGGGTGGACCGCCTGTGAATCCAAAAGCGCGGCCATGTTCATTGCCGGCAATTCGGCCAGCAGCATGGGTCATGTGATGATCACCGACAAAGCGGGCAAGGTCACCACCGTTGACAAAACCTGGACCTATGTGAAAGACACGGCTGGCAAGTTGCGCATCGTGGTGCACCACTCTTCCTTGCCATTTGGAGGCTGAAGCCCCCATCTGCAAGGGGTGAACAGCCCTGGCCGAGGGGCATTCAAGCAGGGCTGGCGCTGGACACATCCAGGGCTTGCCAGACGCGAATGGCCGCATAAGCATCGTTGGCCGCGTACACCAGTTGTGCCTCACTGAGGCGGGCGTTGGCCCAGTTGCTGGTGGCGGCTTTTTTGGACTTGATGAAGCGCTGCTGGAACATGACCGCCACCGCGCCTTTGACGCCCATGTCCTTGCGGTAGCCGCGTTCACGAAAGAGGGTGTTGAGCTCCAGGATGCCTTGTGGCTCGATGCCCAGTTTGTGGACGATGCGTTTGCGGTCGTCGCCCAGGCCGAAACCGGCTTTGACAATGCCGCCGCGCGCCAGCAAATCGGCCGCCACGGCGCGGCACTCGGGCTCATGCAATTGAAACACCCAGGCCCGATCCGCGGTGGCCAGTTGCAGGATGTGCGGCCCATCCGAGGTCTCTCCCACCCGAAATGTGGGCTTGGACTCGGTGTCAAAACCCCAGGCGGTGGCGGCGATCAATGCTTCATGCGCCCGGTGCGCCTGCGCGCCTGTGCTCACCAAGCTGATGCGGTCCAGCCCCAGCCGCTCAAATTCGGGCAACTGGGCGATGGCCTCTTTGTCGGGGGTGGGGAGGTGGGCTTGCATGTGGGCTCAGTCCTTCGTGCGCGACTTGGCTTTGGCTCTGCCTGCTTGCCGCAGAGCCCGCTCGGCATCGGCCTTTTTGCCTTCGACCAGCCAAGCGGCAAATTCCTGGGGTGTTTCCAGCGTCAGGCGACCGAGCGCGGCGGATCGGAAGTCATGGATCAGGATTTCGGCGGCTTTGGTGGTGTTGACCCGGCCACCGCTTTGGATCGCACCGCGATGCCGTGCAATGGCCTCGAGCAGGGTTTCGTCGGTGTGGCTGGCCACGTCCTGCACTTTGTAGCGCTCGGTGATGGCCAGCGGGTAGTGCGGAATCAGGTAATTCAGCAACTCGAGCGCCACCAGCTCTTCGTCAAACGCGTTCACACCAATCGCGCCGCTGGCGGCCAGGTTGTAGCCGCTTTGCTCAACGATGATGCGCGGCCACAGCACGCCGGGGGTGTCGTACAGATAAAAATCGTCCGCAAGGGTGATGCGCTGCTCCAGCTTGGTCACACCCGCCTCGTCGCCGGTCTTGGCCGCGCGTTTGCCCTTGAGGGTGTTGATGAGCGTCGATTTGCCCACATTGGGGATGCCACACATCAGCACCCGCATCGGCTTGACCATGCCACCCCGGTGGGGGGCCAATTGGCGGCAGGCGTCGATCAAAGCCTTGGCAGGTGAGACCATGCTGGTGTCCAGTGCCAAAGCGCTCACGCCGGGCAGGGCGTTGTAGTGGGCCAGCCAAGCTGCGGTTTGCGCGGGGTCGGCCAGATCTTGCTTGCTCAGGATTTTCAGGGCCGGTTTGCCCTCGATCAGCCCGGCCAGCATTGGGTTGGCGCTCGAGCCGGGTAGGCGGGCGTCCAGCATCTCAATGACCACATCGATGTCTTTGATGCGCTCCCCGATCGCCTTGCGCGTGAGGTGCATGTGTCCGGGAAACCATTGAATGGCCATAAAAAAGCTGCAGCAGACCGAAAGTGCAAAAGAGGTGATTGTCGGGCAGTTCGGATTTCGGCCAAGTCGCAAAGGACAAGCCGAACACATCGCCCCCAAGGGGCCAAGCCCTGCACCAGAGTCTTCAGCTGAGCCTCGATGCCCACGTCAGCAGACCAGCCCTCCACGCCCAGGGTGCTGTTCCAGGAAAGGTTCAAGGCGCTGACACCCGACAGCGCCTTGCACGTGTGACCTGCGCTGCGGGTCTGCGCACAGGCCCGCAGCAGACGCGGTCATCCAGCGATCACTCGGCTTTGGCGCCCGAGTCTTTCACCACCTTGGCCCATTTGACGATTTCACTGGCCTGGTATCGGGCCAGTTCCTCGGGGCTGGAGAGCACGGCGTCCAGACCAAGGGTCTTGAGGCGCTCTTGCACGTCTGGCAACTTGAAGACGCGCTGCACCTCGGCGTTGAGCCGTTCAATCACGGGGCGGGGAACGTTGGCAGGCGCGAACATGGCAAACCAGGTGGTGGCTTCGAAGCCGGGCACCGTCTCTGCAACCGTGGGCACATCGGGTGCCGCAGGCGAACGTTTGGCCGTGGTTTGGGCCAAAGCACGGATCTTGCCTTCCTTGGCCATGGGCAAAGCCGATGGCATGTTGTCGAACATGACCTGAATGCTGCCGCCGATCAGGTCCGGAATGGCAAATTGACGGCCTTTGTAGGGCACGTGGGTCATGCTGGTGCCGGTCAGCGACTTGAACAACTCACCCGAGACATGCACCGAAGTGCCGACACCGGGGGAGCCAAACGAGAGCTTGTTGGGGTTGGCCTTCATGTAGGCGATGAGCTCTGGCACATTTTTGACGGGCAGGGCATTGTTGACCACCAGCAAATTCGGGGCCGAGGCGATCAGCGAGATCGGACTGAAGTCCTTGACCATGTCGTAGGGCATTTTTTCGTACAGCGCACCGTTGATGGAGTGCGTGCCCACGGTGCCCATCACGAGGGTGTGGGCGTCACCCACGGATTTGGCCACGTTGTCCGCCCCGATGTTGCCCCCCGCGCCAGGACGGTTATCGATCACCACAGGAAAACCCAGCTGCGCTTTTTCGCTGAACAGCCGCGCCAAAATGTCGGGCGCTCCGCCCGGAGGAAAGGTCACCACCAGTCGCACCGGCTTGGACGGATAGGCCTGTGCCCATGCGCCTGTCGCGCCCAGGGCACCCAGCCCCAGGAGGAATAAACCCAGGCTGCGCCGAAGGGCCGATACCTGTCGGCCCACCCCCCCGGGTTGGACCTTGCTTGCAGCTTCAGAGTGGAATGTCATGACGGTCTCCTTGTTGAATCGGATTCACTTTAGGCATCAGATCATGGGCCAGGCATGGTGTAAACCCTGTGTCGCAGGGTTGGCCTGTCGTCTCAGCGACGCCTGTGCCTGTTGCCTAAGCGTCATCGAGGCGTCCGGCCACCCCCCAAGCCGGACACAATGCGGACAAAGGCCTCAAGCATGACCGCACAACCCACACCCACAAACACGCGTCCACTGAAAGCATGGCAAGTGATGCTGGGCGGGATTTGCGGTTTGGTCATCACCATCGGTCTGGCCCGCTTTGCCTACACGCCGCTGTTGCCCACCATGCAGGCGCAAACCGGCTTGAACGATGCCGCGGCCGGCGGGCTGGCCGCCATGAATTACGCCGGTTACATCGCCGGTGCCCTGGTGGCCGCCTGGATGGACGATGTCCGCTGGCGTCACCGCTTTTACAGTGCGGGGCTGTGGATGGCCTTGCTGACCGTTGCAGGCATGGCCTTGTCGAGTTGGTTGCCGGCTTGGGGCGGGTGGCGTTTCGTGGGCGGTTTGTGTGGCGCCACCGGCATGTTGCTGGGCTCGGGTCTGGTCCTGGGCTGGTTGATGCGGCAAGGCCGCAGACCCGAGTTGGGTGTGTTGTTCATCGGTCTGGGGCTGGGCATTGTGGTGTCTGCGCTGGGTGCCTGGTGCTTGTCGCAGCTTTGGAGCCTGTGGTCTGACCAGTGGCTGGCTTTTGCCGCACTGGGCCTGGTTTTTTTCGTGCCGGCATGGCTTTGGCGTCCTCCGGTGCCGCCTGCGCCCGGTCCTGCGGCAGCGGCAAGGGATGCCTTGCCACTGTCGCGTCGTTGGATGTGGACGATGGCGCTGAGTTACTTTGCAGCCGGTTGGGGCTTCGTCATCAGCGCCACATTCACCGTGTCGATTGTGGAACGCGAACCGTCGCTGGCCGGGCAGGGCGCCCTGGTCTGGACCCTGGTGGGCCTGGCAGCCATGCCCGCGGTGTTCTTGTGGGACCGTGTGGCTCGGCAAATCGGTGACATCCGTGCCTTGCTGCTGGCTTTTGGCCTGCAGACTGTCTCGATCGTGCTGCCTGCGTGGTCCGGTTCACTCACAGCCGCGCTGGCAAGTGCCGTCGTCTATGGGGCCACTTTCATTGGCATCGTGAGCCTGACCCTGGCCCTGGTCGGCAGACGGGCACCCCACAACCCCGGCAAGGCCATGGCCCGTCTGACCCTGAGCTACGGCGCCGCGCAGATGCTGGCCCCGGTGGTGGCCGGTGCCATGGCGCAAGCGACCGGCAGCTTCAAAGGGGCCTTGTGGTTGACGGCGGTGGTGATGCTGGCGGGCATGGCCCTGTTGGCCACTTTGCCCGAAGAGGGCTGATCAGGCGCCCAAACTTTGCAGTTGCACCAGACCTTTGGGGGTTTGCAAGGTGGCGACCAGATTGGCCGGGCCAGCGGTGACCTCCACGCCGGTCAAACCCACGCTGTCCATGGCGGTTTTCAGCTTGTCGGCACTCGGGTGGCTCACGGCCAGGCCCTGCAGACTGACACCGGATCGAGGCAGGCTGTTGCGCGGATGCAAGCGCAAGGGGTCTGTGGCATCGGGCTTGCCCCACTGGATCAATGTGGGCAGACAACCCTGAAACAGGCGCTCACCATCTTCACGGACCGTGATTTGCCAATGCAGCATGCCTTTGCTGGATTTGCGGCTGGCATGCACAATTTGCCCGCGTTCTATGCCCTGGGTACGCCACAGGTGTCGGGCCGCTTTGACATCGTCGGTGCTGCTGACAAAATGCACCAGTCGGGGTTCCTTGGCGATGATTTTTTGCAAGACCGGATCGTCCATGTCAAACCAGCGTGAAACCAGCTGGCGTTTGGGCATCACGGCTTCTGGGTTGATGGCAATGATTTCGAAATAGGCCAGCGGGTATTGGGGTGTGGCAATCTTGAACAGTCGGTTGTGGGTACCAAATTTTTCGTGTTCACCGCCCGCTGAAGGGGTGATGCCCAAGGTGTTTTCACACCACTGCACACCGGCCTCGAGTGAGGCGGCCATGACCACCAGGTGGTCGATTTGGGTTTTCATGGTCGAGGGGCTTCGTTGTCCAGCGGAACACGTCGCGCGCCATTGAACCGTTTTTGCCAATAGGCACTGCGCATGTCTTCCACCTGGACCGTTTTGCCGGCGCGGGGCGAATGGATGAATTTGCCATCGCCGACATAAATGCCCACATGGCTGAAAGCGCGGCGCATGGTGTTGAAAAAAACCAGGTCGCCAGGTTTCAACTCCTCCCGATCAATGACTTGCGTGACCCGTGCCTGATCTTCTGCCCGACGGGGCAAGAGGCGACCCACCGATTTTTCGTAAAGATGCCGGACAAAGCCGCTGCAATCAAAACCCGTGCTTTCGGTGTTGCCGCCACGCCGGTAGGGCACCCCCAGGAGGGCCATGGCCTGCATGATCATGCCCGAGGCCTGATCGCTGGCCTTGTCTTTCGCAAGGCTCAGCTGGTTGGCGATCTGGGACACAAAACCTTTGTCGGACGGCGCAGCCGCCACCCCCTCGTCAGAAGGGGCGGACCAGGAAGGCATGCTGAAAATCAGCGCCCACAGCAACAGGAGCTTCCACCGCATAGCCTCCAAGCATAACGGATCCTGGGTCGGCCGAATCGGCCCTGACTGCATGGCGTTCACACACCATCACCCTCGGCTTGGGGTGTGCTGCGACAATCGCGCAACACTTTCAGAGGAGCCGACATGCTGATGGACAAGGATGAGAGCCAATTGGTGCTGGTGGATTTCCAGGCGAAACTCCAGCCCGCGATGCTGGACGCCGAGGCGGTCTGGGCCAACGCCGCGCGTCTGGCTGCCATGGCGCGGGCCTTGGACGTGCCGACCTGGGGCACCGAACAAAACCCTTCTCGCCTGGGCGAAATGCCCCCCGAGATCCGCCAACACTGCCGCAAGGTGCTGGCCAAGATGCAGTTCAGCGCCATGGAGGAAGGTCTGGGTGAATGGCTACAGCCTGAGCCCGTGCAGGCACCCCGTGGCAACGCCCGCAGTTTGCCGCGCCACTTGCAAAAGCCTCAGTCGGCTGCCGAACCGCGCAAGACCATTGTTCTGGCCGGCTGCGAGGCGCACATCTGCCTCTTGCAAACCGCACTGGATTTGCTCGATGACGAATTCGAGGTCTGGGTGGTGACCGATGCCTGCAGCTCTCGCACCGAACGCAACCGAGACGCTGCCTACGACCGGCTGGCTGGGGCAGGGGCCGAACTGGTCACCACCGAGATGGTGGCGTTCGAGTGGATTCGCACGGCCGAGCACCCGGATTTCAAGTTGCTGCAAAGCCTCTTCAAGTGATGGGCCTTGGGCGGCCACGCCCTGGAGGACGGCAGCAAACCCCTGCTGGTGACGGTTGAAGTCAGCTTGCAGCAAGACCTTTGTTCATAATTATGAATTCAGAACCGTTGGGCCCGACTTGTGCAGTCCCGCGCTCAAGGTTTCATCGATGATGGCCATTCAGGAGACATTCATGGGCAACTTTGCTGATTTTCACGCCCGCTCGATCAATGATCGAGACGCTTTTTGGGCCGAGCAGGCCAAACAGGTGGATTGGAAAGTCCCGCCGCAAACCATTTGCGACTACAGCAAGCCGCCATTTGCCAAGTGGTTTGTTGGTGGCCAAACCAACCTCTGCCACAACGCGGTCGATCGACACCTGGCCGAGCGTGCCGACCAGCCTGCGCTGATCTATGTGTCGACCGAGACCGACCAGGAAAAAACCTACACTTTCCGCGACCTCCATGCCGAGGTGCAGCGCATGGCTGCCATCCTGCAGGATCTGGGTGTGGTCAAGGGCGATCGTGTGCTGATCTACATGCCCATGATCGCCGAGGCCGCTTTTGCCATGCTGGCCTGCGTCCGTCTTGGGGCCATCCATTCTGTGGTTTTCGGAGGCTTTGCCTCGCACTCGCTGGCCACACGCATCGAAGACGCAACGCCCAAAGTGATCGTCAGCGCCGATGCCGGCTCGCGCGGCGGCAAACACGTCGCCTACAAACCTCTGCTGGACGAAGCCATCCAGATCTCGGCCCACAAGCCTTCACAGGTGCTGATGGTGGATCGAAAACTGGTCGCTTTCACGCCGGTGGCCGGGCGCGATGTGGACTATGCCACCGAACGGGCCAAACACATGGATGCGGTGGTGCCCTGCGTTTGGGTCGAGTCGACACACCCCAGCTACACCCTCTACACCTCGGGCACGACCGGCAAGCCCAAGGGCGTGCAGCGCGACACCGGGGGCTACACCGTGGCCCTGGCGGCCAGCATCCCCCATATTTTTGAAGGCAAGCCGGGTGGCACCTTTTTCTGCACCAGCGACATCGGCTGGGTGGTGGGCCACAGCTACATCATCTACGGCCCGCTGATCGGTGGCATGGCCACCATCCTTTATGAAGGCCTGCCCATCCGACCGGACGGTGGCATCTGGTGGAGCCTGGTCGAGAAGTACAAGGTCAACGTCATGTTCAGTGCGCCCACGGCCATCCGGGTGCTCAAAAAACAGGATCCGGCCCTGTTGACCCGATACGACCTGTCCAGCCTGCAGGCCCTCTTTCTTGCCGGCGAGCCATTGGACGAGCCCACCGCCAAGTGGATTTCCGAGGGGCTCAATGGCAAAGCCATCATCGACAACTACTGGCAGACCGAAACCGGCTGGCCCATCCTGAGCATTTGCAACGGCGTCGAAAAAGCGCCCAGCAAGTTTGGCTCGCCCGGCAAGGCCATCTATGGCTACAACGTGAAGCTGGTCGATGACCAGACCGGCCTGGAGTTGACCCAGGCCAACCAGAAGGGGGTGTTGACCATCGAGGGCCCGCTGCCCCCCGGCAACTTGCAAACCATTTGGGGCGACGACGAGCGCTTTGTCAAAACTTACTGGAAGACCGTGCCGAACAAGCTGGTCTACAGCACCTTTGACTGGGCAGTACGCGACGAGGATGGCTATTTCTTCATCCTGGGCCGCACAGACGACGTGATCAACGTGGCCGGTCACCGCCTGGGGACCCGCGAGATCGAGGAAAGCATCTCCAGTCACCCCAACATCGCCGAAGTGGCGGTGGTGGGTGTGGCCGACCCCCTCAAGGGGCAAGTGGCCATGGCCTTTGCGATCGCCAAGGACACCACAGGCCTGACCAATGCGGCCGCCCGTCTTCAGCTTGAAGGCGAAGTGATGAAGGTGGTGGATTCCCAATTGGGTGCAGTGGCCCGTCCATCGCGTGTTTTTTTCGTGAGCGCCTTGCCCAAGACCCGCAGTGGCAAACTGCTGCGCCGCGCCATCCAGGCCGTGGCCGAGGGGCGAGACCCCGGCGATCTGACCACCATGGACGATCCCGCTGCACTGCAGCAAATCACGGACCTGATCAAGGCTGGATGAACATGACCCCGCTTTGACGGGGTCTTTTTTTGTCTTAAGTCTTTGAACAAATAAGTCAGACATCGGACAAGCCATGGCACAATGCGCGCTGTACTCAGGCCCTTCCCCTGCCACAGTCGCATCCGCCAACCGGTTCAGCCGTGTCGCGGAAGGTATTTATCAACCAACTAATGTTTCCCAGAGGGAAACGGAGGTCAGCGAAACATGAGCGAGACAAATTCCGTCTACGCGGCCTATTCAGGCAATACCCACCTCTTCGGAGGGAACGGACCGTACGTCGAAGAGATGTACGAGAACTACCTGGCCAACCCAGGCAGTGTCCCCGACTCCTGGCGCGAATACTTCGACGCCCTCCAGCATGTCCCAGCACTTGACGGCTCCAACGCCAAGGACGTGCCCCACCTGCCCGTGATCAACGCTTTCGCCGAACGCGCCAAGGCCGGCGGCACCAAAGTCGTCATGGCCAGCGAAAACCTGGAAATGGGCCGCAAACGCACCGCGGTTCAACAACTGATCGCCGCCTACCGCAACGTGGGTCAGCGCTGGGCCGACCTGGACCCGCTCAAGCGCACCGAGCGCGCCCACATTCCTGATCTGGATCCCGCTTTTTACGGTTTCACCGATGCCGATCAGGAAACCGTTTTTGACACCAGCAACACGTTTTTCGGCAAGAACAACATGTCCTTGCGCGAGCTGCTCAATGCGTTGCGCGAGACCTACTGCGGCACCCTGGGGGCCGAGTACATGTACACGACCGAGCAGTCTGAAAAGCGCTGGTGGCAGCAAAAGCTCGAAAGCATCCGCAGCAAGCCCAACTTCACGGCGGACAAGAAAAAGCAGATCCTGGACCGACTGACCGCGGCCGAGGGTCTCGAGCGCTACTTGCACACCAAGTACGTGGGTCAAAAGCGTTTCTCGCTCGAAGGCGGCGAGAGCTTCATCGCCGCGATGGACGAACTGATCCAGCAAGCCGGTGCCCAGGGCATTCAGGAGGTGGTGATCGGCATGGCCCACCGTGGTCGTCTGAACGTGCTGGTCAACACCATGGGCAAACTGCCTGCGGATCTGTTTGCCGAATTCGACCACACCGCCCCCGAAGAACTGCCGGCCGGTGACGTGAAATACCACCAGGGCTTCAGCTCGGACGTGAACACCGCCGGCGGTCCGGTTCACCTGTCGCTGGCCTTCAACCCCTCCCACCTCGAAATCGTGAACCCTGTGGTCGAAGGCTCGGTGCGCGCGCGCATGGACCGCCGCAATGACCCGCTGGGCAAGCAGGTGCTGCCCGTCTTGGTGCACGGTGACGCGGCGTTCGGTGGTCAGGGCGTCAACCAGGAAACCTTCGCGCTGGCCCAGACCCGCGGTTACTCCACAGGTGGCACCGTCCACATCATCATCAACAACCAGATCGGCTTCACCACCTCGGACCCGCGCGACATGCGCTCCAGCGTTTTCTGCACCGACATTGTCAAGATGGTCGAAGCGCCGGTGCTGCACGTCAACGGCGATGATCCGGAAGCCGTGGTCCTGGCGACCCAGATGGCGCTGGAATACCGCATGACTTTCCGCAAGGACGTGGTGCTTGACGTGGTGTGCTTTCGCAAATTGGGCCACAACGAGCAGGACACGCCTGCACTGACCCAGCCGCTCATGTACAAAAAGATCGCGGCCCACCCCGGCACGCGCAAGTTGTTTGCGGACAAACTCGCCATGCAAGGTCTGGGCGATACACTCGGTGACGACATGGCCAAGTCCTACCGCGCCGCTTTGGACGCAGGCAAGAACACCACCGAACCCGTGCTGACCAACTTCAAGACCAAGTTCACGGTGGACTGGGCGCCCTTCATGGGCAAGAAGTGGACCGACACGGGTGACACCTCGATTCCCATGGCCGACTGGAAGCGTTTGGCGGCCAAAATTTCGACCATCCCGGAGTCGGTCACGCCGCATCAGCTGGTCAAGAAGGTGTACGACGACCGCGCCGCCATGGGTCGCGGCGAGATCCCGGTGGACTGGGGCATGGGCGAGCACATGGCCTTTGCCTCCCTGGTTGCCAGCGGTTACCCGGTTCGCTTGTCCGGTGAAGACTGTGGCCGCGGCACCTTCACGCACCGCCATGCCGTCATTCACGACCAAAAGCGCGAGAAGTGGGACACCGGCACCTATGTGGCACTGCAGAACGTGTCAGAAGAACAGTCGCCATTCGTGGTCATCGACTCGATCCTCTCCGAAGAGGCGGTGTTGGCCTACGAATATGGGTATGCCTCCAACGACCCCAACACCCTGGTGGTCTGGGAAGCCCAGTTTGGCGACTTCGCCAACGGCGCGCAGGTGGTGATTGACCAGTTCATCGCCTCTGGCGAGGTCAAGTGGGGCCGTGTCAATGGCATCACCCTGATGCTGCCGCACGGCTACGAAGGCCAAGGTCCCGAGCACAGTTCAGCACGGGTCGAACGCTTCATGCAGTTGGCCGCCGACACCAACATGCAACTGGTGCAACCCACAACGGCCAGCCAGATTTTCCATGTCCTGCGCCGCCAGATGGTGCGTGACCTGCGCAAGCCGCTGGTCATCTTCACGCCCAAATCGCTGCTGCGCAACAAGGATGCGACTTCTCCGGTGTCCGAGTTCACCAAGGGCAGTTTCCAAACCGTCATTGGCGAAACCAAGGACCTCAAGTCCGACAAGGTCAAGCGTGTGATCGCCTGCTCCGGCAAGGTCTATTACGACCTGGTCAAACACCGCGAAGCCAAGGGCAACGACGATGTGGCCATCCTCCGTGTTGAACAGCTCTATCCGTTCCCGCACAAGGCCTTTGCCACCGAAATCAAGAAGTACCCCAACGCCACCGACATCGTGTGGTGCCAGGACGAGCCGCAGAACCAGGGGGCCTGGTTCTTCATCCAGCACAACATCCACGAGAACATGCAAAGTGGCCAACGGCTTGGCTACGCCGGTCGAGCCGCTTCCGCTTCTCCTGCGGTGGGTTATTCGCACCTGCACCAGGACCAGCAAAAAGCATTGATCGAAGCGGCCTTCTCCAAGCTCAAGGGCTTCGTGTTGACGAAGTGATCCCACCGAAACAACTGGCGTTTAACATTTAAAGAGAAATCAACATGGCTATCGTAGAAGTCAAAGTCCCTCAGCTGTCCGAATCCGTGGCCGAAGCCACCATGCTGCAGTGGAAGAAAAAAGTCGGCGACACCGTGGCAGCTGACGAAATCCTGATCGAAATCGAAACCGACAAAGTGGTGCTCGAGGTGCCAGCGCCTTCAGCGGGCGTGCTGTCCGAGGTGATCCAGCCCGATGGCAGCACCGTGACCGCAGAGCAATTGATTGCCCGCATCGATACCGATGGCAAAGTCGCAGCGGCGCCTGCTTCTGCCGCTGTGGCGCCTGCTGCGGTGGCCGCTTCAGCCCCAACCGCTCCTGCTGCAGCAGCAGCCAGCATGGCCGGTGTGGCCATGCCCGCAGCGGCCAAGCTGATGGCGGACAACCAGCTCGCCGCTGGCTCGGTGGCGGGCACAGGCAAGGACGGCCGCGTGACCAAAGGCGATGTGCTGTCGGCGGTGGCTGGCGCGGGTGTGCAGTCGACGGCAGCCGTGATTCCCACAGGCGTGCCCACCAAGGCCTTGCCACAGGTCTCGGCACCTGCCGTCCACCTGGGTGACCGTCCGGAACAACGCGTGCCCATGACCCGTCTGCGCGCCCGCGTGGCCGAACGTCTGTTGCAATCGCAATCGACCAACGCCATCCTGACCACCTTCAACGAAATCAACATGGCCCCGGTCATGGAGATGCGCAAGCGCATGCAGGAGCGTTTCGAGAAGGAACACGGCGTCAAGCTCGGCTTCATGAGCTTCTTCGTCAAGGCGGCGGTGCATGCCCTGAAGAAATTCCCGGTGCTCAACGCCTCGGTCGACGGCAACGACATCGTCTACCACGGCTACTTCGACATCGGTATCGCTGTGGGTTCGCCACGCGGTCTGGTGGTGCCGATCCTGCGCAATGCCGACCAGATGAGCTTTGCCGACATCGAGAAGAAGATCGCTGAGTTTGGTCAAAAAGCCAAAGACGGCAAGCTGGGCATCGAAGAGATGACCGGCGGCACCTTCTCCATCAGCAACGGCGGCACCTTCGGCTCGATGATGTCCACCCCCATCATCAACCCACCCCAGTCGGCCATCTTGGGCGTCCACGCCACCAAGGACCGTGCCATGGTGGAGAACGGCCAGGTCGTGGTGCGTCCCATGAACTACTTCGCCATGTCGTACGACCACCGCATCATCGACGGCCGCGAAGCCGTGCTGGGCCTGGTCGCCATGAAAGAAGCGCTGGAAGATCCAGCCCGTCTGCTGTTCGACATCTGATCCCATCCACTCGAATGCCCCCTGCCCAGGGGGCGTTTTTCATCCAGAAGACATTCACCATGAGCAAACAATTCGACGTCGTCGTCATCGGCGGTGGCCCCGGCGGTTACATCGCAGCCATTCGGGCTGCCCAACTCGGTTTCCAGGTCGCCTGCATCGACGAGTGGAAGAACGCGGCCGGCGGCCCGGCACCGGGCGGCACCTGCACCAATGTGGGTTGCATCCCCTCCAAGGCGCTGCTGCAGTCGAGCGAGCACTTTGACCACGCCAACCACCACTTCGCCGAGCACGGCATCAGCGCCAAGGATGTGAAGATGGACGTCGGCCAGATGCTCGCCCGCAAGGACAGTGTGGTCAAGCAGAACAACGACGGCATCCTGTACTTGCTCAAAAAGAACAAAGTCACGTTCTTCCACGGCCGCGGCAGCTTTGCCGGCAAGGCCGAAGGCGGCTACGTCATCCAGGTGGCAGGCAAGGCCGAGGAATCACTCACCGCCAAACACGTGGTCATTGCCACTGGCTCCAACGCCCGTGCGCTGCCTGGCACGCCATTCGACGAAGTCAATGTGCTGTCCAACGACGGCGCATTGCGCATCGGCAGCGTACCCAAGAAGCTGGCACTGATCGGCTCGGGGGTGATCGGTCTGGAGATGGGCTCGGTCTGGCGTCGTCTGGGCTCCGAAGTCACCATCCTCGAAGGTCTGCCGACTTTCTTGGGCGCAGTGGACGAGCAGATCGCCAAAGAGGCCAAAAAAGCCTTTGACAAGCAAGGCCTGAAGATCGAACTCGGCGTCAAGGTCGGCGAGATTGTCAACGGCAAGAAAGGCGTCACCGTCCATTACACCAACGCCAAAGGCGAAGCTGTGGTGCTGGAAGCAGACAAGCTGATCGTCTCGATCGGTCGCGTGCCCAACACCACCGGTCTGAATGTCGAAGCTGTGGGCCTGCAACTCGACGAGCGCGGCGCCATCGTGGTGGACGCAGACTGCAAGACCAACCTGCCTGGCGTGTGGGCGGTCGGCGACGTGGTGCGGGGCCCGATGCTGGCGCACAAAGCCGAGGAAGAGGGCGTGGCCGTGGCCGAGCGCATCGCGGGTCAACATGGGCATGTCAACTTCAACACCATCCCGTGGGTCATCTACACCAGCCCAGAAATCGCCTGGGTGGGTCGCACCGAGCAGCAGCTCAAGGCCGATGGCGTGGCCTACAAGGCCGGCACCTTCCCGTTCTTGGCCAACGGCCGCGCACGCGCTTTGGGCGACACCACCGGCATGGTGAAGTTCTTGGCCGATGCCAAGACCGATGAAATCCTGGGGGTGCACATGGTGGGACCGCAGGTGTCGGAACTGATTGCCGAGGCCGTGGTGGCCATGGAATTCCGCGCCAGCGCAGAAGACATCGCCCGCATTTGCCATGCCCATCCATCCCTGAGCGAAGCCACCAAAGAAGCGGCTTTGGCCGTCGACAAGCGCACCTTGAACTTCTGAATCCTGCAAGCACCCGCCGCTGCGGTTTCGGGTGAGTTGGGTTAAAGTTCTGCCATCCTGAAAACCCGGGCCCGGTCCCGGGTTTTGTTTTGAATCGAAGAGCAAGACACCCATGTCCGTTCGTGCCGTTTACGAAGAAGAACTCCAGAAACGGGGCTACCAAAGCGACCCCGCTCAGTTGCGGGCCATTGACGCACTGGAGCGCTGTGCCTTGGAGTGGGAGGCCTTCAAAAGCAAACGATCGGGTTTGCTCGGCAAATTCTTGCGCCGTCCGGACATCCCCAAAGGCGTGTACATGTTTGGCGGGGTGGGGCGCGGCAAAAGCTTTCTGATGGATTGCTTTTTTGCAGCAGTGACCATCGAACGCAAGACCCGTTTGCACTTTCATGAATTCATGCGCGAGGTGCACCGTGAACTCACGGCCATCCAGGGCACGGTGAACCCCCTGGATGAACTGGGCAAGCGCATGGCCAAGCGCTACCAGCTGATCTGCTTTGACGAATTCCATGTGGCCGACATCACCGACGCGATGATCCTGCACCGCTTGCTGGTGGCCTTGTTTGACAACGGCGTGGGCTTTGTCACCACCTCGAACTTCGAGCCCGATGGCCTGTACCCCGATGGTTTGCACCGCGACCGCGTTCTGCCCGCCATTGCCTTGCTCAACGAGCGCATGCAAGTCCTGAATGTGGACAACGGCACCGACTACCGCCGCCGTACGTTGGAGATGGTCAAGCTCTACCACACGCCTTTGGGTGATCAGGCCGATGCCGAGATGGACGATGCGTTCAACCGCCTGGCCACAGGGCCGGACGAGGACCCTGTGCTGCACATCGAGGCGCGCGACATCCAATCCCGCCGCCGTTCGGGCGATGTGGTCTGGTTTGACTTCAAAGCCATCTGCGGAGGTCCACGCTCGCAAAACGACTACCTCGAAATTGCCACGCAGTACCACACGGTGTTGCTGAGCAACGTGCCTTTCATGCCCGTGAGCATGGCCTCCGAAGCCCGGCGTTTCACCTGGTTGATCGACGTGCTGTACGACCGACGGGTCAAACTCATCATGTCGGCCGCCTTGCCGCCCGAAGGGCTGTACACCGCCGGGCCCATGTCGCACGAATTTCCGCGCACGGTATCGCGACTGCACGAGATGCAGTCCAGCGAATTCCTGGCCTTGGCACATCGCACCGTGGACACCCAGCTCACATGACCCTCAGGCTGTCGGCGTGGTTTTACACAGGGTGCATGTTGGCAGGGGTGCTCCTGCCGGTGCATGCCCAAAGCCTGCTGCCTGTGAACCCGAACGGCTCGGACAAGACCGTCGCAAGCCCGGATGCCAGCGCAGTGCCCGAGCGCATCGCTCAAGAAAGGCACGCGCTGTCTGAGCAAAGAGCGCTCATCCTGAAGGCCTATGACAACAAAACAGCCGCTTGTTGGGACAAATTTGCGGTCAATGCCTGCCTGCTGGAGGCACGTCGCGCCCGCAGACAGGCGCTGGACCCCCTGGCTCAGCAGGAGTTGGCTTTGAACGCGCAAGAACGCGCATGGCGATCCGAGCAGCGTGACCTGCGGTTGCAGGGCAAACAGCCAGAAAACCGGGGGGCGCCATGAGCATGCCCACACCCCCCGTCACGCCCGTCTTGCCTGGCTTCGATTTGCATTCACCCGAGCGCCAATTGATCGAAATGACCATGGCACATTCGGATCTGAACGCCATGATTGATGAAATCACCCGCTTCACGCCGTCCCAACAGGATGATTTGCGCTTGAGGCGCATGAAAAAGCGGCGGCTGGCCTTGCGGGATCAAATCGCCACGCTGCAGTCCCGTCTGGTTCCCAAGGAGCCTGCTTGAAGTGGCTTGACCAGCGGGTGGCCCATGCTTTGTCTGAGCAGGGTGTGCTGGCCCAGACGGTATCCGGTTTTCAGCCACGTCATGGACAAACCGAGATGGCCATGGCGGTCAGCCGGGTGCTGCAGGTGGGCGGGCAGCTGGTCGTTGAAGCTGGAACCGGGACTGGCAAAACCTATGCCTATCTGGTACCGGTTTTGCTCAGCGGACAACGTGCCTTGGTATCGACGGCGACCAAGGCACTGCAGGACCAACTTTTTTCACGCGACATCCCCCGCCTGGTAGAAGCCTTGGGGTTGCCGATCCGCGTGGCACTGCTCAAGGGGCGCGCCAATTACCTGTGCTTGCACCGGATGGAGCAAGCGCGGCACAGCCACGAATCGACCCAGCCCGCTGCACAAAGAGGCCTGGCCAAAATCGAGATCTGGTCGCAGTCCACCCGCACTGGCGACATGGCCGAACTGACCGGACTGGACGAGGGGTCTGCGCTTTGGCCGCTGGTGACCTCGACCCGAGACAATTGCCTGGGATCCAGTTGTCCGCGTTACCGGGCTTGCCACGTCAACCTGGCGCGCAAGGAGGCCATGGCGGCGGATGTGGTGGTCATCAACCACCATTTGTTTTTTGCCGACATGGCGGTGCGCGAGTCAGGCGTGGCCGAGTTGTTGCCCACCGTGCGAGTGACGGTTTTCGATGAGGCCCATCAACTCAATGAGATCGGCGTCAACTTTCTGGGACAACAATTGTCCACGGTGCAGTTGCATGAGTTGGTGCGGGACACGCTGTCAACAGGTTTACAACTGGCCAGGGGCCTGGTCGACTGGCCGTCCTTGACGTCGCAGCTGGAGAAGGCTGCTCGCGATTGGCGTTTGGCCGCTGGCATGCACCGGGGAGCCGTACGCCTGCGCTGGACGGGTCTGCAGCCCGAGGGTGTTGAACCCCTTGTTTGGCGCACCGGTTTGCAAGCGGTGACACAGGCCCTGGCCGATTTGCAACATGGGCTAGACAGCGTCAGCGAATTGGCACCGGACTTCCAGCGTCTGGCTGAGCGCACCCGTGAGTTGGCACAACGCGCAGCCTTGTTTGGGGAACCACCACAGCCGCAAGGTGTGCGTTGGGCCGAGGTCAGTGCCCAGTTGCGCCTGGTGGAGTCGCCGCTGGACATTGCCCAGGCATTTGCTGCGCTGACAGGGCCCGTGCCCGCTGCGCCATCCAGCGAAGCGGGCTTGTCTGCCGATCCCGATTCCCTCGAGACCTTGATGCAAGGGGATCCTCGTCGCGCCGCGCAAGACCACGGGTCCCATGGTTCTGCGGGTGGTGCCGGCCAGCGTGCTTGGATTTTCACCTCCGCCACACTGGGCGACGAGCCTTCCTTGCGTTGGTTCACCGAGCCCTGCGGCCTGAGTTCGGCCGAGGTCATGCAAGTCAGCAGCCCGTTTGACTATGCGCACCAGGCGGGACTGTATGTGCCCACCCATTTACCGCGCCCTGGTGATGCCGCTCATGCCCAGCAAGTGGCCCAACTGGTTTTGGAGGCCTTGGGGATTTTGGGCGGCAGAACCCTGGTGCTGACCACCACCTTGAATGCCATGCGCAGCATTGGTGAATACCTGCAAACCCAGGGTGATGGACAGGTCGAGGTGCTGATCCAGGGGCAAAGCCCCAAGCGCCGCCTGATGGAGCGTTTTCGCGAAGGCGGTGGGCGGGGAGATGCCCTGGGGCGCAAGGGTTGTGTGCTTGTGGCCTCGGCTTCTTTCTGGGAAGGCTTTGATGTGCCGGGCGATGCATTGCAGCTGGTGGTGATTGACAAGCTGCCGTTCCCGCCGCCCGGTGACCCGCTGTTTGAAGCCCGCAGCCTGCGCATCACGCAGCAGGGCAAGAGCGCCTTTGCCCATCATGCCTTGCCCGAGGCTGCAGTGGCCCTCAAGCAAGGGGCAGGGCGTTTGATCCGAAGTGAGAGTGACCGGGGCATTCTGGTCGTGTGCGACAACCGGCTAGTGGCCATGCCTTACGGTCGTCGACTGATCGGCGGTTTGCCCAACATGGGGCGACTGAACGACCACGCGGCCTTTTTGGCGGCCTTGACAGGCCTCACCAAGGACGCCACCAGCTTTTAGCTTTCGACGGGTTCACCGATTTGAGGTAGGGCGATTGGGGAAAGTTCTTGCTGAGCACCCGTTGGGCATCATCTCGCAGCACCGTCATGCCCATGGCCTCGTAAGACCGGACCAAAATCGCCAAGGCTTCCTCCGTGGCGGGGACACCTTCAAAGTCTGAAATGGCCTGCTGAGCCCGGTTGATGGCCGCCACATAAGCACCGCGATTGGCGTAATAGCGGGCGACATGCACTTCGTAGGCCGCGAGCGAGTTGACCACATGGGTCATGCGTTGACGGGCATCCAGGCTGTATTTGGAGTCAGGAAAACGTGTGGTCAATTCCAAAAACGACTCGTAGGAATCCTTGGCGGCTTTCTGGTCCCGCTCGGACAGATCTTGCCGTGTGATGAAAGAAAAAAGACCCAGGTTGTCGTTGAAATTGACAAGCCCCTTCAGGTACAAGGCATAGTCCAGGGCCGGGCTGGTGGGGTGCAGGCGTATGAAGCGGTCCAAAGTTGCCAGGGCCTGCACTTTGCTGCCGGTTTTGTACTGGGCAAAAGCCTTGTCGATTTGCGCCTGCTGGGCCAGCACCGAACCGGCTGCACGCCCCTCCAGTTTTTCGTAATAGCCGATGGCTTTGTCCCAGGCGCCGGCCTTGACCTCATCACGGGCCTCGCTGTAAAGCTTTTCAGGTGTCCACCCCGCGGTGGGGTCCTTGGGGTTGTTGGCGCAGCCGCTCAGCATGAGTCCAGCTGCCAATACAAGGCATGATGGAACCATCGATAATCTGAAGCATTGCATCGGTAAGACCCTGAACAGTTGAATGAATTGATTATATCGACCGCCCCCGAAACGGACATGCCCGGCCAGCTGGCTGACGATGCCGAATTGCCCCTGGAAGTCAGCGAGGAGGTGAGGCAGGTCCTTGTGCCGGCAGTTTTGCACGGCCAGCGGCTGGACCGGGTTTTTGCACAACTGGTGCCGGAATTTTCCCGCAGCTATCTGCAGCAGCTCATCGAACAGGGAGATGCGCTGGTGGATGGACAGGTGACGACCAAGGTTGCGGCCAAAGTTCGACTGGGCCACCGGCTGGAAATCACGTTGCGGGCCACCCCGCAGTCGAAGGCGTTTGTGCCAGAAGCCATGGCCATCGATGTGGTTTACGAAGACGCGCATTTACGGGTCATCCACAAACCTGCGGGCTTGGTGGTTCACCCCGCGCCCGGACACTGGGGGGGAACGCTGCTCAATGGCCTGCTGGCCTTGGACCCCAAGGCTTGCGAAGTTCCCCGGGCGGGCATTGTCCACCGCCTGGACAAAGACACCAGCGGCTTGATGGTGGTGGCCAGAACGCGACAGAGCATGGACGCCTTGGTCCAAATGATTGAGGCGCGCGAAGTCAAGCGCCAATACCTGGCCCTGGCCCACAAATGCTGGGCTGGACCTGGGAGCAGGTTCGTGGACGCAGCCATTGGCAGGGATCCTGGCAACAGGCTGCGCATGGCGGTGGTGGATTTGTCCAGCCAGGCTGGTAAAACCGCGTCGACCACGCTGGAACTTTTGGCGCAGGGTGAGCGCTGCTGTTTGGTGCAATGCACCTTGCATACCGGACGAACACACCAGATTCGGGTTCACATGGCCCATATTGGACATCCGCTGCTCGGCGATGTGGTGTACGGCGGCACGGCCACCGGGGGCATGACACGACAGGCCCTGCATGCATGGCGATTGGCTTTTGACCACCCAGTCACCGGACAACACATCGACCTCACAACGGATTGGCCGCAAGACATGGCGGCTGCCATGCAAGAACTGGGCCTCAGTTACAATCTTTGAATCAAAATCCTTGGCAATGCCCGATGCCACAGGGCTTGTTCTGGATCGCTGGGCGGCCTGCATGCTGCCCGACACATCTTGACCACCGCCTGTTCCTCAACCACGCCGTGAGGCGTTTTTTTCCGAAAGACCGACACCATGAATACGGCTCAGGCCAAGCGTGTCCTGGAAACGGCCTTGCTCACCGCGGGCCAGCCTCTGTCATTGCGCGATCTGCGTGTGTTGTTTGACGATGCGCTCGGGGCCGACACCTTGCGCCTGATGCTGCAGGAACTCGAACTCGAATGGGCCAACAAGGGACTGGAACTCACCCACGTGGCCAGCGGCTGGCGTTTTCAAAGTCGGCCAGAGCTGCGTCCTTTTCTTGACCGACTTCACCCAGAAAAGCCCCCCAAGTACACCCGGGCTGTTCTTGAAACCCTTGCCATCATTGCCTACCGCCAGCCCGTCACGCGTGGTGACATGGAAGACATCCGGGGGGTGACCATCAGTTCTCAAATCATCAAGCAGCTGGAAGACCGTGGCTGGGTGGAAGTCATCGGACACCGCGAAACAGCTGGCCGCCCCAGCCTGTTTGCCACAACCCGTCAGTTTTTGGACGATCTGGGTCTGGCTTCCCTGGATCAATTGCCCTTGCTGTCACAAATTGACCCCCAAACGAACTCACTGGTCAACCTGCTCGAAGATGAACATGCGCAAGCCAGCCTGTCCTTGGAAGAGGGCCAAGGCGAGCCATCGCCAGACCTGGCGATGAGCTCCGAGCCGCACGATGCGGCGCCTACCAGCCCCCAAGACGGGGATGAAGTCCTCCATGAACGATGAACACGCCAAAGGCCAGGGCAAAAGCTCTGGCGTCTATGCCAACCGAAAGCCGAAGGCCGTGGAGTCAGACCCCTCGGCCCACTTCAAGCCGGTCGACCTGTCCGATGTGATTTCTGGCCAATTTGACGCGGAAGAAGCCCACCAGGTCTTGCCGGACGATGCGGGCAAGCGGGTTCTGGCGCCCCAGACCGACTCGCCCAAGCTGCACAAGGTGCTGGCCCAGGCGGGGATGGGATCTCGGCTGGAGATGGAAAAGCTGATCGCCGAAGGGCGTATCGCTGTCAACAACGAGCCCGCCCATGTGGGCCAGCGTGTGCAGTACGGCGATCAGATCAAGGTGGACGGCAAGCCGATCCGCATCCGTATCGACCCGTCACCCGCACGCGTCATCGCCTACCACAAGCCGGCAGGCGAAATCGTCAGCCACGACGACCCGCAAAACCGTCCCTCGGTTTTCCGCAAGTTGCCCCGTCTGCACAACGGAAAGTGGCAGTCGGTCGGGCGCCTTGACTTGAACACGGAGGGCTTGTTGCTGTTCACCAGCTCCGGCGAACTGGCCAACCAACTGATGCACCCTCGCTTCGGTCTGGAACGCGAGTATGCGGTGCGCGTTTTGGGCGCACTGAGCAAGGATGAGAAGCAAAAGTTGCTCGATGGGGTGCTGCTTGACGATGGTCTGGCCCAATTTGGCTCGATCGAGGACGGCGGCGGCGAAGGCTCCAACTGCTGGTACCGTGTCACCATTTCTGAAGGCCGCAACCGGGAAGTTCGCCGCATGATGGAGGCGGTGGGTCACGCGGTCAGCCGCCTCATCCGCATCCGCTATGGCGCCATGGTGTTGCCGCATGGCTTGCGCCGTGGAGCTTGGCTGGAACTCGATGAAGCCGATATCCGCGCCTTGATGCGTGCCGCTGGCAACGCCGAACGCCCTCGGCCCGTCAGCGAAGCCACGCCTCGCACCAACCGCAACGATCGACGGCCCCGCACCGGAGGGCAGGGCAGGGCGGGCACCGCGGTGCCGCGTGCCAAACCGGCCCCCAAACCCAACCAAGAAGCCGGCTCCGGTCTGCCCCTTCAGGCGAATGCATCCAAAAAAGAGAACAAATTCATTGGTGCAGAAAGTTTCAATCGCCTGAAAAAAGCACAGGGTGGCCCCGGCCGGGGTGGGCGCGGCGGTGGGGCTCGAAGCCGTTGAAATGCACCGCCCAGGGCCACTTGTGGTCTGCGCCTTATAGGCTTTGAGGCAGCAATGACAAGGCCCGGTGCCGCACTCTCTCAGGTTAGAATCAACGGCTTTGCCGCAAGGCGAAAATGCTTTAAAAACCTTTCGTAACAGGAAACACCATGGCCATCGAACGCACTCTCTCCATCATCAAGCCCGACGCGGTTGCCAAAAACGTCATCGGTCAGATCTATGCCCGTTTTGAAGCAGCCGGCCTGAAAGTGGTCGCCGCCAAGATGGCTCACTTGTCGCGTGGCGAAGCCGAAGCCTTCTATGCTGTGCACAAGGCACGTCCTTTCTTCAAGGATCTGGTCGATTTCATGGTCTCCGGCCCCGTCATGATCCAGGCCCTCGAGGGCGAGAACGCCATCTCCAAGAACCGCGACCTGATGGGTGCAACCGACCCCAAGAAAGCTGCCGCCGGCACCATCCGTGCTGACTTCGCAGACAGCATCGATGCCAACGCTGTGCACGGCTCTGATGCCCCTGAAACCGCTGCCGCCGAAGTTGCCTTCTTCTTCGCTGGCATGAACGTTTACTCACGCTGATGGCGTCGCGGCTCGCGCGCGACCCCGCCCCCCATGACGGCCAATCTTCTTGAATTTGACCTCGAAGGTCTGGCCGTTTTTTGCGAAGGTCTGGGCGAAAAGCGCTTCCGAGCCACCCAGTTGTTCCGCTGGATTCACCAGCGGGGCGCTGTCCAATTCGACCAGATGAGCGACCTGGCCAAATCCTTGCGCCACAAGCTCGAGCTGCACGCACATATTGCAGCCCCCCCATTGATCAGTCAGCACCTGTCTGCCGATGGCTCCATCAAGTGGCTTTTCGATGTGGGCGATGGCAACGCCATCGAGTCGGTATTCATCCCGGAAGACGACCGAGGCACCTTGTGCATCTCCTCCCAAGCCGGTTGTGCCGTGGGTTGCCGATTCTGTTCCACCGGCCATCAGGGCTTCAGCCGCAATTTATCGACGGGCGAGATTCTGGCGCAACTGTGGTTTGCCGAGCATTTCCTGCGTCAGCACCTGAACACCGGCGAACGGGTCATCTCCAATGTGGTGATGATGGGCATGGGCGAGCCTTTGCAAAATTATTCAGCCCTGGTGCCTGCGCTTCGCGCCATGCTCGACGACCACGGTTATGGCCTGTCACGTCGCCGCGTCACGGTATCCACCTCGGGTGTGGTGCCCATGATCGAGCGTTTGTCGGCCGATTGTCCTGTCGCTTTGGCGGTGTCGTTGCATGCCCCTGTTGACCGCCTGCGTGACAACCTGGTTCCGCTCAACCGCAAATACCCCCTCGATGAGCTCATGCAGGCCTGTATCGGCTACCTGGCCCATGCCCCTCGCGACTTCATCACCTTCGAATACTGCATGCTCGATGGCGTCAACGACCAACCGGAGCATGCCAGCGCCTTGATTGATCTGGTGCAAAAGCACGCACGCCAAGGACTGCGCTGCAAATTCAATTTGATCCCGTTCAACCCGTTTCCAGCATCGGGATTGCTGCGCTCGCCACACGCGCGCGTCCAGGCTTTTGCCAAACAATTGCAGGACGCTGGCCTGGTCACCACCGTGCGCAAGACCCGTGGTGACGACATCGATGCCGCCTGCGGGCAACTGGCAGGCGATGTGAAAGACCGAACCCAGGTGCAAAATCGCATGGCACAGCAACGGATGATTCCATTGGTACCTCGCCCAACCGTTGCAAATCAGGAGTGATCCCATGAGCAGCAGCCCTGAAACCGAGGCCCTCCAAGCCCTGACCGCGGGCCAGCTATTGCGGCAAGCCCGGCTCAAGGCGGGGGTGCATCTGGCCGTGTTGTCGATACACCTGAAAGTACCTATCAAGCAACTGGAGGCGCTGGAATCCGATGACCTGGACCCCAACAAAGGGCCGGTTTTTTATCGTGGCCTCACGGCAAGTGTCTGCAGGCATTTGGGCATCGATTCAGCGCCGATCTTGAAGCTGTTGCCCCGTCTTTCCGGCCAGCTCGAGCCTGTCAAGCGACTTCAACTGCCTTCAGGCTCCGGCTCTGCGAACTTCAACCGCCATCCACCGCATCGGCCAAACTTCCCCTCCGGATTGCTTTGGCTGGTCGCACTTTTTCTGGCTTTGACCGCCTTCTTTGTTTGGATGCCTTCGGCAGCCTCATGGGCTGAGCAACATCTGTCCAATGGGTCATTTTTCAGCCAGCCTGCCACAGAGCAGGTCAGCCAAGAAGCCAGCGTACAGCCGACGTTGGGCGTGATGACGGGCAGCGCCACACCGGTTCAGGCCATAGACCCGTCAAGCGCCTCGGCAACAGCGCCTGCAAGCGATTCGGCGGCTCTTGCATCACCCATGCCATCCAACCCGGCCAGCCCGACCGAGAAACCCCCGAGGCTTGAGGCGCCGTCCCCATCGAACATGGCACAGTGGGTTTTCACCGCCTCCGCAGAGAGTTGGCTGGAGCTGCGCAGCACGAACAATTCGGTGATCTGGAGTGGCGTCCTGAGTGCGGGCGACAGCCGGCGCATCGAGACACCATTGCCCGTGCGTGTGGTGGTGGGTCGCGCCCAAGTCGTCAACGTCACCTTGCGGGGACAGGCTTTTGACCTCAAGCCCCACACCCAGGCCACAGTGGCCCGCTTTGAAGTGAAGGAGTAATCATGTCCTCGTTCTCGCATTCGTCATCGGACAGGCCCATAGAGATTGCCCAACCCCGCAAAAGGGTGAGCAGGCAATCCAAAGTGGTGTGGGGTTCCAACGTCGTGACTGTGGGTGGCGGTGCCCCGGTCAGGGTTCAATCGATGACCAACACCGACACGGTGGATGTGATCGGCACCGCCATTCAGGTCAAGGAGCTGGCCCTTGCAGGGTCCGAACTCGTGCGCATCACGGTCAACACGCCCGAAGCGGCCGAGGCGGTGCCCCATATCCGCGACCAACTCGACAAAATGGGCATCAACGTGCCCCTGATTGGCGATTTCCATTACAACGGCCACCGGCTGCTGACCGACTACCCGGCGTGTGCAGAGGCCCTGTCCAAATACCGCATCAATCCGGGCAATGTGGGCAAGGGTGACAAACGTGACTTGCAGTTTGGCCAGATGATCGAAGCGGCCATGCGCTGGGACAAACCGATCCGCATCGGTGTCAATTGGGGCAGCCTGGATCAGGATCTTCTGGCCGAACTGATGGATGCGAACAGCCGGCGTTCGTCGCCCTGGGAGTCCAGGCAAGTCATGTACGAAGCGCTGATTGCCTCGGCCATTTCCTCTGCGCAGCGGGCCGAAGACATGGGCTTGTCGGGCTCGCAAATCACCTTGTCCTGCAAAGTGTCTGGCGTTCAGGATCTGATCTCTGTCTACCGTGAACTGGGACGCCGAACCGACCATGTCTTGCATCTGGGATTGACCGAGGCGGGCATGGGCACCAAAGGCACGGTGGCCTCCGCGACAGCCCTGTCGGTGTTGTTGCAAGAGGGCATTGGCGACACGATCCGTGTCTCGCTCACGCCACAACCCGGAGAAGCCCGTACCCAGGAGGTGGTGATCGCCTCCGAGATTTTGCAGTCACTGGGCCTGCGCATTTTTGTGCCCAGCGTGACGGCTTGTCCCGGTTGCGGCCGCACGACCAGCAGCACCTTCCAAGAACTGGCCAAACAGATCGACGATTTTTTGCGCGCCCAGATGCCGGTCTGGCGTGCACGCTATCCCGGGGTGGAAAACCTCAAAGTGGCCGTGATGGGCTGCATCGTCAACGGCCCCGGAGAAAGCAAGCATGCCGACATCGGCATCAGTTTGCCGGGCACGGGCGAAGCCCCGGCGGCACCGGTGTTCATCGATGGCGAGAAACGCCTGACTTTGCGCGGCGATGGCATTGCCCAGGAATTCCAGGGGCTGGTTGAAACATACATTGAGAACCGATTTGGTTCCGGATCTACCGAGCGAACATGAGCGAGTCTGCGAAAGAAAACCTCCCCAAGTCCGAAAAAACGACAAAAGCCCAGAAACTGGTGGGCGTCAAGGGCATGAACGACATCCTGCCGCCCGATTCAGCCCGTTGGGAATGGCTGGAGATTCAGGTGCGCGCCCTGATGGCACGCTATGCCTACCGCAGCGTGCGCCTGCCCATCGTGGAGCCGACCGCGCTTTTCGTGCGTGGCCTGGGCGAAGTGACCGACATCGTTGAAAAGGAGATGTACTCCTTCGAAGACCGCCTGAACGGTGAACAGCTGACTTTGCGTCCCGAAGGAACGGCCGGCCTGGTGCGTGCCGTGGTCGAACACAACCTGCTCTACGAAGGCGGCAGGCGCCTGTATTACATGGGCCCGATGTTCCGCCACGAGCGCCCCCAGCGGGGTCGCTACCGTCAGTTTCACCAGATCGGCGCCGAGGTGCTGGGTTTTGGCGGCCCCGAGGTGGATGCCGAGCTCATTTTGTTGGCCCACAACCTCTGGCAAGTGCTGGGCCTGAAAGATGTGCGCCTCGAGCTCAACAGCCTGGGCCAGCCTGCCGAGCGGCAAGCCCACCGTGAGGCCTTGATCGCCCACCTGCAAAAGCACGCCGATGTGCTGGACGAAGAAGCCAAGCGCCGCCTCCACAGCAACCCGCTGCGCATCCTGGACACCAAAAACCCGGCACTGCAAAGCGTGGTCGAAGCTGCACCCCGCTTGCTGGATTTTCTGGGTGAAGCCTCCTTGGCCCACTTTCATGCGGTCAAAGCCATCCTGGATGCCAACGGCGTGGCCTACAGCATCAACCCGCGACTGGTGCGGGGCATGGACTACTACAACCTCACGGTGTTTGAGTTCATCACCACCCGTCTGGGCTCACAAGGCACCATCTGCGGGGGCGGCCGATATGACTACCTGATTGAGCAGGTGGGGGGCAAACCTGCGCCCGCAGTGGGTTGGGCCTTGGGTGTTGAACGCGTGCTCGAACTCATCCGGGAGCAGGGCGAGGCCTTGCCCGATTTGGCACCGGATGTTTACGCCATCGTGCCTGAAACCGCCGCATTGCCTGTGGCGATGCGGGTGCTGCAGGTTTTGCGCACTTGCGGCATCTCGGCCCAAATGCACGCCGGCCATGGCGAAAGCATGGGCAGCATGAAGTCACAGTTCAAGAAGGCCGACGGATCCGGGGCGCGTTTTGCCCTGGTTTTCGGTGCACAAGAACTGGACCAGGGCCTGGTGGCCGTCAAATCGCTGCGGGACGGCGAGGGCACTCAGCGCACCGAGTCCCTGTCGGCCGTTGCAGACTGGGCCCACACCCTACAATCCACGCTTTGAAGCGCAAACAGTTGTCAACACACCATGGCCAAAGCACTCGACCTTGAAGAACAAGAACAACTCGACCAGATCAAGCATTTCTGGAAGAAGTATGGCAACCTGATTTCATGGTTGTTGATTGTTGTATTGGGCGCCTACGCCGCATGGAATGGCTACCAATACTGGCAGCGCGATCAGGCGGGTAAAGCGTCCATGATGTTTGATGAGGTCGAGCGCTCTGTGGCTGCAGGTGACCTGCCGCGCGTGCAGCGCAGTTTGGCCGACATGAAAGACAAGTACCCCAAAACCCTGTTCGCCCACCAGGCCTCGCTGGTGGCCGCCAAGTTTCTCAGTGCCAAGGGTCAGATGGACGAGGCCCGGACAGCCCTCAAATGGGTGGCGGGCGCCGCCCCGGAGCCCGCTTACCGTGATATCGCTCGTTTGCGCCTCTCAGCACTTTTGCTGGATGGTGGCGCCCACGATGATGCGCTGGCTCAACTGGCCCAGCCCATGACCCCTGCGATGTCGGGTTTGGCCTCAGACCTGAAAGGCGACATTTTGATGGCCAAGGATCAGAAAGCAGAAGCTGTGGTGGCTTACCGCAATGCCTTTAAGGAATTGGGCGAAATTCCCGATTACCGGCGACTGGTGGAGGCCAAACTCAACGCACTGGGTGTTGACCCTCAAGTTGCCTTGCCAGCAGGAACTGCCCAGTGATCACAACCCTGAAATCTGCCATTTCACGGACCTGGTGTCTGTGTGCACTTTTGGTGTTGAGCGCGTGTTCCAGCGCACCTGAAAAACCCAAGGCCTCCCCCTTGCCGGTTGTCACGGGCAGTCTCCAGGTCCAAGCTGCTTGGAAAAACCAGATCGGCCCGACGCCCTCGCATTTTTGGGTGGCCGTTCATGGACAACAACTGGCCATGGTGTCTGAGCAAGGCCAATTGGTGTTGCTGGACGCACGGACCGGACAGGACATTTGGCGTTTGAACCTGAATACGCCCATTCAAGCAGGCGTTGGCGGTGATGGCCGTTACTTGGCGGTGGTGACACAGAACAACGAGTTGGTGGTGGTGGAGTCCGGCAAAGTCGTCTGGCGCCGCACCTTGCCCGCTTTGTCCTACACCCCCCCATTGGTCGCCGGAGAGCGAGTGTTTGTCATGACGGGTGACCGTGCCGTGACGGCCTTTGATGCAGCAAGCGGACAAAGGCTATGGGGCCAGCAACGCGCCAGCGACCCCCTTTTGCTGCGCCAGGCCGGCCTGTTGATGCCTATGGGCGACACTTTGTTGGTCGGGTGGGGCGGTCGTTTGGCTTCCCTGAACCCGTTGACCGGGGCTGTCCGCTGGGACACCCTGATTGGCGTGACCCGCGGCACCAATGAGGTGGAGCGGCTGGTTGACCTGGTGGCCGGGCCCAGCCGCCAAGGCCAATCATGGTGTGTGCGCGCTTTTCAGACATCGGTGGCTTGCCTGGATGGGGTCACTGGCCGCTTGGCTTGGTCGCGCCCGGCTCAAGGCCATCAAGGTCTGGATGGCAACGAGCGGATCCTGCTGGGCACGGAGTCCGATGGCAAGGTACTGGCTTGGGAGCGCAGCACAGGTGCACCGCTTTGGTCACAGGATGCCCTGAGATTTCGGGGTCTGAGCCTGCCTTTGCTTTGGGCCAACCAAGTGGTGGTAGGGGATCAGGAAGGCTGGGTTCATTTCTTGTCCCCCGAAGATGGCAAGCCCTTGCAACGGGTGGCAACCGATGGCAGTGCCATCACGGGCAAGCCGGTCGTGGCCGGTCAGACCCTGGTGGTGGTGACCCGCAATGGCGGCATCTTCGGATGGCGTGCGCCATGATGGACCGGGAAATTTTCAAGTGAAACCCGTCCTGGCCCTGGTGGGCCGACCCAATGTGGGCAAATCCACACTGTTCAACCGCCTCACCAAGAGTCGGGATGCCATCGTGGCCGATTTCGCGGGACTGACACGCGACCGGCATTATGGCAACGGCCGTCAAGGCCGCCAAGAATTCATTGTCATCGACACGGGTGGTTTCGAGCCTGACGCCAGCAACGGCATTTACAAGGAAATGGCCAAACAGACCCAGCAGGCGGTGGCCGAGGCCGATGTTGTGATTTTTGTGGTCGATGCGCGTGGCGGTTTGTCCGCCCAAGACCACGACATTGCCAAGTACCTGCGCAAAATCGGAAAACCCTGTTTGCTGGTGGCCAACAAGGCCGAAGGTATGCGCGAAGGGATTCAGCTGACCGAATTTTACGAACTGGGTCTGGGCGAGGTGATCGCCATTTCGGCGGCCCATGGGCAAGGGACACGGGGATTGCTGGATCTGGCCTTCCAGTCCTTGCATTTGCCCGATGAGCCCGAGGAAACCGAGGACGACCCCTCGGTGATCAAACTGGCCGTGGCCGGTCGTCCCAATGTGGGCAAGTCCACCCTGATCAACACCTGGTTGGGCGAGGAGCGGCTGGTGGCGTTTGACATGCCTGGCACCACACGCGATGCCATCAGCGTTCCTTTTGAGCGTGAGGGCCAGAAGTTCGAGCTGATCGACACTGCAGGCTTGCGCCGCAAGGGCAAGGTGTTCGAAGCCATCGAGAAATTTTCTGTGGTCAAAACCCTGCAGGCCATCGAATCGGCCCATGTGGTTTTGCTCTTGCTCGATGCCGAGCAGGGCGTGACCGACCAGGATGCGCACATTGCCGGTTATGCCCTTGAAAGCGGTCGCGCCATGGTCTTGGCCGTCAACAAGTGGGATGCGGTGGATGACTACCAGCGCCAGTTGGTTCAACGCTCGATAGAAAACCGCCTGCCATTCCTGGGCTTTGCCAACATCCATTTCATCTCGGCCAAAAAGCGCCAGGGCCTGGGGCCTGTCTGGTCGTCGATTGTGCAGGCACACCGATCGGCCAACTGCAAGATGAGCACCCCCATCTTGACCCGCTTGTTGCTGGAGGCTGTGCAATTCCAAAGCCCGCAGCGCGGTGGCATGTTCCGCCCCAAATTGCGCTATGCCCACCAAGGGGGCATGAACCCGCCTGTGATCGTGATCCACGGCAATTCATTGGAACATGTGACCGACACCTACAAACGCTTTCTGGAAGGTCGTTTCCGCAAAGCCTTCAACCTGTCGGGGACGCCCCTGCGCATCGAAATGAAAACTTCGGCCAACCCCTACGCCGACAAGGAATCCAGTTGAGATTTGTGGAAATCACCGATCTTCAAAGGTCCGTCGTTTCCCCTGTGGTAAGGTCAGTGCTTTCTAACTTCTGAACACGGAGCATATCGTGAACAACAAAGGCCAACTTTTGCAGGATCCCTTTTTGAATGCCCTTCGCAAGGAGCATGTGCCAGTGTCCATTTACTTGGTCAACGGGATCAAACTTCAAGGTCAGATCGAGTCCTTTGACCAGTATGTGGTCTTGCTGCGCAACACGGTCACCCAAATGGTTTACAAACACGCCATCTCGACCATCGTGCCTGGCCGGTCTGTGACTTTCAGCACTCCGGACACTGGCGAAATCACCGCTTGATTGAAGTCCTCGCGCGCTGTGTGGCGGGTCCACTGACCCGCGAAAGTGGCTGATTTTGTCCGAATCCTCTCTGTCAAAACCCGCGCCGACCTTGCTGGTGGGCGTGGATTTCGGTCTGCCACATTTCGATGGCGATTTGCAGGAACTGGGGCTGCTCGCCAAAACCGGCGGCCTTGAGCCTGTGGCCCGCCTGACTTGCAAAAGAAAGGCACCCGACGCCGCCCTGTTCGTCGGCAGTGGCAAGGCCGATGAAATCAAATCCCTGGCCCTGATGCATGGCGCGGTCGAAATCCTGTTTGACCAGGCCCTCAGCCCCGCGCAGCAAAGAAACCTGGAGCGCCACATCGGCCTGCCGGTCAATGACCGGACCTTGTTGATCCTCGAAATCTTTGCGCAACGTGCGCGCAGTCACGAAGGCAAATTACAGGTTGAATTGGCCAGGCAGCAATACCTGAGCACCCGTTTGGTGCGCCGCTGGTCCCACCTGGAGCGGCAAAGCGGCGGTATTGGCATGCGGGGGGGCCCGGGCGAGACCCAAATCGAACTGGATCGGCGCATGATCGGTGATTCGATCAAACGGATCAAGGAGCGTCTGGTCAAGGTCAAGCGCCAACGCAACACCCAGCGCCGACGCCGGGACCGCCACGACACATTCAACATCTCCCTGGTCGGGTACACCAACGCCGGTAAATCCACGCTGTTCAACGCCCTGGTCAAGGCCCGGGCCTACGCCGCCGATCAGCTGTTTGCAACCCTGGACACCACCACCCGCCAGCTTTACCTGGGGGAGGCATGCCGCTCCGTGTCCCTGTCCGACACGGTGGGATTCATTCGTGATTTGCCGCACGGATTGGTGGAAGCCTTTCAGGCAACACTGCAGGAAGCGACAGAAGCCGATTTGCTGGTCCATGTGGTGGATGCCGCCAACCCTGATTTTCCAGAGCAAATGGCCGAGGTCCAGAAGGTTCTGGCTGAAATCGGCGCTGACAAAGTGCCCCAGTTGTTGGTGTTCAACAAGATCGACGCGCTCGACAGCGAACGCCATCCACTGCACATGCAAGACCATTACGAGATGGACGGCGTGCCCGTTCCACGGGTGTTCCTGAGTGCGCAGAGCGGCCAGGGCATTGCAAATTTACGTTCGGCCTTGTCGGAGATCGTCAAGACCGCCATGCCGGACAAGCAGGCGCCAGGCCCCGATCCCCGTGGCATTGACCGGGAATATCCCGGTAACATGCCTTGAATGGTGTCGAAATTCGGCACAATGATGATTCGTCACCTTGACAAAGATCCACAACCATGAATTTTCACCTGCCAGCCCTTCGGTGGTCCATGCTGCCCGCAAAAATCAGAGGCATGTTCAATCTGAACGACCCGCGCTGGGGTCGTGACGATGACAAAGCCTCACAAGACCCGGGTGCCAAGCCAACGAACGATGTGCCCCCGCCCGGCCCCAAACCGGATGCCTGGCAGCAACCGCCCGGACGTGGCCCCCAGCAACAGCAAAGCGGCCCCCCCGATCTGGACGAACTCTGGCGTGATTTCAACCAAAAACTGGGGCAAATCTTTGGCGGCAAGGGCCAGCCTCAGCGACCCCAAGGCTCCGGCGGTTCTGGCGGCTCAGGGGGTGGACCGGAAATTCCTTCTTTCATCAAGAACCTCGGCATTGGCGTCGTTTTGGGGGGCGCATTGCTGGTGTGGCTGGCCACAGGCTTTTTCATTGTCCAGGAAGGTCAACAGGCCGTCATCACCCAGTTTGGTAAATACCACTCGACGGTCAACGCGGGTTTCAACTGGCGCATGCCTTACCCGGTGCAGCGCCATGAGCTGGTCTTTGTCACACAGATCCGCTCCGTGGACATCGGCAGGGACAACATCATCAAGGCCACAGGCCTGCGCGAATCGGCCATGCTCACCGAAGACGAGAACATCGTGGAAATCAAATTTGCCGTCCAGTACCGACTGAACGATGCGCGGGCCTATTTGTTCGAAAGCCGCGATCCGACCCAGGCCGTGATCCAGTCCGCAGAGACTGCTGTTCGGGAGGTGGTTGGCAAAATGCGCATGGATTCCGCTTTGGCCGAAGAGCGAGACCAGATTGCTCCGCGCGTTCGTGAAAAAATGCAGACCATTCTGGACCTTTACAAAGTCGGCATCGAAGTGGTTGGCATCAACTTGCAGCAAGGCGGTGTGAGGCCGCCTGAGCAGGTGCAGGCGGCATTTGACGACGTTCTCAAGGCGGGTCAGGAACGTGAGAGGGCCAAGAACGAAGCGCAGGCCTATGCCAACGATGTGATCCCCCGCGCTGTGGGTGCCGCATCCAGGCTCAAGGAAGAGGCCGACGCCTACCGTGAAAGGATCGTGGCCCAAGCCGAAGGCGATGCCCAACGCTTCAAGACCATCTTGCCCGAATACCAGAAGGCGCCTCAAGTGATGCGGGATCGGATGTACACCGACACCATGCAGCAGATCTACACCAATGTCACCAAGGTTCTGGTGGACAGCAAACAGGGCTCCAACCTTTTGTATTTGCCACTGGACAAAATCATGCAACAGGTCTCGCAGGTGACGCCTCCAGCCATGGACATGGTGACCCCTTCGTCGAATGGCAACGCAGCCAATGTGCCTGCTGACACCCGATCCAGGGATACTCAACGCTCGCGTGACCGCGATCCACGATAAGGACTTTGAAAATGAATCGCATCGGATTGTGGGTCTCCAGCGCACTGGTCTTGTTTGCCCTGCTCAGCTCAACCCTGTTTGTGGTGGATCAACGCCAATTTGGGGTTGTCTACGCACTGGGACAGATCAAGGAGGTGATCACCGAACCCGGCCTCCATTTCAAGCTGCCTCCACCCCTGCAGAACGTCAAATACATTGACAAGCGTCTGCTGACCTTGGACAGCCCTGACAATGAACCCATGCTCACTGCCGAGAAACAGCGTGTGGTGATCGATTGGTATGTCCGCTGGCGGATCACCGAGCCCCAGGCCTACATCCGCAATGTGGGTCTGGATGAAAAGGCCGGCACCAGTCAACTCAACCGCGTGGTCCGCAATGCCTTTCAGGAACAGATCAACAAACGCACTGTCAAGGAGTTGTTGTCCCTCAAGCGTGAAGAACTGATGGAAGACGTCAAGAAGGATGTGCTGTTGGTGGTCAAGGGCGCCAAACCCTGGGGGGTGGACGTGGTGGATGTGCGCATCACCCGGGCTGATTATGTCGACACCATCACCGAATCGGTCTATCGCCGAATGGAAGCCGAGCGCAAGCGTGTGGCCAACGAATTGCGCTCAACCGGTGCTGCCGAAGGTGAAAAGATCCGTGCGGATGCAGACCGCCAACGTGAGGTGACTGTCGCGAACGCTTACCGGGACGCCCAAAAAATCAAGGGGGGCGGGGATGCCATGGCCGCTCGCCTTTATGCCGATTCGTTTGGTCGTGATCCACAATTTGCCCAGTTTTACCGCAGCCTGGAAGCCTACAAATCCAGTTTCAGCAGCAAGAGCGATGTCATGGTGCTGGATCCCGGAAGTTCGGAATTTTTCAAAGGCATGCGCGGCACCCCGGCCAATACACCCGCCAGAAAGTAATTTTCTTGCTGGCATCGCTTCTGTTGGCCTTGGGCTTGATGCTCGTGTTTGAGGGGTTGATGCCCATGCTCTTGCCCCGACTCTGGAAGCATTTGTTTGAGCAAATGCTCAAGTTGCAAGAAGGTCAAATCCGTTTTTACGGCATGTGCACGGTGATGCTGGGCCTCTCACTCATTTGGCTGTTGACCTGAACCTCTGTGGCTGGCGCCTTGATCTCGGGGCGCTATTTCCCAAGTTTCCCGTCCTTGACCCGCGATCTGGCGCAAATTGACCGTGTCAACCCGGTAAAATCCGGCTTTTAACAGTCTCCCTCCATCCCCATGTCTGCTTGGGTCCTCCCGGATCACATTGCCGATGTCCTGCCCTCCGAGGCACGCCACATCGAAGAACTCCGCCGTGAATTGCTGGACACCGCCCGTGGCTATGGCTATGAGCTGGTGATGCCGCCACTGCTGGAGCATTTGGAGTCCCTGCTCACCGGCACGGGCGAGGCACTCGACCTGCAGACCTTCAAGTTGGTGGACCAGCTCTCGGGCCGCACCCTTGGACTGCGGGCCGACACCACCCCCCAGGTGGCACGCATCGATGCCCATCTGCTTGGCCGGACCGCGCTGACCCGTCTTTGCTACTGCGGACCGGTGTTGCACACCCGTCCTGCACGTCCGCACGCCACCCGCGAGCCCTTGCAACTGGGTGCAGAAATCTACGGCCATGCCGGCCCTGAAGCCGATCTGGAAATTCTGCAATTGGCGCTGGACAGTTTGCACGCAGCCCGCCTGGCGGAACTGCAGGTCGATCTGGCCGATGCCCGCATTGTGGACAGCCTGCTGGAGACCGAAGGGGTGGCCGATGGCATGCGCCACGACATCCATGCGGCCCTCGCCACCAAAGACGGCAGTGCCATTGCCCAGCTGACGCAAGGCTTCGCCCCGGCGCAGCGGGATGGGTTGCGCGCGCTGGTCGATTTGTATGGGGATGCCAGTGTCCTGGATCGGGCGGCCACGCGGCTGCCTGCCATCCCTGCGATCACCGCTGCCTTGGCACAACTGCGCTGGCTGGCATCCCAAATCCAGGGGGCCAACATCAGCTTTGACCTGGGTGACTCCCGAGGCTACGCTTACTACAGCGGCATGCGTTTTGCCATCTACGCCAAGGGGGCATCCGATGCCCTGGCCCGGGGAGGCCGCTACGACGGGGTAGGCGCCGTCTTCGGTCACCGCATCGAGCGCGATCGTCCTGCTGTCGGCTTCAGCCTCGATCTGAAGGAATTGGTGGCTGCTGTCAGGCCTTTGCCATTGCGCGCAGCCATTTTGGCCCCCTGGGGCAACTCGGCTGCTTTGCGTGCGGCCATCGCCGCCTTGCGCAGCCGAGGCGAAACGGTGGTCTGCATCTTGCCCGGACACGAAAACGAAATAGACGAATTCCATTGCGACCGCGTGCTGGTTGAAGCTGCGGGGCAATGGGTGGTACAGGCTCTTTGAGAAAGTAAATTTCAAGCATGAACATGAAGCAAGGCCGCAATGTGGTCGTCGTCGGGACCCAATGGGGCGACGAAGGCAAGGGCAAACTCGTCGACTGGCTGACCGAAAGCGCCCAAGGCGTCGTGCGTTTTCAGGGTGGTCACAACGCGGGCCACACGCTGGTGATCAACGGCGTGAAAACAGCGCTGCACCTGATCCCCAGTGGCATCATGCGTGCAGGCGTTCGTTGCTACATCGGCAACGGCGTGGTGCTGTCTGTGCCCAAATTGCTGGAAGAAATTGCCGGGCTTGAGAAAGCCGGGGTCGAAGTGCGCTCGCGCCTGCGCGTCAGTGAGGCCTGCCCGCTCATACTGCCTCACCACGTGGCCCTCGATGTGGCCCGTGAAGCGGCCAAGGAAAAAGCCGGAACCGCCAAGATTGGCACCACCGGACGCGGCATTGGCCCCGCCTACGAAGACAAGGTCGCCCGACGCGCCATCCGTGTCCAAGACCTGAAATACCCCGAGCGCTTTGCCACCAAGTTGCGCGAAAACCTGGCGCTGCACAACCATGTGCTGGTCAACTTCCTGGGGGCCAAGCCGGTGGACTTTGACACCACATACAACGAGGCCATGGCCTATGCCAAGGCGCTGCTGCCCATGGTGGCCGATGTGTCACGCGAGTTGAACGAAGCCCACAAAAGCGGCGCCAACTTGCTGTTTGAAGGCGCCCAGGGCACCTTGCTCGACGTGGACCACGGCACGTATCCGTTCGTCACCTCCAGCAACTGCGTGGCGGGCAACGCCGCCGCAGGCTCTGGCGTGGGCCCTGGCATGCTGCACTACATCCTGGGCATCACCAAGGCTTATTGCACCCGAGTGGGTGGTGGTCCTTTCCCCACCGAACTCGACTGGGAAACTCCCGGTACACCCGGATACCACATGTCCACCGTGGGCGCTGAAAAAGGCGTGACCACCGGGCGCTCGCGCCGCTGCGGCTGGTTCGATGCCGCCTTGCTCAAGCGCAGCGCCCAGGTCAACGGACTGAGCGGTCTGTGCATCACCAAGCTGGATGTGCTGGATGGGCTGAAAGAGTTGATGCTGTGCACCGGCTATGAGTTGGATGGCGAGACCATCGACATCCTGCCCATGGGCGCAGACGAGATCGCCCGTTGCAAGCCGATTTATGAGGTGATTCCGGGCTGGACCGAAACCACCGTCGGTGTCACTGAGATGGACAAATTGCCTGCCACCGCTCGCCGGTACCTGGAGCGCATCGCCGAGGTGACGGGCGTGCCCGTGCATGTGGTGTCCACCAGCCCGGACCGTGACCACACGATCCTGCTGCACAACCCCTTTGCCGCTTGATCCACCCGGACTTGGCGAACAGCCCTTGACCTCAACCCCTGTTTTTTCTGGAGTAAACCCATGTTGACCGAAGACGGCAAGCACCTGTACGTGAGCTACGACGAATACCACAACCTGATCGAGAAACTCGCCATCAAGGTTCACCAGTCCGGCTGGCAATTCGACAACATCTTGTGCCTGGCTCGTGGCGGCATGCGGCCTGGCGATGTGCTTTCGCGCATCTTCGACAAACCACTGGCCATCATGTCCACCAGTTCCTACCGCGCCGAAGCCGGTACAGTGCAGGGCCACCTGGACATCGCACGCTACATCACCACCCCCAAAGGCGAGATCGCAGGCAAGGTGTTGCTGGTGGACGACTTGGCCGATACGGGCCACACCCTGCGTGCGGTGGTGGACCAGCTGAGAAACAACTACAAACCCGTCTCGGAACTGCGCACCGCCGTGATCTGGACCAAAGGCGTGTCCACCTTCAAGCCCGATTACTCGGTCGAGGATTTGCCCACCAACCCCTGGATCCATCAGCCCTTTGAGCCCTATGACAACATGCGCCCTGAAAAACTGATCGAAAAGTGGAGCGTCTGAACCTCTTCGGACATACCCTTTACCGGCCTGCAACAGCCTCCTGAAGGAGGCTGTTTGCATTAGGATGTGCGGATGCATGACACATCCCCCAGCCCCCAGCCCTTGCACCCCGTCACCGAGCTGATCCACCACCGCTACACGCCGCCGGACGGCTTTCAGGCCCCGCAGCCTGGGGTGTTTAAGGCCTCCACGGTGTATTTCCCGACCGTGGCCCACATGCGCCAGCGGGAATGGAAAGACAAGTCCGCTTACACCTACGGCCTGCACGGCACCCCCACCACCTACCTGCTCGAAGAGCGCCTGTGCAGCTTGGAAGGCGGTGAACAATGCCTGCTGGTGCCCAGTGGACTGGCCGCATTGGCGACGGTGGCACTGGCCTTGCTCAAGAGCGGCGATGAATTGTTGTTGCCCGACAATGCCTACGGCCCCAACAAGGCCCTGGCCGAGGGAGAGTTGCGCCACTATGGCATCTCCCATCAACTCTACAACCCGATGGACCCCGATGACCTGGCCCGCAAGATCACCGCCTGCACCCGCTTGGTGTGGCTGGAGGCACCGGGCTCGGTCAGCATGGAGTTTCCGGACTTGCCCGCGATGGTGCGCCATTGCAAGGCGCGAGGCGTGTTGTGCGCCTTGGACAACACCTGGGGCGCGGGTCTGGCTTTCAAGCCTTTTGACTTGCTGGACGATGGCGTTGTCGGGCAGGGGACATTGGCGGTGGACATCAGTGCCCATGCCCTGACCAAATACCCCAGCGGTGGGGGCGATGTGCTGATGGGCAGCATCGTCACGCGGGATGCTGCTTTGCATCTGACCCTGAAACTTTGCCACATGCGCCTGGGCCTGGGTGTGGCAGCCAATGATGCCGAAGCCGTGTTGCGTTCCCTGCCCAGCATGGACCTGCGCTACCGGGCGCACGATCGGACAGCCCGCACGCTGGCAGCCTGGTGGCAAGCACAAGCGCAGTGTGTGCAATTGCTGCATCCGGCGTTTGAAGGGGCGCCCGGTCACGCCCAATGGCAAGCCCTCTGCGACCGGCGGCCTGGCACGGGTCTGGCTGCAGGCTTGTTCAGCGTGATGATCGACCAGCGCTACAGCCAAGCCCAGGTCGATGCCTTTTGTGATGGGTTGAAATTGTTCAAGATCGGTTACAGCTGGGGAGGACCGGTCAGTCTGGTGGTGCCCTATGTCATCGGCGCGATGCGCCCAAACTGGCCATCCCATCTCCAACACGGCACCCTGGTGCGGTTTTCCACCGGGCTGGAGTCGGCGCAGGACCTGATCCTTGATCTGCATCAATCCCTGCGGGCCCACTTGCCACTGGCTTGAACGTCCTGCTACCGGTTTCAGGTCTTAGCCCTCCGTGATTTCCTGAATGTCCAGAACACGCCTGCGGGCTTAATCTGGTGATCGGATGAACAAGGGCCCAGAGATGAACGCCGATTCAACAGACAGGGACGATCCATCGCTCGGCCGGGCCGAATTGCCGACCATGGCCTCACCTGACGCGCTCTCGCCACTGCAGGGGCCATCGTGGCGCATGCGCTCGCTGGCCTGGACAGACCCTTTTGTGTGGCTGGCCAAAGGGGCCCGCGACCTCCTGGCACACCCGGGTATCGCCCTGTTTTACGGCCTGTGTTTCTGGTCGATGGCTCACGCGCTGGCCCTGGTGTTCAGGCACCAACCCGAATACACCTTGTCACTGGTGTCCGGTTGTCTGTTGGTGGGACCTTTTCTGGCCATGGGTCTGTACGAGGTCAGCCGCAAAAGAGAGCAGGGCGAGTGGCCCGACATGGCCTCATCCTTGATGTGCTGGGCCCGGCACAGGCGCAGCATGGCCATGCTGGTGCTTGTCCTGGTGATCCTGGAACTGCTGTGGGGCAGGGCTTCGCTGGTGGTGTTTGCGGTCTTCTTCAACACAGGCATGCCCTCGACCACTGGGGTGCTCGAGGCGGTGTTCAACCCGCAGAACATCGAGTTCATTTTGGTTTATCTGGCTGTGGGAGGCGTGTTCGCTGCGCTGGTCTATGGCTTGACGGTGGTGTCCATTCCCATGATCCTGGAGCACGACACCGACGCGATTTCTGCCACGCTGACCAGCATGCAGGTGGTGGTCTCGCACCCGGGCGTGATGCTGTTGTGGGGCCTGTTGCTGAGTGTGCTCGTGCTGCTGGCCCTGTGGCCGTGGGCCCTGGGCATCGTGGTGATCGGGCCTTGGCTGGGCCACGCCAGCTGGCACGCCTACCGCGGTACCGTAGAGTGGCCAGACAGGCCTGCAGAAGCTGTTACATTGGGCAGCTCAAATTAAAGGAATCATCTTGGCCACACCCAACTACGGATTCGAAAAGCGTCAGAAAGAACTGGCCAAAAAACGAAAAAAAGAAGACAAGCTCAAAGCCAAGGCAGACCGCAAATCGGGCTTGTTGCCTGAAGACGGCCAAGATGCAGATGCCCAAGACCCTGCGCCAGAGGCATCTGAACACCCTGGGGTGGCCGGGACCGCCCAGACGGACCCACCCACTTCCTGACAGGCTGGCCAATGCCTGTCTAGCGTGGCACCTGCAGCAAGTGTCTGGCCAAGTCCTGCATGTCCGTCATGCCATGGGTGGCCGGTGCAATTGGCCGGGCTTGGGCGTAATGCACAAAATTGTTCCCTGTCGAGGCTTCATAACCCGGGTCGTAGTGCGCTGACAACAATTCGGTCACCACTTCGCGCATTTCGCCCCGCGCCACTTTTTCCTGCCAGCCTTGCACCAAGGCCTTGCCGCGCAAGGCCGTCAACCGCTCCAGTCTTTCGGCAAACAAGGCGCGGTCCTGCGTGAAAAATGCATAGTCTTCCAGCAGCAGATTGACCCGGTTTTCCAGCGACAGATCGACCCGCAGACACGGGCTGGCCCGCATGGCCGTCATCAGTTCAGCGGGCACGGCCAGATTCCCCACTTTCTTGCTTTCCGCTTCCACAAACACCGGGCGGTCTGCGCTGAAACCGCGCAATGCGTGCCAGACCTGTGTTTCAAAGGCCTTCTGGGAGGGCTGCGGCGTGCCGGGGATCAGGCCCAGCACCGAACTGCGGTGGCAGGCAATGGCTTCCAGATCCAGCACTTGGGCACCAGCCTGGGCCAGCGCCTGGAGCAAGCGGGTTTTGCCCGAACCAGTGGGTCCGCAAAGCACCTGAAAGTGCAGCCGTTGGGCCTGGCGGGGCGTGTCGTCCATCACTTGGTGGCGAAACGCCTTGTAGCCCCCCTCGATCAGGTGCACCTTGAAACCGATTTGCCCCAGGATCAGCGCCAGGGCGTTGCTGCGCTTGCCACCGCGCCAGCAATACACCAGCGGTTGCCAGTTTTTGGGCTTGTCCATCACATGCAACTCGATGTGCCGTGCGATATTTTTGGCCACCAGCGCCGCCCCCACTTTTTGCGCCTCGAAGGGGCTGACCTGCTTGTACAGCGTGCCCACCCGGATGCGCTCTTCGTTGGAGAGAGAGGGCCAACTCGAGGCGCCAGGCAGGTGGTCTTCGGCATGTTCGGCTTCAGACCGCGCGTCGAGGATGGCATCAAAGCTGTCCAATTGCGCCATGGCCTCGGAGGCCGGGATCAGGTGAACGCTCATTTCAGTTGCTTCTTCAAAGTGGGCCAGACATTGGCCAACAGGCGAGGCTGTGCGGCCTCATTGGGGTGGATGCGATCGGCCTGGAACCATTTGAGGGGGTCGGGGTCGTCGCCAACGCCTTTCAAAAAAAAGGGCACAAGCGCAGCATTCCGGGTTTGGGCAAGCTGCGCATACATGGCCTCAAATTGGCGGGTCATTTCAAGGCCGTAATTGGGGGGCATCTGCATGCCCAAGAGCAGCACCTGGGCCCCGATCGCCTGGGCTTGGCGGGTCATCTCCAGCAAATTGCTCTGGGTCATGCTCATGGGCAAACCGCGCAAGGCGTCGTTGCCACCCAACTCGATGACCACGTGGCTCGGTTGGTGCTTTTGCAGCAAGGCGGCCAGTCGCGATCGCCCACCTGAAGTGGTCTCACCGCTGATGCTGGCGTTGATCACCTGCACACCCGGCTTGTCCTGGGCCAGTTGCTTTTGCAGCAAGGCGACCCAGCCTGTGCCCCGGGCCAGACCATATTCCGCACTCAAAGAGTCCCCCAGGATCAGAATGCGCTGGGCCGAAGAGGTTTGGGCTGACGCCACAAAGCCCCAGCCGGCCAGGGCCAGCAGGGTCCAGTTAAAGTGACGACGTCTCAACAAAGGTGTGTGCATGCCTGAATCCATCATTGCCGTGCGTGGCGTCTCCAAAAGCGTGCAGGATGCCAGCGGCCAGCTGGACATTTTGCGCGATATCAATTTCTCTTTGAACGCGGGCGAAACAGTCGCCATTGTCGGTGCTTCCGGCTCGGGCAAAAGCACCTTGCTGGCCATCCTGGCGGGATTGGACGTACCCAGCACCGGACAGGTGCTTCTGGCGGGTCACGACCTGTTCAAACGGTCCGAAGATGAACGCGCTGCGGTGCGGGCCCAGCATGTGGGCTTTGTGTTTCAGAGTTTTCAGCTGATGCCCAACCTCACAGCGTTGGAAAACGTCATGCTGCCGCTGGAGCTGGCCGACCGGCCCGATGCCCGCAGCACCGCCACGACCATGCTGCAGCGCGTGGGTCTGGGCGAGCGGCTCAAGCATTTGCCCAAAGTCCTGTCAGGGGGCGAGCAACAGCGGGTGGCTCTGGCCCGTGCTTTTGTGGTGAAACCCGATGTGCTGTTGGCCGACGAGCCCACAGGCAGCCTTGACCACACCACGGGCGAAGCCATCATGGACCTGATGTTTGCGCTCAACCGCGAGCAGGGCACCACCCTGGTGCTGGTCACACACGACCGTCAATTGGCCGCGCGTTGTGAACGCATCCTGGTGATCCAGGCAGGGCGTCTGTCGCAGGCTTCGTCGGCCTTCGAAGACCAAGGATAATCCGGGCATGTCCTCCCACAAAGTGCTGTTCGGCTTTCATGCCATTGGCGTTCGACTCAAGATCGCCCCCCAATCGGTTGTTGAAATCCATTACGAGCTGAGCCGTCGCGACGCCCGCATGCGCCAGTTCATCGACAAGGCCCGTGATGCGGGCATGCGGCTGGTCGAATCCGATGGCGAGCGCCTGGCCAAATTGGCGGGCGGTCATGGCCACCAGGGTGTGGTGGCCATGGTCGTGCCCATGCCGCAAAACCATTCATTGGACGACCTGCTGGACACCGTGCAAGGGCCGCCACTGCTCCTGGTGCTGGACGGCGTGACCGATCCGCACAACCTGGGCGCTTGCCTGCGCGTGGCCGATGGGGCGGGCGCACATGCGGTCATTGCCCCCAAGGACCATGCAGCCGGCATCAACGCCACGGTGGCCAAGGTGGCCAGCGGCGCGGCAGAAACCATGCCCTATTTCATGGTCACCAACCTGGCCAGGACCTTGGGCGAACTCAAGGAGCGCGACATCTGGGTGATCGGCACCAGCGGCGATGCGCCTCGCACCCTCTATCAGGCCGATCTGAAAGTGCCGACCGCCCTGGTGCTGGGCGCCGAAGGCACCGGCATGCGCCAGCTGACCCGCAAGCACTGCGATGAACTGGTGAGCATACCCATGCGCGGCGCGGTGGAGAGCCTGAATGTGTCGGTGGCCAGTGGCGTTTGCCTTTACGAAGCCTTGCGCCAGCGCAGCTGAGCCCGGCTCCCTCGATGTATCCATGCCAAGCAACTCATGTCCAATAAATCAACCTTCACCCTGTGCCTGATCCTGTGCCTGAGCGCCTGGCTGACGGCCTGCACACAAGAGCAACAAAACAAAATCAGCCGTGGCATCCAAAATTGGACCGGCACCAACGGTGTCATGGAGATTTATGCCGGGGACAAATTGGTGCGCCGTTTCATTCAGGTGGACAAGGTCAGCACAGCCCTCGGGACCGATGACAGCAAGCCACGCGCCTACCGCTACGGCTACGGTGTGCTGGACGAAAACCTGAACATGGTGGTGGACCCGGGCGAAAAAAAGGTCTACTTCGAAGTCAGTGACCATTCCAATACCGTTTTCTTTGAAAACCCGCGTTGAGTCCTGCGGGCCCGGCGTTCAAATCAGGCCCAAGCCCCCCAGGATGGCCCCCACCCCAATCAACCACAACAGGTGAATGCGGGTGCGCCACACCAGCAGCATCGACGCCAGCGTCAAAAGCCACAAAGGCCAATCACGCGCGGGGTTGTCGTGGCTCGCGGTGAGCAACCAGCCGGTGGCGACGAGCAAGGCAATCACCACGGGGGCCATGCCCAGCTTGAAGGCCTTGATCCCTCGGTTGTCCCGGTGCCGATGGGCCCAGCGGGTGGTGGTGTAGGTCAACACGGAGGAGGGCAGCATGATGCCCACCAGACTGAGCGCCACCCCCAGGCCGGAAAGCGCCACACTGATCCAGCCCCCCCCTAGGCCAGCGCCGGCGTTCAAACCGACATTCCAGCCGATCACCGCCACGAACAGCACATTCGGGCCCGGCGACGCCTGAGCCAGAGCGATCGAGGAGCTGAACTGCTCGTCACTCAGCCACCCCCGTTGGTCCACCAGAAAACGGTGCATGTCCGGTGCCGTGATGATGGCGCCCCCAATGGCCAGCAGGGACAGTGACAAAAAATGGTTGAAAAAGGCCAGCCAGTCAGCCAGGGTCAATTGCAAACTGATGATCATCTGTCTGCACCCCGCAGGGCCTGGCGCGTCAACTGCACATAAGCCCAAAAACAGGCCATTGAGCCGATACCCAGCAGCACCCAGATCAAAGGCCAGCGCAGCAAACCCACACCCACAAAGGTGCTCAGCATGATGGCAAAGCACACCGCCATGCCCATGGGGTTGTGTTGCAAGGCCGGGATCAATTTGATCCCCGTCGCGGCAATCAGGCCCGCGGCCACGGCACCCATCCCGCGCAGGGCACCCTGGGCCCAGGCGGCATCGGACACGCCCCCAAACACCGACGCCAGAATCAGCACCACCACCAAAGGGGCCAGCAAGAGTCCGGCCAAGGCCGCCAAGGCCCCACGCAGGCCAAAATGGCGATCCCCGATGATGAGACAAAAATTCACCACATTGGGGCCCGGCATGATCTGCGCGACCGACCAATCCTCCACAAACTGGGCCTGGGTCATCCAGCGTTTTTTCTCCACCAGTTCACGCTGCACAACCGCCAAAACCCCACCAAAACCCTGCAGTGCAAGGGCCATGAACGTGACGAACAAGTCAGTCTTGGAACGCGGCACGTTCAATGGGGGGGATTCATGCATGGTCGTGATTTTGAAGCCGAAAGGTGCGCAGGTCTGTCGCCTTCAGGCGAATGCCCAAGTCTTCTTGGGTGATGCCAGGGCCGGCTCAGACGGCCGCCGGCTCCGCAATGCCGCCCACCACCTGACTGAAACCGCCGTCCACATAGGTGATCTCGGCGGTCACGCCCGCAGCCAGATCACTCAACAAAAAGGCGGCCACATGGCCCACGTCTTCGATGGTCACGTTGCGGCGAATCGGCGAGGCCTCAGCAACCACCGACAAAATCTTGCCAAAGCCCTTGATGCCGCTGGCCGCCAGGGTTTTGATCGGGCCGGCCGAAATGCCATTGGCACGCAGGCCGCGGTTCTGACTGCCCAGTGACTCGGCCAAGTAGCGCACCGACGCCTCCAGGCTCGCTTTGGCCAGGCCCATGGTGTTGTAGTTGGGCACGGTGCGGATCGCGCCCAGGTAAGTCAGGGTCAGCAGCGCCGACTTGTCGTTCAGGTAGGGCAGGGCCGCTTTGGCCATGGCAGGAAAACTGTAAGCGCTGATGTCGTGCGCGATCTTGTAGCCTTCGCGCGACAAGCCGTCCAGAAAGTCACCCGCAATCGCCTCCCGCGGTGCGTAACCGATGGCGTGGACAAAACCGTCAAATTTGGGCCAACTGGCCGACAGGTCGGTGAACAGTTTTTCAATCTGTTCGTCGCTGCCCACATCGCAATCAAAAATCAGCTTGGAATCGAAATCGGCGGCGAACTCAGTGATGCGGTCCTTGAAACGCTCGCCCACATAACTGAAGGCCAGTTCAGCCCCTTGGGCATGACAGGCCTTGGCGATGCCGTAAGCGATTGAGCGGTTGGACAACACGCCGGTGATCAACAGCTTTTTCCCCGACAGAAATCCTGTTTTTGTTGTCATGTCTTCAACTCCTGAAAAATGTGGGCAGAATTGTCGCATGCGAAGACCCATGGCCCGTTTCTGGACACACTGCTGCCTGACCCTTGGACTGTGGCTGACGGGTCAGGCCTGGGCGGCCCATGCTTATGCCCAGTTCGGGGACATCCGTTACCCGGCCGGATTTGCCCATTTCTCATATGTCAATCCCAACGCCCCCAAGGGCGGCCAGATCGTGCTGGTCCCCCCTACGCGGCAGTCCAACTTCGACAAATACAACCCGTTCACACTCAAGGGCAGCGCCCCGCCGTCCATGCTGCGCATGGTGTTTGACACCTTGCTGGTGGGCACCATGGACGAGCCAACAACGGCTTATGGCTTGCTGGCATCAGAGGTTCAGGTGGCCCCCGACCGCATGTCGGTGGTTTTCCAGATCCATCCCCAGGCACGGTTTCACAACGGCGACCCGGTGCTGGCCATGGATGTTCGCCACTCATTTGAGCGCCTGACCAGCAAGCAGGCGGCACCCCAATACCGCACCTATTTCGGTGAAGTCAAATCGGCCACCGTTCTGGGTGAACGCACCATCCGTTTCGATTTCGTGCGGCCCAACAGCGAGTTGCCGCTGATCGTGGGGGGCTTGCCCGTTTTCAGCCACAAGTGGGGCTTGCAAGGCGCCACGCACAAACCGCTGGATCAAATGGTGACCGATATGCCCATCGCCTCGGGTCCTTACCGCATCGGGCCGGTGCAGTTTGGCAAGGACATCACGTACATCCGTGACCCGTCCTATTGGGCCCGCGACCTGAATGTGCGCAAAGGCCTGTTCAACTTCGACCGCATCACCTACAAAATCTACAAGGACAGCACGGCCCAACTCGAAGCTTTCAAGGCGGGCGAATTCGATTACATGCAATCTTTCATCGCGCGGGAGTGGGCCAGGGCGTACACCGGCAGGGCATTCGACAAAGGGGATCTGGTCAAGGCCGAATTGCAGCACGGCAACGCCGGTGACTTTCAGGGTTTCCTGTTCAACCTGCGCCGTGAAAAGTTCAAGGACGTGCGGGTGCGACAGGCGATCGCATTGGCCATGGACTTCGAGTGGCTGAATCGGCAACTGTTCTACAACGCCTACAGCCGGGTGCGCGGCTATTTCGTGGCCAGCGAGTTCGAGGCCAAAGGCAAACCGGGAACCGATGAACTGGCCCTGCTCGAACCCCTGCGGGCCAAACTGCCCGCCGCCGTGTTCGAGCAGGACGTACCGCAACCCCCGGAAACCTCGCTCAATCCCGATTCAGGCCACACCCTGCGCGACCATTTGCGCCAGGCGCGCGAGCTGCTGCGGGAGGCCGGATGGACATACCGCGACGGCGCCTTGCGCAATGCCGGCGGGCAGACCCTGAGCATCGAGTTTCTGGACAGCTCGGGCTCCATGGGCCGTGTGGTCACACCCTTTGCAAAAAATCTCGAAAAACTGGGCATCCAGGTCCGTTACAAAGTGATCGACTTTGCCTTGCTGCAAAAGCGCATGGACGTGTTTGACTTTGACATCATCAGCAACCGCACCGTGGGCAGTGAGGCCCCGGGCACCGAGTTGCTCGAGCGCTTTGGCAGCCGATCGGCCGAGGTGGAGGGCTCGGGCAATGTGCTGGGCCTGAAAGACCCGGCCGTGGACGCTCTGCTGGACAAGGTGGTGAGTGCCACCACACGACCCCAGTTGGTGACCAGCCTGAGGGCCCTGGACCGGGTGCTGCGGCACGGCCACTATGTGGTGCCGCATTGGTATGGCGCGGTGCACCGGGTCTCCTGGCGTTCAGCGGCCTTTGAGCGCCCCGCCCAATTGCCACGTTACTACCAGCCCGAAGCACTGGTGACCTCGGTCTGGTGGTCACCTCAGGGCCGGGCAGCCTCATCTGGGGCCCCAGGAAAGGGGCACTGAAGCATGCTGGCCTATATCCTCAAGCGTTTACTGCTCATGGTCCCGACCTTGTTCGGCGTCTTGTTGATGACTTTCGCCGTGATCCAGTTTGTGCCCGGCGGACCGGTCGAACAAATGGTGGCCCAGCTGCAGGGCCGCGACACAGGCGGGGAGGGCGCTGCGGCTGCAGGCAGCGGCTACCGGGGCCGCCAGGGCGTGGATGCCGCCCGCATCGCCGAAATCAAAACGCTTTACGGCTTTGACAAGCCGCCCGCTGAACGTTTCTGGATGATGCTCAAGCAGTTCGCGCAGTTTGACCTAGGCAAGAGTTTTTTCTACCCCAAAGACGTCTGGAGCCTGATTCAGGAGAAGCTGCCCGTGTCCATCAGTTTGGGCCTGTGGACATTTTTCCTGAGCTACCTGGTGTCGGTGCCTTTGGGCATCGCCAAGGCGGTGCGGGCTGGCACGCGTTTTGACACGCTCACCAGTTTGCTTGTCCTGGTGGGCTATGCCATTCCGGGCTTTGTGCTGGGCGTGGCCTTGCTGGTGATTTTCGGTGGTCAGTTGCAATGGTTTCCATTGCGGGGCCTGACCTCGTCCAACTGGGAGCAGCTCAGTTGGGGTGCCAAGGTGGTCGATTATTTGTGGCACATCGCCCTGCCGGTCACGGCCAGTGTGCTGGGCTCATTTGCCGTCATCACCATGCTGACCAAAAATTCGTTTCTGGAAGAAATCCGCAAACAGTACGTGCTGACCGCCCGGGCCAAGGGCCTGAGCGAAAACCGGGTCCTGTACCGCCATGTCATGCGCAACGCCCTGATCCCCTTGGTCACGGGCTTTCCTGCGGCCTTCATCGGGGCCTTTTTCACGGGCTCGCTGCTCATTGAAACCCTGTTCTCGCTCGATGGTCTGGGCTTGCTGAGCTACGAGGCGGTGATCCGGCGCGACTACCCGGTGGTGCTGGGCACCCTGTACCTGTTCACACTGATCGGCTTGGTCACCAAGCTGATCAGCGATCTGTGCTACCTGTGGGTGGACCCCCGCGTGAAGTTCGACAAATGACCGCCGCCAGCCTCCACACCCCGCCACAGCAAACATCACCCTCGGCCCGGGCCTGGCAGCGTTTCAAGCGCAACCGCCTGGGCTTTGGCAGCCTGGTGATTTTTGTCACGCTCTTTGTTCTGAGCCTGGGGGCCGAACTGCTGTCCAACGACAAGCCGCTGGTCGTCCGCTTTGAGGGCCAGTGGTATTTCCCGGTGGTGCAGACCCTGCCCGAAAAGGTCTTTGGCGGTGATTTCGAGACGCCTGCCGATTACCTGGATCCGTTCATCCAGCAACAACTCAACCAAGGCGGCAACTGGGCGCTGCAAGCCCCCAATCCTTACCACCACAGCACGCTCGACTATTTTGCCCCCTTGCCCAACCCGGCCCCACCCACCGGCCGCAACTGGCTGGGCACCGACGACCGGGGGCGCGATGTGTTGGCACGTTTGCTCTACGGCTTTCGGGTGTCCGTGCTGTTCGCTCTGGCGCTGACACTGTTTGGCGTGTTGCTTGGCGTTCTGACCGGCGCGGTACAGGGCTTTTTTGCTGGCAAGACCGACCTCGTGTTCCAGCGCTTCATCGAGGTTTGGAGTGCCATGCCCGAGCTGTACCTGCTGATCATCTTCTCGGCGGTGTTCGAGCCAAGTGTGGGCTTGCTGCTGTTGCTGCTGAGTCTGTTTGGCTGGATGGGCCTGTCGGACTATGTGCGGGCCGAGTTTTTACGCAACCGCCAACTGGACTACGTGAAGTCTGCGCGGGCGCTGGGCCTGGGGCATTGGCAAATCATGTGGCGGCATGTGCTGCCCAACAGCATGACCCCGGTGGTCACCTTTTTGCCCTTTCGCATGAGCGGTGCCATTCTGGCACTGACCTCGCTGGATTTTCTGGGCTTGGGCGTGCCGCCCGGCACCCCGTCTTTGGGCGAGTTGTTGGCCCAGGGCAAAAACAACATCGATGCCTGGTGGATATCGATGTCCACCTTTGTGGTGCTGGTGGTGACCCTGTTGCTCTTGACCTTCATGGGTGATGCGCTGCGGGATGCCTTGGACCCGCGAAAGGCCCAAACATGAGTTCACCCCAAGCCTTGCTGGAACTCAGGAATCTGGGCATCGCCTTTGGCGGGCAGGCGGTGGTGCACGGCATTGACCTGCGCATCCAGGCCGGTGAGCGCGTGGCTTTGGTCGGCGAGTCGGGGTCGGGCAAGTCGGTCACGGCACTTTCAGTGCTGCGCTTGCTCGAATCTGCCCAACTGTCGGGCCAGGTGCTGTGGCAGGGACAGGACTTGCTGGCAAAAACAAATGCCGACATGCAGCGGATTCGGGGCGACGAGATCGCCATGATTTTCCAGGAGCCGATGACGGCCCTGAACCCCCTGATGACCGTCGGCCAGCAAATCTCGGAGGTGTTGCAGCTCAAAAAACTGATGCGCCCGCGCGAAGCTGATGCACGGGCGGTGCATCTGTTGTCCGAAACTGGGATTGACGAGCCCGAGCGCCGCTTCACAGCTTACCCCCACCAGTTATCGGGCGGACAACGCCAGCGGGCCATGATGGCCATGGCCCTGGCTTCCGAGCCCAAGCTCCTGTTGGCCGACGAACCCACCACGGCCCTGGACGCCAGTTTGCGTTTGCAGATGCTGCAACTCCTGGCCGATTTGCAGGTAAAAACCGGCATGGCGGTGCTGCTGATCACCCACGATCTGGCCCTGGTGCGACACTTCGCCCACCGTGTTGCCGTCATGGAAAAGGGCCATCTGGTGGAGCAGGGGGCTTTGTCTGCTGTGTTCCAGCAGCCCACCCACCCTTACACCCGAAAGCTGCTGGACAGCCGTCCAAGTCGCGAAGGACTGGCCGATGCGGTCCAGAACTCAGCGCCCTTTTTGCAAGCCAAGGGCCTGCAGGTGCGCTACCCAATGACGGTACACGGCTTGCGTGGCTGGTTCCAAAAACACCATTTCACAGCCTTGCAGGGGGCGGATCTGGCCATTGCGCCGGGCACCACCCTGGGGGTGATGGGCGAGTCTGGCTCGGGCAAATCGAGTCTGGCGCAGGCGGTGTTGGGCTTGATCCCGTTCCATGGCGAGTTGTCTTTGGGTGGGCAAACCTGGCAAGGCGTACCGGCGCTGGACAAGCCCCTTCGGCAGCAAGTGCAGGTGGTTTTCCAGGACCCGTATGGCAGCCTGTCACCGCGCATGACGGTCGGGGAAATCGTCTCCGAGGGCCTGCGACTTCACCAGCCCCGCTTGAGCGAGGACGAGGTGGAAGCCCGGGTCTTGGCCACTTTGGGCGAGGTGGGTTTGAAGGCGGCCGAGCACGCCGATCTGCTCAACCGTTACCCCCATGCATTCTCGGGCGGGCAAAGGCAGCGCATTGCCTTGGCCCGCGCCTTGGTGGTTGAACCGCGTTTGCTGGTCCTCGATGAACCCACCAGTGCCCTGGACGTGACGGTGCAAAAACAAATCCTGCTGTTGCTGCAGGCCTTGCAGAAAAACCGCAACATGGCGTACCTGTTGATCACCCATGACATCGATGTGTTGCGGGCAATGGCGCACCAAGTGGTGGTCCTGCAAGGCGGACAGGTGGTGGAATCGGGCCGGGCCGAGCAGGTGTTGGGGAGTCCCGCACACCCCTACACCCGCAGTTTGCTGGCGGCTTTCCCGGCCGAATCAGAAAATGAATCACCAAACCATCCGGGTTTCCCTTAAAAATCACACACTTAGCGCGTTTTTCGGCTAAAATATTGCCTTCACGACCAAACGGGCGGGTTTTCACCGCCCGTTTTTTTTGGTCTCACTTTTTAACGTTGACATCGCAAAGCTCTGTGGCACTGCAGCAAATTGTTCAAGAAACCGTGACCGGCCTGGGCTATGACCTGGTCGAAATCGACCGCACCGCGGGGGGGTTGTTGCGCATCACCATCGACTGGCCATGGCAACCCGGAACTGAGCAGTTCATCAATGTGGAAGACTGCGAAAAGGTCAATCGTCAGCTGCAATTCGCCCTCGAAGTCGATGGCGTGGCTTACAACCGACTCGAGGTGTCGTCCCCTGGCATCGACCGTCCTTTGCGCGATGCCCAGGATTTCCAGCGTTTTGCCGGTGAACTGATCGACATCACCCTGAAGGCCCCGATGGGTGAGAACGCAGGGGGCCTGGTCAGCGCCAACCGCAAAAAGTTTCGCGGCACGCTGGAGCGAACAGCCGCCGGCGATGGGTGGCAAATCGTCTGGCGCGATGAGCCCGCCGCCAAGCCTGGACAAAGAATCAGTCAAAAAAGAGCCTCCGCACCCCTGCATGTGCTGGGGTTCACATTGGATGAGTTGCGTGACGCCCGTTTGGCGCCCGTGGTGGATTTCAAAGGGCGCAAGCCCAAGGTTGAGGCCTGACCCGGCAGCCGGGTTTCGGGCATTTTTATCGGGTCTTGTTAGCAGACCCAGTGGAACAGGAGAGTTGAGTCATGAATCGCGAAATGTTGATGTTGGTCGAAGCCATCTCACGTGAAAAGAACGTCGAGCGCGACGTGGTTTTTGGCGCCGTGGAAGCCGCCTTGGCACAGGCCACCAAAAAGCTGTACGCCGGCGACGTGGACATCCGCGTGTCAATGGACCGCGACAGCGGCAATTACGAGACTTTCCGACGCTGGCATGTGGTGCCCGATGAAGCGGGTCTGCAATTGCCCGATCAAGAAATACTGCTGTTCGAAGCCAAAGAGCAAATTCCCGACATCGAGGTGGACGAGTACATCGAAGAGTCGATCGAATCCCTGCCGATTGGTCGCATTGGCGCCATGGCCGCCAAGCAAGTCATCCTGCAAAAAATCCGTGACGCCGAGCGCGAAATGCTGCTCAATGATTTCATGTCGCGTGGCGAGAGGATTTTTGTCGGCACGGTCAAACGCATGGACAAGGGCGACATCATTTGCGAAGCCGGACGCATCGAAGGGCGTCTGCGTCGCGGCGAAATGATCCCCAAGGAAAACTTGCGCAGTGGCGACCGTGTGCGCGCCATGATCATGGAAGTGGACATGACCTTGCGCAGTGCGCCCATCCTGCTGTCACGTTCGTCCCCCGAATTCATGATCGAACTCTTCCGCCAAGAAGTGCCCGAGATCGAACAGGGCCTGCTGGAAATCAAAACCTGCGCCCGTGATCCCGGCTCACGCGCCAAGATTGCGGTGCTGTCACACGACAAACGTGTGGATCCGATTGGCACGTGTGTCGGCGTGCGTGGCACCCGTGTCAATGCCGTCACCAACGAGCTCGCTGGCGAGCGCGTGGACATCGTTTTGTGGAGCGATGACCCTGCCCAGTTCGTGATTGGCGCCCTGGCCCCTGCCAATGTGCAGTCCATCGTGGTTGACGAAGAGAAGCACGCCATGGATGTGGTGGTCGACGAAGAGAATCTGGCCATCGCGATCGGCCGTGGTGGTCAGAACGTGCGTCTGGCTTCCGACCTCACCGGCTGGAAGATCAACATCATGGACGCCGCCGAATCCGCCCAGAAGCAGGCCGAAGAAACGACGGGCATCCGCCAGTTGTTCATGGAAAAGCTCGATGTGGACCAGGAAATTGCCGACATCCTGATCAGCGAGGGTTTCACCAGCTTGGAAGAAGTGGCCTATGTGCCTATTCAGGAGATGCTGGAGATCGAAAGTTTTGACGAGGACACCATCAATGAGCTGCGCAGCCGCGCCAAAGATGCCTTGCTGACCCTTGAAATCGCGCGCGAGGAAAGCGTGGAAGACGTTTCCCAAGATCTGCGCGACCTGCCGGGCTTGACGCCCGAGCTGATTTCCAAACTGGTTGCAGCCGGCATCCACACCCGTGACGACCTGGCAGACCTGGCCACCGACGAATTGACCGAAATCACCAGCCAAACCGCCCAGGATGCCACCGCCCTGATCATGAAAGCCCGCGAACATTGGTTCGCTGGCCAGGCCTGAAGCTGTTGGAGGCTTGAACAAAATTATGTCCAGTACCACTGTTGCCGAGTTCGCCAATGAACTCAAAAAATCTGCCGAAGTCCTGTTGGATCAATTGCGATCCGCAGGCGTGACGAAGGCCTCCGCCAGCGACGATCTGACCGATGCCGACAAGCAAAAATTGCTCAGCTATCTGCAGGCCAGCCACGGTACGGTTTCGGCTGACCGCAAAAAGATCACGCTGGTGAAAAAATCCACCAGCGAAATCAAACAGGCCGATGCGTCGGGAAAGGCCCGCACCATTCAGGTTGAGGTGCGCAAAAAACGCACGCTCATCAAGCGTGACGATGAGGCCGCCACGCCAGCCGACATGGCACAAGCTGACCATGCCGATCTGGCGCGCCGTGAAGAAGAAGCCAGGCGACAGGCCGAATTGATCAGCCGTCAAGAAGAAGAGTTGGCGGAAAAGCGTCGCCTGCGTGAAGCACAGGAGGCGCAGGAACGCGCCGAAATGGCTGCGCGTGAAGCCCAGGCTCAAGCTGAAGCCCAGGCCTTGGCCGACGCTGCTGCTTTGGCAGCGGGGCAGGCGGTGACCGCGAAGTCCCCACTCAGCCGTGCTGAACGTGAGCAATTGGCGCGTGCGGAGGCGGCCAGCATCAACGCCGCCTCACAAGCCAAACTGGCTGGCACACCTTCCCCCGAAGACCAAGCCCTGGAAACCGCAGCGGCCAAAGCCAAAGCCGACCAGGCTGCGCGGGATGCCGCTGTTCTGAAGGCGGCTGCCGACTCGAAAGCCAAAGCCGAGGAAGAGACCGCTCGGGCGCAGGAACTCGATGCCCGCCGTCGCAAAGCCCTGGCTGAGGCCGAAGCCATTCGCAGCATGATGAATGCGCCGAAAAAGGTCCTGGTGGCCAAAAAAGAAGAGCCCAAGGCAGAAGCCAAGCCCTCGGTCAAAGGCACCCTGCACAAACCGGCTGGCACACCTGCGCCGGGCGCCCGTGCGGCGGCTCAGGCTGCCGCGCCGGCCTCACCAGGTGGCAACAAAGAAGTCAAATCCGCCAAACTGTCCTCCAGCTGGGCCGGTGATCCGGCCAAGAAAAAGGCCATCCCCACCCGTGGCGATACCAGCGGGGGTGTGGGACGCAACAACTGGCGCACCGGCCCGCGCGGTCGCCGTGGCGGTGACCGTGACCGTGACGAGGACCTCAACCAGAATGCCCCGGCAGAAGTGCGCGTGCTCGAAGTGCATGTGCCTGAAACCATCACCGTGGCCGAGTTGGCGCACAAAATGGCGATCAAGGCCTCCGAGGTGATCAAGCACCTGATGAAACTCGGCCAGATGGCCACCATGAACCAGCCGCTGGACCAGGACACCGCCATGATCGTGGTGGAAGAAATGGGCCACAAGGCCGTGGTGGCCGCCCTGGACGATCCGGAAGCGTTCACCGACGAGGAAGTGTCGGACCAACAAGCCGAGTCCTTGCCGCGTGCCCCGGTGGTCACCGTCATGGGCCACGTCGACCACGGCAAAACCTCCTTGCTGGACTACATCCGCCGCGCCAAAGTGGCCTCGGGCGAAGCCGGTGGCATCACGCAGCACATTGGCGCCTACCACGTCGAGACACCTCGCGGCATGATTTCCTTCCTGGACACCCCCGGTCACGAAGCCTTCACGGCCATGCGGGCCCGAGGCGCGCAGGCCACCGACATCGTCATCCTGGTGGTGGCGGGTGACGACGGCGTGATGCCGCAGACCAAGGAAGCCATCAAACACGCGAAAGCGGCAGGTGTGCCGATCGTGGTGGCCATCAACAAGATGGACAAGCCCGACGCGAACGTCGAACGCGTTCGTGCCGAGTTGATCGCAGAAGAGGTGGTGCCCGAAGAATTCGGTGGCGATTCTCCTTTTGTGTCGGTCTCGGCCAAAACCGGCCTGGGCATCGACGATCTGCTCGAGCAGGTGCTTTTGCAGGCCGAAGTGCTGGAACTCAAGGCGCCGGTGCAAGCCGCTGCCAAGGGCCTGGTCATCGAAGCCCGTCTGGACAAGGGCCGTGGTCCCGTGGCCACGATCCTGGTGCAATCGGGCACCCTGAACACCGGCGACGTGGTGCTGGCAGGCCAGACATTTGGCCGTGTGCGCGCCATGCTCGACGAAAACGGCCAGCCCATCAAGACTGCGGGCCCATCGATCCCGGTCGAAATCCAGGGTCTGACCGAAGTGCCGCAAGCAGGTGACGAGTTCATGGTCATGGGCGACGAGCGCCGGGCCCGCGAAATCGCCACTTACCGTGCAGGCAAGTTCCGCAATACCAAGCTGGCCAAACAGCAGGCGGCCAAGCTCGAAAACATGTTCACCGACATGTCGGCGGGCGAAGTCAAGATGCTGCCCATCATCATCAAGGCCGATGTGCAGGGCTCGCAGGAAGCCTTGGGCACATCCTTGCTCAAGTTGTCGAACGAGGAAGTCAAGGTCCAGCTGGTCTATGCCGGCGTGGGCGGCATCAGCGAGTCGGACATCAACCTGGCCATCGCCTCCAAAGCCATCGTGATCGGTTTCAACGTGCGCGCCGATGCCGGTGCCCGCAAACTGGCCGAAGGCAATGGCGTGGACATTCGCTACTACAACATCATTTATGACGCTGTGGACGAGCTCAAGGCCGCCATGTCGGGCATGCTGGCACCCGAGCAACGCGAAGAGGTCATCGGCACTGCCGAGATCCGCACCGTGTTCGTGGCGTCCAAGATCGGTACCGTTGCGGGCTGTATGGTCACCTCGGGCACGGTCAACCGCAATGCCAAATTCCGCCTGTTGCGCGACAACGTGGTCATCTACACCGGTGAACTCGACTCGCTCAAGCGACTCAAGGACGATGTGCGCGAAGTCAAGGAAGGCTTCGAGTGCGGTATCAAGCTCAAGAACTACAACGACATCAAGGAAAACGACCAACTCGAATTCTTCGAAGTCAAGGAAATCGCGAGAACGCTGTAAATGGCGCGCAAAAAGCCTTCGTCCGTTCCCAATCGCGGTTTCCGCGTGGCCGACCAGATCCAGCGCGATTTGGCCGAGTTGATCGCGCGTGAGTTGAAAGACCCGCGCGTGGGGATGGTCACGCTCAATGCGATCGAAGTGACGCCCGACTACGCCCATGCCAAGGTCTTTTTCAGTGTCCTGACAGGCAACCCCGAAGAGACCACGGAAGGCCTGAACGCCGCAGCGGGTTTTTTGCGCAATGGCCTGTTCAAGCGTTTGCATATCCACACCGTGCCGACTTTGCATTTCCTGTTTGACCGCACCACTGAACGTGCGTCCGACATGAATGCGCTGATCGCCAAGGCTGTCTCGTCCCGCGCCCAGGAGGACTGAACATGCACGCGCCACGCACACGGGTGCAACGGCGCCCTGTGCACGGGGTGCTGCTGCTCGACAAGCCGCTGGGTCTCTCCAGCAACCAGGCCTTGCAAAAGGCCAAGTGGTTGTTGCGCGCCGAAAAGGCAGGGCACACCGGAACCTTGGACCCACTGGCCACCGGCGTGCTGCCTTTGTGTTTCGGTGCGGCCACCAAATTCAGCCAACAGCACCTGAATGCGGACAAGACCTATGAAACCACGGTTCGTTTGGGTTCGAAAACCAGCACCGTCGATGCCGAAGGCGAGGTGATCGCTGTACGAAAAGTGTCATGTTCAGCGGGTATGGTTGTGGAAGTGCTGGACCGGTTCATGGGCCCGATCAGCCAGGTGCCACCGATGTACAGCGCCCTGAAAAAAGACGGCAAGGCCCTCTACGAATACGCCCGCGAAGGCGAAACTGTGGAGCGAGCCCCTCGCGATGTGGTGATCCATGACCTGGAGTTGCTGGACATGCAGCTGCAAGGCGATGCCCCTTTTTTGCGCTTGCGCGTGTCGTGCAGCAAAGGCACGTACATCCGCACCTTGGGAGAAGACATCGCCGAGGCCTTGGGCTGCGGCGGCCACTTGACGGCGCTGCGCCGGGTGCAAACGGGCCCGTTCGAGGTGTCGCGGTGCGTGACCCTGGAAGCGTTTGAAGCCATGGGCGAGAGTGACCGGCTGGATGCGCTGCAGCCGGTGGACGCACTGCTGCCGGGCTACGCCGAGGTGAGCCTGGACAGCGAGAACGCGGGTCGGTTTTTGAGTGGGGTGCGCCGACGCGGCCCTTGGAATGATTGCGATCAAGTCGTGGTGTATGGAGAACATCCTCGTGCATTGCTGGGAACAGCGCATGTGCATGGCGGCGAATTGATTCCGGGTCGATTGTTGAGCCCGATCGAAATTCAACAGATTTTGGAAAAATCACCTGCCAACGAGCCATTGCTGGCCGCGCAGGTTTAAAGGAAGAGAAAGCATGAGCAAGCAAATTCGCAACATCGCCATCATCGCGCACGTTGACCACGGCAAAACCACCATGGTCGACCAGCTGCTGCGGCAGTCGGGCACCTTCGCCGAACACGAAAAAGTGGTCGACACCGTGATGGACAACAACGCCATCGAACGCGAGCGGGGCATCACCATCCTGGCCAAGAACTGCGCCGTGAGCTGGCAAGGCACCCACATCAACATCGTGGACACCCCCGGCCACGCGGACTTCGGCGGTGAAGTCGAACGCGCCCTGTCCATGGTCGACGGCGTGGTCTTGCTGATCGACGCGCAAGAAGGGCCCATGCCCCAAACCCGTTTTGTGACCAAGAAGGCGCTGGCCCTGGGCCTCAAGCCCATCGTGGTCGTCAACAAGGTGGACAAGCCCGGTGCCAACCCCGACAAAGTGGTGAACGCCGCTTTCGACCTGTTTGACAAGCTCGGGGCCAACGACGAGCAGCTGGACTTTCCCGTGGTGTACGCCTCCGGCATCAACGGCTGGACATCGCTGGAAGAGGGCGCGCCGGGTGAACAATGGGGCCCCGACATGTCGGCCCTGTTCAACACCGTGCTCAAGCACGTCAAGCCCAATGCGGGTGATCCGGCCGCGCCGCTGCAACTGCAGATTTCCGCGCTCGACTTTTCGACTTTCGTGGGCCGCATCGGCGTGGGCCGCATCAGCCAGGGCACCATCAAGCCCAACATGGACGTGGTGGTGATGGAAGGCACGGACGGCTCGACCATCAAGGGCCGCGTCAACCAGGTGCTGACCTTCCAGGGCCTGGACCGTGTGCAGGTGACCGAAGCCGGTCCCGGCGACATCGTGCTGATCAACGGCATTGCCGATTTGAACATCGGCGTGACGGTGACCGACCCCCTCAAGCCCACGCCACTGCCCATGCTCAAGGTGGACGAGCCCACGCTGACCATGAATTTCTGCGTCAACACCTCGCCTTTGGCCGGGCGGGAAGGCAAATACGTGACCAGCCGCCAGATCTGGGACCGCCTGCAAAAAGAGCTGCAACACAACGTGGCCCTGCGCGTGAAGGAAACCGACGAAGACGGTATCTTTGAAGTGGCCGGTCGTGGCGAATTGCACCTGACCATCCTGCTGGAAAACATGCGCCGCGAAGGTTACGAGCTGGCCGTCTCCAAGCCGCGCGTGCTGTTCCGTGACATCGATGGCGAGCGCCACGAGCCGATCGAGCTGGTCACCGCCGACATCGAAGAAAACCACCAAGGCGGTGTCATGCAGGCGCTGGGCGAGCGCAAGGGCGAGCTGGTCAATATGGAACCCGATGGCCGCGGTCGCGTGCGCCTTGAGTACCGCATTCCGGCCCGCGGCCTGATTGGTTTCAGCAATGAATTCCTGAACCTGACCCGTGGCTCCGGACTGATCTCCAACATCTTTGACGGCTACGAACCGCACAAGGGCGACATCGGCGGCCGCAAGAACGGCGTGTTGATTTCCATGGACGACGGTGAGATTTTCACCTACGCCCTGGGCAAGCTCGACGACCGTGGCCGCATGTTTGTGAAGGCGAACGACCCGGTGTACGAAGGCATGATCGTGGGCATCCACAGCCGGGACAACGACCTGGTGGTCAATGCCACCCGCACCAAGCAGCTCACCAACTTCCGCGTGTCCGGCAAGGAAGACGCGATCAAGATCACGCCTCCGATCGATTTGACGCTGGAATACGGCGTGGAGTTCATCGAGGACGACGAGCTCGTCGAGATCACGCCCAAGAGCGTTCGTCTGCGCAAGCGTTTCCTCAAGGAAAGCGACCGCAAGCGCAACAAGTGATTCCCGACCCATCATGCAAATGACGCACAACGTGGCCGTCTGGGTCATGGTTGGCAATGCGGCCCTGTGGTCCATGGCCGGCGTGGTCACCCGGCAGCTGGAAGAAGCGCGCAGCTTCGAGGTCACGTTCTGGCGCAGCTTCTTCACGGTGTTGTCGCTGCTGATCATCTTGCCGCTGTGGCAGGGCAGGGGCTTCTTGACCCGGTTGCCTTGGCACAACCGGTTTTTCTGGTTATCGGGTGTCTGCTGGAGTGTCATGTTCACGGCATTCATGGTCGCCCTCACTTTGACGGCGGTGGCCAATGTGCTCATCACCATGGCTGTGGGCCCCTTGCTCACAGCCCTGATCACCGGGTTGTTTCTGGGCCATCGCTTGCCAGGCCGCACCTGGTTGGCCATTGCCCTGGCGGGCATCGGCATCGCCTGGATGTATGGCAACCAGCTCAGCCTGGGCGACCCCAATTTCCTGATCGGCTCCTTGGTGGCCTTGTGCGTGCCGATTGCAGGCGCCATCCAATGGACCCTGGCGCAAAAAAGTCAGAGCGAAGGGCATCACCTCGACCTGGTGCCCTCGGTGTTGCTGGGCGCTGTGTTTTCTTCCTTGATGACTTTGCCACTGGCCATGCCTTTTCAGGCATCGGCGCACGATGTGGGCTGGCTGGCGGGCTTGGGTTTGTTCCAGCTGGCCATCCCCTGCGCTTTGTCGGTCGTCTGTGCCCGCGTGCTCAAAGCGCCCGAAATGTCCCTGTTGGCTTTGCTGGAAATTGTCTTTGGCATCGCTTTGGCCTGGTGGGGCGCCAACGAAGCCCCGCAAATGAGCGTCTTGCTGGGCGGCTCCCTGGTGCTGGGGGCTTTGCTCATGAACCAATGGTTAGGCTGGAGGGAAAACAATGGCTGAAGTCATCACCCAGGTGGAAGGCCGCATCGGCACCATCACTTTGAACCGTCCCAAGGCACTGAATGCCCTGTCACTGGACATGGTGCGGGCCTTGAGCCGGGCATTGCTCGATTGGCAAGCCGACCCACAAGTCCTTGCCGTGGCCGTGCGCGGCACGGGCAAAGAGGGCCCTTTTGGCGCCTTTTGCGCCGGTGGCGACATCCGGTTTTTCCATCAGGCCGCGCATGCAGGCGACGCTTCACTGGGTGATTTTTTCACCGAGGAATACCGCCTCAACCACCTGGTCCACACCTACAGCAAACCCTACATCGCCTTCATGGACGGCATCGTCATGGGCGGCGGCATGGGCATCAGCCAGGGCGCCAGCGTGCGTGTGGCGACCGAGCGCACCAAGATGGCCATGCCCGAGACCCTGATCGGCTTGTTCCCGGACGTGGGCGGTGGATTTTTCCTCAGCCGCTGCCCAGGTCGCTTGGGTGAATACCTGGCCCTCACGGGCCAAACACTCAGTGGCGCTCAGGCAGTGGCAGCCAAGCTGGCCGACATCGCCTTGCCCAGCGGCATGCTCGAGCCGATTTGGCAAAAGCTCATCAGCAGTCCTTTTGAAAACGCCGAGTCGGTGGAGCGTTGGGTGCTGGCCCAGTCGGGTGCTTTGACGCCCGCAAAGCTCTCGCCCCAACCCCTGATCGACGAGGTTTTTGCTCTGCCCAGCGTGTCCGCCATGCTGCAAAAGCTGGAGTCGGCCAGCGACGAGTGGAGCCAAAAAACCGCTCAGACCTTGCGCCAACGCTCGCCCTTGATGCTGCATGTGGTGCTCGAGCAAATCCGCCGTGCCCGCCAGTTGGGCTTGGCCGATGACCTGCGCATGGAGCGGGACATGGTGCACCATTGCTTTCACCTGCGCGCTGTCGGCGACAGCGACACGGTGGAGGGCATCCGTGCCTTGGCGGTGGACAAGGACCACAGCCCCCAATGGAAGCCTGCGCGCACCGAAGAGGTGGATGCGGCTGAGGTCGCGCGTTTCTTCGTCAGCCCTTGGCCGGCTGACCACCACCCGCTGCGCGGCCTGAGTTGAAGCCTGCGGTCCGCTGGGTGCGGATCTGAAGCTGCAGTGCAAGCTTCAGCCGCGGCTGATCAGCGGTGGCGGCTCTTCATGGCGCGCTCAACCTCGCGCTTGCCTTCCCGGTCCTTGATGGTGTCGCGCTTGTCGTGCTCAGCCTTGCCCTTGGCCAGTGCGATGTCGCATTTCACCTTGCCGGATTTCCAGTGGAGGTTGATCGGCACCAGGGTGTAGCCCTTTTGCTCGATCTTGCCGATCAGCCGCTTGATCTCGTCCTTGTTCAGCAGCAGCTTGCGCGTGCGGGCGGCTTCGGGGTTGATGTGGGTCGAGGCGGTTTTGAGGGGGTTGATCAGACAGCCGATGATGAACAACTCGCCGTTGCGGATCACCACATAGCCGTCGGTCAGCTGCACCTTGCCTTCGCGGATGGCCTTGACCTCCCAGCCTTCGAGCACCATGCCCGCCTCGTAGCGCTCTTCGAAGAAATAGTCGAAGGCCGCTTTCTTGTTTTCAGCGATCTTGGCAAAGGTCGGTGCGGCGGTGGTTTTTTTGGAAGTGGCCATGTGGAGCAGGTGAGGGCGCAAAGGCCGTTCGCAAGGGTGTGGCGCCAAGTGCCTGACAGGGGGCATTTTGAAAAAACTACAATCCACACACCGCTTGCATTGTATGAAGAATATCCACAAGTCCGTTCTCATCTGGTACAGCCCCGAGGAAATGTTTCGCCTCGTGACCGATGTGGCCAGCTACCCCGAGTTTTTGCCCTGGTGCGACCAGTCGCGGGTGCTCGAGTCAGACGCACAAGGCATGCTGGCCGAAGTCGGCATCAGCCTGGGTGGCATCAAGCAAACCTTCACCACCCGCAACACCCATGAAGCCGGCCAATCGGTGGGCATGGCGTTGGTCAAGGGCCCGTTTTCGAATTTGAACGGCACCTGGCGGTTTTTGCCGGTGGGTGACGGCGCCCAGCGCGCTTGCAAAGTCGAGCTGGACCTGCAGTATGGTTTTTCGAGCGCCACCTTGGCGGCGCTGGTGGGGCCCGTTTTTGACAAGATCGCGGCCAGCCTGGTCGATGCCTTTGTCAAACGCGCCGAGACCGTCTATGGCTGAAGCCCTGATCGAGGTCAGCCTGTGCTGGAGCCTGCAGCCCCGACAAGTGCAAGACATCCAGCTCAGCGTGCCCGCAGGCAGCCGCCTCGAAGCCGTGGTGGACGCGGCTGTGGCCCTCTACCTGCAAGCCACGCCGGGCGCATCGCAGGCCGATGTGGCTCCACTCAAGTTCATGGCGCCGGGCATCTGGGGCCGCCAGTCCGACTGGCAAGCGCTGGTGCAAGCAGGTGACCGCGTGGAGCTGTACCGCCCGCTCAAGGTCGACCCCAAGGTGGCGCGGCGCCAACGCTTCAAACGCCAGGGCAAGGGCCGCACCGGCCTGTTTGCCAACCGCAAGCGTGGCGCAGCGGCCGGGTACTGACGGTGCAAGCTCTGCTCAGTGCCATCGCGCAGATGGAGATCCGCCCCGACGCGTGCCGGGTGTTCCATGGACGTGGCGGTGTTTACCCGGAATGTGACCATTGGACGCTCGACTGGTTTGCCCCTGTGTGGGTGTTGACCAGCTTCAAGGTGGTGAGCGACGCCGATTTGGCCGCTTGCCACAGCGCCTTGCAAGCGCGCTGGCAAATACTGGCGCCACAGGCGCCGCTCAACTGGGTCTACCAGTGCCGCGCCACGGGCCAGGCCGAGACCCGCCTGATGGCGGGCAGCGTGCCCGAGCCGCATGTGGTGACGGAGCAGGGCGCGCGCTACCAGGTGCACGTGCTGCGCGGTCAGAACCATGGTCTTTTCTTGGACATGGCCCAGGGCCGCGCCTGGCTCAAAGCCCATGCCCGACATGAGAACGTGCTCAATCTCTTCGCCTACACCTGTGCATTCTCGGTGGTGGCCTTGCAAGGCGGCGCCGCGCAGGTGGTCAACCTCGACATGAGTCAGGGCGCGCTGGCCGTGGGCCAACAGAACCACCGACTCAACGATTTACCCCCCAAAGCCCGCTTTCTGGGGCATGACATCTTCAAGACCTGGGGCAAGATCAGCAAAATGGGGCCCTACGGCGTGGTCGTGATCGACCCGCCCAGTTACCAAAAGGGCAGCTTCATCGCCAGCAAGGACTACATCAAGCTGATCCGCCGGCTGCCCGATTTGCTCGAACCGCAGGGCCATGTGCTGCTGTGCCTGAACGCACCCGAGTTGGACACCGGCTTTTTGCACAGCCAGGTGGCGCAAGCTGCGCCGGGCCTGACCTTCGTCGAGCGGCTGCCCAACCCAGCCGCTTTTGTCGATCGCGACCCCGAAAAATCGCTCAAAGTGCTGCACTACCAAAACGCCTGAAAGTCCGCGATTTTCAGTCGGCGATCAGGGAAATCCCTTGTTCGGCGCGGGTACAATCCATTTTTTGGAGCTTCAGCTTATGCGCTTACTCGGTAAAGCCCTGACGTTTGACGACGTTCTCCTCGTCCCCGCGTACTCCCAAGTCCTGCCCAAGGACACGTCCCTCGCCACCCAATTCACCCGCAACATCCGCCTGAACCTGCCCCTGGTGTCTGCCGCCATGGACACGGTGACCGAGGCTCGTTTGGCCATCGCCATCGCGCAAGAAGGCGGCATCGGCATCGTCCACAAAAACCTCACCGCGCAAGAGCAGGCCGCACAGGTGGCCAAGGTCAAGCGCTATGAATCGGGCGTGTTGCGCGACCCGGTGGTCATCACCCCAGAGACCACCGTGCGCCAGGTCATGGCCTTGTCGGACGAGCTGGGTGTGTCCGGCTTTCCGGTCTGCGATGGCGGCAAGGTGGTGGGCATCGTCACCGGCCGCGATCTGCGCTTTGAAACCCGTTATGACCAAAAGGTCAGCGAGATCATGACCCCCAAGGAGCGCCTGGTCACCGTGCCCGAAGGCACCACCCCCGAGCAGGCCAAGGCGCTGTTGAACAAGCACAAGCTCGAGCGCTTGTTGGTGGTGAATGACGCGTTTGAGCTCAAGGGCCTGATCACCGTCAAGGACATCACCAAGCAGCTCAACTTTCCCAACGCCGCCCGCGACAGCGCCGGCAAACTGCGCGTGGGCGCAGCGGTGGGCGTGGGCGAGGGCACCGAAGAGCGCGTGGAGGCGCTGGCCCGCGCCGGCGTGGACGCCATCGTGGTGGACACCGCGCACGGCCACAGCAAAGGCGTGATCGACCGGGTGCGCTGGGTCAAACAAAATTACCCCCACATCGAAGTCATTGGCGGCAACATCGCCACCGGCGCCGCCGCCTTGGCCCTGGTCGAGGCCGGCGCGGACGCCGTCAAGGTCGGCATCGGCCCCGGCTCCATCTGCACCACCCGCATCGTGGCGGGTGTTGGCGTGCCGCAGATCATGGCTGTGGACAGCGTGGCCACCGCCCTGAAAGGCACCGGCGTGCCCCTGATTGCCGACGGCGGCATTCGCTACAGCGGCGACATCGCCAAAGCCATTGCCGCAGGCGCGGGCACCGTCATGATGGGCGGCATGTTCGCTGGCACCGAAGAGGCCCCAGGCGAGGTCATCCTGTACCAGGGCCGCAGCTACAAGAGCTACCGCGGCATGGGCTCCATTGGCGCCATGCAGCAAGGCAGTGCCGACCGCTACTTCCAGGAGTCGAGCACCGGCAACCCCAATGCCGACAAATTGGTGCCCGAAGGCATTGAGGGCCGCGTGCCTTACAAAGGTTCGGTGGTGGCCATCATTTACCAAATGGCGGGCGGCCTGCGCGCCAGCATGGGCTACTGCGGCTGCGCCAGCATCGAGGCCATGCACAACGAATCGCAGTTTGTGGAAATCACCGCAGCCGGCATCCGTGAAAGCCACGTCCACGACGTGCAGATCACCAAGGAAGCGCCGAACTACCGGGCTGATTAAAATTTGGTTTGACCTTGAAGGCGTCTGCACCCCAGACGCCTTTTCATTTCCCATAGAACGGCGCCTGCCATGCAGCACTCCAAAATCCTGATCCTCGACTTCGGCTCGCAAGTCACCCAACTCATCGCCCGCCGCGTGCGCGAAGCCCATGTGTTTTGCGAGGTGCACCCCTGCGATGTGAGCAGCGACTGGGTGCGCGAATACGCCAAGGACGGCCAACTCAAAGGCATCATCTTGTCGGGCAGCCACGCCAGCGTGTACGAAGTCGATGACCGCGCGCCTGACGCTGTGTTTGAGCTGGGTATTCCGGTGCTGGGCATTTGCTACGGCATGCAAACCATGGCCGAGCAATTGGGCGGCAAGGTCGAAGCCGGCCACACCCGTGAATTTGGCTACGCCGAGGTGCGTGCGCACGGCCACACCAAATTGCTCAAAGGGATTGAAGACTTTGCCACGCCCGAGGGCCATGGCATGCTCAAGGTCTGGATGAGCCACGGCGACAAGGTCACCCAGATGCCCGAGGGCTTCAAGGTCATGGCCTCCACGCCAGCTTGCCCGATCGCCGGCATGGCCGACGAGGCGCGCCGTTTCTATGCGGTGCAGTTCCACCCAGAAGTCACGCACACCGTGCAAGGCCAGGCCTTGCTCAACCGCTTTGTGCTCGACATTTGCCAGGCCCGTCCGGACTGGATCATGGGCGACTACATCGAAGAAGCCGTGGCCAAGATACGCGAGCAAGTGGGCGACGAAGAGGTCATCCTCGGCCTGTCGGGCGGTGTCGATTCATCGGTGGCGGCCGCTTTGATCCACCGCGCCATTGGCGACAAGCTCACCTGCGTGTTCGTTGACCATGGCCTGCTGCGCCTGAACGAAGGCGACATGGTGATGGACATGTTTGTGGGCAAGCTGCATGCGCATGTGATCCGTGTCGACGCCAGCGAACTCTTTTTGGGCAAGCTCGCGGGCGTGAGTGAGCCCGAGGCCAAACGCAAGATCATTGGTGGTTTGTTTGTCGATGTGTTCAAGGAGCAAGCCGCGATATTGAAAGCCGGCACAGGGGGGCATCAGGGCGCAACGTTCTTGGCCCAAGGCACCATCTACCCCGATGTGATCGAGTCGGGCGGCGCCAAGAGCAAAAAAGCCGTGACCATCAAGAGCCACCACAACGTGGGTGGCTTGCCCGAGCAACTGGGCCTGAAACTGCTGGAGCCGCTGCGTGAACTGTTCAAGGACGAGGTGCGCGAGTTGGGTGTGGCCCTGGGCCTGCCACGCGAAATGGTTTACCGCCACCCCTTCCCTGGTCCTGGTCTGGGCGTACGGATCTTGGGCGAAGTCAAAAAAGAATACGCCGACCTGCTGCGCCGCGCGGACGCGATCTTCATTGAAGAGCTGCGCAACTTCACCGACGACAGCGGCAAGACCTGGTACGACCTGACCAGCCAGGCTTTCACCGTGTTCCTGCCGGTGAAAAGCGTGGGCGTGATGGGCGACGGCCGCACCTACGACTATGTGGTGGCCCTGCGCGCCGTGCAAACCAGCGACTTCATGACCGCTGACTGGGCCGAGCTGCCCTATGCACTGCTCAAGAAAGTGTCAGGCCGCATCATCAACGAGGTGCGCGGCATCAACCGCGTGACCTACGACGTGAGCTCCAAGCCGCCGGCCACCATTGAGTGGGAGTGACCCGCCGTCGGTCAGCAGCGCCAGCGGGTCACCGGGTTCAACGGGTTCAGCGAACGCAGGCGTAACTGGCCGCCAATTCCTTGTCGCCCGACTGGTAGCGGGCCACCAGGGGGTAGGGGCACAGTGGGCGTGTGCGCGGGTTGGGCCAGGTGCTGGGCACATCGGTGTTGGCGCCACCGGGGTTGCCCGGCCCCCGCGCGGCGGCCACGATGCGGTCGGGTGCACGCCCGTATTCGACCCACTCCACCAGCGCAGTCAGGGCATCAAACTGGTCTGTGGCGGGTCCGCCTCGGGAGTGGCCCATGCCCGGCACCGGAAAGAATCGGGCAAAAGTGCTGGCCTGGCCGCCATGGTGGGCGTCCAGCGCCCGGTACCAGGCGGCGGTGTCGTCGATCGAGAAAATCGGGTCGGAAGTGCCGTGCACCACCAGGATTTTGCCGCCGCGGTCGCGCAGGGCATCCAGGCGGGTGGCGTTGGGTGGCGACATGAATGAAATGGCGCTTTCGGTGTACAGCTTGTCGGTGGCGAAGATCTTGGGGGCCTCTTGCTCAATGTCAAAGTTGAGCGCATAGGCTGCCGTGCGCGAGGGGTCTTTGGCCATGGTCAGGTCGGCTGAGGGTGGGGTCGAAAAAATGTAGCCCACCGAAACCGGATTGCGCGCGGTGCGCACCGAGTTGCGGAATTTCCACTCGCCCCAGCCCGGGTGTGCGAGGCCGGGGTCAAAAGGAAAACCTGCGTAAAACAGTTCGCCATTGGCCCGCTTGACCGGTGCGTACACGGCGGCAACCACGCTCTTTTGGGTGGCGGTCAGGCAGCTGCCATCGCGCGCGCCCGTGCACGTGGGCACATCCCGGGCGATGTCAAAAGCCGTGCGGCACCCTTCGGTGTCTTGCACCAGACCGTCCACAGCGCCGTCCAGCGCATCGCAACGCGCCAAAATGGCATTGGCAATCAGCCGCCGCTCGGGCATGGGCAGCGCCGATTCGTAGTCGGGCAGGCCATTGACCACACGCGTGGTGGCGATGGAGTCCCAGCGTTTGACATGAGACAAATTGGCCACAGAGGCGCGTGGCAGGTAGATGCCGGGCGCATTGGCCAGGATGCCGTCGTACTCTGCAGCCCAACGGGAAGCGGCCACCAAGGCATGACGGCCGCCGTTGGACGTGCCGCCGATGTAGGAGCGGTCGGGCCCCTTGCCGTAGGCGGCGCGCACCAGTGCCTTGGCCATGGGGGTGAGCGAGCCGACGGCCTGGTAGCCGTAATCGAGCCGCGCTTGGGGATCGCGTCCAAACAGCGGATTTTGCGCGGCGGTGTGTCCCGCATCGGCGCTGATGACCGCAAACCCTTGCTGCAAGCCGTGACGCAACATGCCGCCACTGCCCAGGGATGCACCGCCGTCCGCGGTGACCACGTTGCCATCCGTGCCGCCGTTGCCCTGGTAGAGAAAGCGACCACTCCAGTCGCGGGGCAAGCGCATTTCAAAGCCGATGGCATAGGTTTGGCCGTCGACGGGGCTGGTGCGCCGGTTCATCTGTCCGGTGACTTGGCAGTGTTCGGCCACAGGCTGTCCACCGTTGTTGAGTGTCCCTGTGGCCACGAGACGAGCGGCCGTCACGGTGGTGTTGGGAAAGCTGAAACTGGCCAATGCGCTGCAGTCGATGAGTGCAGCGCCCTTGGCGGGTGCGAGCTGAGGTGGCGCCTCCTTGATTCCGAGTGCGCTGCAGCCGGCAAGTGCCAAGCAGGCCACAGCGGTCCATGGGGTCAGTTGTCGGTGGTTCATGCCTTGTCTCCTTGGGTCAGTGCGTTTATAGCACCCGCAGCTTTGCATGCAGGCACGCGCAGTACCCAAGGAACATGACCATGGGCACTCGGCCGCAAGAAAATCGGTTCAAAATGGTCAGCCGTCTGGATGCCTTGGCCCCGTCAGGCGACCGGGAGCCCGTTCACATGCAACTTCATCTGTTTCGATCCGTTCACATCCTGCTCTTGACCCTGTTGGGCTGTTGGCCCACCGTGGCGCAGGAGCGGTCCTCGGTCATCCACTCCGACAAGCACGCCTTTCGGGTGAACACCTTGTTGAGCGGGCTGGAAAACCCCTGGTCCATGGCGTTTTTGCCCGACGGGCGGATGTTGGTCACAGAACGGGCCGGGCGCTTGCGGCTGGTGGGGTCGGATTTCAGGCTGGAGCCCAAAGCCCTGGAAGGTTTGCCAGAGGTCATGGCGCAAGGGCAGGGCGGTTTGTTCGATGTGGTTCTGCACCCGCAATATGCGCAAAACGGCTGGGTTTATTGGGCCTACAACGCCGCTGGGGCGGGTGGCTGGGGCACGGCCCTGGCACGGGGCAAGCTGCAAGGCCAGCGCATGACCGATGTGCAGGTGCTGTTCAGCCTGCAGCCCAAAACACGTTCCAGCCAGCATTTTGGCGGGCGCATCGTCTTCGACAAGGCCGGCATGCTCTACCTGACCCTGGGTGACCGGGGTGACCGGCACCGCGCGCAAAAGCTCGATGACCATGCCGGTTCGGTGATTCGCCTGCACGACGATGGCCGCGTGCCGGCCGACAACCCTTTTGCCAGGCAGCCAGGGGCATTGCCCGAGAAGTGGACCTTGGGCAACCGCAACATGCAAGGTGCGGCGCTGCACCCCAAAACCGGCGAATTGTGGACCCATGAGCATGGGCCACAAGGCGGTGATGAGCTCAATGTGATGCGCTCAGGCCTGAATTACGGATGGCCTGTGACCACGCACGGCGTCAACTATGGCCTGGGCACCCGCATTGGCGAGGGACCCAGCAAACCCGGCATGGTGCAGCCCCTGCATGTCTGGGTGCCTTCGATTGCGCCCTCGGGCATGGCCTTTGTCAGCGGTTCCCAATTTCCACATTGGCAAGGCGACTTGCTGGTGGGGGCCTTGCGCGGCCAGATGCTGGTGCGCCTGTCGCTCGATGGCGAAAAAGTGCAGCGTGAAGAGCGTTTGCTGCAAGGCCGGGTAGGCCGCATCCGCGATGTGCGGATGGGGCCGGACGGTTTGGTTTATCTGCTGACCGACGATGCCCAAGGGGCTTTGCTTCGGCTGGAGCCTGTCAAACCCTGAGCCGACAGGCTGGCCCCTGCATTTTTGGTAACCTCGCCCCACCATGTACCTGCCCCAGCAATTCCACCACACCGACCCCGCCATCGCGCAGCGCATCATGCGGGAGCACCCATTGGCGTCGATCGTGTCGAATGGGGCAGACGGGTTCCCGGTGCTCAGCCACATCCCGATGCATTGGCAGGCTGATTCGCTGTGGGCGGATGGCCTGGCGTCAGTGCATGGCGTTTTGCTGGGCCACTGCGCCCGCGCCAACCCGCAGGCGCAATTGCTGGCCTCGCAGCCCCAGGCCCTGGTGAGTTTCATGGGGCCGCAGGCCTACATGTCGCCCGGCGTTTATGCCGACAAGCAGCGGGTGCCCACCTGGTCATACCTGGCGGTGCAAGCCAAGGTGCTGACGCGCATCATCGACCCGCACGAAGACCGGGACCGCTTGCTCAAATGCCTGATTGCCGACCACGAACCGTCCTATGCCCGGCAGTGGCGGGAGTTGCCCAACGAGTACACCGGGGCGATGCTGAACGGCATTGTGGCCTTCGAGATGCAGATCACCGAATTGCAATGTGCCGTCAAGCTCAACCAGCACCGCCCCTATGCCCATGCCGCCATGCATGCGGCATATGCCCAGGGCCATGAAGGTGCCCAGGCGCTCGCCCGCTGGATGAAAGACCTGGGCCTGGTCGATTGAACCCGCCTGAAAGTGATGCTTTGAACTCCCCGCAAGTCCCATGCTGGACCGATGAACAGGGCATGCGCCTGGCTTTGCAGCAGGCCCGCTTGGCCGCCTCGGCGGGCGAGGTGCCCGTGGGTGCGGTGGTCGTCAAGGACGGGCAACTCATCGCCACCGGCCGCAACGCCCCGATTACCAGCCACGACCCCACCGCCCATGCCGAGGTGGTGGCCTTGCGCGAAGCGGCCCGGGTGCTGGGCAATTACCGGCTGGAGGGCTGCACGCTGTATGTGACGCTGGAGCCCTGCGCCATGTGCAGCGGGGCCATGCTGCACGCCCGTTTGGACCGTGTCGTGTTTGGTGCGACCGATCCGCGCACGGGTGTGGCAGGTTCAGTGCTGAACCTGTTTGGGCACACGCAGTTGAACCACCAGACGCAGGTCATGGGTGGCGTGCTGGCCGAAGAATGCGGACAGTTGCTCAAGGACTTCTTCAAGCCCCGGCGCCTGAACACCGACCCGGTCCGCGAAGACGCCTTGCGCACGCCCGATGCGGCGTTTGCCGATTTGCCCGACTACCCCTGGCCGCCCCGCTATGTGAACGATTTGCCCAGCATCACCGGTCTGCGCATGCACTACCTGGACGAAGGTGATCCGAATGCCCCATTGACCTGGCTGTGCCTGCATGGCAACCCGGCCTGGAGCTACCTGTACCGAAAGATGGTCCCGGTCTGGCTGGCGGCAGGGCACCGGGTGGTCGCGCCCGACCTGATTGGCTTTGGCAAAAGCGACAAACCCAAGAAGGACAGTTTTCACAACTTTGCAACGCATCGCCATTCCCTGCTGGAGTTGATCGAGCGCCTGGATTTGCAGCGCGTCGTGCTGGTGGTGCAGGACTGGGGGGGCATTCTGGGTCTGACTTTGCCCATGGCAGCGCCCGAGAGATTCAAGGGCCTGCTGGTCATGAACACCACCTTGGCCACGGGCGAGCAGCCGCTCAGCCAAGGCTTTCTGGATTGGCGCGCCTGGTGCCAAAGCCAACCGCTGTTTGACGTGGGCAAGTTGTTCAAACGCGGCAACCCCGACATGACAGCGCGGGAAACAGCGGCCTACAACGCACCGTTTCCCGACAAAGGCTTCCGCGCAGCACTCAGGGCGTTTCCCCCCATGGTGCCGGAATTTGCCGATTCACCCGGCGCGGCCGTTTCGAGACAGGCACAGTCCTTTTGGCGTCACGACTGGCAAGGTCAAACACTCATGGCCATCGGCCAGCAAGACCCGGTGCTGGGTGAAGCGGTGATGCGCGTGCTGCACCACCAGATCCAGGGCTGCCCCGAGCCGATGCTGTTGCCCCATGCAGGCCATTTTGTGCAGGAGCAGGGCAGGGCGATTGCCGAGGCGGCTGTGCGACACTTCAAGCCCTGAACCTGTCCCCTGCCATGGCCCACATTTACATTTTTTCCCCCTCCAGCGCCGTGCGCGACAAAGCCGCTTTTCGCAGAGGCCTCCAGCGGCTCAAAGCCCAAGGCCACGAGGTGGAAGTGGACGAGGCGGCGCTGGCCAGCCACATGCGTTTTGCCGGCGACGATGTCACGCGCACGGCAGCCATCGCCCGCGCTGCGGCCAGCGGTGCCGATGTGGCACTGATCACGCGTGGCGGCTATGGCCTCACGCGCACCTTGCCTGCCTTGCCCTACCGGCAGATTGCCAAAGCGATCGATGGCGGCACGCAGTTTGTGGGCCTGAGCGACTTCACGGCCTTCAACCAGGCGGTGTATGCCAAGACCGGGCGCATCAGCTGGCAAGGCCCGGCACTCGGTGAAGACTTTGGCACTGAACAGGCGCCCGACGACATCATGCAGGCCTGCTTTGACGACCTGCTGCTCGAGCAAGGCGAGGGCACGGGCTGGCAGCTGCCCAAGGCAGAGGCCGAACGCCGTGTGTGGGTGAAAAACGCGCCGCTGTGGGGTGGCAACCTGACGGTTCTGACGTCGATGCTTGGGACGCCGTATTTTCCGCAGGTCAAGGGCGGGGTGCTGTTCCTCGAAGACGTGGGCGAGCACCCGTACCGGGTGGAGCGCATGCTCAGCCAGCTCTTGCATGCGGGCGTGCTGGCCCAGCAAAAGGCGGTGTTGATCGGTCAATTCACCCGCTTCAAATTGGTCCCCGTCCACGACAAAGGCTTCAAGTTGGCCACCGTGGTCGACTGGCTGCGCAGCCAGATCAAGGCGCCTGTCCTCACCGGTTTGCCTTTTGGCCATGTCCCCACCAAGGTGCTGCTGCCTGTGGGGGCCAAGGTCGACCTGGTCACCGAGGGGCGCGATGCGCTGATGGTTTGGGGTCACATTTGAAGCACTGAAAAAAAAGCAATTCGGGGGCAAAGGATGAAATGGCTTGGACGCTTGGTTTTGTTGGCCGTGGCCATGGTCTTGCTGGCAGGGGGATTGCTGTCGGTTCAAATGCTGCGCAGCCTGCCACGGCTCGATGGCACGGTGCAGTTGCCCGGTCTGAGTGCGCCGGTCAGCATCGGCCGCGATACCTCGGATGTGACGCACATCCAAGCCGCCTCACCACTGGATGCCTGGCGGGCCATGGGTTTTGTGCATGCGCAAGAGCGCGGTTGGCAACTGGAGTTCAACCGCCGCATCATGCACGGGCAGTTGTCCGAAATCATGGGACGGGCGACGCTGGACACCGACAAACTGATGCGGACGCTGGGCATCATCGCGATGGCCCGCCAGCAACTCCAAGGCATGTCTCCACTGGCCCAAGCCGCGCTGCAGGCCTACAGCGAGGGCATCCAGTCTGCCTGGCAAACAGGCGCCGTGCGGCCATCCCCCGAATTCCAGATTCTGGGCACCCGTGCCGGTGGTCCATCCGGACAAGCCTGGTCCCCCGAGGACAGCGTGGGCTGGGCACTGATGATGGCGCTGGATCTGGGCGGCAACTGGGGCCAAGAATTTGCCCGCTTGAGCTCGTCCAAGGTGCTCAACCACGAACAACTGTGGCAACTGATGCCGCCGTACCCCGGCGAAAAGCCGGCATCGTCCGTGGATCTGCCCGCACTCTATGCCAAGCTGGGCGTTTATGCCACGGGTGCCCCAAATGCCCAAGCGGCGCCAACACCACCCACTCAGCGCAACGCCTTGGCCCAGTGGTCGGCCGACTGGGTGCGCGACATGGGCACGCTGGAAGGCAAGGGCAGCAACAACTGGGTGGTGCCCGGCAGCCATACCGTGTCCGGCAAACCCTTGCTGGCCAATGACCCGCACCTGGCGCTCAGCGCGCCGGCCATCTGGTACTTTGCCCGGCTTCAAGCGCCCGCGTCAGTGTGGCAGGGACAGGCCTTGCCCGCGCTCGATGTGATGGGCGCCACCTTGCCCGGCTTGCCATTCGTGGTGCTGGGGCGTACCCGCGGTGTGGCCTGGGGCTTTACCAACACCGGACCGGATGTGCAAGACCTGTATCTGGAACAACTGGACACCCTGCGCCCAGACCAGTACCGCACCCCGGACGGGTGGGCCCGATTCGAGACCCGCCAAGAAACGATCCGCGTCAAAGGGCAGGGCGATGTCCTGCTGACCGTGCGCAGCACGCGGCACGGTCCGGTCATCAGCGACGTGCAAGCGCAATACGAGGGCTTGATCAACCAGGCCGCTTATGCCGTCAGTCTGCGGTGGTCTGCACTCACGCCCGACAACCAAACCATCGATGCCGGCTTGCAGGCCAACTGGGCCCAAAACGTGGCACAACTGGAGAGGGCCTTTGCCAGCCACCATGCGCCCATGCAAAGCGTGGTGATGGCCGATACACAAGGCGATGTGGCGTACCGGGCCATTGGCAAAGTGCCTGTGCGCTCGCCCCTCAATGACATTCGGGGCGTTGCCCCTGCCCCCGGCTGGTTGGCGCAATACGACTGGCAAGGTTGGATTCCCTATGCGCAAAATCCGGGGCTGAACACCGCACAAATCAGCGCCAAAGGCTGGCATGCCACGGCCAACCAGAACATTTTGCCCCCGGGTTATCCGCATTTTGTGGGCAGTGACTGGACCACACCGGAGCGTTTTCACCGCATCGAGCAGCTGATGTCGGCGACACCCCGCCACAGCCTGTCATCGATGCAGGCTGTCCAGAACGATGTGTTGTCCTTGGGTGCCCAAGCGCTGTTGCCCACCGTCCTGAAGGCGCAACCTGGACACGCCCTGGGCGAGCGGGCCATGCGGCTGTTGGCCGCGTTTGACGGACAGATGCATGCCCACAGTGCAGCGGCCTTGATTCTGAATGTCTGGGCCGACGAAATGACCCGAGCCTTGTTGGTCCCGCATCTGGGTGCCGAGCGTTTTCAGGGTCTTTATGGCAAACGGCATTTCAGATTGGCGCTGGAAGGGATCCTGGCCCGAGACGACAAATTTTGGTGTGGCGATGCGGGCTGCGCCCCCCAGGTCAATTCGGCCATGGACCGCGCCCTCAAACGCATCTCGGCCCAATTGGGGCAGGACATGTCCCGATGGCGCTGGGGCAACTGGCACCCAGCCATCAGCAGCCACAAGCCTTTTGGCAAGGTGCCCGTGCTCAAAACGCTGTTTGATGTGCGGGTGGAAAGTGCGGGGGATCTCTTCACCGTCAACGTGGGTCAGTATTGGGCGAACGACAAAACGGAACCTTTTGCCAACCGACACGCCGCATCCATGCGCGCGGTCTACGACCTCGGTCCTGCGGGCGATTCGGTGTTCATTTACCAAACCGGCCAAAGTGGCCACGTTTTCTCGCCACGCAGCGCCAACATGGCCCTCGAATGGTCGCAAGGCCGTTACCGCGCCTTGCGCTGGTCCGATGCCGATCATGTCCACCACATGCGTCTGACGCCTTGAACCGCGCCTGTGCTTGGCCATGTGGCCCAAGACCGGCGTGTGATTGACGCGGAAACCTCGGCCCACACGCATCTAACTTTACATAATAATCATCGTGAGAAGTTTTGCAGGCCCAGCAGCCCCATGGCTTGGGGGTCGATGCACCCACGCGCAACTAGCGAACCACAGCCCGGTCGGTGCTGCTCGGCTGACCCTGGGCATTGGCGCGTCGTTGGCGCTCGGCCAACCGTGACAGGCCGGTTTCGATCAATTCACGGGCATTGGCACGCTGGCCCCGGATCGCAAAATCCAGGGCGGTCATGCCCAACTGGTTCTTCAGGGTCAGATCGGCACCCGCCTGAATCAGCACCTTGACGGCTTCCGGGCTGCCATACATCGCAGCCATCATCAAAGGTGTGGTGCCGTTGGGCGATTCGGCATCAATGTAGGCGCTTTGGTCGAGCAAGAACTCGATCACGGGCACGTGCCCTCCGGTGGCTGCGTAATGCAAAGGTGTCCAACCGGTCTTGTTGACATCGGCATCGTTGTCCACCAGGCGTTTGACCAATGACAAATAGCCCTTGAGCGATGCCAGCATCAGCGGGCTTTCGTCGCTCGCGTTGCGCACCTCGGTGCGTGTGGTGGGCCAACTGGCCAACAACTCGGCCACCTGGATGGCCGGTTCACGGACCGCCACCATCAAGGCCGGCACACCTTCGGGACTGACGGAATTGGGGTCAAAACCTCTTTGCAACAGGGCTTGTACCACCCGGACATTGTTGAGTTGAACGGCTTTGAAGAAATCTTCGTAAGCACCAGCTTGGGCCCATGCACTCAACAAAGAAAATACAACAAAAACAACATACTTTAATTGTTTATTGAAGTAATACATGAAGATTTATCCTTGCGTTTTGGAGAACAAGCGCAAAAAATTGCGCGTCGTCAATTCGCCAATCGCCTGCGAAGTGGCGCCCCGCAATTGCCCCAGCAGGCTGGCCACCAATGGCACATAGGACGGGTTGTTCAACTTGCCCCGATAAGGAACTGGCGCCAGATAGGGGCTGTCGGTCTCGATCAACAGCCGGTCATCGGGCACAAATTTCGCCACTTCACGCAGATCGGACGCCGACTTGAAGGTCAATATGCCCGACAAGGAGATGTAAAAACCCAAATCCAGTGCCGCACGCGCCACCTGCATGCTTTCGGTGAAGCAGTGGAAGACACCCCCGGCCGAAGCCGCATCCCCGCACTCGCCCTCTTCTTTCAGGATGGCGATGGTGTCGTCAGACGCTTGCCGGGTGTGGATCACCATCGGCAAATGGGTTTGGCGCGCAGCACGGATGTGGGTGCGAAAGCGCTCACGCTGCCATGCCATGTCGGCCACGGTGCGCCCCCCCTTGCGCTCTTCCATCTGGTAGTAGTCCAGACCGGTTTCCCCGATCGCCACCACTTTGGGCAGGGCTGCCCCTTCCAGCAGGTCCTGCAAGCTGGGTTCGCGCACCCCTTCGTTGTCCGGGTGCACGCCCACCGTGGCCCACCTGTTGGGATGGGTCAGGGCCAAATGGTGCACCGCATGGAAATCTTCCAGGGTGGTGCAAATGCACAAGGCACGGGTCACCTGGGCAGCCAGCATGGCCTGCTCGATGCTGTCGAGCTGGCCCATCAGCTCAGGAAAGTTCAGATGGCAGTGGGAATCGGTGTACATGGCTCAACCCTTGGACATCAGGGTGTGGTGGGCATCGGCGCTCAGGGCTTCCAGCATCAGACCGGCATTGAAGGGGTGCTCGGCCGTGCGGGCCGACTCCACCAAGCGCTTGAACCACTCGGTCAGTGCCGCCACCGATGCTCCGCAAGCGGGCAATTGGGCGTGATCAAAAAAACGCGGTGCGGCACCGGCCTGGCACAAGACCAGATCATGGCAAAGTTTTTGCAAGGCATCGATGGCCTGTGCCGGGCTCACATCGGCCAGATGGCGGGCATCGCCCGAAAGTACGGCCTTGGGCAGTGCCGCCCACCATTCCGGTGACAACCCGGCATGGGTCTGGCGCAGCACATCCTTGGGCCTGCCTCCAGCGCTGCGCAACAAGGCCTGTGCCACGAGCAAGGGCACGTCTTGCCCGGTCAGCCAATTCAAGGCCTCCTCGGGCTCAGGCCACGCCATCGTGTGGGCCAGGCAGCGGCTGCGGATGGTGGGCAGCAGCTGGTGGCTGGCTTCGGTGGCCAGCACAAAACGCACTTGGCCCGGCGGCTCCTCCAGGGTCTTGAGCAAGGCGTTGGCCGTGATGGCGTTCATGCGCTCAGCTGGAAACACCAGCACCGCCTTGCCGCGCCCCCGTGCATTGGTGCGCTGCGAAAACTCCACCGCATCACGCATCGCATCCACCCGGATTTCTTTGCTGGGCTTGCGGGTTTTCTTGTCGATATCTTCCTGCGCCTTTTCCGACAAGGGCCAGCCCAGCTCGATCATCACGGTCTCGGGCATCAACACCGCCAGGTCGGCATGGGTGCGCACCCCCATGGCGTGGCAACTGGGGCAATCACCGCAGGCGCCCTGTGCGGTGGGTTGTTCACACAACCAGGCGGACACCAGCGCCAGCGCCAAATCGTATTGGCCCAGGCCCGAAGGGCCTTGCAGCAGCCAGGCGTGGCCACGCCGGTCCATCAACTGTGCAGCTTGACGGGCGATCCACGGGGCGATCAAACCTTTGGTCATGCGGCACCCTGCTGCAGCCAAGTGCCCACCACCCGCGCCACGTCAGCGCCCACGGCGTCCAGGCTTTGCGCCGCATCGATGCGCGCAAAACGGTCGGGCATTTCAACATGACGCCGCGCGTAACCGGCGCGAACAGCGGCAAAAAATTCAGCAGGCTGGGATTCAAATTTATCCGGCACCCTGGCACACGCCAATCGCTCTGCAGCAATCCGGGGGTCCAGATCAAACCAGACCGTGAGGTCGGGTTGGCGCAAGCGGCCGTTTGGAAGTGCCTGCACCATGCGCTCCAACTGGACCAGCACCTGCCAGTCAAAGCCCCGCCCACCGCCCTGGTAGGCAAAGGTGGCGTCGGTGAAGCGGTCGCACAGCACCACATCGCCCCGGGCCAGCGCAGGCTCGATCACCTGCACCAGGTGCTCACGGCGTGCGGCGAACATCAGCAAGGCCTCGGTCAGGGCATCCATGGGCTCGTGCAAAACCAATGCGCGCAGCTGCTCTGACAGGGGGGTGCCGCCCGGCTCCCGGGTCAGCACCACCGCCCTGCCCGCCGCCTGAAACAAAGCGGCCACTCGCGCGATGTGCGTGGACTTGCCAGCGCCATCGATGCCTTCAAAACTGATGAATATGCCGTGGGTCATGGGGGGTGAAAATCAATCACTGATTGTCGCAGGTGTGGGTGCCATGCGCCGACAGGACCGCGCACTCATTTCAGGCCCCGCTGGTAGCGGTTCACGGCCCGGTTGTGTTCGTCCAGGGTGGCACTGAAGTGGCTGCTGCCGTCGCCCCGGGCGACAAAGTAAATGGCCGGTGTTGGGGCAGGCTGCACCGCCGCCAGCAATGCCGCCTTGCCCGGCATGGCAATCGGCGTGGGCGGCAGGCCCGCCCGGGTGTAGGTGTTCCAGGGGTTGTCGGTGCTCAGGTGCACACGCCGCAAATTGCCGTCAAAGGCATCGCCCAGGCCATAAATCACCGTCGGATCGGTCTGCAAGCGCATCCCGATGCGCAGCCGGTTGTTGAACACCCCCGAAATTTCAGCCCGATCCTGGGCCTTGCCGGTCTCCTTTTCGACAATGCTGGCCAAAATCAGCGCCTGATCCGGGGTTTTGACCGACACATCAGGCTGTCGCTGCTGCCAGGCTTGCGCCAGCTGTTGGTCCATGGCCTTCATGGCCCGCTGCAACACGGTCAGATCGCTGGTGCCCTTGGCGTAAGCATAGGTGTCCGGAAAAAACCGCCCCTCCGGGGATACACCCGGACGGCCCAGGCGGGCCATCAAGGCCTCGTCGGACAGGGCGCGGCTGTCGGGCTTGAGCTTGTCGGCCTTGGCCAGTGCCTGCCGCACCTGGCGCCAGTTCCAGCCCTCCACGATCGTCACGCTGCGCAGACTTTCCTCGCCATTGACCAGCATCTTCAACAGCCTTTGCGGTGTGGTGCCGGGCGGGATTTCGTAACTGCCCGCCCGCATCTGGCGCGATTGGCCCGACACGCGGAACCAGGCGTACAGCAGCGTGCTGGAGGTCTGCACCCCGGCATCGACCACGGCCTGCGCCATCGCCCTGGACGATGTGCCCGGCTCAATCGTCACATCCAGCGTGGCCTGCCGCGTGTCCAGTGGCTGATGTAACCACCCGTAGGCCCCAGCGAGCAGTCCGAGGGCCAGCACCAGCAGGCATGAAAGCCACTTCATCCAGCCTTTGAGCACGGCCATGTCCTTGTTCGGGGTTTGAAAACGTGGGGGGATGATAATTCAGGCCTTGCCAGACGACAGACCCAGCCATGAACACCCCCGCCGATTCCAGCCTTCACC